>JGI24023J19991_10001560_pt1 | contig 17340 bp, 17 predicted proteins | sample Cruoilmetagenom1_FD_19991 | JGI IMG/M metagenome (IMG submission 19991) | reverse complement strand
CAGAATATCCTGATATTCTTGCGTTTTCACGCCTTGCCAGACGGGTGCCTCAACACTTAAAATTGCCAACTTATTGTTGAGCGAACCCTTAGTGTTTAAAAATTTTTCATCATTTTGATTTTGATCAATCTGCTCTTCTTCAACATTTTTTTGGACAACTTCCTCTTGATTAACCTTTTCCTTGACAATTTTATTATTTGACAGTTTTTCATCATTAATAGCGCCAACAACATCTGCCAATGATTTATCAAGCTGTTCTTTAATCAATTGCGCCATAACCGCTTCATTAAAATTATCGGTCTGTTTGTCAGTCTGTGCCTGTTGATCAGTTCCTGATATTTTCCGTTTATTTTTAAAAGCGCTGATAATTATAAAGAGAACTATAAAAATGCAAACAAACAACGCTGTTAAATCAAGTAGAATTTCACATAATTCTATAGTAAAATATTCCATAACATCCTCTTTCAGACCTCGGAAATTATAAAGTAGGGGCAACCCCCTGTGGTTGCCCATTTTTTATTACACTTTAATATCTATTACTTCTCCATTATCTTTATTTTGAAATCTACTGCTATCCATATTTTTGACATGCCTTTTATTTCCATAATTTTTTTCATTAATTTCTACCAGATCGTTGGTATCTTCTGTCAGCAGCAACGAATATCTCTTTTTTTTCTTTTTTTTATCTTCCCGTTTTCCAGAAAATTCTTTTGCAAAATGTCTTTCCCGCAAAATACTTTTCTGGCGGTTTATCACCTTAATCCGGTCTGTGGACGATAACTGCGAATGTATATTTTGAAGATTCATTTGTAATTCTCGGCTCTACAGCTTTATACCTCTATAATGCCGCTGTTTATCAGCCTCTCCCGGAGATTAATTATTGCATGAGAATGTATCTGGGAAACCCTGGATTCCGTAATATTCAAAACTTTGCCTATTTCTTTCATTGTTAATTCATCCTGATAATAAAGAGAAATCACAAGCTTTTCTTTTTCAGGGAGTATTAGAAGAATACGTGCTATTGCATCTCTTATCTCCTTGAGCCTGAGCATACTGAAAGCATCAGCCTCTGCGCCCTCTATGAAAAGATTTAGCAGCTTCTCTTTTTCTTTTTTTGAAGATCCACCCAACTCTTCAAAACTAATAAAAGAGATGCCTGCATTCTTTTTAATTTGGTAAAACTGCTCAATATCCAGACCCATATCTTCAGCAACTTCTACATCTTCAACTTCTCTAACAAATTTCTGCTCAAGCTTTAAACAGGTCATTTCCAGTTCACGAATTTTCCTTCTGTTGCTCCTGGAAAGATAATCGCTGGCTCTTAGCTCACTTAATACAGCGCCTTTAATTCTATATATTGCATAGGTTATAAACTTGTTTTCCCGTTTTGGATCATACCTGTTAACCGCCTGAATAAGCCCTATAACTCCGGCATTTATAAGATCATCAATTTCAATAATCCTGGAAGGCAAATATATTGCAAGCCTGTAAACGATACGTTTTACATAAGGGAGGTACTTGTTAATTAATTCTTTTCTTAACAAATCCCCATCATGTTCATCTATTTCCGGTATCCGTATGGCAGGTTTCATATTCTTTCCTGAGCATGCCTCCTGATAAATAAATTTTTCCACGAAAATCTATTGTTCTTCTCCGGCAGAATAGGGGCTGGAGAGTCACAAATTTTCTTTGCCAGTTTTATAAAACATTCACTCGCTATAGAATCCGGATATCTTTCGCAAACTATTTTTTGTCGCTTTATACTTTTGACTACTTTTTTGTCATATATTACATGTCCCATATATTCTATTGAAATATTTAAAAATCTGTCACTAACAAGCTGCAACTGTCTGAAAACATCCTCAGCTTCATTAATACAGGAGGCTGAATTTATTAATAGCTTAAAATGATTTTCTGAATATTTAAGAGAAAGGACTTTCATTAAAGCATATGCATCGGTAATTGATGCCGGCTCAGGCGAAACAACAACCATTATTTCATTGGCTGACATGTTAAAATATATTACATTGGATGAAATTCCGGCGGCAGTATCAATAAGAAGTATATCAACAGGCTCTATAAGCAAATTAAGCTCAGATAAAAATTTTTGTTTATGATCTTCGGATAAACTTGTAAGCTCATGAATACCTGACGAAGCCGGTAGTATTTTCATATTGCCCGGGCCATCAACAATAATTTCGGGGATACTCTTTTCACCCATAATAACATGAGACAGATTGTATCTTGGAGCTATTCCCAGCAGAACATCAATATTACCAAGCCCAAGGTCAGCATCAAAAAGAAGTATTTTTTTACCAAGAAGGCTTAAGACATATCCCAGGTTTGCCACTATATTTGTTTTCCCGACTCCGCCTTTACCGCTGGTTATTGCTATTACCCGTGTACCTGATTTATATTTTTTATTCTCCTGGGCAGCGTCCGGAATCTGTTTTTCCGCTATCCTGTTCGCCAGGCTTATAACCTTGTTATTCCGGTTACTTGTATGCATTATGTTATATCTCTCCTAATTCAGGCTGCTGCCGATTCTTTTTTTATGAGCATCTTTGTACAAAAAATTATAATTTTCCACTTTTTCAGGAATACACATTCTACAAGGATAAAAATTTTTACTTTCAGCTTCTTCCATGCTTTCAAAAAAAATAATATTATCCTGTTTAATTCTTTCAACAGATTTACATTCAGGCCGATGAAAAATATCAGAATTTTTGTTGGCAACATAATATTTATCAGAAGCCTGAGCAGAAAATAATTTCTCAGCCTGCATGTCAGTATTTACTTCTTCCTGATCAAACAAACAGATATCTTTCTTCTCCTTGTTGAGTAAAAAATTTACCAACAGGTCTGTTGATGCTTCACAGATATCGTCTGGAACCTGCTGACCACTTGTAAAATATGAAACCGGTGTTTTTGTACAAAAAAGAAGATTTAAAATATTACCGCAAAATCTGCTTTCATCCAGTTTGGTGAATATATACGAGTGAATCGGAATCGTTTTAAAATTATCTGCCATTTCAACAAGGTCAGCAGTTTGAGTCGATGCACTTAATGTGAGATAAATAGCGCAGAAATCAATATTTCTAAAATATTGTTTCAATTCCTTTAATTTGTCAGGCTCTCTTTGACCAATTCCTGGAGTGTCGATCAAGATCAAATCATACTGCTCAAAGCTATCCAGAGCAGTTATCAGTTCATCTCTGCATGATACGCTCTCCATTGGAATTCCGGTAATCCTTGCATAAATACCAAGCTGTTCAATAGCTCCAATCCTGTATTTATCAAGAGTGATAACAGCCACACGTTTATTCATTTTTACAGCATAAACCATAGCCAATTTTGCAATTGTTGTGGTTTTGCCCATACCGGTCGGGCCTACAAGAGCAACAATTTTCTTTCCATCTTCAGCAATATCAAGCGGCTTTGAAACAAAATTTTTCCTGTCGAAAAAACCTGATAAATATTCTTGAAGATCAACATCCAGTGCAATTTTACTTAAAGGTAATCTTTGATTTATCTTGCCGGCCAATTCAAGTGCCGGCTGCTTATTCATTCCTTGTGCAATAAATTTTTCAGTCAAGATAGTTAATTGACGCTCATGCTCCAGGCGCTTCTCAACTTTTGCCTCTTTATTTACCTCTTTATGTAAAGTTATTTTTTTAAATGCCCTGAAAGGATCCCGAAACCGTCTTGCTATGCTTTTTTTTCTCAACGAAGATTGAATATCAATCATATCAGGCCGATCTTGATAATCTATTTTTTTTCTTTCTCTATAATCATCCTTTTTGAGTGAATTATCATTACTATCTATAGCTGCAGTAATCTCTACCAAAGCTTCTTTTTGGGTCCCAAATATTTTTCTGCCATGCTTTAAATTTTTTGCTGAAAGAATAACGGCATCCGGCCCAAATTCCCGTTTAATCATCCTTAAAGCTTCTGCCATATTCAGAGCTTCAAATCTTTTAATCTGCATTTCTCAATCCCACTGTTCCTAATGATTTTATTTGCACATTACTTAAAATATCGTTAAACGAAATAACTGCCATGTCAGGGATAAAACGATCTATCAACTTTTTAAAATGATATCTGACCTGCGTCGAGCATAAAACAAGGGGCTGACAATTTGATCCCGCAAAAGCATTAAGCTTTTCTGAAAGTGATTTCATGATATTCTGTACTATTTCAGGATCCATGGATATAAAACTGCCCTGTTCAGTCTGTTGAATGGAATCGGCTATTTCCTTCTCAAGCACAGGATCAAGGGTTACTACCTGAATATCACCTTCCTCACTCTTGTAAAAACTGGTAATAGTTCTCGCCAGGGCTGCACGAACATGCTCCGTCAGCAAGGCAACATCTTTGACTACCGGAGCCCAGTCAGCCAATGTTTCCAGAATTGTGAGAAAGTCACGAACAGGGATTCGCTCTGCAAGCAAATTCTGAAGGACCTTCAAAACACTTCCAAGAGTCATCAAATTAGGCACCAGCTCTTCAACTACCTTGGGGTGAGATTCCTTGATTCTATCCAGTAATTGCTGAACCTCCTGTCTTCCTATCAGTTCATTTGCATTCCGTCTTGTCACATCTGAAAGATGCGTAGTCAAAACCGTGGGACAATCAACTACTGTATATCCCAGTGAGACAGCACGCTCTTTTCCTTCTTCCTTGATCCAGTATGCAGGAAGACCGAAAGTAGGTTCTTTGGTAGGTATACCTTTAATCTTTTCAGATATGCCTCCGGGATTCATGGCAAGATAATAATTCATCATCAGCTCGCCTCCGGCTATATCATTACCTTTAAGCTTAATTTTGTATTCGCCCGGTTTAAGCTGCATATTGTCCTGGATATGAATTGAAGGAACAACAATACCGATCTCTTGAACAATCTGCCTTCTGATTGATTTGATTCTGTCAAGAATTTCACCATTCTGCTCAACATCTACCAAAGGTATGAGTCCATAACCAACTTCCAGACCGAGTATATCAATAGGTGGAAGAGGGGTTACTTTGTCAGGCAGCTCATCCACTTCTTCAAGAGCTTCTTTTGCTTGATCCTCCTTTGCAGCATGTACTTGTTGTTGAAAAACAAAATAGGCAATTATTCCAGCACAAAGAGCCAAAAAGGCAAATGGAGTACCAGGAAGTCCAGGGACAAGACTAAGGGCAAAGAGTACGACAGATGTGATTGCAAGCGCGCGCGGCTGGTTAAAAAGCTGCGATGAGACTTCCTTGCTCAGGTTAGATTCGGATCCGGCTCTGGTTACTATAATACCGGCTGCAGTCGAAATAATCAGGGCCGGAATTTGGCTGACCAGCCCGTCTCCGACTGTCAGGAGAGTATAAGTCTCTGCTGCTTTTGCAAAGCTCATGCTGTTTTGAAATACACCTATGGCAAGTCCGCCTACAATATTTACCAGGGTAATTATTATGCCGGCTATCGCATCTCCGCGCACAAATTTATTTGCGCCATCCATGGCTCCGTAATATTCGGCCTCCTGCGATATCGTTCTCCTTCGTTCCCGAGCTTCATGTTCATCTATAAGACCGGCATTCAAATCGGCATCTATACTCATCTGTTTGCCGGGCATGGCATCCAAAGTGAAACGAGCTGCAACTTCCGCTATTCGTCCGGCTCCTTTGGTAATAACCATAAAGTTAATTACAACCAGAATAAGAAAAACTATAACNCCTACCAGATAATTACCCCCCACTACAAAGCTTCCAAAAGCAGTAATAACTTTTCCGGCTGCTGTTACACCTTCGCTGCCGTGCAGCAGAATAATACGCGTTGAGGCCACATTCAGGGAAAGCCTGAAAAGAGTAACAATAAGAAGTATTGAAGGAAAAGCAGAGAGATCAAGCGGCTTTATTATATAAATACCTACCAGTAATATAGTGATTGCAATTGTAATGTTAAATGCCAGAAGTATATCAAGCATAAAGGTAGGCATCGGCATAATCATAACAGAGAGCATACCAACAATAAGCAATGGCAAGAAAATGTCACTATGCCTTGCTATTAAATTATTTTTCCAAGAGTATCCGGTTTGATCCGTTAGTTCCATAATTAATTAAGGTTGAGTATTGAAGGTTAAAGGTTGAGTGTATATTTTTATATAATTTATTTCACATGCATCTTTCATGCCTGGTTACATTCTCTTAAGCCTGTAAACATAAGCAAGAATCTCGGCGACCGCCTGATATAGAGTGACCGGAATAAAATCATCAATATCAACAGATTTATAAAGCGCCTGGGCCAACGGCTTTTCTTCTACAATAGGAATATTATGTTCCTTTGCTATTTCCCTGATACGCTCGGCAATAAATCCGGATCCTTTGGCAGTCACTTTGGGTGCTGTCATTTTTTTGGCATTGAATTGCAACGCTATTGCAAGCCTGGTAGGATTTGTTATAATCACGTCTGCTTCCGGAACCGCCTCCATCATTCTGCGCCTGGCCATTTCCATCTGAGCGCTTCTGATTCTGGACTTGATTTTAGGATCACCCTCGCTCTGTTTTGCTTCGTCCTTCACTTCCTGTTTCGTCATTTTCANACCCTTGGTATGCTGCCACTTTTGAAATGCAAAATCGAGTGCAGCCAGAATTATCAAAACAACACAGGTATAAAAACAGATTTTGAAAGATACCTGGCCGATAAAAGCCAATATTTCCCAAACATCCATCCTTATAAGCAAAGGGAAGTTGTCCGCCTCTTTTCTGACCATTATAAAAGCAACTCCACCCACGGCGCCTGTTTTGAGAAGCATCTTTACAAGTTCAGCATAAGATTTTAGAGAAAACAGCTTTTTCATCCCTTGAACAGGATTCATTTTAGAAAATTTAGGGGTAAGCGGTTTTCCGGTAAACAAAAAACCGAATTGAGCGATATTCCCTATAACACCGGCCAAAATAACAGCAGCCAGCAGAGGAGCCAAAATTGTTATGATTTCTTTGAAAACAGTAAACAATAATAATCTAAGAGAGAGCACCCCCATAGATATTACACCGATATTTTGAAGCAGATCCTTCATACAATTTATCAAACGAACAAACATCCAGGAACCTGCGAAAAAAAATACACATAAAGAAAAAAGGAGTATCAAAACAGACGGCACCTCTTTACTTACAGCCACCTGCCCTTCCTGCCTGGCCTTGCCAAGCTTTTTCCCGGTAGGTTGCTCTGTTTTTTCCTGATCACTCTCTCCAGCCATACAGATTCCTCAGGGTTAGAAACGGGGACTAAAAATTTAGCAAAACGCGGATATCGACAAAATATAGCCATTTATGGATGGAAACTACATCGCGTTTAATAAAATATAAATATCCCTTCCCATATTATTAAAAATTTGAATAAAATAAGATGTTAAATATGGAAGGGTTATACCTAGAAAAAAAAGTCCTACAGCAATTTTCAAAGGCATTGCAACAATCATTATATGCATCTGAGGAACTGTTCTTGCAACCAGACCGAATGCAACACTTGTTAACAATAAAGCTGCCATAACCGGAGCGCCTGCCTTGATTGCTATTACAAACATATTTCCTGCAAGGATCATAAGGTATTGGAATAATGAATTACCGAAATGGAAATTCAACGGAGGAACTATAGTAAAACTATCGGCAATAGCACGTAAAAAAAAATGATGTGCATTGATGGATAAAAATATCAAAAGCGCAACAAGATTGAGTATTTGACCTATACTTGAAACCTGAGTACCCATGCCCGGATCCAAAACACGGGACATCCCGAATCCCATCTGTATTCCGGCTATCTGACCGGCAAGTTGAATGCCTGAAAATAGCAGTTTGACTGAAAGTCCTATAATAACCCCTATCATTATCTCACCTGCAACACCTAAAGCGAATGGCAATAATCCTGTAAAAACAGGAAATGAATCGAATTCAAGCACCGGAAAGAGAATTAGACTTACAGCAAAAGAAAGTCCAATTTTAAAAATAACAGGAATATTTCTGCTCTCAAAAACGGGTATAATCATCATCATTGATGTTACCCTTAAAAAAATGAGCAAAAAAAACTGAATTTGAGCTAACGGAATATTTATGATATTCATTTGTTGTTAGTATCTTAATTCTGAAATTCGTATTTTTTCCGGCAGAAAAGCTAAAAGGCAATCACAAAAACACAAAATGCAATAACTTTCAAATTTTCGTGTTTTCGTACTTTCGTGTTTTCGTGATAATTTTTTTTAGTTCCGGCTATGCCAGGTTAGGTAAAAGGTGGAAGTCTTCCCCCTTCCACCTTCATCACCGTATATAATTTGGAATATTAATAATAATATTTTGGGTAAAGGTAATGATTATCTGCAGCATCCAGGGGAAAAAAATCAGCAATGCCAGTCCTACAGCAAGCATTTTAGGGATAAAGACCAGAGTCATCTCATTGATTGAAGTTACTGCCTGAAACATACTTACCAGGATGCCTGCAACCAGTCCAAAAAGCAAAACCGGTCCTGCCAGCATAAAAGCCATTTTTAAAGCTTCAAAAAAAAATCCTGTTATAAATTCCTGCGTCATAGTATCCTCTGTTATACCTGCAACATCATGCAAAACTTTTAACTAATGATCCAACAATCAGATTCCATCCATCAGCCAGCACAAACAGCATCAATTTAAATGGCAGAGAAACCATTATTGGGGGCAGCATCATCATCCCCATTGATAAAAGAACAGATGCCACAACCATATCAACTATAAGAAATGGAACATAAAGAAGGAATCCGATTTGAAAAGCACTTTTTAATTCACTAATAATAAAAGAGGGAACAAGAATACTTGTAGGAATATCATTTATATTTTTCGGCCTTTTTGTTTTTGAGATTTTAACCAGCATGGCCAGATCTTTTTCCCTGGTCTGCTTAAACATAAACGCCCTAACAGGAAGTATGGCTGTTTCCAACGCCTTTTTTCCACTTATTTTTTTTTCCATATATGGCGCAAGGGCATTCTGATTAATATTTTGCCATACAGGTGTCATAACAAAAAAGGTAAGAAAGAGTGCAAGCCCGATGACCACTTGATTGGGGGGCATCTGCTGAGTCCCTATAGCCTGACGCAAAAGAGAAAGAACTATTACAATCCTGGTAAAAGAGGTCAGCATGATTAAAATTGAAGGAACCAGAGATAAAACAGTTAACAGCAAAAAAATTTTAAGAACAATTGCTGCTTCATCAGGATTGTTTATATCCGCATTTTTTAAATCTATACTGATCACAGGAGTAGAACTACCTGCGGTATTCCCCCATGTATTATCAGGCAATACCCCTGCGGCCATGCAGATAAACAACAAAATAAAAATATAATTTTTTGGAATATTATTCATTCTTCCGCTTATCCAGCTCTTTCATCACATCTTTTTTATCAATTTTGGTCAGAAAAGAGATATTATCATTAGTAATACCCAGAACCAGTACAGCGCCAGGTACCTCAACAAGTGAGATATTTTTTTTTACTCCTACAACAGAAGTATCCAAAACCTTAATAAGCATGTTATCAGAATTATGATAATATTTTTTTACCACTTTTTTAAAAAAGTAAAACAGCAGGAGCAGACTAATTAAAACAATAACCAGTGCAAAAAAAAGATTAAGCGCTGTTGTTAGCATATCAGGGCTATCATTCATCTTAAGCATCTCATGGTGAGTCTGTGTTTGTTCATCTGTGTGCGTCGATTATTCATTTCAAGCTCTCTAAACGTTCCATGGGAGTAACTATTTCTGTAAGCCGAACACCATATTTATCATTTACTGCCACGACCTCGCCTTTGGCAACCAGACGTTGATTTGCAAGTATTTCCAATGTCTCACCGGCCACCTTCGAAAGCTCAATAACAGAGCCCTGCGCAAGTTTAAGCAAATCGTTTACAACCATTCTCGTCCGTCCAAGCTCAATTGTTATTTCCAAAGGTATATCGAGTATAACTTCCAGGTTATTCCGGTCGCTCTCAACAACTAAGGAATCGCTATTTCCAGAATCCATCATCTTTTGTTCTGAATTATCCATAAGTAGAATTACCTGTATTTTCTTGAATTATTGTTGACAGTTGAGCAGCACGGTTTCCTTTTATCACTCCAGGAAAGGCCTTATATTTTGTTACACCTTCTACTTTTATACTAATTGTATCATCAGGTCCTGTGTTCAATCCAATGACATCGTTTAATTGTAAATTCATCAGATCACGCACAGTAGATCTATTTTTTCCAAGCTCTCCTATCAAGTTTACTTCTGCATCCTGAAGCAATGATAGAAACTGATCTCTCCATACATTTTCTATGTTTTTTCCCCTCATATATGTAGATGTCAATTTGGCTTTAACAGGTTCCAGCATTAAATAAGGAATGCACATATGGATGTTCCCTGAAAACTCATTCCATTGAACAGAAAAAACTACTATTATCATTAAATCTTCATTTGAAGCCATATGAACAAAATCAGGCTTTGTTTCAAACGAATCCATAGATATTCGTATCGAATAAACTATATCCCATGATTCTTCAAAACTGCTTAATACTATGGTGGCAAATTTGCTCATCATTCTTTTTTCAATAGGAGTAAAATCTCTTAGTTGTACAAGCGGTGAGCCATCACCGCTAAACATACAGTCAATTAAAGAAAAAGAAAGATTTTGCTCAATCACAAGCAGCCCTGAACCGATCAGAGGCTCCATTTTAAATGTAATTAAACTTACAGGACTTGAAAATGCAGCTATAAACTCCTCATATCTTACCATTTCAGTTGAAACAAAATTAACTTCAAAAGGCTTTTGCAAAGTTGAAGAAATTGATGTCTGAAGTAAATATGTAAACTTGTCGTAAATTTCCACAAGAGCATGAAATTGATCATGCAGCATTGTGCTTTGTGACATAAGATCGTAAGACTCAATGACTACTTCAACTTCTTTTTGTTCATCAGAGCCTGCATCAATTTCTCCATTATCCATTGAGGAAAGGAGAGCATCTATCTCTTCCTGTGATAATATCTGGTCAGCCATTAATTATACCCTCCACCCTTCCCCTTTCAGTGCCCTGGTTCCCATGCTCCAGCGTGGGAACGAGAAGTATATATTGCTTCAGTCTACAACCTTCAACCTACTGTATTACAAATTCTGTAAAATAAATATTTTTAATATACTCCTCCAATAACAAACCATTAAGTTTGGTTAACAACTCATCTCGCAGCTCAATTTTTCCTTTAGCACTGTTAAGCTCCTCGAATGTCTTGGTGGGAATGATCATGAGAATATTATCTCTTATCTGAGGCAATCGTTTTTCCAGTTCCACCTTAGCTTCTTCATTTATTAATTCCATCTCCATCGTAACTCTCAGATAACGTTTGCCTTCTTTATCAGCAAGATTGACGATAAAAGTTTTTAAAGGAAATAATGGACCAATATTATTTTCCGGAATTTCTTCAGCGCCATTTTGCTGTTCTTCTATTACAAGTTGCTGGGCCACGTTCATTTTGCTCCACAAAATAAAAAAGCCTGCACCCACCATACCCATCATAAGCAAAAAAACAGCAGCAATGATAATAAGTAACTTATTGGACATTCCGAAATTCCTCCATTCTATTTGAATTTATAATACTTAGGAACGTGGACGGATTAACTTCCCCGTTCCTTAACAAAGCAAAGATAATGCCATGAGAAAACAAAAATTCAGGATGGAGAGAGTTGTTTAATGCTTCCATTGACAGCCAATTGCTCTTCTATCGTTTAATATTAATTAACTCAGCCAAAATTTCATCGCTTGTTGTAATTACCTTGGAGTTCGCCTGAAAGGCTCTCTGGGTCGTGATCATCTGTACAAATTCATCAGATAGATCAACATTCGACATTTCGAGTGAGCTGGGGCTTACACTGCCAAGACTGCCGCTTCCCGGCATCCCTATCGTGGCCTGACCGGAATTGACAGATGCGGAATAAAGATTGCTCCCCATCTTTGCCAGGCCGGAATAACTGGCAAAATCAGCTAAAGCTATTTGAGCAAAAGGGGTCATTGTTCCATTTGAGTAAAGACCTGTAAAAACTCCGTCTTCATCAACCGAAACTCCCTGCAAACTACCTGAGGCATATCCGTTCTGGGTCTGGGAACTGGTTGCAGATGCTCCTGAATACCCTGTAAGATCGCCGTTTGTAACGGGGGTTGCGGCGTCATCATAAAGATCCCAGTTAATATCCTGGGTCGAAGTTGCGCCATTGGTTAATGTTAATTGTATTACAGAATCAGCTAGTGGAGCCGTTAAATTACCATTCCCATCAAAGGTTACCGGTATATTGGCTGCGCCATCAATGGTTGCGCCACTGCCTGCGGAAATCGGAATTGAAGGAGTAGCCGTCCATGCCCCTGGTCCAGTGTTCTCAAATGTCATGGTTAACGGAATAGCATTTCCCAAAGAATCATAAACCGTTAATGAATTAGTATATTCATCACCGACTTCAGCGGTTGAATCAAGATTTATGCCCATTAAAAATTCATTAGTAGCCAAAGGGATACTATTCGCTGACGGAAGGGCTATATCACTCAGTGCTGGAGCAAGATCTCCATTAACATCAATAGAGTATCCCTGAACATTCAAACCGTCCTGAGAAACAAGATTACCATACCTGTCAAAATCAAACTTGCCTGCCCTGGTATAAAGCTCCCTGCCGCTGTCATCATTTACAATAAAAAGTCCCTTCCCGTTTACAGCCAGATCTGTAATACTGGTTGTATTTTCAAGTGAACCTGAATCCCAGACAGGATTTACTCCTGCCAGACTAACGCCCCTGCCTATTTGATTCTCCGTAGAACCAAGAGAAGCGCTGAAAATATTGGCAAAAGATACCTTGGAAGTCTTGAATCCGGTAGTATTAACATTTGCAATATTATCGCCAATAACCGACATAGCTTTTGTGTTTACTTTCAGGCCGGATATGCCTGCATATAAAGAACCAATCATATTCTTTCTCCCTTAGAACGAATTCCTCGTTCCTTATAAAAAAATTAATCCATAACTTTTATTATATTACTCAAAGCAATTGACCTGTCCCCAACGAGCAGTTCTGCCCTGCTGTCCTTAAATGTAACTCCCTTTACCCTCCCTTCAGTATAGGTTGCTGCATCGACACGTTCCCCGCTCCCGTCATAAGCCATTATTTCAAATTGATATTCACCATCAGCAACTGCATTTCCGTGACTATCGGTTCCATCCCATGCCATAGTCTGTTCACCTGAATCAAGCGATCCTGCTTCCAGACTTTTAACAAAATTATCATTGGAATCGTATATATTGACAACAACATTGTCCGCTTGCTCAGTTAGTTTAAAGAATAAACTATCCGGGATTCCGTTGTTTACGCTAATAGTATCTCCTATAGCCCTTATATCCTTTCCAATAAAAGAAACCGCCTGTGAATTATTTATTGACGATTGATAAAGCTGGGAATATTCCAGATTTTCATTAACATTGTTTAGCTGCTCCAAAGAGCTGAACTGGGCCAGTTGAGATGTAAAAGCGGTGCTGTCCATTGGATTTAAAGGATCCTGATACTGCAGTTGCGTTACAAGAAGTTCCAGAAACGCGTCCTTATCCATTTCATTTGATTCGGCAGCCGCAAAACCATTCCCGGCACTATTAACACTCTCTAATCCTGTAATCGCCATTTGATCATTACCTCCCATTCCTTAGGAACGAGGACGAATTAACTTCCCCGTTCCTTATGCAAAAATACCAACAAGATTACTACCCCTGTCTTGTTCAATAAGTGAATCAGGCGCCTCCGGTTCATCAGGTGTTTCCTGCCCGGAATTCTTGCCTGCATATTTGCTGTTTTTCATTTTAAAAAATTCATTATTGCCTTCTTTTTCGCTATTTTTGTCGTAATCCCCCGCCATAAAAACATCAAATTTATCTATTGCCAAACCATGGTTACCCAGATCAGATTTAAGATGATGCAAATTGTTCTCGATAAGCTCTTTTACATGGGGATTATCTGCTATAATTTTAACCAGAACATGGTGATTATCAGTTACTATTTTCAAATGTATCCGGCCCAGAGATTCAGGTTTAAGGCTGATTTTTATTTCGTTTTGCCCTTTTCGTAATGTTAATAGGGCCTTGTCAATTATTTGTGGCAAAACTTCTGCAGTCACAGGTTTTTGAACAGGCAGATCAGCTTTTACAGTACCGGCCGATTGTTCCGAAAAATGAGTTTTAAAAAAAGTATGACCGCTCTCTATCTTTTCAGCACCAATTTGACCCTTGTTGATATTTGAATCCTTATTTTTAAAATCCTCTATTTGAGTAAAAACCGACTCATTAATTTTGGGACTTGGCTCGGAGACAGAATTTACTGCCCCACCTTCCAGTGTATGCAATGCTGCTTTATTAGATTCATTTTGAACCGGTGCTTTTGCTTCAAGTTTACTAAAAAGTTCTTTTCTGTTAAATTTTTCTCTGCTGCCGGAATTATCATCAAAAGATTTATCAAAGCCTGTAAAAGGAGCTTCTTTTTTTTGAAAAAAAATCAGGTTATGCTTTTTTATATTCTGATCATGATCAGCAAAATCTTTTTTACCAGTCTCAATTCCTGCTTCAGATTGAACCTGACCATACTGAACCTGACCAGACTGAGACTGTTTATATTCGGACGAACCCTGAATTTCCGACAAAACTGTTTCTTTGGAATTGATTTGATTGCCGGCCTTCAACTCTAATAATTCAGAAGCATTGTGAATGTTTTTTATACTTGCTTTTTTAGTTGTATCAGCCCCGATTGCATCCATTTGAGACTTATTGTTTTTTATTGCAATGCCGGCAGCTTGATCATCTGACTTTGCAATTAAAATATCACTTTTTGAATCATTTACATTTGATGATTCAAAATTTTTAACTGATGCGATTTTATCAGCAGATTCAGGATTATTCGATTTTTCTGTAAACTCTCCGGTTATCTTTTTACTGCCGCCGATCAAATTTGAATTAATTTGATTGCCAGTTTTCAACTCTAATAATTCAGAAGGATTGGGAATATTTTTTATGCTTGCTTTTTCAGTTGTATCAGCCCCGATTGCATCCATTTGAGACTTATTGTTTTTTATTGCAATGCCGGCAGCTTGATCATCTGACTTTGCAATTAAAATATCACTTTTTGAATCATTTACATTTGATGATTCAAAATTTTTAACTGATGCGATTTTATCAGAAGATTCAGAATTATTCGATTTTCCTGTAAGCTCTCCGGTTATCTTTTTACTGCCGCCGATCAAGTTTAAATTATCCTTAACAGCAAACTCCGTATTGTGCGGGTTTATAGAATTTAGACCTGCCGGCACAGTATTGATTTGTTCATTTAATAAACCTGTAAACGCAGATAAAAAAACGGACTCTTCTTCTGTCAAATCACTGGTTGTTTTAAGCTCTTTTATGCTTTTTTTCTTTTCAGCAACTCCTGAAAAGTCCGTCTCGGTATTCTGAAAAATCAACATATCAGTTTGCATGGTTAAATTTCCTTTCTGAAATTGTTAATTTTTTTAAAAACTAATCTTCCTGGCAAAGTTATTTACAGCCACTTCATTGATAAAAAGCTCTTCTTTTTTTGCTAATTTACGGGCATAGGCTTCTAACCCTTTTTCTTTTAATTTTTCCAATGCTTTTCTATTTTTTACAGCCTCAAGAAGAACCATACGTTTATCCCCAATCGCTTTTTCTACTTCAAAAACTCTTTGAGCCTGTTGATCAATATTGACAGTAAGTCGTTGAATAAAATTATGGTATATAAGATTATCGCCGGCAGTAATCCCCATGCTTGTCTTTTGCTCCAGTTTGGTCATATTTTTCTCCCGCTTTTTTTCAAAATTCATTTTTCTATTCATTTCTTCCTGCAGCAACCTTTGCAAATCCGCCAACTCCTTTTGAAAGGACTCTTCTATAGATTTTCTATGACTCAAAAGTGATTCAAGAGAGAATTTATACATATTTATGAGGCTATCCCAAAATAGACATTTTTTCTCAAATCAAGGCATGAGGATTCTTTTTTCAAAATAACGCAGAGTTGGGGAAAAAAAAGAATTTTCGGATAGCCTCATTTAAAAAGATTCCTGAGCTCCCTGATACTCTCTTCATAATTGACCTTCTCTCCAATTCCCTGAACAAGAAAGGAATTAATTTTTTTTATTATATCAATAGCATAATCAATATCCTGATTACTGCCGGAAACATACGCACCAATATTGATCAAATCTTCAGCTTTTTGATATGTAGCCAAGATCGACTTTAACTTGTCTGCATGCTGCTGATGTTCAGAATCCGTTATATCAATCATTACCCGGCTGATACTCTTTAATATATCAATCGGAGGGTAATGATTATGCGTGGCAAGGTTTCTTGATAAAACAATATGTCCATCAAGTATGGATCTGACTGAATCGGCGATAGGGTCATTCATGTCATCACCCTCCACAAGGACAGTGTAAAGTCCGGTTATACTGCCTTGTCCTGAAGATGTTCCGGCTCTTTCCAGCAATTTCGGCAAAATTGTAAAAACAGACGGAGTATATCCTTTTGTTGTGGGCGGTTCACCAAGAGCAAGTCCTATTTCGCGCTGCGCCATAGCGAATCTTGTCACAGAATCCATCATCAGATTTACATGTTTGCCTTGATCACGAAAATACTCAGCTATAGCTGTAGCTATAAAAGCTCCTCTCATTCTGATTAAAGGAAACCGATCCGAAGTGGCAACAACCACAACCGATTTTTTCAAGCCTTCTTCACCAAGCTCCTTTTCTATGAATTCGTTTACTTCCCTGCCTCTTTCTCCTATAAGAGCGATAACATTTATATCTGCACTTGTGTTGCGGGCGATCATACCTAATAAAACACTTTTTCCAACACCAGATCCTGCAAATATACCTATTCTTTGCCCGCATCCTATTGTTAAAAGTCCATTAATAGCCCTTATACCTAAATCCAGAGGTTTTTTTATTCGACTTCTATTCAAAGGATTCAAGGGTTCTGCATATAATGGATATTTATCGTCAGCCTTTATCATTCCTTTATTGTCCAGAGGGTTTCCAAGGCCGTCAATTACCCTGCCTAAAAGATCATTCCCTACAGATATCAAAGCCTTCTGCTCCCTGGCCACCACCTTGCTGCCAGGACCGATACCCCTGATATCATCCAGAGGCACAAGCAAAATCCTGTTCTCTCGAAAACCCAGAACTTCTGCTCTTACTTTTTTCTCATTTTCTTTTGCATAAATTTCACAAATACTCCCAAGCCTGGATGCCGGCCCCCGGGCTTCTGTAACAAGACCTGTTACTTCGGCGA
>JGI24023J19991_10001559_pt1 | contig 17341 bp, 16 predicted proteins | sample Cruoilmetagenom1_FD_19991 | JGI IMG/M metagenome (IMG submission 19991) | reverse complement strand
AATCCGAATATAGGAGAAGATATTTTTAAAAGTTTGAGAGAAGGCATTCAATTTGTTTGGAATACTAAAATTATTTTAACAGCCATTACATTAGATATGATAGCCGTTTTATTTGGTGGTGCAATTGCCTTATTACCTATTTATGCTCAAGATATTTTAAATGTTGGCTCTGAGGGATTTGGCATTTTAAGAGCAGCACCAGCAGTTGGTGCATTATTGATGATGTTCAGTTCTGCATATTTTCCTATGTATAAAAATGCAGGAATAAAACTATTGCTTGCTATCTTCGGTTTTGGTGTGTGTATGATTATTTTTGGATTATCAACATGGTTTTGGATTTCTGTACTTGCGTTATTTTTAAGTGGTGTATTAGATGGCTTTTCAATGATTATCAGACAAACCATTTTACAATTAAAAACTCCTGATCATATGCGAGGTAGAGTAGCCTCTGTAAATTCAATGTTTGTAGGGTCGTCAAATGAATTAGGAGCTTTTGAAAGTGGGCTAACCGCAAAATTAATGGGCACAGTTACTGCAGTAGTTTTTGGAGGAACTATGACATTAATAACTGTAATGATGACAGGAATCTTTTCCCCTAAATTTAGAAAATTAGATTTACGTGAAGATGTTGAAGCTCATGAAAAGGAAGAATAATTCATATTTTAACAGTATATTTATCCATATTTTATAATCAAATTAATTAGAAAACAATAAATGAAGCCATTAAGCATTCAAGAAATAAATGCAATTGTACAAGGTAAACTTGTAGGAAGTACATCAGAGCTAATTGTAGGTCCCGAACAGCTAGACAGAGCCAATCATTCTCATATTTCTTTTGTGGGTAACACAAAATATATTCCGTTGTGGGAAACATCAAAAGCATGTGCTGCTATTGTAAATGAAAAATTAGACATTGAACCAGGAGAGAATCGTGCAATAATCAAAGTAAAAAATGCTGATTTGGCAATGGCAAAGTTGTTAGAAGCTTTTAATCCTCCTTTACCAGAATTTAATCATGATATTCATCCAACGGCAGTTGTAGATAGTTCAGCTAATATTGGTGAAGGTTGTAAAGTAGGAGCAAGTTGTTATATTGGTAAAAATGTAGTTTTAGCTGATGGAGTTATCTTGTACCCTAACGTTACAATTATGGATGATACAACTATTGGTCAACATACCATAGTATGGTCAGGTACGGTGATTAGAGAGCGTACTGAAATTGGCAGCTATTGTATTTTTCATACCAATGTAAGTATAGGTGCTGATGGATTTGGCTACAGACCTAGTGATGATGGTAGAGGATTGGTTAAAATTCCACAAATAGGAAATGTAATTATTGGCAATGCTGTAGAAATCGGATCAAATAGTTGTGTAGACAGAGGTAAATTTAGTGCTACTATTATTGGAGACGGATGTAAAATTGATAATTTGGTACAAATAGGTCATAATTCTGTAATGGGACGTTCTTGTATTATGGCAGGGCATAGCGGTTTAGCTGGGTCAGTTACTTTAGGAGATGGTGTTATTATTGGAGGCAGTGCCTCTATCAATGATCACACGACTATTCATTCAGGTGCTACTGTTGGTGCAGGGTCTGGTGTTGTAAGTGATGTAGCTGCAGGAAAGACTGTATTGGGTTATCCTGCCTGTGATTCTAGAGATATGCTAAGGCAATGGGTTGCTTTACGAAAATTAGCCAAAAAATAAGATTTTTCACTACTGAATTGTACCTCATTTAAAAATAGTTGCAAAAAGTTCAGTAAATACTATATATTTGTAAAATAAATAATTTAGCAGAACAATAAATAACGAATGGCAAGAGCACAAGAAACCTTTGGAAAAAAAGAAAGAGAGAAAAAGCGTTTGAAGAAACGTGAGGAAAAGAAAAAAAGAAAAGAGGCACGTAAGTCAGAAGAAAAAAATGATGAGTTCATCTATGTTGATGAATTTGGTCAATTGACAAGCACTCCTCCTGACCCTACAAAGAAGATAAAAAAAGTTGATGCAGAAAGTATCGTTTTAGGTATTCCTAAAAAGGAAGATCAAGAACCAGATGATCCTATTAGAAATGGTAAAGTATCTTTTTATGATGATAAAAAAGGTTTTGGATTTATTCTAGATTTAGAAAATCAAGAAAAATACTTTGTTCATGTTAGTGGTTTATTAGATGATATTGCTGAGAATGATAAAGTAACCTTTGAATTAGAAAGAGGACAAAAAGGAATGAATGCTGTACGCGTAAAAAAACAGTAGTTATATATATTATAAAATTAGTATTTCGCAATTCTATTTTAACTAAAAAGAGCTTGATATAATTATATCAAGCTCTTTTTTTATTGTACTTTATTGTCTATTATAAAGACATTGATTATTCTTTTTCTGCCATTAAAGCAAAGAATTTGTCAATATTAGGCATAATAACAATTCTAGTTCTTCTGTTTTTTGCTCTATTTTCTCTAGAGTCATTTTCAACTAAAGGTTGAAAGCTACTTCTACCAGAAGCAATCAATCTTGCAGGATCTACTTTGAATTTCTTCTCTAATCTTCTAACAATTGAAGTAGAACGTAATACACTTAAATCCCAGTTATCTTTAATAGCACCAGTACTGATTGTTCTTGAATCAGTATGACCTTCAACCATTAAATCTAAACTTTCTTCAGAATTAAGAAGATCAGCAATTTTTTGTAATACACCATCTGCTTTGTTATTCATTCTATAACTTGCCGTTCTAAATAATAAATTGTCAGCAATAGTAATCATTACTACTGTTTCATTAATGTTGATATCAACATTACCATTACTATCTTCACTCAATTCGCTACCAGCTAATGTTTTCTTTAAGTTATAAGAAACAGCTAAATTCATTGAATCTTTCAAAGTTTTAGCTCCAGCTACAGCAGCAGGATCCATTTTTGAAATTGTACTTCTCATTTGTTTTTTAGCATCACCAGAAATTACAGCTCCGTCTGAAGTAGTTAATTTTGCATCACTTTCTTCTCTTAAAGCGTTAATCTTTTGATTGTAAGCAACCACTTTAGCTTCAATAGCAGCAAATTTAGCTTCTAGTTCTTCTTTTTCGACAGATGTTTTGTGTAACTGACCTTTAATTTGGTCTCTATCTTGTTCTAAGGCAACATATTTCTTTTTAGAAACACAAGATGCCAACAAAACAGTTGTCAATAAAATTACAGATAATTTTTTCATAATTTAATGTTTTTGTTGTTTTTAAATTTTATAATTAATTTTTTGTTAATGCAAATGTATACTTTTCTATCAATTTAACAATTAATTTTTATTTGATTTGTTAAATTATATTAACAATTTTTAGTGTTTAACCCTAGTTTTGCTAGGTTTGTAATTAATAACATCTGAATATAAAAGTTACTTTTATAATGCATTTATAAGTGTGAAACGTTAATAATAACTAATTAGTGTTAATTGCAACACTTATTAAAATTTATTATAGGTTTGTTGTTGTAAACATGCAAATAATTTTAGAATGTCTCTTGATCGCAAGAAGGAAGAATTTTCATTTATTTTTGACAAACATTATGCTAGGTTGTATCGTTATGCTTTTAAATTACTAAAAGACAATGATTGTACTGAAGAAGTAGTACAAGAAACGTTTATCAAACTATGGAAGAATTTCAAAAACATCAATAAATCAGAACGCTCTATAGCTTCCTATTTAATAGTGACACTTAAACATACTATTATTGATGATTATAGAAAGACTAAGGTTAGAGAGAAGCATACTAAACTTTACACTTTAGATACTAATATCCAAGAGAATATTGATAATGAATGGGAAATTTCACAGCAGATAGAGCACGTATATGCTTCACTTCAATCAAATACCCTAGAAATTTTTCAATTATCAAGAGATAATGGACTTACCTATAAAGAAATTGCTGATAAAAAAAACATTTCTATAAAAACTGTAGAATCTCACATTTCAAAGGCTTTGACAGTATTTCGAAAATACTTAAAAGATTATTTATAAAAAATAGTACTCATTCAAATAGGGTGTTGTTGTTTGACAAACGTCTTATAGTTATAAGTGCCTTATTAAGGGGTGAACTAGAATTTTGTAATAGAATTTTGTAGAAATGAAAAAAAATATTGTAATCGTAATGCTTTTGGTTTCTTTTGGAGCGATATCTCAAAGTAAAGCATCTAAAAAAGAATTGAAAAAAAATCGCCCTACATATATTGATATTGCTATAGGAAAAGAATATTCTAGATTTGTAGATTTCGCTACATCACCTCTTATATATAGTGGGGCTCAAAATTACATCTCAATATCCTATAATAAGTATGATAAGAAAAAAGAAAAAGAATACGGGTTTTCTTATTCTTTTGGAGACTATATAAGTGATTTTAACGAACATGAATCAATCAGTACGGTTAAAACACTATCGCTTTATTACTCTCAACTCTACCAGTTGAATAAATTTAGTACAAAAAAACTAAATATTAAAATTGGCGGACTGTTTGACGCTACTGGTAATTTCAGGATTAACGAATCTTTAGAAAATAATGGAGTAGGGCTTGAAATTATCCCAACATTGTTCGGTTCAATAAAAGCCTCTAAATATTTTATCTCTAGACATGGAAAAGATAAAGAATTATCATTCAGGCTAAATATAGGACTAATAAACAGCACTTTTAGAAATGGATATGTGTATTCAGGGCAATCATTCCTTCTAAACAAACCAATTCTCGAATCTGTTTTTGATGACTATCAATTTAAAGTTTTTTCAGGTTTTAGAATGAGTAGTGCATTAAGTTATACTATGCCATTGAAAAATAAAAACAAAATTCAATTCTCATATTTATGGGGAGCATATAAAACTGGCGGAAATTTTGATACGTTTGAAATGGCCAACCATTCTATCAAATTCACTCTTTCATTTAACCTTAATAATCATTAATTATGAAAATTTTTAAAATAACATTGTTAGCGATAATATTTCTACTTACTTCTTGCGAAGAAGTTATTTGGGATAAAGGTATTGAAACGTCTAACCCAAAAGATAATCTTGATTATTTATGGAAAGAATGTAATGAGAAATACTCTTATTTCGAATTAAAAAATATTGATTGGGATGCTATTAAAGCTGAATATTCAGCTAAAGTATATGATGGAATGACTGAAGATTCACTTTTCACTGTATTAGGAGAGATGTTAACAGAATTAAAAGATGACCATACCAACCTTATATCTAATTTTAATATATCTCGCTTTGGCACACATCATTTAGGACAAGATAATTTTGATTGGCGAATTATAGTAGATAATTATTTGCCAAGAGATTTTTATATTTCCGGTCCCTTTTCTCATAGTTTTATTGCTAATAATGAGATTGGTTATGTTCGTTTCCCTTCATTTACAGGTGAAATTGATAAAAAAAATATTGATTTTATTTTAGAAAAATATAAAAATACAAAAGGATTAATTATTGACTTGAGAGAAAATGGAGGAGGACAGGTAACAGATATTTTTAAACTTTTAAGTCGGTTTGTAGAGCATGAAACTCTACTGTATTATTCTAGAATTAAGAATGGTCCAAGTCATAATGATTTTTCAGAAGCATCACCAGCTTATGTAGAACCATATGATGGAATAAGATATAAAAATAAAGTAGCCGTTTTAATAGATAGAGGTACTTATAGTGCAGGGTCTTTTACTGCACTTGCTACCAAAGCATTATCAAATGTGGTATTGATTGGTGATACAACTGGTGGTGGTCTTGGGTTACCCAACGGAGGGCAATTGCCAAACGGTTGGACGTATAGGTTCTCAATTACTCAAGCTTTAACGCTTGATAAAAGTCCTGAATATGAAAATGGAGTACCGCCAGATATTCGTGTTGCTTTTGATTGGAACAATTTGAAAACAGACGAAATTATAGAGCGTGCACTATTGGAATTACAATAACTAAAATTATGGATAATTATCACATTACCGAAGCAGATCTTACTACATATTTGTTAGATTCAAATACTATTGAAATAACAGAAAAAGTAGAATTATGGATGAATTCTGATGAGAGAAATAATATTTCATTAACAGAAATAATTGAAATGATATGGAAAATTATAGTATAACAAAAACTGAACTTTGGGCATATATCTCAAAAACAGCAGATGCATCAACAAAACTTAAGGTAGAGCAATGGCTCCACTCAGATAATTATGATGAGCAGTTATTTGCAGAAATTGAATTGGTTTATAAAATGACTGGTGACAATCAACAATTACCTGTTTCTTTAGATGTAGTAAAAGATAAATTCTTTAAAACTGTTGAACCGATAGCATCAAATTCCTTTCAATGGAAAAATGTATTGAAATATGCTGCAATACTAGTGTTTGTCCTAGCAACATCAATCGTTACATATCAGAAATTTTCTGTTGATGATAAACAAACACTTGTGCAAACTACCTATGGTGAACATAAAGAAATAGAGTTGCCAGATGGTTCATTAGTATGGCTAAATGCATCGAGTAAGTTGAGTTATTTTGAGGCATCACCTCGTGAAATTTATTTGGAGGGAGAAGCATATTTCGAAGTTGCAAAAGATAAAAAACATCCATTTATAGTAAGTACTAAAGATAAACTAAATGTAAAAGCATTGGGTACAAGTTTTAATGTAAAGGCGTATACTAAAACTGATTTAACTGAAACAATTCTTTTTACAGGAAAAGTAGAAGTAAGTTCAGATAAATATTTTAAGGATCGTATTTTAATGCTACCTAAGGATAAGGTTACCTTCTCTAAAAAAAATAATAAAGTGGTTAAATCAAAAGCAGAATTTATGACAAGTTCTATTGCTTGGAAAGAAGGTAGAATAGCATTCAAAAACAAACCCTTTAAAGAAATTGCAAATGATTTAAGCATTCAATACAATGTGAAAATTAGTTTTAAGAACAAAAAAACTTCAAACTCTAAATTTACAGGTTCTTTTGATAAATCGACATCTGTTACAGAAATTTTAGAAACACTAAAGCTATCAAAACACTTTGAGTATGAAAAACTAGAAGATAATAAATGGATTATAAAATAAAAAAAGTGGGAAAACGGCAATTTTCCCACTAAGTATGTCAATAAAATTCTAATCGCAAAATCAGTATTAATTAACAACATTCAAATTTATGAAAATAAAACATTTTGAATCACTTTTAAATATAAAAAGTGTTCGTAATAAAAATTGGCTATTAATGAAATTATCATTATCAATATACCTATTAGGTTGCTTGCAATTATTAGCTACCAATAGTTTTTCTCAAACCAAAGTTTCTTTAAACGTACAGAATACTCAGTTAGAGACAATCATACAACTTATAGAATCACAAACTCCATATAGTTTTATTTATAGTAATGATGAAATTAATACCAATCAAAAACTCGACATTACTGTATTTAAAGAAAACCTTGATAAAACTTTAAAGCTACTATTCAAAAAATCATCAATAAAACATACTCTTAAAAATAATCATATTATTTTATCGGTTAAACAGAATAATTTCCAAGAAAAATTTACTTTAAGCGGTACAATTAAAGATGTTTCAACTGGAGAAACATTATTAGGAGCTACTATCATTATCAAAGATAAAAATAAAGGTGTAGTAACCAATGAATATGGTTTTTATTCAATCACACTTTTAAAAGGAACGTATACATTACAAGTTTCTTTTGTTGGATATGAAACCAAAGAAATTGAAATTGATTTAAATGAAAAAAGAAAACTTAATATTGATTTGAAACCTTCAGAAAATGAATTAGAAGAGGTTATATTGTCTTCTGAAGGTAAAAATAAAAGTCAAATTAAATCAACACTTATTGGTGTAAACACAATGAGAAGTGCTGATATTAAAAAGTTGCCAGCATTACTTGGAGAACCAGATATTACTAGAGCTATTTTGACACAACCAGGTGTTAGTTCTGTAGGAGAAGGTGCAACAGGATTTAATGTTAGAGGAGGTAATATAGACCAAAATTTAATTCTATTAGATGAAGCACCTATTTATAATTCATCACATATTTGGGGATTCTTCTCGATATTCAATGCAGATGCAATAAAAAATTTAAAACTTTATAAAGGTGGTATTCCTGCACGTTTTGGAGGTAGAGCATCTTCAGTTTTAGATATCCGTCAAAGGGAAGGTAGTAATAAAAAATTTAAAGGTGAAGGAGGTTTGGGCTTACTGTTTTCAAGACTAACACTAGAAGGCCCAATTAAAAAAGATAAGGTTAGTTATTTAATTTCTGGAAGAAGATCATATTTTGATGTATTCTTTCCTTTGATTAAAAATGGAGTTGAAAACAACAAAGTGTATTTTTATGATTTAAACACAAAATTATCATGGAATATTAATGATAATAATAAATTATTTATTTCTGGTTATTTTGGTTCAGATGTAATTAGGCTTAAATTTGAGGATGATGATGAAGATAATAGTTCAGATGAAGCAGATGAAAAGGTTAGTTTTCAATGGAATAATGCAACAACGACAGTACGTTGGAATCATTTATTTTCAGATAGATTGTTTATGAATATATCAGGAATTTTCAGTCGTTATAATTATTCTCTAGATATTGGAAATCTATTCAAATGGAATTCATCAGTAGAAAATTGGATTTTTAAACCTGATTTTACATTCTATAAAAACCCTTCCACAAAATTCAGATTCGGATTGCATAGTACATTATATAGATTTATCCCTGCTGAAGTTAAAACTAATGAAGTTGGTATCAATAGCATTAAACTTGATACAGAAAAAGGGCTAGAGGTTGCTCCTTATATTGAATATGAAAAAAAATGGGATAAATTTTCTTTAAGTGCAGGAATCCGTTATTCATGGTTTGGAAATATTGGATCTAGTAAAGTTGTAAAATATGACACAAACCTCCCTAAATCTGTAAGTACAATCATAAGTACTCAACACTATAGTAATGGTGAGATTGCAAAAAGCTATTCAGGTTTAGAACCAAGACTAGCTCTGAAATATAATTTAAATGACCATAAAGCATTAAAATTAGGCTATAATAGAATGTTTCAATATATCCATTTAATTTCTAATACATCTGCGGCTATGCCATTCGACATTTGGAAACCCTCAGGAGCACATATAAAACCAATAGAAGTAAATCAAATATCTGCAGGATATGCATATGACACTTCAAATGGAAAGTATAATATTTCATTTGAAGGATATTATAAAACTTTTAAGAATATGTTGGAGTATAAAAATGGTGCTAACTTATTTATCAATGATAATATAGAAACTCAATTATTACCCGCTGATGGATATTCTTATGGAGCTGAATTAGCTTTATATAAAAATAGCGGTAAGCTAACAGGTAATATAAATTATTCATATTCAGTAACAAGAAGGAAGACTACAAGTAAATTTGATATTGAAAATATTAACGGAGGGTCACTATATCCTTCAAATTATGATAAACCACATATTTTAAATTTAACAGCAAATTATAAATTAGGTAAAAAGTGGAATTTAAGTACTTTTTTCACCTATCAAACTGGGAGACCAAGTACAAAACCCACAGGAAGGATAACTATTGATGATGATTCATATCTAACTTATTCAGACAGAAATGCATACAGAATACCAGACACACATAGGTTAGATTTGTCATTTAATTATACGCCTAAAGGTAATCCAAAAACAAAATGGGAAGGTAGTTGGTCTTTTGGAGTCTATAACGTTTATGGAAGAAAAAATGCATTTTCAACCTATTCAACATTTAAAAATGATCATTTAAAAACATTTAAATTTTCTGTAATAGGCTCTCAAATTCCTTTTATTACCTATAATTTTAAATTTTAAAACAAACAAGATGAAATTTACATACAAATACATAGCATTACTTTTAATTACGACTTTATTAACGAGTTGTAATGAAGAAATTACGTTAGACACTACTTTTGATCCTCAATTATTTATTTTTGGAAACCTCACGAATGATGCAAGAAAACTAAGTATTACAATTCAAGAATCTGTTCCTGTAGAAAATACTTCAAAAATACCTAAACCAGTAAATAATGCTAAAATAACGTTGTTTACTGAAAATTCAACAGGAAATGAAATTATAGTTACCACTGAGTTTGTTGAAAATAATGGAGAATATGCAAGCTCACAAATTATCTCTCCTATAATTGGTAATTTATATTGGATTCAGGTAGAATTAGAAAATAAAACAATTTTTAAATCTGAAAAAGAACAATTAAAACCGTTAGTTCAAATTAATAATATTTCTATAGTAAATGGTTTTGTTCGTGCAACTTTTAATGACCCTGCAAATGACAGAAATTTTTACAGGTTAAATCTTTTCACCTCAGATAATGGGGATGAAACTTCAACATATTTATTGTCTAATGATATCCTCTTTGATGGTAATTCTGATGCTTTTTTAGAAGAAGACATTGGTCTGTCTGGTAATTCAGCTCGTGCAACTTTAATGAATTTTAATTATAACACTTTTCAATTTTATTTAAATATAACAGCACAAGAAGATGCACAATCTGATGATGAAGGTCCTTTTCAACTCTTTGCACCACCACCTGTTTATTTGACAGGAAATATACTAAATACAGTAACTAAAAAAAGAGTGCTTGGAAATTTTGGAGTAATAAGCGTAAGCGAAAGTGATGAATTTATTTTAAAATAAAGAAATTTATAAATGTAATCGTAATTTTAAAAAAATGAAAAAAACAACGTTAATTTTTGCCCTAGTAGTATTGGTAATATTTGTGAGTAATGCACAAGAAACTACAAATGGTTCGAAACCAAAATTTGAAGTAAAAGTTATTACAAGTGTAGAATCTATCATACCAAGCGGTATTGGGCGGTCACGAATTATTTCTGCTAATGAAAAGAAAGATTATAAACAATACTCTTCAACTCAAACAAAAGAGGAAAACACCCGAAATAAATCTAAAAGGAAAGATATTAGAGTAAAAGACTTTGAGGAAACTAAATTATTAAATTTCTTTAATATTACAGGAATTCGTTTTCAAAATATAGCTTCAAATGATGCAATAATTTCTTCTAAATTAACAGAAATGCTTGAACAAGGATGGGATTTGTCATTTGTTACTAGTGCTGTTGAAAGTGATGCTGGTGAAGGAGATAATAAAGGGATATTTATTACTCGATATATATTTAAAAGGATAATAGAGTAATGAAGCTAATTTTTGCCACAAATAATCCAAGTAAATTAAAAGAGGTACAGCAGTTGCTATCTAATGAAATTCGCATATTGGGTTTATCAGATATTGATGGTACAGTTGATATTCCTGAAACAGGAAAAACCTTAAAAGAAAACGCACTTATTAAAGTGGGGTATGTAAAACATCATTTTGATTTGGATTGTTTTGCTGATGATACTGGTCTAGAAGTAGAATCTTTACATGGTCAGCCAGGAGTATATTCTGCACGATATGCAGGTTCTAGTAATAATTCTGAATTGAATATGCAAAAACTTTTAAAGAATCTTAAAGGTAAAACTAATAGAAAAGCACAATTCAGAACAATAATAGCCTTGAATTTTAAAGGAGAACAATATATTTTTGAAGGTGTCTGTAAAGGCGAAATACTTTTAGAAAAAGAAGGAGATTCAGGTTTTGGTTATGATCCTATTTTTAAACCAGAAGGATTTAATAAATCTTTTGCGGAAATGACTATTACAGAAAAAGGGAAAATTAGTCATAGAGGGATAGCTATACGGAAATTAATAACTTTCCTTGAAATGAACATGATTTAAACATGTTGTGCATTTTAACTATAATTAATAATTAATTGTCTGTTCGAGTGATTTTGAGGTACGAAAAATTGTATCGAGAACTAATTTAAAACAAAATTCTCTATTTTCGATACAAATTTTACTCATTTTAATCGTAAAATTCACTCGTCACGAAATTTAGGGAGATAGAATTTTTTCAAAATTCACAAGTGGTTGATTAAATTTACAGACAACTTATTTGATGAATAAGATGCTTTGTTAAAAAGTGTAAATAAGAACTTACTTTTTGTTTTTTTACACACATTAAGGAATTAAACCCTTTTTGACTATCGCCTGCAATTAAAACACTATTTTTGCATCAAATAGTAATAATGGATACTTTTAAAGACTTTTCGATATCTAACCAATTGCAATATGCCATAGAGGATTTGGGTTTTGAAAAGCCAACACCAATACAGGCGAAAGCTTTTTCGGTAATTCTCTCAGGAAAAGATATGGTAGGAATCGCTCAAACAGGTACAGGTAAAACCTTTGCCTATATGCTACCTATTTTACAAGAACTAAAGTTCTCTAAACAAATTCACCCAAGAGTACTTATAATGGTACCTACGCGTGAATTGGTTTTACAAGTAACTGAAGAAATTGAAAAGCTTGGAAAATACTTAAACATCCGTGTTATTAGTGTGTATGGAGGTGCAAATATAAATACGCAACGACAAGCCGTTGCTCAAGGTGCTGATATAATTGTTGCCACTCCAGGACGTTTGTACGATTTAGTACTCAGTAGATCATTACAATTAAAATCAATTAAAAAGTTAGTGATTGATGAAGTTGATATCATGTTAGATCTAGGATTTAGATTTCAATTGACCAATATTTTTGAACTCCTACCAAATCGTCGTCAGAATATTATGTTTTCTGCAACGATGACCGATGACGTTAATGCATTAATTCAAGACTTTTTTATAGCACCAAAAACAGTGTCTATAGCTATTAGTGGTACGCCTTTAGATAATATTTCACAATATTGTTATGCAGTTCCAAATTTTTATACAAAAGCAAATTTATTACTAAACCTGCTTAGCGATAAAGAATTATTTAATAAAGTCTTGGTCTTTACGTCTAATAAAAAAAGTGCAGATAGATTGTTTGAAGTTTTAGAGGAACATTTTGGGTATGAAATTGCTGTAATACATTCTAATAAAACACAGAATTATAGAATAAGATCGATAGAGAATTTTAATAAGGAAAAGATTAGAGTTTTAGTGACCACTGATGTAATGTCTCGTGGGTTACATATTGACAATATCTCTCACGTTGTAAATTTTGACACGCCTTCATTTCCTGAAAATTACATGCATCGTATTGGAAGAACAGGTAGAGCAGAGCAGGAGGGAACCTCATTTTTGTTTTATACAGAAAAAGAGCAAGAAGCTAAAAAAGCTATTGAAGATTTGATGGATATGGAAATTTCAAGGATAGACTTTCCTGAAGAAGTTGAAATTTCAACACGATTAACGCCAAGTGAACAGCCTAAAGATACAGAACCTCGGTCTGCGTATAAAAAAAGAGATGAATCATTAGGTTCTGGTTTTCATGAAAAGAAAGAGAAAAATAAAAAAGTAAACCTTGGCGGTTCTTATCAACGTACTATTGCTAAGAAATATAAAAAACCTAGAACAAAAGGAGATAAAAATTACAACAAACGCAATAAGAAAAAGTAACCTGTTTTTAAAAATATATTCTTGTTTATTACATTATTTGAATTTTAATTCTACATTTTTTAATAATATTTCTTTTTAATCTTATAAAAGACTGTATTTTTGCAAGCATACGAAAAAGGAAATATGTCAGAATCAGCCATAGAATTACAAGAAATAAAAACAGGAAAAGAGCTATATAGCTATCAAAAAGGTGCCATTAATCAGATTTTTAAAGAGTTTGAAACTGCCCCAGAAGATCACCATTTATTATATCAATTACCTACAGGTGGTGGTAAAACTGTTATTTTCTCAGAAATTGTTCGCCAATATTTAAAGCATCATAACAAAAAGGTGCTGGTAATGACGCACCGTATTGAACTGTGTAATCAAACCTCTGATATGTTGACCAGTTTTGGTGTAGAGAGTAAGGTCGTTAACAGTACCGCTAATTTAGACGATCAAGAAAAATATAGTTGTTTTGTAGCTATGGTTGAAACCTTAAACAATCGTTTGAATGATGATAAACTTGATATTTCTGATATCGGATTGGTTATTATTGATGAAGCTCATTACAATTCATTCACTAAACTCTTTAAATTCTTTGAGAATTCATTTATTTTAGGAGTTACAGCGACACCTTTGAGTTCTAATAAAGAATTACCAATGAAAGACAATTATGATGAGTTAATTGTTGGAGAGACCATTGAATCACTTATTGAAAATGAATTTTTGGCCAGGGCTGAAATTTTTCAATATGATATGGGATTAACCTCTCTTGAAATTGGATCAAATGGAGATTACACTGTTAAATCATCAGAAGACTTATATACTACTAACAATATGTTAGATAAGCTATTACACGCTTATGAAAAACATTCTAAAGGTAAAAAAACCTTAATATTTAATAACGGAATAAATACATCAATTCAAGTATATTACACCTTTAAATCTGCTGGTTATCCCATAGCACATTTAGACAATACAGCAACAAAAAAGCAACGTCAAGAAACTTTAAAATGGTTTAAAGAAACACCAAATGCAATTTTGACTTCTGTAAGTATTTTAACCACAGGTTTTGATGAGCCAACTATTGATACAATTATCTTAAACAGAGCTACTAAATCTTTAACTTTATACTATCAAATGATAGGTCGTGGCTCTCGTATTTTAAATAATAAAAATTCTTTTTCAGTAATTGATTTAGGTAATAACTGCCATAGATTTGGTCCTTGGGGAGCAGATTTAGATTGGCAAACTATTTTTAAGTTTCCAACTTTTTATGTCGATAAATTATTAAGTGATGAAGAATTAGAGGATAACTTCAAGCATGAAATGCCTGAGGAAATTAGAGTCGAGTTTGCAAAATCTGAAGAAGTGTATTTTGATATTAAAGAAACGTATATTTCTGCAACTACGCAAGGAATCTCATCTAAAGTAGTTTTAGAGCGGTCAATTGCTCAACATGGAAGAATTTGTATAGAAAATAGTGAAGATGTCTATGATGCTTTGACTTTAGCAAAGCTTCTTAATGAAGATATTGACCATAGAATACATAGTTATGCAAAATGTATTAGTAAAAGCACCAATAACTTTTTGCGTTGGTTAAAAGAGGATTATCAGAAAAAATTAAACACCTATCTACGTCAAAATTTTGATGCTGTATTTGAAGAAATTAATGGATTTCCTCCACCAGAAGATGAGTAAAACAGCATGTTTTTTTATAATCAAAATTTCCAAATTAGAATTCTACTTTTTTTATTGCCTTGAGCCATTTCTACAATAGTATGTGTTGCCTTAAGTTTATTCAATTGCTTTATCAATTTAGGTAAGTTTTCTTTTTTAGAAACTAAACTGGTAAAAACACCAACGTGTTTGGCAAAAACTACACTTTGTTTAATCATACGCTTTAAGAATAGTGCTTCACCACCATTACACCATAACTCATTGGCTTGACCACCAAAATTGAGTTTCAATTCATTTGAATTCGCTAAATTCTTTAATTTTCTTAATGTCCCTTTTGTGGCTTCATCTTTAGAAGCATGAAAAGGCGGATTACACATGGTAAAATGAAAATATTCTCCTTCTTTTATAATACCTTCAAATAGATTGGCATTATTGGGTTGATGGCGGATTTCAATTTTTTCTGATAAGCTTTGATTAAGATCTACATTCTTTTTTGCTGCTATAATTGCATTTCTATCAATATCGGCACCAATCATTTTCCATGAGTATAATTGAGCTCCTAAAATAGGGTAGATGCAATTGGCACCCACACCAATATCTAATCCTTTAATTGTTGTAGTAATTTTTTCTTTTTTAAGTACATCTGCTAAATGATGTATATAATCAACCCTTCCAGGTATAGGAGGACAAAGATATCCGTCAGGAATATTCCAATCTATCAAACCATAATGATGTTTTAGAAGGGCTTTATTCAAATGTAAAACAGCAATAGGATTAGAAAAATCAATAGTTGAATTACCATAAGCATTAGTAAAGACAAATGATTTCAAATCTATATGAGCCAATACAAGTACTTTAAAATTGTAGGGGTTGTTATGAATGTTATTTGGATGCATAATTAGCAACAAAGATACAGTTGATTTGTATATTTAATAACTATTTTGTTATTTAATAAAAGTTGCAGCAACCTTAATACTATGAATTTGCTATACTATTGTTATCAAATAATCACCAATCTCAACCTGATCATTTTTTACTAATTTATTTCTGACCCTAGTCTCTATTTGTCCATTTACTAAAACCTCTTCATTTTGGATCAAAATTTTAGCATGACCACCAGTTTGTGCAAGTCCTAACACTTGTAATAATTTGTTTAATGGTATGAAGGCTTGATCTTGTCTTAATTCAAATTTTTTTTCTGGCATATGCATTTGATTATTTTATGAAAATGATTTGGTAATTTAAGATGCAAACTATTGCAAATATAATCAAATTTGTAGGATAAAGCCTGATAACAAAAGACATAGTTAGGTGTTAAGAATAACGTGAAAGTACATTTTTAGTAATGATTATATGAATCAAAACGATGCTTATATCTAAAAAGATTATTTCAATAATTATAGTAGTCGCTTGTTCATAAGTTAATAATTTGTTAATAATTTCTTATCAAGATATGTCAATAATTCTTGGCTAAAATGGTTAATTTTAGAAATCTAAAAATTTTAACTATTTATACTATGAAACAACATTACATTTTAAAACATTTTCTTTTATCAATCGTTGCTATTCTTCTCGGAATTTATAGTTATGCACAGGTTCCTGCATATTATAATGGTACAGATATAAGCCAAACAGGAACGACTTTAAAAACGAATCTTGCAACATTAATAAGCAATACGCATGTTACCAATCTAACGTATACACCTGGAGTCTGGGATGCGTTAAAGCAAACTGACTTAGATCCTACCAATAGCAATAATGTATTTTTAATTTATGGTTATAATGATTCTGATACTAATCTAACCAATGATAGAACTAGAAGTAAAGATATGAATGGCGGTAATGTGGGTGATTGGAATAGAGAGCATACATTTCCTAAATCTCTTGGGAGTCCAAATTTAGGAACTTCTGGTCCTGGAGCTGATGCTCATCATTTAAGGGCATCTGATGTACAATTTAACTCATTAAGAAATAACCATCGTTTTGTAGATTCAAATGGTAATGCTGGATTGATTAATGGAAATTCTTGGTATCCAGGAGATGAATGGAAGGGTGATATTGCAAGAATGATCATGTATATGTATTTACGTTATGGCAATCAATGTTTGCCAAGTGCTGTAGGTTTAGGACCTCAGAACTATCATCAAGATATGATGGACATCTTTTTAGAATGGAATGCTGAAGATC
>JGI24023J19991_10001556_pt1 | contig 17347 bp, 11 predicted proteins | sample Cruoilmetagenom1_FD_19991 | JGI IMG/M metagenome (IMG submission 19991) | reverse complement strand
TCTCATAAAATTGAATTGTTAAATATTGCTGGTTCTAATACTGATTTATACTATATGGTTTTTGAAGGAGGGGCTACTGGTGATTGCAATACCATGGCGCCTATTTTTTGTGGTAGTCTTAACCCTGGCAGTCCAGATAATTTAATTATAGGTAATACCTATTTCGTAAATGTTTTTACAAATTCTTCAGACTCTGGAGCGACTACAACTTTTGATATATGTGTAGGCACTACGCCTACCGCACCTTCAAATGATGATTGTGCAAATGCAGAATCAATAACATTGCCCTTTAGTCCAACTTCTTACGATGCTACTTCGGCAACAAATAATGCCGGATTTATTACCGCCTCAGGTTGTATCGATATGAATGATGGTGTTTGGTATACAATAACTGGAAATGGTGAAAATATTACTGTAATTGCTACGCCTAATTCATGGAATGCAGCTATTACTGTTTATGAAGGTAGCTGTGGAACTTTTACATGCATTGATGATAGTAATGCTGGTGGTTCTGGTATTGCCGAAGGAGTAACCTTTACTGCTGTTCTAAATACTGAATACTATATTAATATTGGGCATCCAAGCGGTACTGTAGATGAACCGGAAGGTGTATTTGACCTAGAGGTGACTTCTGCTACACTATCTATAGAAGATTTAGTTGCAAAAGGATTTTACTATTATCCAAATCCAGTCAAAGATGTATTGAAATTAAGTGCCAAAGAGCCAATAAATCAAGTTAACTTATATTCCATTTTAGGAAAAGAAATGAAAAGAATCAAACAATCTAATTTTTCTGACTCAAATGCTGAAATTGATTTCTCATATTTACCAACCGGAACTTATTTTGTAAGAGTTACAATTGGAGATTCGAATGGTACGTTTAAGATCATTAAAAATTGATATAGTAAAAAACGTTATTATAAAGTACAGCGAGGCTATCATTTTTTGATAGCCTCTTTTGTTTTTAAACCTGAGTTTGGTATTAATAAGAATTGATTAATTATATTTGAATATTAATCAGGACCCTTTAGAATTGAAATTTTCCATAATCATTCCGGTTTATAATCGTCCCAACGAAATTGATGAATTATTAGAGAGTCTCACAAAACAGACGTATCTAAAAGAATTTCAGGTAATTGTGGTTGAAGATGGCTCTAATTTATCTTCAGAAAAGTGTATAAAAAAATACGAAAATCGTTTAGAGATAAACTATTATTATAAGGAAAATTCTGGCCCGGGATTGAGCAGAAATTTCGGAATGCAAAAAGCTATAGGCGATTACTTTATCATTCTTGATTCTGATTGTATTCTACCAAAACAATATCTTACCGAAATATCAAAAGCGTTGGATGCTAATTTTACTGATGCCTTTGGCGGACCAGATGCCTCACATGATTCCTTTTCTATAATTCAAAAAGCAATTAATTATGCAATGACTTCCGTTTTAACTACCGGAGGAATAAGAGGAAAAAAAAACACGCTTAATAAATTTCAACCCAGAAGTTTTAATATGGGATTGTCGAAGGTTGCTTATATACGCACAAAAGGATTTGGTAGTCAACATTTTGGTGAAGATATCGATTTAACTTTTCGCTTATGGCAAAATGGTTTTGAAACTCAACTTATAGAAAAAGCTTTCGTATATCATAAGCGACGTGTGAGTTGGAAAAGTTTTTTTAAACAGATAGTAAATTTCGGTGCAGCACGTCCGATCTTAAACAAACAACATCCTAATACGGCTAAAATTACCTATTGGTTTCCAAGTGCATTTGTCTTAGGCCTTTTAATTGCAATTCTATTTTTATTGATGGGTGTAAAGATTCCTATAGTCATCTTCGCAACTTATTTTTTACTTATTTTTATAGATGCATTCATCTTAAATAAAAACCTATTAGTTGCATTGTATAGTGTTTTCGCAGCTACAATTCAGTTTATGGCATATGGTTATGGCTTTTTACGTACCTTTCTAAGGCTTCATGTTTTGAGAAAGTCTATAACGCACGCTTTTCCTAAAATGTTTAACTAGGTTCTGAAAAATCGATTATATCCGTTTTAACGGATTGATATCAGAGTTTTTATACACAACTTAAGATGGTTTTGTTGTAGACATTTATTATTTTCGCGAAAATAATTTGAAACATATGCAGTACGCTAAAAATATATTAGAAACTATTGGTAACACACCATTAGTAAAAATAAATACAGTTACTAAGGATATTGATGCTTTGGTATTGGCTAAAGTAGAAACATTTAATCCGGGGAATTCTGTAAAAGACAGGATGGCTCTAAAAATGATTGAAGATGCTGAAGCCGACGGACGTTTAAAATCTGGCGGAACCATTATTGAAGGTACTTCTGGTAATACAGGTATGGGCTTGGCATTAGCGGCAATTGTAAAAGGATATAAACTAATATGTGTTATAGGTGATAAACAATCTAAAGAAAAGATAGATATTTTGAGAGCTGTAGGTTCTGAAGTAGTCGTTTGTCCGAACGATGTTGAACCTGAAGATCCTCGTTCTTATTATTCTGTCTCTAAAAGATTGTCAGAAGAAACGCCAAACTCTTGGTATGTTAACCAATATGATAATCCTTCTAATTCAATTGCGCATTACGAACAAACAGGCCCTGAAATATGGGAGCAAACTGAAGGTAAAATAACCCATTTTGTTGTAGGAGTTGGTACTGGAGGTACTATTTCTGGTATTGGAAAATATTTAAAAGAGAAAAATCCTAATATTAAAATTTGGGGAGTAGATACTTATGGTTCAGTATTTAAAAAATACCATGAGACCGGTATTTTTGATGAAAATGAAATATATCCTTATATAACAGAAGGTATTGGCGAAGATATTTTACCAAAAAATGTCAATTTTGATGTTATAGACGGATTTACTAAAGTAACTGATAAAGAAGGAGCTGTTTATACGCGTAAATTGGCAAAAGAAGAAGGTATTTTTGTTGGTAATTCTGCGGGCTCTGCAATTAAAGGGGTATTACAATTAAAAAATCATTTTAAACCTAGTGATGTTGTTGTGGTATTGTTTCACGATCATGGAAGTCGTTATGTAGGTAAAATGTTTAATGATGATTGGATGCGTGATAGAGGTTTTTTAGACAAAGAAATTGCCAATGCGTTAGACCTGATTGAAAACCACATTGATAAGCCGTTAATTTCTGTTAAAACGGAAGAATTAGTGTCTCACGCTATAGATAGAATGCGTAAGTATAATATTTCTCAAATTCCTGTTGAAGATAGAAACGGATTTGTGGGATCTGTTGACGAAAGCGATTTGTTTAAACTATATTTTGAAAATAAAAATATTGCTGATAGACCTATTAAGGAGGTTATGCAAGGTGCATTCCCAATCGTTAAAAAAGATACTTCAATTGAAAAAATATCCAAATTGATTACGAAAGATATCAAAGCTGTTTTAGTAGATTTAGGTAATGGGAAACACCATATCATCACAAAATATGATGTTATTAATATGATTAATTAAAATTATAATGATGAAACGAACACTACTTGTCTTAATCAGTTTTTTATTTTTTATAAACCTATCATTTAGTCAAAAAACAACTAAAACAGAAAGGAAAATTTTGAAAACTGTTACTGCTAATACTGCAGAGTCAATAGAATTTTTAAAAAAAGTAGTCAATATCAATAGCGGTACAATGAATCATAAAGGTGTAAAAGCTGTAGGTATGGTTTTTAAAGAGGCGTATGATGAGATTGGTTTTAGTACGAATTGGATAGATATGTCTGAAGTGAATAGATCTGGGCATTTATTTGCAGAGACCAATGGTACTAAAGGTAAAAAGTTATTATTGATAGGTCATTTAGATACCGTATTTGAAGAGGATAGTCCTTTTCAAGAGTTTGTAATGGTAAATGATAGTATAGCGCATGCGCCAGGTGGAAATGACATGAAAGGCGGAAACATAATCATATTATATGCTTTAAAAGCATTAGTTGATAATGGGTTATTAAAAAAATCTCAAATAATTGTTGCCTATACAGGTGATGAAGAAAGCACGGGGAAACCTTTAAGTATAAGTAGAAAAGACTTAGTAGAAGCAGCTAAAAAAAGTGATATAGCATTAGGATTTGAAACTTCAACAGGCTTTAATTATGCAACGGTAGCAAGAAGAGGTTCATCAGGATGGAAAGTTGAAGTTACAGGAAAAAGAGCACACTCTTCAGGGATTTTTAACGAAAAGGTAGGAGCTGGAGCCATCTTTGAGATCTCTAGAATATTAAATGAATTTTATAATGAAGTTCGAGGCCCAGCGTATTTAACATTTAACCCAGGAGTTATAATGGGCGGAACTCAATTGTCTTTTGAAAGTGCATTGAGTAAAGGTACAGCATTCGGAAAAAGTAATGTTATTGCACAAACCGCTGTTGTAAAAGGTGGATTACGTTTTATTTCTGAAGAGCAAAAAGAGAATGCTAGGAAGAAGATGAGAGCAATTGTTGCTGAAAATTTACCACATACTTCTGCAAAAATCAGTTTTACTGATAGTTATCCGGCTATGGGGCCTACAGACGGTAATAAAGAATTATTGAAAATTTTAAATCAAGTTAGTTTCGATTTAGGGCAAGGAAGAGTAAAGGCTTATGATCCTGGTAAAAGAGGTGCAGCAGATGTCTCTTTTATTGCTGAGTATGTTGATTGCTTAGATGGTCTTGGTACTATGGGTAAAGGAGCGCATACACCACAAGAAACGGTAAATTTGAATACTATTGAAGATTTAACAAAGCGAACCGCTATACTTATTTATAGATTGATAAATCAGTAATTTATTTGTTATACCAATGAATGTGCATCTTGTATATTGTAAAAAGTCGTAGGTTCTGGTCTCTCTCTGTAATTATCGGTTAAATCGACAAAAATAATCTTGCCGGTTGTATCAGTCATAAGTATCGTAGGCATTATCATATCATTTTTATAGCCTTATAATTGCATTCCTAAAGGCAGACTGTATTTATCAAAAATATCTAATTGCTTAGCTGCCTTTAGGAATGCAATTGTAAAAGAAACGAGAAACCTTCCAATATAGCGATATGAAAATCCATGGTTGAGGAAGTGTACAATACTTTGAACCATAGAAAAAATGGTGTATAGTATAAATATACTCACAACAATTGATTTCAATATTTTTTTCATAGTTTAGTGTCATAAGAATGTATAGTAACTTGCAAAAAAACATACTTAAATAGATTTTTATTGTGAAAGAAGATTTTCTGCATTATATCTGGAAACATAAATTGTTAGCTTCACAACAATTAAAAACTACAAAAAAAGAAACCATTCAGTTATTGAATTCAGGTCAACATAATTACAATGCCGGGCCGGATTTTTTTAATGCACAACTTAAAATAGATAATCAACTTTGGGCAGGTAATGTTGAAATTCATATTAAATCTTCTGACTGGTATGTGCATGGTCATGAAAAAGATAACAATTATGATGCTATAATCTTACATGTAGTTTGGGAGCATGATATTGCCATTTATAGAAAAGATAATTCAGCTATTCCAACCTTAGAGCTTAAGAATTATATTGATAAAAAAATTCTTGCTAACTATGAACAATTATTTTCTACACCTCAAAAATGGATTAATTGTGAGAATGATATTGCATCAATCGATAAGTTTTTAGTAAATAATTGGTTTGAACGATTGTATATTGATCGGTTAGAACAGAAATCCAAACTAATTCAGAAACTATTAAATGCTTCTAAAAATGATTGGGAGTCAGTCTTATTTAAAATGATTGCTAAAAATTTCGGATTAAAAGTTAATGCTGACGCTTTTTTAAGTTTAGCAAATTCAATAGACTTCTCTATACTAAGAAAAGAAAAGCACAACGTGAAGAGTATTGAAGCACTTCTTTTTGGACAGGCAGGTTTGTTGAATGATGATGCAATTCATGATGGTTATTATCAGTCATTACAAAAAGAATATAATTATTTTCAGAAAAAATACAACTTGCAACCAAATGATAAAGTGCAAATGCAATTTTTTAGATTACGACCTAATAATTTTCCAACCATTCGAATAGCACAATTATCGTCATTACTATATCAACAGCAAAATTTGTTTTCAAAAATTATGTCGATAACGCAGTTAAAAGATTTTTATAGCTTGTTTGATGTTTCAATATCAGAATACTGGAAAGGGCATTATTCATTCACATCTGTTTCTAAAAAATCTAATAAAAAGCTCACAAAATCTTTTGTTGATTTACTATTGATAAATACCATTATCCCTTTACAGTTTATGTATTTAAAACATATTAATAAGTTAGATGAAGCAGGTTTGTTAAACAGTATGAGACAAATTAAATCAGAAAAAAACACCTTGATTGATAAGTTTGAGCTATTAAATATAGTCTCTTATAATGCGCTGGAGAGCCAAGCGTTGCTACAATTAAAAAATGAATATTGTACCAAACAGAAATGTTTACAATGCGCTGTTGGCAATGAATTGTTGAAGTGTTAACAATAAAATAACAATTTTAATGATAATAAGTTAGGTTTTTTGATGTAAAAATGTATATTCGGCAGAATTTTAATCTAATTATTAACACAAAACATTTATTAAAAATGAAAAAAACAAATTTAATTACCAAATTATTCTCTCTTTTAGTAGTGTCAATCTTATTAATAACCGTTGGTTGTGATAGTGATAATAGTACTATTGAGGATACTAAGGCCTTACAGGAGGAGGCTTCCGTCGCTAAGTATACTTCAACTCCAATTGAGGGTCAGTATATCGTGGTTTTAAATGGAAAATATCAAGGAAAATCCGCTTCATTGTCAAATTTGAAATATACTGACAAAATGGCGATGCTCGAAACTGAAATTCCTGCCAATTTTTCTAAAGTAGGTATCTCTAAAGAAAACATTAAAAATACTTTTGGTTATGCGCTCAATGGTTTTGCTGCGAAATTATCTAAAAACCAATTATCAGCATTAAAAAAAGATACTCGTATTAAAAGTATCGAACAAGATTATATGATTACTTTATCTCCAATAACTGCTTATAGAGGTAAGCCTGGAGGTGGAGGTGGAGGATCTGATCCTGCTCAAGAAACACCTTGGGGTATTACAAGAGTAGGTGGTGGTGCATATAATGGTACTGCTACTGCTTGGATTATAGATTCAGGTGTAGATTTAGATCATCCTGATTTAAATGTTGATGTTGCAAGAAGTGCAAGTTTTCTATCAAGAGGTGATGCAGATGATCAAAACGGACATGGAACACATGTTGCCGGTACAGTGGCAGCTTTAGACAACACAATTGGTGTTGTTGGCGTTGCTCCGGGAGCTACAATTGTTGCTGTGCGTGTTTTAGACAGAAGAGGTAGTGGTTCGACATCAGGTGTAATCGCGGGTGTAGATTATGTTGCGGCGAATGGTCAAAACGGTGATGTTGCTAACATGAGTTTGGGTGGAGGCGTATCAACCGCTTTAGATGATGCTGTAATTGCTGCTGCTGCTACAGGTGTTAAGTTTGCATTAGCCGCTGGTAATGAAAGTGACGATGCTAATAATCACTCTCCAGCAAGAGCTAATCATGCAAATATCTATACTATTTCTGCAATGGATATTAACGATAATTTTGCTTCTTTTTCTAATTTTGGAAACCCTCCAATTGAATTTTGTGCTCCTGGAGTATCAATAAAGTCAACTTGGAAAAGTGGTGGATATAACACGATTAGCGGTACGTCTATGGCGGCACCTCATGTTTGTGGATTATTATTATTAGGGAATGTGGCTTCCGATGGCACTGTAAATGGTGACCCTGATGGAAATCCAGATGCGATTGCACATAACTAATTTTTAAAAAAAATAGTACAAAAAAAGCTACCATCTAGGTAGCTTTTTTTTTGTACAATGACTAGTCCTAAATAAACACACTGTTTTCAGGGGTTATCTTTTCACGGTTTAAAGTGTAATCTCTTTTTTAATTAAACACCAAATTTGCAATGTCGATTATTAAGTAGATAATAAAATATTGACTGCTATATAATAAAACTATAAAGCAATATTATTAAATTTGACACATTAAATTTGTTATGAAAAAAATATTAGTATTAATATCAACAATATTATTGCTTTTGTCTTGTTCAGGTTTTGAGAAAAATGCAGAAAAAGAAGTAGAAAAAGTAATACAAAGAAATTATAAGGCTGAGTTAAATCAATATTTCAGTACTAATTATTTGAGTATGGTAAAACCTACCATAAAAGGAATTAAGGTCGATAGTGTTGAACAGGTGCATAAATTTTACGAAAACAACCACCATTCAACAATTTGGATAAATGACTCTATTCAACTTACTAAAAATGGTTTAAGATTGATTGCACAGCTTTCAAATGCGAAAAATTATGGACTCGATACCAGACTTTATCCAATTAGCACTTTACAAAATCTAAAAAAAGAATTAGATACTATTCAGTTAAAGGATAAAAAGTATTCAAATGCTGTAGAATTAGAAGTTTTGTTAACTCATTATTATATGTTGCATGGTAAGCATTTGAATTATGGAACACTAGATTCTATTAACAATGAAACAGTATTACCTAGAAAAAAGTTTACGATAGATTTAGCTACATACTTGTATAAGGCTCATAAAGCGGACAGTATTATGGAGAAATTACTTGATCTTCAGCCCAAACACACTGAATATCATAACTTACAAAAAGGCTTGGTGAAATTTTTAGAAAACCGCAATTTATCAACAGAAGACGTCAATGTTCAGGATTTTAGATCGGATTCCTTAAAAGCAATTAATCAGGCTAAAAAAGCATTGATACTACATCAATATTTATCAGAAGACCATAATGACTCATTATATTTTAATGCATTAACAAAATTTCAGGCAGAACATGGATTAAGACCTGATAGTTTAATTGGAAAGAATACGGCAAAAGCATTGTCTATAAGCTCATATAGATACTATAAACAGATTGCAGCAAATTTAGAGCGCTGGCGCTGGCGTGAAGATTGGTCTTCTAATAATTATATACTTGTTAATATTCCAAGTTATAAAATGCAATTAATTAAAGATGATAAAAAGATAAAAGAGCATAGAGTTGTTGTAGGGAAATTTAAAAATCAAACTCCCGAAATTATTGATACATTAGAGTATATAATTGCATATCCGTATTGGAATGTCCCTAGAAAAATTTCTGTTAAAGAAATTTTGGGCAAAGCTCAAAGAGATTCTACTTATTTAACAAGAAATAATTATGAGGTGCTTACGTATTCTAGAGAAACAGTAGATCCTGCTTCTATTAACTGGAAAGAAATAAATGAACATAGTTTTAAGTATATGATAAGACAGCGGGGAGGGAATTCTAATGCGTTAGGTTTGGTAAAGTTTATTTTTCCTAATAAACATGCCATTTATATGCACGATACACCTTCAAAGTCTTTATTTTATAGAGAAACTAGAGCGTATAGTCATGGATGCGTACGAGTTCACAAAGCGATGGATTTTGCTAACTACATATTGAAATCTGATAATAATAAGTATACTATTGACAGCATTTATAAATATATTAAAAAGAAAAAGGAAAAATCGATAGCGCTCAATACTAAAATACCAGTCTATATTTATTATTTTACAGCGAATGCAGATAGTTCAGGCACCATTACATTTTATGATGATGTTTATAAAAAGGATGAAAAACTAATTAGAGAACTAGCTGTTAAATAGTAACTAAAGAACTAGTTGTGCTATTTGCTAATTTAGAATTTTTTAAATAAGAACTTTTAGGGTAATAGATGAATAAACAACTACCATTTTTTATTTTGTCAATAATTTTTTTGTAACCTTCTTTTGGTAAAGAAGGACAACCATAACTTCTACCCAATCTGCCATTTTTCTTAATAAAACTGGCACTCGCATAATCGGCTTGATGAATAACTACAGCTCGTTTTCGAGCATTACTATTTGAAAATTCTAATCCGTCAAGTCTCAAAGAAAAACCATGTTTACCAATATAAGTTTCGGCTGTTTTATAAAAACCTAAGCTAGTTTGGTAACTACTTATTTTGTTAGAGAATTGTTTGGCAAATGTTCCGCCAGAATTTCTCCCATGAGCAACTAAACTTTTATATTCTAGTTGTTGCGTTTTCATGTTAATAAGATAAAACCGTTTCGAATTAGCTGAAGTACTCATATCAATAATAGTTAAATAGCTACTATTGTTTAATTTTTGTTGTTGTTGTAACTCTAAATATCCACGTAAAGCATATTTGAAAGCCTCAAAATTTAAATCTTCATCATTAATCTTATCATATAAATCTGCTGAATAAGAAGAAAACGAATTTTCAGTATGTATTGTTTTATGTAAAGAGTAATTTGTGGTTGGTAAAGTAATTTCTGAAGCGAAAATAGTTGAAGATAGCACAAAAAAAGCTGTTAAAAAAAGTAACGTTCTATACATAAGTAGCAAATTAGAATTTTTATTATATAACAATTAAAGTATCATTTGTCCTACCTTTAAATTATTATTATAATAAAATTGGGATAAAACTTTCTACTTAAATGATGTAAAAAAATCTTAATTCATAGCTAAATCGAGAACTTCGACTAATCAATAACCAACTAATTATTGATTTATTGTATTGAACGATGTTAAATTTTAAAACTTTAACAATTGACCCTTAAGAATTGAAAAAAAAATCAGAGGTTACTTAGTTCCTCTTTTTTTAACAGTGGCTTGTTTAGCATATTTTTGCTTATTCAATTCGTCTTGAAGCTCGCGTCTTAATTTTTGTTCACGTTCTAGTGAACGTTGCCTGTGATTATCATATTCTTGTTCAATGTCGGCTTTATTTTTTCTTGCGTCTACAGTAATTGCATTACTACGTTTGAATTTTGTGATAAATAACAATAATCCGGCAGCTAATGCAGCAATAATAGTCCATAAAAAACTATTGTAACCTGCTTTACTCAACTGAATTCCTAAAAGGCTAATACTATCTTTTTCTTTGGTAACTGAAGTTAAATTTTCATTTGTAGTGCCCAATTCTATTTTTAACGCATCAATTTCACTTTTTTGTGAAGCTACAACTTTTTTTATTTCTGATAGCTTTTTTCTTCCTAACTTCAAAGAATCAAGAACATTACTTTTGAATTTAAATAAATTGTTAACTGTAACAGTTTTATATCTTTTGCCATTTTTAGGATCAGTCCATTTAAATGACTTTTTATACATAAAATCAAATTGACTCTCTATAGCGCCACTATTAAGGGAGCCTTTATTTTGTGCATCATCAACATTTTGAGAAATAGCAACCGTTGTAGCAAATAATAGAAAGATAAATGAGATTAATATCTTAGATAATTTCATTTTGATAATAGTTTAGAGTTAAAAATAGTTTTCAAAAGTAAATAAATACTTCTAAAGTAGAAAAATAAAAATATAAAACCTTTAATAAAGTTTTTTGTAAGTATTAGGATTTACCTCGTGCATAAGCATATATACATTTTCAAAAACATCTTCAATTGATGGTTTAGAAAAATAATCACCATCAGTTCCATATGCAGCTCTATGGGCTTTGGCTGTTATTATTACAGGCTTGCTATCTAAATATTCATAGGCGTTTTGTGTATGAACAATTTCACTTAACAGATACGCAGAAGCTCCGCCAGGAACATCCTCGTCTGCAATTACAAGTCTGTTTGTTTTTTGAATACTTTTTAGTACATCATGATTCAAATCGAATGGTAATAAGGTCTGTGCATCTATTATTTCAACATCAATATCAACTTGAGCTAATTCTTTGGCTGCTTCTTCAACTATTTTAAGAGTCGACCCATATGAAACTATTGTTAAGTCAGCACCTTCTTTGATTGTTTCAACAACCCCGATAGGAGTTCTAATATCGCCAATATTGTTAGGTAATTTTTCTTTTAATCTATATCCGTTAAGGTTTTCTACAATTAATGCAGGTTCATCACTTTGTAGCAACGTATTATAAAAACCTGCAGCTTTGGTCATATTTCTAGGTGTTAAAATATACATACCTCTCAGTAAATGAATAACGGCTCCCATGTGTGAACCCGAATGCCAAATACCTTCTAAACGATGACCTCGAGTACGAACAATTAATGGCGCTTTTTGTCTACCAACACTGCGGTAGCGTAAAGTCGCCAAATCATCACTTAAAATTTGTAAACCATATAACACATAATCTAAATATTGAATTTCGGCGATAGGCCTAAGTCCGCGTAATGCCATGCCAATTCCTTGCCCCATAATGGACGCTTCTCTAATGCCGGTATCAGCAACTCTAAGTTTCCCATACTTTTTTTGTAAACCTTCCAGCCCTTGATTTACATCACCAATAGCACCTGTATCTTCTCCAAAAATTAACACTTTCTTATTGCGTTCTAAAATACTATCGAAATTATTCTTTAATATAATTCTAGCATCAACTAATTCTGCTTTTTCATCATATGTAGGCTTGACCTCGATTATAGTTTTCGCATTGGTCATAGCTTCACTATACAAATGCGTATTGTAGTTGTTCGATTGTTCTTTATTATAGTTTTCTATCCAATGTAGAATTTGCCTTTTTTCAGCACTATCTTCATTTATTAAGAATTTTAAAGCTCTTCTGGCTGTAGATAATACATCTTTTTTTGATGGATTTGAAATAGCGGCCAATTCATTTTTCAACTTCAAAATGAAGGGTTTATTGTCGCTTTTTTCTGCTGCTTTTTCTAATAAACCAAGTACTTGTTTTTGTGCATGTAGAATATCTTTTAAATAGTTATTCCAGGCATTTCGCTTAGCAGCACTTACTTCTTTTTTTGCATTTTTTTCTATGTCAATAAGTTCTTCCTCATTTTCAAAAATACTAATTATCCATTCGCGCATTTTTGTAATGCAGTCATTTTTTATTTCCCAATTTAACCTATCTTCATTTTTATATCTCTCATGCGATCCTGAAGTAGAATGTCCTTGAGGCTGTGTTAATTCTTTTACATGAATTAGAACAGGAACATGCTCATTTCTCGCTATTGTGGCCGCCTGATCATAAGCATCAATTAGTTTAGAATAATCCCAGCCCTGAACAGTAAATATTTCAAAACCTTTATTGTTTTCATCACGTTGAAATCCTTTTAGGATTTCTGAAATATTCTCTTTGGTGGTTTGATATTTTGCCGGAACGGAAATTCCATATGCATCATCCCAAACACTAATCACCATAGGTACTTGTAATACTCCGGCAGCATTAAATGTTTCGAAAAAATGACCTTCTGAAGTGCTGGCATTTCCTATGGTGCCCCAAGCTATTTCATTACCCTTGTCAGAAAAAGATTCTTGTCCTTTTATATTATTAATATTTCGATATATTTTTGAAGCTTGTGCTAGACCTAACAAACGAGGCATTTGACCTGCTGTTGGAGAAATATCTGCACTTACATTTTTTTGCTTTAGTTGGTTTTTCCAACTACCATCTTCATTTAAAAGATGCGTCATAAAATGCCCTCCCATTTGTCTTCCTGCAGATTGGGGGTCAGCTTTTATATCAGTGTGAGCATATAGACCGGCAAAAAACTGTTCGGGAGTTAATTTGCCAATCGCCATCATAAACGTTTGGTCTCTATAATAGCCCGAACGCCAATCTCCATTTTTAAATGCTTTCGCCATTGCCAATTGCGGAACTTCTTTACCACCACCAAAAATTCCGAATTTAGCCTTTCCGGTTAATACCTCTCTTCGACCTAATATACTGCATTCTCTACTTATAACTGCTGTGTTATAATCACGTAGAATCTCTTTTTTAAATTCTTGATATGATAATTTTTGTGTTTCTTCTGCAAATTTTTCTGACATGTAGTATCTTTAAAATGAGTTTTGCAAAAGTACTGTTTTTAGAGCAAAGTTAATAGGCAATAAAATCAAATAGCAAATATAGGCTTTAGAGACGATCAGGGAGTTTGGATAATTGAACTGTTAATCGGAATAATTTGTGATTTAAAATTTTGTTTCAGAGGCTATTAAATGACTACTAAAAGAATCCTCTTCTCGCGAAATTAATTATTCTTGTCGGACTGATAGTTAGTACAAATCGGATTTTTGATCCGTAATCGGGGTTTGAAGGTTCAAATCCTAAACTAGATTGTAACGGAAAATAAACTTCTAAAATATTATGTATGAAATTTAACCGAATGCCGCTGTCATATCTAAAAATTGGATCAATAGTTCTGTTTTTGTAAAATCCCGCATCAGCATATATTTCTGCCCAACGCCATATGCCGATACTTCCGTTTGTACTGAGCATCCATTGATTAGCATAAGGGTTTTCAAACATAGACTTAAAACCACCCTCAGCAATAATAACTTGTTGGCTAAAAAATCCTGACTGCTCAGATCTTCCTAAAAAATCATAATCAAATAAATAGTCAGAAGGTCTATCTAATGAAAAGTTAAAAAAATCACCTTCTGTTTTATTATGTAAAAAAGTCCCAAAATATGCTCTAAAGTCATATTGTCTATCTGTATTTGTAAGTTTTCGATATCGAAAATCTAAAGCTAATTTGCTAAAACTATTGGCTAATTGCAAGTCAAGATTATAGCGTAAATCTTTAATAATATCTGGTTTAGAGTAACTATATCTAAAGTTTAAAACATTATAGTTATCAGATTCTTTAGTGGGAGCTCCGGNCTCAGTTTCTCTATCAATAATTACATATCTAGCAGTGAAAGCACTACCACCTACATCCCGTAAACTTTTTCTTTTAAACTCTACACTCATAAATGGCACCATCTTCTTAAATTTAAGTTCAGGTGCGTAATGAAAACTACTTCCCGCAATGCCAAATCTATATCTATAAACAGGTGTCTTTTCAGGAATATGCTGGTAAATAAATGAAAAAGATCCTGTTAATTTTTTACTATTAAAGCCATAAGTTGGTGTGATTTTATAAAGCCATTTCTTTTTGAATAGTGCTTCGTTGTAGATTCTTGGCCCTAAAATTATGCCGTCATAAAAATTGTAATCTGCATATACATTGTAAAAAACTTGATTGTAATATGGGTCTTCAACATCTTTAAAAAAGCGACCTTGTATAGGCCTATTAAGTAATCCGTTTAAGCTATACCAATTATCACGAAGATTCAATTCGGGATATAGATATTCATAATTTAAAGCAAGCTTATCATACTCTCCTTTTGGTATTGTAATGGTTGATGTTGAGTCAATGCCAGTTATCCATTTTTTAAATTTAATATCTTTTTGTTGTAATCCGTAAAGTGCTACCGGAGCCGTAAAATTTCGTTTGTTTTTTATGGTAATAGCAATTGAATCTTCTGTTTGTTCAACATTTTTTATAGTATAATCTATTTTTTTCTTTGAGTATAAATAATCACTAAAAAACCAGCTAATGTCTTTAGTTGTTTTTTGAGTAATTAACTTGTTAAAATGTGTGCTATTCGTTTTTTTGTGTAAATTCTCAGTGTAAAATTGTTTGATGCTTTTAAAAACAATACTGTCGTTTAAATATTCATCTAAATACTGTAATCCTAATCCTGCTTTATATTTATTTACAATTTTTCTATTAAAATTTGATAATGAATCAGCTCTGGTGGTCAACGCTTGGTCATAATTTTTACGTGCTGCAAATTGATATACAAATGGATATTTTTCATTGAAGTTTAATTTTGCAATGGTAAAGCTCCGTACACCCCAAATTTTTGAAATATTACCCATAGCTTTAATTTCAGGGTAGTATTCTTCAACATATTTCATTATCAAAAAAGTTTGAATACCATCTAATATCCAAGCGTCTGTACGACGATTTACGATTATGGTATTTTCTAAATATTTTCGAGTAAGTGCTTTAAACATTTTTATATCCCATTCAAAAGCTCCTGAAAATGGATTGAACATTTTGGGTAATTGGTTTAATCCATAAATAGGGTTTTTATCATAAGAGATTTTATTTACAAATAATTTATCATGTGGGTAGGCACCTAAATGTGTTTGAATAAAAGCTAATTCTCTATTGATAATACCTGTTTTTATTTGGTCGTTTAAAACGGTACCATTTATATTCGTAATGACTTCAACATAATCAGTTTCGAAATGAATAAAATCATTTAGAACGGTAAAATTTAATTCAATATCAACTCTATTTTTCCCTGTTAAATGAAAGACACTATGGGGTGGATTCGTGCTTTTGGTAAAGTTTAAATCAGTATTAATTTTCAATCCGTCAGGTACGGTAAGATTTATTGAATAATCTGAAGGACTCATATACAAGTCATCCATATTTAAATTACTCATCAACTGCCATTTCTTATCGTAAACAGCTGGAGTTATATGCCAGAACCGTAGATTGTAGGTAGAACCATTTCTACCATATTTAGTAAAAATGTCCTCAGGAACTTTAACAATATATGTAAATGTTATAATTGTTGAATCACTGACTTGTAAAGGTTTATTTAATACGACTCTTATAATATCAGGAGAATCGTTATCAATCTCCCATTTAGTAGAAACGTAATTACTTGAAGTACCTTTTATGCTTGAACTTCCTCTTTTTTCAATTTTGGCAAAGTATAGGCTTTTATCATAATCTTCTATTAATCGTTTTGATAAAGGAGTATGCCGGTCTTTGTAGCTATTTGCCCAATTGTGAAAATAGATAGTGTCTAATGGTCTACCAGTTTTATTAAAATAGTTGATTTCTTGTTGAACTCGAATTTCTTTATTTTCAAAATTCAATTCTGCATCAATTCTTATTTCATTGTTTTGAGCCTCACAGACAAAAGCTGATAGGAAAAATAAGAGGGTTATGTATTTGGTAAAATTCACTTATAATTTTATAAACTTTAATGGACTTGCACTAATCGAGTTTTGTAGAACTATATAATAGATGCCTCCACTTAAATTGGTTGCGTCAATTTGCATCGTAGTTTTATTGACTATAGTGCTTCTAATCTTTTGACCCATACTGTTATAAAGTACAATTTTATTATCTAATATTATAGGATCTATTTCTAGCATTATAGAATTTGTTATAATATTACCATTTTTAAAATGGATATAGTTCTTTGATTCCAAATTATCAGAAAGGTTTAAAACCTGATCAGTTTGTAACTGCATGACGACTGGTAAATGATCACTCATATTATATAGATTTTCACGGGTTGATTCTGAATACTCAGTTCCGCTACAAGTACTACTATTAATATCGTTATTAAAACAATTGCCATTATTACCGTAAGCTTTGTACGAATCTTCAACATACTTGAGTTCTGGGCTGCTTTGTAGATTTTCTGAAATTAGGATAAAGTCAAAACGATC
>JGI24023J19991_10001554_pt1 | contig 17352 bp, 18 predicted proteins | sample Cruoilmetagenom1_FD_19991 | JGI IMG/M metagenome (IMG submission 19991) | reverse complement strand
CCTCCCGACGCAATGCCCGTACCGGCCTTGTTTTGGTTGGGGTGGCCGTGGGCATGGTTGGCCTGGCCTTCGCCTCGGTGCCGCTCTATCGCCTGTTCTGCCAGGTGACCGGCTTTGGCGGCACGACGCAGGTCGCAGCCGAGATGCCGGAGGCAGTCCTCGATCGGACGATGATCGTACGCTTCAACGCCGATGTGGACCCCAAGTTACCGTGGGCGTTCCAGCCAAATCAGCGGCAAATTTCGGTGCGCATCGGCGAGGCGGGGTTGGCGATCTTTACGGCGCGTAATCTCAGCGAGGCGCCGGTGACCGGGACGGCGACGTTCAACGTCACACCCCTGAAGGCCGGCAGGTACTTCGACAAGGTTCAGTGTTTTTGCTTCGACGAGCAGCACCTCGAGCCAGGGCAAGAGGTCGAAATGGCGGTCAGTTTTTTCGTCGATCCGGCGATTATGGATGACCGAAACCTCGATGAAGTGAAAACGATTACCTTGTCCTATACCTTTTTCCGTAGCCTGGACGAAGGCGAGGGGGACAGCGGCAACACCGCAGAGAACACCCGCTTGAACCCCCGACAATCGGCCGCCGCATACAGCGGCGCGCCGGCCAGCAATTGATACCGGCCCATTAGAGTGACAGCCGAGACGAGGATGCCATGAGCCAAGCCGATAGCCACAGCCACGCCGCAGACCACCCGTATCACATGGTCACGCCCAGCCCATGGCCGATAGTAGGCGCCTTGGGGGCGGGGACTTTGGCCGCCGGTGCCGTTCTCTATATGCACGATGTAACGCCCTGGTTGATTCCAGTCGGCTTCGGGTTGGTTCTGCTCACCATGTTTCTATGGTGGCGCGATGTGGTGCGCGAGGCGACCTTCGAGGGGCACCATACGCCGATCGTGCAGATTGGCCTGCGCTATGGCATGGCGCTATTTATCGCCTCGGAGGTGATGTTCTTCGCCGCCTTCTTCTGGGCCTATTTCAATGCGTCGCTGTACCCGACCGAGGCGACCGGCTTCCAGTGGCCGCCGGTCGGCGTCGAGGTCTTCGATCCCTTTGGGGTGCCGCTGCTCAATACGCTGATCCTGCTGCTCTCCGGCTGCACGGTGACCTGGGCGCATCACGAGCTGCGCAAGGGCAATCAGCGCGGCACGGTGCAGGGTCTGATTGTAACCGTCCTCTTGGGGGTTCTGTTTACGTCCTTGCAGGCCTATGAATACGCCCATGCGGCCTTCGGCTTCACCGAGGGCATCTATCCCTCCACATTCTTTATGGCGACCGGGTTCCATGGCTTCCACGTCATCATCGGAACCTTGTTCTTAACCGTTTGCCTATTCCGTGCGGCGCGCGGAGACTTTACGCCGGATCACCATTTCGGCTTCGAGGCGGCCGCCTGGTACTGGCATTTCGTCGACGTGGTCTGGCTGTTCTTGTTCAGCTGCGTCTACCTGTGGGGCTCCTGAACCAGAAGATCTTGGCCGGCGGCGGGTGTCATGCCGGATAAGGACTATTTCCCGCGCCGCTCGCCCCTGGCCACCGGCCTTGCCTGCCGTTGCCCACGCTGTGGCCGAGGGGCGCTTTACACGGGTTTCCTGACGGTCGCCGAACGTTGTTCGGTCTGCGGCTTGGATTTGCGCAAGGCCGATAGCGGCGACGGCCCGGCGGTTTTCATTATCCTCATTCTCGGGTTTCTCGTGGTCCCGATGGCGCTTCTTGTCGAGGCCCGGTTCGCGCCACCCATGTGGCTGCATATGGTTATTTGGCCGCCGCTGATTCTGGGCGGCAGCTTGGCGATGCTGCGGCCCATGAAGGGTGTTCTGATCGCCTTGCAGTTTCACCACAAGGCAAGCGATTCGGGCACCGTTGACTACGATTAGGCGGCGCCGGTGAGCGGCGTCCGGTGGCGTTTCCGGCCACGTCTGGGGCCGACCCTCGCCGCACTCTCCGGGGTGTTGCTCCTCGTTGGGCTGGGTTCCTGGCAGATGCAACGTCTGGCGGAGAAGGAAACGCTGATCGCCGAGCTTGCTGCGCGCATTGGGCAGCCGCCCATGGTCCTGCCGGGGACCATTGCCGATCCGGCAGCCTTGGAGTTCATGCCGGTTCGCTTGCGCGGGCGTTTCCTACATGACGGGGAGCTTTATCTGGGTGCCCGCCTGCACCGGGGGGAAGCCGGCTTTGACGTTGTTACCCCGCTCGCCCTAGAGGATGGCCGTACAGTCCTGGTCAATCGGGGTTGGGTGCCGAGCACGCGGCGGGGGCTGGAAACGCGCGTCGCCGGTCAGATCGCAGGGGCCGTCACCGTCGAGGGGCAGGTGCGTACCGGTGGCTGGAAAGGCTCCGATCTGTTTCGTCCGGCGAACAATCCGGAGAGCAACGAATGGTTGTGGATGGACTTGCCGGCGATGGCAGTACAAGCGGGGGCGGCGCGGGCGGCTGGTGCCATCACGTCGATCTATGTCGTTGCCGGGCCGGGCGAAAATCCCGGTGGCCTACCCATCGGCGGTCTGCGGCCGGTGGAGGTGCGCAACAACCATCTTGGCTACGCAATGACCTGGTATGCCCTGGCCCTGACCTTGTTCGTGATCTATGTGGTGCATCAAAGTCACCGATCGCAAAAGGAAGGATCTAATGACGCGCGCCTATGAGGCCCTGGAGACCCGCTTTCGCCGCCTGAATTCCCTGCGCGAGGCGGCCGGCATGCTGAACTGGGACATGTCGGCCATGATGCCCGCCGGCGGCGCCGAGGCGCGCAGCGAGCAGCTGGCGGTGCTGCAAGTGACCTGCCACGAGCTTTTGAGCGACCCGGCCCTAGCCGATCTGCTGGCGGAGGCAGAGGCGGGAGGCGAGGCGCTGGATCCCTGGCGCCGCGCCAATTTGCGCGAGATGCGCCGGGATTGGCTGCATACCACGGCACTGCCCGCCGATCTGGTGGAGGCCCTGAGCCGGGCGCGTAATCGGTGCGAAATGATCTGGCGCCAGGCCCGGCCGGAAAGCGACTTCGCCGCCGTGCTGCCAACCATGCAGGCGCTGCTGGATCTGGTGCGCGAGTCGGCGGCGGCAAAATCGGCGCTGCTTGGCTGCACGCCCTATGATGCGCTGCTCGATGAGTTCGAGCCCGGTGGCACCGCTGCCCGTATAGACGTGGTCTTCGACCATCTAGCTAAGTTCCTGCCCGATTTCCTGGGCCGCGTCCTGGAGCGGCAGGCGGCAGCGCCGCGGCCGCTTGCCCCGGAGGGACCGTTTCCCATCGCCGCGCAGGAAGCCCTGGCGCGCCGCCTCATGGCCGCTGTCGGCTTCGATTTCACCCATGGGCGGCTGGATACCAGCTTGCACCCCTTCTGCGGCGGCGTGCCCGACGATGTGCGCATTACCACGCGCTATGACGAGGCGGATTTCGCCAAGGCTCTGATGGGCGTCCTGCACGAAACCGGGCACGCCCTCTACGAGCGCGGATTGCCAAGCGAGTGGCGGGCACAGCCGGTGGGGGCGGCGCGCGGCATGGCGGCGCATGAAAGCCAATCTCTGCTCATCGAAATGCAAGCCTGCCGCGGCGCCGAGTTCGTGGCCTACCTAGCGCCCCTGGCGCGGGAGGCCTTTGCCGGCGACGGAGCGGCCTGGGCGGCGGACAACCTGCAGCGCATGTACAACCAGGTTCAGCCCGGCTTCATCCGTGTCGATGCCGACGAGGTGACCTATCCGGCCCATGTCATCCTGCGCTATCGCCTGGAGAAGCAGATCATGGCCGGTGATCTGGCGCTGGCGGACCTGCCGGCGGCGTGGAATGCCGGCATGAAGGAGCTTTTGGGCATCACCCCGCCGGATGATGGGCAAGGCTGCCTGCAGGATATCCACTGGTTTGACGGCGCCTGGGGCTATTTCCCCACCTATACTTTGGGCGCTATCGCGGCCGCCCAGCTCTTTGCCGCCGCCAAGGCAGCGGTGCCGGAAATCCCGGCGGCTATCGGCCGCGGCGATTTCGCGCCGCTCATCGGCTGGCTGCGCCAGAATGTGCATGCCTGGGGCTCGTTCCACTCCACCGATGAACTGCTCGTGCAGGCCACCGGCAGCCCCCTGGACCCCAAGGCATTTGAAATGCACCTTACCGATCGCTACCTGAGCTAGGCGGACCATCAGAGCAATTCCATTTAGCCGGATAACGCTCTAGATTAGCGAGCCATTCGGAATCCGGGGCAATATGAGATATGTGAGCACGCGGGGATCGGCCCCCGACCTGAGTTTTGACGAGGCCCTGCTTGCGGGTCTGGCCCGCGATGGCGGGCTGTATTTGCCTGCGCGCTGGCCCAGCTTCACGCCGGATGTGATCCGTAGTCTCGCGGGTCTGCCCTATAGCGAGGTCGTGCACCGGGTCCTCATCCCCTTTGTCGGCAAGGCCCTGAGCGAGGACGCGTTACGCCGCCTGCTAACGGACGCTTATGCCGGGTTTGGCCACACCGCCGTGGCGCCGCTAAAGCAGCTTGATTCGCGGATGTGGCTTCTGGAGTTGTTTCACGGGCCCACACTGGCCTTCAAAGACTGCGCCCTGCAGGTGCTCGGCCGCCTGTTCGACCATGTGCTTGAACGGGCGGCTCAGCGGATAACGATTGTTGGCGCGACCTCGGGAGATACCGGTTCCGCCGCCATCGAAGCCTGCCGCGACCGCGAGCATATCGACATTTTCATGTTGTACCCGAAGGGCCGGGTCTCCGAGGTGCAGCGCCGGCAGATGACCACGGTCAAGGCCGGTAACGTTTTCAATATCGCCGTCGAGGGTACCTTCGACGACTGCCAGGACCTGGTGAAGACGCTGTTCGCCGATACGGCATTTCGCGACGATATGGCTCTTTCGGCGGTTAATTCCATCAACTGGGCGCGCATCGCCGTGCAGATTGCCTATTATTTCGCCGCCGCGGCGGCGCTCGGGGCGCCGAATCGACGTGTGGCCTTTGCCGTGCCGACCGGCAACTTCGGCAATGTCTATGCCGGCTATGCGGCAGCGCGCATGGGCCTGCCGGTGGAAAAGTTCATCGTCGCCTCGAACCGCAACGACATTCTGACCCGATTCCTGGAAACCGGGTCGCTGGCCACCGCCGAGGTGCAGCCGAGCTTGTCGCCGAGCATGGATATCCAAATCTCCAGTAACTTCGAGCGGCTGCTTTTCGATTTGTATGACGGCGATGCCAAGGCGGTCGCGGGGGCCATGGCCGAGTTCCGCAAGACCGGCCGCCTGACACCCGGGAACGCCCGCTGGAAAAAGGCGCTGCAGCTCTTCGACGGCGCGCGCGCCGATGACGATGCGACCTTAGCCGAGATCGCCCGCATCCACCGGGAGACGGGCGAGTTGGTCGACCCACATACGGCGGTGGGCATCGCCGCCGCTCGTAGCAAGATCGAATTGGGTGCTTTGTCCGATGCGGACACGCCGGTTATTGCCCTGGCCACCGCGCACCCGGCCAAGTTTCCCGACGCGGTGGAGCGCGCGACCGGTATCCGACCGCCTCTGCCAGCCAATCTGGCCGACCTTTATGAGCGGGAGGAGCGCTTCAGCGTTCTGCCCAACGATCTCGGCCAGGTGCGCGATTTTGTCCGCGCTCACGCCCGCTGCCCGGCGGGCCGTACCGTGGGGGCGGCATGAGCATAGAAGTCACGCGGCTGGAAAACGGCCTGACGGTGGCCAGCGACCGCATGGCCGCGGTGGAGACCGTGTCGCTGGGGGCCTGGGTAGGTGTTGGCACCCGGCACGAGCCAGCCGCGATCAATGGTGTTGCCCACCTACTGGAGCACATGGCCTTCAAGGGCACGGACCGGCGCTCCGCCTACGACATCGCCCGCGAGATCGAGGCGGTCGGCGGCCACCTCAACGCCTATACCAGCCGCGAAAGCACGGCCTACTATGCCCGCGTTCTAGCCGACGATGTGCCGCTGGCGGTCGACATCGTCGCCGACATCTTGGGAAATCCCACTTTCGATAACGAGGAATTGACGCGCGAGCGGGCGGTGGTGCTGCAAGAGATCGGTCAGGCTTACGACACACCGGACGACAACATTTTCGACCGCTTTCAGGAAACCGCCTATCCGCAGCAGGCGATCGGCCGCCCGGTCTTGGGCACCGGCGAGATCGTCAACCGCATCGATCGCGATACCCTGCGCGATTATATGACCCGGCACTACGGCGGGCGGACCATGGTATTCTCCGCCGCTGGCAAGATCGAACATGCCCGCCTTGTCGACCTGGTAGCGGAAGCCTTTGCCGGCTTGCCGAGTGAGGCGGAAAGCGAATCCGAGCCCGCCCGATACAAGGGCGGCGATTTTCGTGAGGCCCGCGAGCTGGAGCAGGTCCATGTCCTGCTCGGCTTCGATTCGATGGGTTATCTGGATCCCGACTACTACGTCGCGTCGGTCCTTTCCACGCTGTTCGGCGGGGGCATGTCCTCGCGCTTTTTCAGGAGGTGCGCGAAAAGCGTGGCCTGGTGTATTCGGTCTATTCGTTCGTATCTGCCTACCGCGACGGCGGTATCTTTGGCATCTACGCGGGAACCGGCGCGAACGAGGTGGGCGAGTTGATCCCCGTCGTTTGCGACGAGTTGGGTAAGCTGGCCGCGAATGCGACCGACGACGAGGTCGTACGCGCCCGGGCTCAGCTCAAGGCGTCCATCCTGATGAGCCTGGAAAGCACGAATGCCCGCTGCGAGCAGTTGGCACAGCAGATCCTCATCTATGGCCGGCCGCTGACGGTGGCCGAGGTCGTTGGCAAGATCGAGGCTGTCGGGGCAGAGGATGTTCGCCGCCTGGCTGGCGTCTTCGCCGCGGGTCATCCTACTTTGGCCAGTCTGGGTCCGATCGGCAAGGTCGAGGCCTTTGATCAGGTGGCCGCGCGGTTCGGTTGACGAGCGTTCGCCATGTTTTTCTCGACCTTTCGCGGCAATCCCACACGGGCGCTTCGTTTGCGGCACAAGCGCGTTTATCTGCGCCCGCCGGTGCAACGCGATTGGCGTGAATGGGCCGCGTTGCGCGCCGAAAGCCGTGATTTCTTGGCGCCTTGGGAGCCGACCTGGCCCTACGATGCGCTAACCCGCGGCGCCTTTCGCCGTCGTCTCAAAATTTACAGGGGCGAGGCGAAGCAGGGGACCGGCTTTAGTCTTCTTGCTTTTCGCGAAGCTGACGATGTGATGCTGGGTGGGATCACCCTCTCGAACCTGCGGCGCGGCGTGGCCCAGGCCGGCAGCCTCGGGTATTGGATTGGCGAGAGCTATAGCCGGCAAGGGTATATGACCGAATCGCTGGTGGCGGTGCTCAATTTCGCATTCCTTCGCCTGGGCTTGCACCGGGTCGAGGCCGCCTGTCTAGCGGACAATAGTGCGAGCCGGGCTTTGCTCCTCAAGTGTGGGTTTCATGAGGAAGGCCGCGCCCGCGAATACCTGCGGATCAATGGCCGCTGGCAGGATCACGACCTTTTCGCGGTGCTGCGGCACAATTGCCCGGCGGTGACCGATGGTTGATTTAGGCGTGCCCAGCGTCGCCGGAGAGCAGCGTGGGATCGATCCCCAGCTTGCCGATGGCACGCTCCCACTTGTCCGTCAGGTCATCGTCGAAGACCAGGCTGGCATCGGCTTCGACATGCAGCCAGCCGTTGGCTTGAATTTCAGAATCAAGCTGACCTGGTCCCCACCCCGCATATCCTAGTGCCAGCAAACTGCGCTGAGGACCCTGACCGGTGGCGATGTCGCGCAAAATCTCGATCGTCGCGGTTAGCGCCACCTCGCTGGCAACCTGCAGCGTTGTATCATGCTGGTAATCCCCGGAATGCAGCACGAAGCCTCGCCCGGGTTCGACAGGGCCGCCGAAATGCACGCGGATCTCATCGTTGGCGCCGGCCGCATCGACGCCAAGTTGCTGTAGCAAATCCGGGAAGGTCACCGAGCCGACCAGGCGATTGATCACCAGCCCCATGGCGCCATCCGAATTGTGGGCACACATGTAGATGACGGTACGGGCAAAGCGGGGATCGCGCATGGTCGGCATGGCGATCAGCAACTGCCCGGTTAGATAGCCTTCGTTGGGCCCGCGCCCAGCGCTCTGGTTCATCGGTCTAGCTCGGTCTTTGCCACCGGGCAATCTCCCGCCGGCCCGGTTGACTACATCCTAGTATGCCCGCACAACATTGTGACCTGAGCATGACGGCGCAAGCGTACTATATACTATTGTGAAGTCCTGGACTCCCGGTTAACAGAGCATAGAGGCAATATGGCGTCGCGGGCGAGAAATCGCGATTTTCTGCCGATTCTTCTTGGATTCGCCGCGATCCTGGGCCTCGCCGTACTCGGCTACGGGGCGCCTGTCCGCGCCGCGGCAGGGTCATGGCTGGACCAGGAGCAAGCGCGTCTGCGCCTGATCGCCGGTAATCGGACCGACGAGATCGTTAGTGTCGGCCTGCAATTCGCGCTTCAGCCCGGCTGGAAAATCTATTGGCGCGCGCCCGGTGATGCCGGCTATCCGCCGACCGTCGAGTGGAGCGACTCCAACAATCTTGCCGGCGCCGAGATGCTATGGCCGGTGCCGCATCGCTTCTCGCTTTTCGGGCTAGAGACCTTTGGCTATTCGGACGAAGTGGTCCTGCCCATCGAGGCGCGTCTGGAGCGCCCCGGTGAAGCCGTTCGCTTGCGCGCCAACGTGGACTATCTCATCTGCGAGCAGATCTGCATCCCGCGCCAAGCGATGCTCAGCCTGGATTTGCCGCCCGGTGCGTCGGCCTCGTCGCGGGAAGGGGCGCTCATCGATAGCTACCGTGCGCTCGTGCCCGGTGACGGTACGGCCGTGGGTCTGTCGTTGCAGGAAGCGGTGCTGACCGGCGAGTTGGAGAAGCCGGTCTTGCGTGTCACGGCCCGCTCCCAAGCGCCGTTTCAAACTCCGGACGTGCTGATCGAGGCGCCGCCCGGCTTTAGTTTCGGCAAGCCCAAGACGGACATGCGTGACGGCGGCATGACTGCCGTGGTCGACCTGCCAGTGGTCAGCGCGCCGGCCCAGGCCGTTTTGGAGGGCAAACGCTTAACGCTTACCGTTACCGATGGCCAGCGCGGCATGGAACGCGAAGTCGTTGCCCGCTTTGCCGAATCTGCATCCGACCGTGCCGGCGGTTTGGCGGCGCTGGCTAGCATTCTCGGCCTCGCCTTCTTGGGCGGGCTGATCCTCAATCTCATGCCCTGCGTGCTGCCGGTCCTGTCGCTGAAACTCCTGGCGGTGGCCAAACAAAGCGGCCGCGCCCACGGCGAAATTCGGGCCGGATTTCTGGCCAGCGCGGCCGGTATTCTTGTCTCCTTCCTGGTGTTGGCCGGGGCTGCCATCGCTCTCAAGGCGCTGGGCCTGCGCGTCGGTTGGGGGATCCAGTTCCAGCAGCCGCTGTTCCTGGCGGTCATGGCTCTGGTGGTCACGCTGTTCGCCTACAACCTGTTCGGCTTCTTCGAGATCGGCTTGCCGCGCTGGGCGGCGGCTTTGGGCACGGGCGGTTCGGCGCCAGTCGGGACGGGGAGCACCCGGCGGCGGCTGGGCAACCATTTTCTAACCGGGGCGTTCGCCACCTTGCTGGCAACCCCTTGCTCGGCGCCGTTTCTGGGGACCGCGCTCGGCTTTGCCCTGGCCCGCGGGCCGAGCGAGATCGTTCTGATTTTCGCCACCTTGGGCCTGGGGCTGGCGCTGCCGTATCTGCTGATTGCCGCCAGCCCGCGCCTGATCGGGTGGCTGCCGCGGCCCGGCGCCTGGATGGTGGTTCTCAGACGCATTCTCGGGCTGGCCCTGGCTGGCACCGCGGTCTGGTTGCTGAGCGTTCTGGTGGCCCAAGTGGGTCTTGTCGCCACCTTGGGCGTTGGCGCGTTACTGATCGGCTTGGGTCTGGTTCTCTGGCACGGTCATGCCGGCGGCGAGCGGCGCTTTGCCACGCCGGCCCTGGCCGGTATTTTGGCGGTAGCGGCAGTGGCGTTGCCGGCAGCCTTGGCGGAGCGGGCCGAGCAGGACCGGGCCGCGGCCGCGCCGATCCAGGCGTCCGTCGCGGCGGGAGAGTGGCAACCCTTCGAGCCCGCCCAAATTGCCGGCCTGGTGGCGCAAGGCAAGATCGTCTTCGTCGATATTACCGCCGACTGGTGCATCACGTGTCAGGTCAATAAGACCCTGGTTCTCGACAAAGAACAGGTCCGCGAACGGCTAAACGCGGACAACGTGATCGCCATGCGCGGCGATTGGACCTTGCCGAGCGACGAGATCTCGCTCTATCTGGAGCGGTTCGGCCGTTACGGCATCCCATTCGATGCGGTCTACGGACCTGGTTCGCCGGCGGGCGTGGCCCTGCCGGAGTTNCTGTCCGTTGACCAAGTGCTGCAAACCCTCGACCGCGCCGGCGGAGGTTGATAGAAGGCCGCCGGTGTCCATCGTTCATATTTTTAGTTGCCAAGGAGACCACGCATGACGATCAACGTTGGGGACCGGATTCCGGACGTTACCCTCTACCACATGAGCGAGAGCGGCCCGGCGCCGATCTCCACCAACGATGTGTTCAAGGGGCGCAAGGTGGTGCTTTTCGCTCTGCCGGGGGCCTACACGCCAACCTGCTCGGCAAAACATCTGCCAGGGTTCGTCGCCAAGGCGGACGACATCAAGGCGAAGGGTGTCGATACCATCGCCTGCCTGTCGGTCAACGACGCCTTCGTCATGGGCGCTTGGGGCAGGGATCAGAATGTTGGCGACAAGGTGCTGATGCTCGCCGACGGCAGCGGCGAATTGACCAAGGCGCTTGGCCTGGAGCTCGACCTGACAACCCGTGGCATGGGCGTGCGCTCCGACCGTTATGCCATGATCGTCGAGGACGGTGTGGTCAAGGCGCTCAACCGCGAGGCGCCGGGCGCCTTCGAGGTCTCCAGCGCCGAGAAGATTCTGCAGGCTCTTTAGGTCCGCCTTCCGGCGGCAATTCGGACTAGCCCGGCCGCGGAATCGCGGCCCGGGCTAAGTCGTCGGCGCGCTCGTTCTCCGGGTGCCCGGTGTGCCCGCGCACCCATATCCAGTGCACGTCGTGCGACTCCAGCGCTGTCTCCAGGCGTTGCCAGAGATCTATATTCTTCACTGGTTTCTTATCGGCGGTGCGCCAGCCGCGCGCCTTCCAAGCATGGATCCACTTGGTGATGCCATCCTTGAGATAGGTGCTGTCCGTGTGCAGATGCACGTTCGACGGGCGCTGCAGGGCTTCCAGCGCCGCGATGGCGGCCATCATTTCCATGCGGTTGTTGGTGGTCTGCGGCTCGCCGCCGGATAATTCCTTCTCCACGCCGTTGTAGCGCAGGATAGCGCCCCAGCCGCCGGGTCCCGGATTCCCGGAACAGGCACCGTCGGTGAAGATTTCGACCCGGGACCCGGGTGTGTCTGATTTCCGCATGCCGGCGTTCCTACCTTCAATCAAGACCGTAGTCGCCGGGGCCGCGTACACCCTGGTGAAAGAGCAGCTTGTTCCAATACTCCAGCGGGTCCTTGGGCTCGACCAAGGCGCCTTCCGGCTGGTGCAGCCAGTCGTACAGGCGGGTAAGCAGAAACCGAATCGCACTGCCCCGCGCCAAGATCGGTAGCGCGGCCAATTCAGGGCGCGAGAGCGGGCGCACCGCCTCGTAGGCGCGCAGCAGGCAGCGCGCCTTGGTGATGTTGAACGAGCCGTCCCGCTCGAAGCACCAGGCATTGAGGCAGATCGCCAAGTCGTAGGCGAGAAAATCGTTGCAGGCGAAATAGAAGTCGATAATCCCGGAGAGCTTACCGGAGAGGAAAAACACATTGTCCGGGAACAGATCGGCGTGAATGACTCCGGCTGGCAGGTCTCGTGGCCAGTCCGCTTCGAGCCGGTCCAGCTCTTCCGCCAGGCCCTCGGCCAGACCCGCCTTTACCTCGTGGGCTCGCGCGGCGCTGGCCTCGAACAATGGCCGCCAGCCCGTGAGCGACAGGCTATTGGCTCGCTTCATGGCAAAGTCGGCGCCAGCTAGATGCATGTGCGCCATGGCCTCGCCTAAAAGGCGGCAATGTTCCGGCAGAATGCGCCGCGCCGAGAGACCATCGAGGAAGGTGATGATAGCCGCCGGGCGGCCGCATAACTCGCGCAGCGCCGCACCGTCGCGGCCCGGCACCGGCACCGGGCAGGTGATGCCATGCTGCGCCAGGTGTTCCATGAGGGCGACGAAATAGGGAAGATCCTCCCGCCGCACCCTTTTCTCGTACAGTGTGAGGATGTAGCTGCCGCTGGTCAGGCGCAGCAGGTAGTTGGAGTTTTCCACACCCTCGGCGATGCCTTTGAACGCCGTCGCTTCGCCCAGATCATATTGGACAAGAAATTCGGCCAGGGCCTCGTCGGATACTTCGGTGTAGACAGCCATTCACGCCGATAGCGCTGCTTCGCCGAGGATTTTCGGCAATTTGAACTGGACATTTTCGGTCGTGACCGTGATTTCCCGAATGGTCACGGTGAATCGCTCTCGGCAGGCGGCTATGACCTCCTCGACCAACACTTCCGGGGCGGATGCGCCGGCGGTGATGCCGAGTCGTGACACACCCTCAAGCGCCGCCCAATCGATGCTGGAGGCGCGTTGCACCAGCATGGCCTTGTCGCAGCCAAGCTTGCGTGCCACTTCGACCAGTCGCTGTGAATTGGAGGAATTTGGGGCGCCGACCACCAACAGGGCCTCGGACTCCGGTGCGATGGCCTTGACCGCCTGCTGCCGATTGGTGGTGGCGTAGCAGATATCTTCCTTCTTCGGCCCGTTGATGTTGGGAAAGCGCCGTTGCAGGATACCGATCATCTCAGCCGTGTCATCGACCGACAGGGTGGTCTGGGTAATGAAAGCCAACCGATCCGGGTCGTCGACCTGCACGACCTCGGCATCCTCGACGCTTTCCACCAACAGAATTGAGCCCTCTGGCAGCTGGCCCATGGTGCCGATGACCTCGGGATGTCCGGCGTGGCCGATAAGGACGACTTGATGGCCAAGCCGTTCGTGCCGCTCGGCCTCGCGGTGCACCTTGCTAACCAACGGGCAGGTGGCGTCGAGATAAAATAGATGGCGCGCTTCGGCCTCCGCTGGCACATGCTTGGGCACACCATGCGCCGAAAATATCACGGGGACGCCCTCGGGAACCTCGGTGAGGTCCTCGACAAAAACCGCCCCTTTAGCCTCCAGCCCCTCGACGACGTAACGGTTATGGACGATCTCGTGGCGCACGTAGACTGGCGGCCCAAACTTACACAACGCTCGCTCAACGATCTCGATGGCGCGCTCAACCCCGGCGCAGAATCCGCGCGGGCTAGCCAGCAATATGGTCATCGGTGGCTTTTCCATCGGCGTCTTGCCAGATCTCCGGTCGGTATTGGTCCCTGCGTCTCGCGGCCACTTGTGCTGCGCCCGACGCTTCCCTAAAGTCGCCTCGCAACCCGGTCAGCGCCGATTCTCATGCTGGCGCCGGCCTCGTGGCGCGGATGAAGGTAGTATAGCGGGACGGAGGAAGAAAGGGCCATGACTGAGCCAATCAGCCCGCAAAAGGCCCCCTACAATTTCCGCGTCGAGGCCGGGCGGAACTATTTCTGGTGCGCCTGTGGGCGGAGCAAGAAACAGCCGTTGTGCGACGGCTCGCACAGCGGCACCGGGATGACCCCGGTGATCTACGAGGCCACCGAAAGCAAGGATGTCTGGTTTTGCGGCTGCAAGCGCACCGGCAAACAGCCGTTGTGCGATGGCACCCACAGTAAGTTGTAACGGCGGGTTTCCGCCCCGGTTTCGTATGCGCATGTTTTCATCCTGCCGAACCAAGTCCGCCCGACGTCTGCGTCCGTCGCGCTTGCTGGCCGGGAGTTTTATCCTAGCGGTGTTTCTGGCCGCCTGTAGCAAGGACGGCCCACCTCTTCCGTGCCCGACGGTCGTCCCGGTCGCCGATGCCGCACAGCTTGTTCGCTTCAAAGGTCAGGGCCGCGATCTGACCGATGTGCTCTTCGAGGCGCGAATCGAGAATTACGCACTGACGTGTGAATACGACGATGGNGTGATCGAGGGCCAGATGCTGCTGCAAGTGCTGGCCGCGCGCGGTCCGGCCGACCGTGACCAAGTGGCCCGGTTGGGGTACTTCGTCGCNATCGCCACACGGGATCAGAAGATNGGCGCGCGTGAGGAATTCGAGTTGGCGATTCCGTTTGAGGGTAACCGCACGCGTGTCCTAGCGGCAGAGGAGTTGACGCCGCGAATCCCCCTAAAACCCGGTGAAGACGGAAGCAATTACCTGATTTATATAGGTTTATCCGTTACCCCCGAAGAACTGCAATACAATCGCGAGAACCGCTAAGCGGCCCTGCAAGCCAGACCTCGCGCCAGACCGCGTGGATCTGTGAGTGTGCTCGTGGTTGACTTTCTCCGCCGGGCAGGTAGCTTCTGCTCGCGGTCGGTGTTAGGCCCTCGGGTTCCGGCTCGGTCGCACGCTTAAGATCCCTCGCGGGAGAGATCGGATACACGGTAACGCCCCGTGTGTTCGGCGCCGAAGGAGCAACCGCCCCGGAAACTCTCAGGCACACGGACCGCGCGGAAGAGGCATCTCTGGAAAGCGGCGCGCTTTACGAGACAGGGCGCGGCGCACCGAAGGGGTAAACCGCTCGGCGCCACATGGCACCGGGTCGGTGAATCTCTCAGGTCCGAAGACAGAGGGGGTCACGGCTGTCGCTTGGGGCAGCCGAGGACCGAGATATCTGTCGTGGGGACCGAACACCTTGGCCGATCACCAGAGCGATCTGAAGCAGACGCCGCTGCATGCATTGCATACGGCGCTGGGCGGGAAAATGGTTCCCTTCGCCGGCTATGCCATGCCGGTTCAATACCCCATGGGAATTCTAAAAGAGCACGAACACGTGCGCCGTCAGGCCGGTCTGTTCGATGTCTCGCATATGGGTCAGGTGCGTCTGTCTGGCGCTGGCGCCGCCGCGGCCCTCGAGCGGCTGGTGCCGGTGGATGTGCTTGGGTTGGCGGCCGGCCGGCAACGCTATGCCCTGTTCACCAACGATGCGGGCGGCATCCTGGACGATCTAATGATCACCAATGCCGGCGACCANCTGTTCGTGGTGGTCAACGCCGCCTGCAAGGCGCAGGACTTGGCACATCTGCAACAGCATCTGGCGAGCGACTGCACGATCACGCCGCTGGAGGATCGCGCGCTTCTGGCCCTGCAAGGTCCGCAGGCCGCAGCGGTCATGGGTCGGATCGCCCCGGCGGCGACGCGATTGGTGTTCATGTCGGCCGCTGTTGTCGAAATCGGCGGCGCCGACTGCTTTGTGACCCGGTCCGGGTATACGGGTGAGGACGGCTTCGAAATCTCGATTCCGGCCGGTCAAGCCGAGGATATAGCCCGGCTACTGCTCGCCGAGCCCGAGGTTGCGCCCATTGGTCTCGGTGCCCGCGATTCGCTGCGCCTCGAGGCGGGACTGTGCCTCTACGGCCACGACATAGATACATCGACGACGCCGGTCGAGGCGGCCCTGACTTGGGCGCTTTCCAAGGCGCGGCGCCAGGATGGGCCGCGCCCGGGCGGCTATCCGGGCGCCGAGGTCATCTTGCGCCAGCTTGCGGAAGGTGCGCCTAGGCGACGTGTCGGCATCCGCCCGGAAGGCCGCGCGCCGGTACGCGAGGGCGCGGAATTGACCGACGGTGATGGCCGGGTGGTCGGGCGGGTGACCAGCGGTGGCTATGGCCCAACTGTCGGCGGACCGGTCGCCATNGGATATGTGGAAAGTAATTTTGCCAAACCGGGGATTGCCTTGGCAGCGCTGGTGCGCGGCAAGCCGCATCCTGTGACGGTGGCCAAGTTGTCGTTCGTGCCACTGAACTATTATCGCGGATAAATTTTCAACACATAAGGCGGGGATCGGGCTATGAGCGAGCGCAAATACACAAAGGATCACGAGTGGGTCTTGGTCGAAGGCGACGTTGCATCGGTGGGGATTAGCGAACACGCGCAGGAACAGCTGGGGGACATCGTCTTTATCGAGCTTCCCGATTCAGGTGCCGAGTTTGCCCAGGGTGCGCAGGCAGCGACCGTGGAATCGGTTAAGGCGGCAAGCGAAATTTACGCGCCAATCTCCGGCACGGTTGTGGAGGTCAATGAGGCGCTGGTGGATGAGCCCGCCCTCGCTAACAGCGACGCGTTGGGCAAAGGCTGGTTCTTCAAGGTGAAGATCGGCCAACCCGATGAACTGGGCAAGCTTATGGACGAGGCTGCCTATCAGAAGTTCGTCGACAGTCTGGACTAATTATTCCCGGGGGCGGGACTAGCAGAGAGGTTTTCCAATGTCGAAGGTTGGTCGCTCACTGAAAGAACTTGAGATGCGCGGCGATTTCATCCGCCGCCATATTGGTCCGGGCGAATCGCAGGTCACCCAGATGCTGGCCGAGCTCGGCCTCAAGTCGCTCGATGATCTGCTGGAGAAGGCGGTCCCCTCATCCATCGTCTCGGACGAGCCGCTGAACCTGCCGGACGCCAAGAGCGAGCGTGAGACGCTGTCTTACCTGCGGCTGATGTCGGAGCGGAACCAGGTATTTACGTCCATGATCGGCATGGGTTACTACGGCACCGTGTTGCCCGGCGTCATCCAGCGCAATGTGCTGGAAAACCCCGGTTGGTATACCGCCTATACACCCTACCAGGCCGAGGTCAGCCAAGGTCGTCTGGAAGTCCTGCTGAACTTCCAGCAGATGGTCATCGATCTGACCGGCATGGAGCTGGCGAACGCCTCGTTGCTGGACGAGGCGACAGCGGCGGCCGAAGCCATGGCCATGTCACGGCGCCTATCCAAAAGCCCGTCGCAGGCCTACTTCGTGGATGAGGACAGCCATCCGCAAACCATTGCTGTGGTGCAGACTCGGGCCAAGGCGCTGGGGCTGGAGATCATTGTTGGTGATCCCGCAACGGCGCTTGAGGGCAGCGAGGTCTTCGGCGTCTTGGTGCAGTATCCCGGATCACGCGGCGGTGTGCGCGACATCCGTGGTTTCATCGCCCAGGCGCAGGCACAAGGGGCATTGGCGACCGTTGCCTGCGATTTGCTCAGTCTGGTCCTACTCACGCCGCCCGGCGAGATGGGCGCCGATATCGTGGTCGGCAGTGCCCAGCGATTTGGCGTGCCGATGGGCTATGGCGGGCCCCATGCCGCGTTCTTCGCCACTCGCGATGCCTATAAGCGCTCGACACCGGGGCGCATCATTGGCGTTTCTGTGGACTCCAACGGTCGCCCTGCCTTGCGCATGGCCTTGCAGACGCGGGAGCAGCATATCCGCCGCGAAAAGGCGACCAGCAACATTTGCACGGCGCA
>JGI24023J19991_10001552_pt1 | contig 17355 bp, 17 predicted proteins | sample Cruoilmetagenom1_FD_19991 | JGI IMG/M metagenome (IMG submission 19991) | reverse complement strand
TCAACTCCATCTTCCATCTCCACTGCAGGAGTTTTAACCTTGTCGCTTAGATTGAATACTTTCTGGCTAAGAAACTTACCATAAACTTTGTAAGCCAGAATGTATCCAATAAAAACAACTACCATTAATAAAACAGCATCCATTAGATACCTCCATAAAAAATTTGGTTTACTTTACCTATTTAAGGCTTATACAGGTAGTATAATGAATGAAATACCAATATTCATACATGAAATAACTTATTCTTAAAATACAGCCCTACTTAATGGCCATTATTTCTCTAAATTTACTAATGTAGCTTCTTGAAACAGGGATTTTCTCTGAAACGCCTGCCATTTCAAGCTGATAAGTATTGTTAAACCATATATCAATCTTTTTGATATGATTGATATTGATAATATACCCTCTGTGACAACGGAAGAAAATCTCACTATCCAGCAATTCATCCATTAAAGTAATAGACTTGGAATAATGATATTCTCCATTAACTGTCTTTATACTAACATCTCTGCCATCAGCAGAAATGGCAGTAATATCATCTATTAAAATTGGTTTAAAATGCTCCCCCTGGGGTATTGTAATATGCTTTGGAGAAGAATCCTGCAACTTAATATTTTCTAATAATGTTCTGATTGAACTTAGATCGGTATCTTTCTCCCGTTGTTTCTGGGATAGAAATCTTTCTATACTCTTTTCAAGCCTCTCACTGCTGAAGGGCTTTAAAATATAATCAAGAGCGTTGATTTCAAAAGCTTTTATGGCAAACTGATCATATGCTGTAGTGAAAATGATCCCGGGAGGTGAATCATTCTGGTAAAGCTTTTCTGCTACTTCAAACCCATTCATCTCCGGCATTTTAATATCCAGAAATACTAAATCTGGTTTGGAATGTTCTACAAGGGCTATAGTTTCATAACCTCCTTCCGCGATACCTGAAATACTAACTTCAGGTATATTTTTTAATAGGAATTCCAGTTCATCTCTGGCCGGTTTTTCATCATCAACTATTAAAACATTTATCATTTTACTAATCCTGGAATAAAAATTGTAACTTTTGTCCCATGGTCTTTCCTGCTCTCAATTAAAAGGCCGTTTTTCTCTCCATATATTGTAATAAGCCTTTTGTTGATATTATTTAGAGCGATTGATTCATTATTGTTATTTTCAAATAAACTTTTCAATTGCTCAGAATCCATCCCCACCCCATTATCTTCAACAGTAAGAATAATCTTCTTTTTTTCCTCTTTTGCTTCTACAAGAATCTGTCCCCCATCTTTCTTTACCATAATCCCATGCTTAACAGCATTTTCAACCAAGGGCTGAAGAAGAAAAGGAGGTATAAAAAAATTAAGTGAAGGGGGAACTTTAAATTTAACTTTTAGTTTGTTCCCAAATCTTGCCTTCTCAATTTCAAGATAGGATCTTATATGTTCAATCTCCTGATGAATACTGACCTCTGTTCTTTCCACCTGGAAGCTATTCCTAAAAAACAAACTCAAATTCTGAAGAAGTGTTCTGGCAGATTCAGGATCCGTTCTAACCAGGGATACAATAGTATTAATTGCATTAAACAAAAAGTGCGGATTTATCTGAGCCTGAAGAGCTTTTAGTTCCGCTCTGTCAAGTAATTTTGCCTGTTCCTCAATCATGCTAAGTTCAATTTGAGTTGAAAACAGGGAACCAAGACCTTTTACAAGATTTATATCAACAGGTGAAATAGCATTTTTGGTTTCTCTGTAAAGTTTCAGTGTTCCTATTACGTCATCACCCTGCATTAAGGGTATTACTACTGCAGACTGAAGCCTGCATTGAGTGTTTGTACAACGGATCTGTTCCCGTGTATTAGCAATTTGTAACTTTCGGGACTTCAAAGCTTTATGAGTAAGATCTGTCTGAAGTTCTCCTCCAGAAGGATGATGCACCTCCCCTTCCCCAACATGAGCAAGTATCAAATTATTATTAGTAAAAGCTACTGCTGCTAAATCCGTATTCTCCAAAATAATTTTTGCAGTTGTATGAGCTGTTGCAGAATTAAATCCATGCCTAAAATGCTCAATGGTTTTGCTCGCAATACGAAGAACAATCTCTGCCTGATTAGCAGCAACCCTGTCCTCCTCTTTTTTAATACTATTAATAATAGCAATAAATATTCCAATGGCTATGGCATTGGCACCTATCATAGGAATGGCAATAATCATTACTAATTCAAGAGCTTCATAGAATGGTTTTACAATAAGCAGAATAATTACCATCTGCATTATTTCTGCAATTGCACCGGCAACTAATGCGAAAAACCACTTCTCTTCGACCCTCTCCAATCTCTTACTAAGTAAACCTCCCAGTAATCCCTCTAAAATAGTAGACAGCATACAGGCAAAAGCAGTAAAACCGCCAATATCAATTGCCCATCTATGAAAACCTGCAATTAATCCAGCAAGAACTCCAGCCAGAGGTCCGCCTATAAGACCAGCTACAAAAACCCCAACTACCCTGGAGTTTGCAATAGCTCCATGAACAGGGATTCCCATATAAGTACCAACAATACCAAGAGATCCAAACAGAACTACAATTACAATCAGATCACTACGTCTTTTCTTTTTCCTGGTGAATATTCGTTTTATTGTTCGTGATTGAGATATAGCAAAGGCAAGAATAGCAATAAGTCCTGCCTGATTAACAAGAGTTTTTAAAATGCCTATCATCATAGTTGATTTTATCCTTTATCAACATCATTATTCCAAAGTTCTAATTGCCCTTTACGACAATTAATGTCTGATCGTCAACTAAATCAAGAGATCCTTTAAATAANTTAATATCCTTCTCNACAATTTCAACAATCTTATCTACCGTCTTTTCCTTATTATCAATAATTAGCTTCTTAAGAGTTTCCAGAGAATAAAGGNTTCCATTCTCTCCTCTTGTTTCAGGCANACCATCTGTATAAAGAACAATAATATCATCCTTAACCATTTTTATTGTTTTTTTTATGTAGACTTCCTTAGCTTCAANTCCAACAGGAAGCCCCTTAGTATCAATNGGAGTAAAAACACCTTCCTTATTATTAAAATAAAGTAGAGGTGAATGACCTGCATTGGAAAAATCTATTTCACCTGTATCCTCATCCAGTACGGTAATACTTAGAGTAGCATACTGATCAGTTCCAATTCTTTTTGTAAGTCCTTTATTAAGTACATTTAAAATAGCTTCTGCCCCTCTTTTCGGAGAGGAAATAAATCTAATAATTGTTCTTATCATTACCATAAGCAAAGAAGCAGGAACACCTTTCCCTACTACATCACATATAACCAGAGCCATTTTATTCTTATTTAATTTGTAAATGTCATAATAATCACCACTCATAGCCTGGGCAGCTTCTGTATGAACACCTATACTAAATCCTTTTATTTCAGGAATCTTCCTTGGCAGTAGATTTTTCTGAATATCAGAAGCAATCTTCAACTCCCGCTGCATCTCCCGGCGCTGGACGGCTTCGGTAAAATTATACATATTATCAATTGTGAGTGCTGCATAATCTCCAAAAGTTTTCATATTAGTAAATTCCATATCAGTAAAAGCCGACTTTTCAGAAGTCCTGACCATTACAACCGCTCCCAGGACTCTCTTTGAAATAATTAGAGGTATTACAGCAATCGAATGGATATACTGAACAGTTCCCTTCATACTGTTCTGTCTTAACATTTCATGTCTTCCGGCTTCTTTAAGATAAACACCTTCTCCGGTTTTTATCGCCTGCCCAATAATAGTCTTACCAATGGAAATTGGATGTTTGTTAAGATAATCTGTCTGAGCTTCTTCACTATTTCTAAATTCAAGGGGAACTGTAAAAGGACAGGGGAAAAAGCCATTTCGAGCAACAAGATCAATAAACTGCTGGTTCTCATCCACCATAAACACAGCTCCTGCATCAGCTGTAGTATTTTTTATAAATGAATCCAAAACATTCTTCAGAGCACTATTTATATCTACTCCTTCAGAAATACTTTCACCAATCTGAAGCATAAACTCTAAAATTGAATCCAGCTTTTTCCATAATTCACCTTTAAAAGTATTATAATGATTTGCAAGTTCTTCAAATTCATCGCCGGATTTAATTGTAAGGTTTTTCGAAAAGTCTCCTCTGGTTAATATCTGAACAGCATCATCAACCATACCAATCCTACCAGAAATTCTTCTTGCAGTAATATTAATTACAAGCAGAGATAATACAATTGTTAATATAACTATCATTATAACAATTCTCTGGCTGTCCTTAATATATATTTCAGACTGAGATCTTAAACCATTTATAAAACCATCCAGTCTGACAGAAAAATCCACCGTAGTTTTCTCAAGATTACTCTTATAGTTTGTCAGGGACATTACAGGATCGGCAAGACTGGAGTTACTCTCTTCCAGGGAATATAAAGCTTGTAGAATACCAACATCACCAAGTTTTTCTTCATACCCACTTGATATCATTGTATCAATATACTCAAATACAGGCTGAATATGCCATCTACTTACTTCATTCCAGGCACCACCCACAGCAGCCAGTTCCTCAAGCCTTTCTTCACCGAGTATATTTACTGCTTTGGAATCTTTCAACAACTGGAATTCAGATTCAAAATGAAGGATAGATTCATTCCAGTCAGATTCCAGCTCAGATAGTAATTTTGCAGTTAGAAGGAATCCTTCTGTTTGATTATTAAAACGGGCAAGACTGGATACAACTCTTTCAGCCTGATATTCCATATTTTTTACACGTACCATTGAATTCAGATAGAATAGTGATATTGAAATAGCTATTACAAATCCAAAAGCCATGGTAAGTTCCACAACTGAAAGTTTTAATCTTATTTTCATAACGAGTACTATAACATGTTTATATGCATGACACAATTATATATTTTATCTCTATTATTAATGATTATAATAATATTACTTGATTTTTCTGTTATTCAATATAAACTGGGATGTATATACATAAGGAGCTAGATATGAAGAAAATTTTAATAATACTATTCATGCTGATTATGCCTGTGCTTATTTTTGCTTTTGATCCAAGCTGGCTTAATAATGTAGTATTTTTTAACGGAACAAGTAATGATATAGAGTATATATTCCTTTCACCCGGTGATAGTGAATATTGGGGACCTGAGATTTTAAATTCAGAAAGAGTTCTTGAATCCAGATCTGATTTAGGATTTTATATTTTTTATCCTGATGACTGCAATAATTTTGATATTCTTGCTATAGACAGCAATGGAGACTCCCTGTCTATTATGACTATGAAATATGTGATGGAGTTGAAGAAACAATTGCATTCAGTAAGAGAGATATGACCGAAGAAGAACCTTATTTTGAGTTTGTAACCCTCGATATTTACAATGATACAGAAACAGAAATATACTATATTTTTGTCTCTCCTGCTGATTCAAATATGTATGGTGTTGATTTACTTGATGAAGTTACAACAATACTTCCAGGTGATTATTTAAGCCTTTTAATTCCTATTGGAGAAGGCAATGTTGACTATGATGTAATGGCAGTAGATGAGTACAATGACACTTATAGCTTTACTTATACAATAAGCCTGGATTATGGAACAGAACAGGAAGTTCTAATTGAAATGGGTGATATGGATTAAGCTAATATACTAACTTTGTCCCCTTTCCTGATTTTACCGCTATATAAAACCTTACAGAATCGAACATCCCTGGATAGGGCACAGTGTCTGTTATCCTGAATAATTTTACATTCAGGATAACATTTTTTCCTTATTTTACTAATCTGTAAAACAGCTTCTCCAATCTGAACAATGTCATTAGTTCTGAAAGAATCAGCCTTCATCCCCTTAATTCTTATAGTTTCAAGAAATCTGGAAAAACAGAGCCCTGGAAAGGGTTCATCTTCAAGAGAAGTTCTTCCTTCATCAAAAAAAACAGGGACTTGCTTCTCTGTCCCGACTTCTGAATACGCATCTCCTTCCAGTCCAAAATTTTTAAGGAAGTTACCTTCATCTATCTCAACCCTGGGTTGTTTCTTAACTTCACACAAATATATATTGGAAACCTCTCCCATTTAAAATCCTTTCCTTTTAAATATTTATCAGAGATTTAAAATAATCAGGAATTTTTGCCTCAAAAGTCATTTTTTCTTTTGTGTGTGGATGAAAAATTGTTATGGTTGAAGAATGGAGTGCAAGATGCTTAATATAACGATCCTTATCACCATAGACACTGTCTCCAGCAACAGGACATCCTTTATCTGCCAGATGTACCCTTATTTGATTTTTCCTGCCGGTAAGAAGATCAATTTCAAGAAAACTATAATTTTTATTTTCTTTTAGTACTTTATACTGTGTTTTTGCAAGCTTACCTTTTTTACTGTCTTTGGACGAATACATTTTATGAATCTTGTTTTCTACAAGATATGAACTAATAATACCCTCTTTTTCCTCCAGGTGCCCTATTACAACAGCATAGTATTTTTTTGTAAATTTTTGCCATTCCCCCTGAAGATAGGATTTTGAAGTTTCATTTTTAGCAAATACAAGAACACCTGATGTATCTCTATCCAGCCTATGGACTATATAAACTCTGTTTTTTGATTTATCTACACCCTTCCTTACATAGTTGTTTAATAGGTAATGTGCTGTATTTTGTTTTATTCTATCTGTTCCAATAGTCAGGAGACCGCTAATTTTATCAACAACCAGGATATCACGGTCTTCATAGAGTATAGATAATCCCTTTGGTTGATATTTTTTCGGCGGACTTTTAAAATTCTTCTGACTCTCATTCATATGATTACCCACTAATACTAATTTATACATAAATGTTTATTTATTATGAGATGTATTGTAGTATTATGAACCAAACTATAAAAGAAAACAACTTACTATATTTTAAATTCTTGCACTGAAATAAAAAGAGTATATAATAAAGCAACAATAAAGAAGGGGAATATCAATGAGATTGGAATTAGCAGATGGAACAGTACTTGATGCAGCTGATAGTGAAACAGTTAACAGTGCAATTGATAATTTGGATAAAAAAAATGATCACTTAATTCTTGGTGATGAGAATTTTATTCAAATAGCATTTCTGGGTCATGATCTGTATGAAACAGAATACAGAGATGCAGAGGGGTATTACCAGGCAAAAAACCAGGATCAGGATTTATCTTTATTAAAAGAAATGTTTAATGGATTTCTTAACGGAACAAGTGATTGGAAAAAACTAACTCCCTGGGAACTAATTGAAGATAATAGTGAAACAGAAAGTTCCTCATCAAATTATAGTAATACAGGCAGTACAGGTAGAAGTTCCGGAAATTTAAAAGAGGATCTTGTGGAAGGACTAAAACGGGATGCTGTTAACTGGGGAAAAAGAAAACTGAAGAGATTTCTAAAATTCTAGAGGAAGAATCCAGGTTAAATCTTTTTTTCGACTAACCTTAATCCGTCTGACTCTATTGTTATCAATCCATCCCTATAAAGTCCACCGGCGATTTTTTTGAAAAGTTTTTTACTCATACCAAGCTTTTCTTTTATATCATCCGGAGAACTTTTGTCATGAAGATTAAGAAATCCGTCATTATCTTTTATTAGCTGCAAAAGAGTTTCACTTGAATCAATAACAGCATAGTAGCCCTTACGTTTTAAACTTATATCCAGTTTTCCATCTTCTCTGATTTTTGAAATCCACCCTGTTAACTTATCCCCTGTTTCAGGTTCTTTAAATACTTCCGATCTATACACCAATCCTGGAAAATCATTATCAACTATTACCATCAAACCAAGGGGTGTACTACCATAAACAAGAAGATCTACTTCCTGATCTTCCTTTAACTCTGAGATATCCCTGTTAAAGTAGATTTCCAAATCAGTATCACCAACAAGACTCTTTCCATCAATATCCAGTAAAACCCGTACAACAACAACAGAATCCTCAATAATGGGAACAGACTGCCGTCTGTTAGGCAGGAACAGATCTTTTTTAAGTCCCATATCGAGAAAGGCTCCAAACTCCTGTATATCAACAACCTTAAGAGCAGCAAACTGATCAACTAAAGCCAGGGGCTGATCTAAAGTTGCAAGGAGGTTCCCTTTAGAATCATTATATACAAATACATTTAACTCCTCCCCTGGTCCAATATCATCAGGAATATCCTGACCAGAAATATAAACCTCTCTGCTATCTCCCCGGGTATCCTCACTTATTTCTTCAAAAAAAGCACCACCCTGATACATACGGTTTATTTTGAGTATATTGTAATCGCCTATTTTTACCATGGATTTAACTCCTTGTATCTTTATGAAGTTTTTCTATCAAAGATTGATATTTATCAACTATATATTTTCTTTTCACTTTCATTGTCTGGGTTAATTCTTTTCCTATGGAAAAATTATTTCTAACTGCAAGAATTTTAGAGATTCTCTCAAAAGATTTAAATCCATGCTCTCTTGAAATTAAGGAGCTCACTTCCTTCATTAAAACAGAATATATTTTATCATGTTCAATTGAAAATTCACCTTCAGTACTNATCTCATAATCTGCAACCTTAAGTTCTACAGCAAGATTCATAAGCTCTTCTTCATTNATAGCTATTAATGCAGTCAGCTGTTTTTTATCCTGACCTAAAAGAACTGCATGATCAATATAAAGACTCTCTTTCATTTTATCTTCAATGGGTTCGGGTTCTACATTCTCACCACCCATTAGTACAATGGTATCCTTTGCTCTGCCAACAATAATTATCTCACCATTTTCTGTTTCAACACCTATATCTCCAGTATTTAACCACCCATCTTTTCCAAGAACATTATCTGTAGCTTCCTGATTTTTATAATATCCTATCATTAACTGTGGGCCAGTTGTATAAATAATACCCTTTTCCCCAATATTCGTTTTAGTGCCATTATCTCTTCTTATTTCAACTTTAACATTATCAAAAGGAACTCCTATGGTTCCAAAAGTATTTGTTCCAAAAGTACGGGAAAGAATACCAGGTGCACATTCTGTCATTCCATAGGCATTTATCAAAGTAATCCCTATGGAATTAAATAGTTCATCAAGATATTTTGGAAGAGCTCCTGCTGCAGATGTGGCTCCACGTAAACGCCCGCCCACACTTGCCCTGAAAGGTTTGAATAAAACTAAGGACAAAAAATGCCCCGGTAGACTTAGAATAAAAAGTAATACATTAAATATATAAATAAGTCCCTTTTTGAAGACAGATCTCTTCTTTAATGAAAGATACCCTCCTTTAAGGTAAGTTTCAGAAGACAGATAAAGCTGATTTATTTTTATAAAAGTAAAAACAAGATACCGTTTAAAAGCAGGCATCTTAGAAAGTGTTTTTATTAACTTCTGATAAATTGATTCCCATACTCTTGGAACAGATATAAGTATCTGAGGTTTCTCCTCTTTTAAGTCTGCAGCAAAATTTTTAGGAGAAGAATAAACAAGGGTTACTCCTGCAAAAAAAGCACAGTATTCAAAAGCTCTTTCATAAACATGCCAGGAGGGGAGCATAACAACTGTTGTTTCAGCCTTTGCGGGATCAATTTCCAGACGGGGTGTATTGGCAATTACATTTTGAACAAAACTTCCATGAGTCAGCATTACCCCTTTGGGATTCCCTGTAGTTCCGGAAGTATAAACAATTGTAAGCAGATCATCCGGAGATATTTCGGATCTGATTCTATCTACAAATTCTGAATCTTTTTCATATTCAATCTGCCCCTCTTTCATAAGGGTATCATAAAAAACAACCCTTTCACTAAGCTGTACATCAACATCACTTAATGATCCGGATTCAATAATAAAAATTTTTTCTGCCCTTTTCCAATCATCATCCTGAAAAACTGAACTTAGCTCAACCAGCTGGGATACAGTTTCGAGTATCAGAAATTTGGAATCAGAATGATTAAAAATAAATTTAACTTCAGAAGGTGTAGTATCCGATCCTCTTGGAACAGAAACCGCTTTTAAAGCCATTATTGCAAAATCTGTTATTATCCACTCAAATCTATTATTAACAAAAAATCCAACATGATCACCAGGTGTAATACCAAATTTTGCTAATCCTGCAGCCAATACTTTTACAGCATTAGCAGTATCTTTAAATGTTTTTAGACTAACCGAACCATCTTTTTTTGTTTTATGTGACTTTCTTGTCGGGAAATTATCCTCAGCGTAGAAAGGTAAATCTAAAATATTTTTAATGTCTGAACTCATCTATTACTCCGGTATAGAATTGCTTTTCCGGACTATCCGGAAGTTAGTAGTAAAAATCTTTTTTTAATTAGANGATTTGAAGACAGCGGGTTATAATCCCTTTATATCCAGGCAATATCCTATCANAAATATCATCTAAAACCAAGACTAAGAAAAATCCTTTTATACTACTGTGTCCTTTCATGAACTAATCCCAGTAAAGCAAAACTTTCCCGGACTGTCCGGATGCCATAATTTCGAAACCTTTTTCAAACTCATCAATTGGAAGACGGTGGGTAATTATCCGTGTAATATCCAGACCAGAGCGTATCATAGATGCCATTTTGTACCATGTCTCAAACATCTCCCTGCCGTAGATTCCCTTAAGAAGAAGTCCTTTAAATATTATATCATTCCAGTTTACCTGACTCTCTTCGGTCGGAATACCAAGCATAGCAACTCTCCCGCCGTTATTCATACATTGAAAAAGTTGATTTTGAGCACTGGGATTACCTGACATTTCCATACCAATATCAAAGCCTTCAAGCATATGAAGTTCACCCATTATTTCTTTTAGATTGTCATCCTTTATATTTACAGCTCTGGTTGCCCCCATTTGTCTGGCAAGATTAAGCCTGTAGTCATTTACATCTGTAACAATTACATATCTTGCTCCTGCATGTTTTGCCACAGCAGCAGCCATAATTCCAATAGGGCCAGCACCGGTAATTAGAACATCTTCACCAACAGCATCAAAAGAAAGTGCTGTATGAACCGCATTACCAAAGGGATCAAAAATTGCNGCGACTTCATCACTTATAAAATCATCCAGCTTAAATGCATTTCCTGCAGGAATAACAAGATACTCTGCAAAACAGCCCTGAACATTTACTCCTATTCCCTTAGTGTTTCTACAAAGNTGACGTTTACCTGCTCTGCAGTTACGGCAGTGACCACATGTTAGATGCCCCTCACCTGAAACTCTGTCACCCAGTTCAAACCCTTTTACCTCACCACCTATTCCAACAACAGTGCCAACAAACTCATGACCTGTAATCATAGGAACAGGAACAGTTTTCTGAGACCAGGCATCCCAGTTATAAATATGTACATCTGTGCCGCATATAGCAGTAATTTTTATTTTTATAAGAAGATCATTGTGACCGTATTCGGGCTCCGGAGCATCTATCATCCAGATTCCAGGTTCTTTTTTAGTTTTTGCCAGTGCTTTCATCATTTTACTCCATCAACTATTTTTAGTGCCTTCTCAAATGCTTCCAGGAGCCTGTCAATATCCGCTATTGTATGTTCTGTAGATATCTGTACTCTTATTCGAGCCTTTCCTTTGGGAACAACAGGAAATGAGAAAGGAATAACATAGATGCCGTTTTCATAAAGATTTTCTGCAATTTCTACAGCTATATATTCATCATAAAGCATAACAGGAATTATTGCGGTATCTCCATTTGGAACATCAAACCCAAGATCTTTCATTTTTTCCCTGAAATAATCTGATTTCATTTTAAGGTCCAGAGAAAACTTACCATTACTCTTTTTTAAAAGAGACAAAGCTTCTATAGAAGCAGCAGCTACTCCAGGGGCAAGGGTATTTGAAAAAAGATAGGGTCTCGATTTCTGCCTTAACATTTCAACAATCTCATTTTTTGCACAGATACATCCCCCGGAGGCTCCACCCAGTGCTTTACCAAAAGTTGTTGTTACAATATCTACTTTACCCAGCACACCACAGTGCTCAGCTGAGCCTCTACCCGTCTTTCCAATATAACCAGTTGCATGTGAATCATCGACCATGACAAGAGCGTTATATTTTTCTGCAAGAACACATATTTCATCTACCGGAGCTATATCACCATCCATTGAAAAAACACCATCTGTACAGATTATCCTGAATCTGGAATCCCTTGTCTCTATAAGCTCTTTTTCAAGGTCTTCCATATCCATATGTTTATAGCGAACTCTCTTTGCTTTAGACAGCCGAATTCCATCTATAATAGAGGCATGATTAAGTTCATCTGAAATAATTGCATCATTTTCATCAAAAAGAGGTTCGAATACACCACCATTTGCATCAAAACAGGCAGCGAAAAGAATTGCATCCTCACATCCTGTAAATAAAGCTATCTCTTTTTCCAGCTGTTTATGTATAGACTGGGTTCCGCATATAAACCTGACAGAAGATAGCCCAAAACCCCATTTCTCAATACCAAGAGAGGCAGCTCTTTTAACTTCTTTTTTATTGGCAAAACCTATGTAGTTATTTGAACAAAAATTAAGGACCTTTTTACCATCTTCTGTTTCAATTTGACTTCCCTGGGGAGTAGTTAAAACTCTTTCATTTTTATAGAGTTTCATCTCCTTCAGATCACTAAGTTTTTCTGTAAGATGATTTATTAAATCACTACCCATAACTTCTCCTTTAATTGAACCTTTCAATACTTTGAGTATATAGTATGATGGAGTAAATTGTAGTTAATTTATTAAAAAAAATTTAGGAGTAAATATGACCTTTTTAGAAAAATATGCAAACGTGATTCTTACAAGCCTTAATCTTCAGAAAGGACAAAACCTTTTAGTAAGAACAGAACCAGTACATTGGAAGTTTGCATCTATTATTGCAGCAGAAGCTTATAAAATGGGAGCCAGATATGTAAGGGTTGATTCAAATGAAAAAGAGAATCAATTGCTTTATAAAGCAAGAGTTGATAACTCCCTGGAAGAGTACCTTGATTATGTACCTGCTATAAAAACAGAAACATATAGAATAATGGTTGAAGAAGGCTGGGCATTGATAGCTTTAAATGGAACAGAAAATCCCGACCTATTATCCTCTATTGATCCAAATCGAAACACAATTATGGGCAAGGCAATTGCCGAAGCCGGAAAACCTTTTAGAGAAGCAGTGCAAAATCATCGTATTCAGTGGATAGTTGCTTTTGCCCCTACAGAGATTCTCTCGGGTAAAATAATGAATACTCCTCCGTCCCCACAGGCCATAGATAAATTATGGGAAGTTCTTATACCAATTCTACATCTGGATGATGAAGATCCATCTGCAACATGGCATGAAAGAGGATTAACTTTAAAGAGAAGATCTTCTGTTTTAAATAAATTACAGCTTAAGGAGGTATATTTTAAAGGTCCCGGTACAGATTTGAAGGTTGGATTAAGGCAAAAAGCAAAATGGGAAGGCGGCAGTTCTGTTTCTGAGAATGGTATAGAATTTTCACCGAATATTCCAACTGAGGAAGTTTTTACAGCACCAGATTTTCGAATGACAGAAGGTCGGGTACAAATTACAAGACCAGTTCTGGTTCCAACTATTGGCAAAATGATAGAAGGAGGGTGGCTGGAATTTAAGGCTGGAAAAGTTGTTAATTATGGTGCAGATAAAGGAAAAGATGTTCTGGATCAGTATTTGGCAATAGATCCTGCAGCTGCTTATTTAGGAGAGCTGGCTCTGGTTGACAGCAACTCACCAATCTTTAAGTCAGGTAAAACCTTCTACAACATTTTATTTGATGAAAATGCCTCCTGTCATATCGCACTGGGAAGTGCGTATCCGGATTGTTATGAAGGTGGCAGTACTATGAGTGAGAAAGAATTACTGGATAATGGTATAAATGTTTCCAACCTGCATACAGATTTTATGATTGGTTCCCCGGATGTGGATGTTAAAGGGTTAACCTGGGACGGGAAAAAAGTTGATATAATTATAAATGGTGAGTTTGTTGGGGAATTTATCTAATTAATAAAGCCATTAACTTAAGACTTCTATTCATCCCAGATAATAAGCACTTCAGCTCCGGTCTCCGATGTAAATGGGCCATGAGTCATATCTGTATGGATAAGCTGATACGTCCCCTGACTGAATACCTGACCATTTATTTCATACTGGCCTTTTAGAATAAAGTGCTGTTCTAAATGAATATGGGTATGTCCTTCCATTCGAAAACCTTTTGGAAGTTTTAGTATAACAGTTCTGCCATTTTTATCTTCTCTGAGAATTTTAATTTTTGTACCCATATAATAGGGTTCACCAGCATCCTGCCACTCAAGAGAATTACAATTTAACGCTTCATCCAACATAGTTATCCCCCTGTCTATAATAGTAATATACAAACCACCGGAACACAAGAAATAATAAAAGCTTTTTGGAATAGCCTTATTTTAAAATCACTTTGTAATAATCACCCTCATCACTTTCCAGATCTACAAGTACAGTTTTCCCTTCAAATCCATGAATTTGACATTTTGCTCTTACTTCGACAAAACGCTGACCTTCAGGAAAAAAAATTCTGGATTGGCTCCTGGTGAAAGGCTGTTCAGTTTCATGAGGATGAGCCAAAACCCTTTCTGCAAATACTTCTCCACTTTCAGGATCTATTACTTCCCATAGATCTGCATAATGGTTCCAGCCTTCATCATTGTGAAGAACTGTGACATAAAACGTCCAGGCGTTATTTGAACTTTGTACAGCTTTTACAAACTCGACCTGGGCATAATTCAAATCAGGATTGAATTCATTAGCTTCTTCTGAGTATAGATTAAATACACTTAAAGAGATTAAAATTAATATTGATGTTATAGTTTTCATGAACTTAATATACATAATATTTTTTCATTAGTAAATTACTAACTTATATGTATAATATTTCTATTTAGGAGATTTGTATGAAAAAGCTTCGCATAGGGTTAGGACAATTAAACACAAAGGATAATATTGAAAACTCTTTCAAAGAAATTGAAAAGCAAACAGCTGAATGCTCCTCCAGAGGCGCTCAACTGGTTATATTTCCGGAAATGTCGACCTATCTGTCAGAAACTTCAACAATGGNAATTGCCCAGACAATTGATGGCGAAATAATTTCCCGTTTTAAAGAACTTGCTGTTAAACACAATATCTACGTTCATAATGGAAGTTTTGTAGAGAAATCTGAANTAAATGNGAAATCCTATAATACTTCAGTCTTTATNAATCCATCTGGTGAAATTGAAGCAATATATAGGAAAATTCACCTATTCGATATAGAACTCAACAAAGACTTATCATATAGGGAATCCGATAGATATGAGAGAGGGAATTCGATTGTCAACCATATTTCCCCTATAGGAGATTTTGGTTTCAGTATCTGCTACGATCTAAGATTCCCGGAACTTTACAGAGAGCTAACATTCAGAGGAGCAAAGCTAATCTTTGTTCCTGCAGCTTTTACACTTTTTACAGGGAAAGATCACTGGGAATCATTGCTTCGTGCAAGGGCCATAGAAAATCAGGTTTACATTGTTGCTCCAAACCAAATCGGAGAACATCCTGATAATAAACTTTGTTATGGAAATAGTATGATTATAGATCCCTGGGGAAAGGTAATTGCAAGAGCATCAGATAAATCAGGTATAATAATTGCTGATATTGATTGGAATTATCTAATAGATGTACGAAGAAAACTTCCCAGTCTAATGAATAGAGTTAATTTAAAAGATAAGTGATATCGTAAAGACACAATACATAATGCCTTTACGATAAACCTATTCTACATAACCATCCTTACACCAACACCATAAATACTCTTCCATCCTACGTAACCATATTCCAGAGTAAGCCAAAGATTTTCTTTCATTTTCCAGGAAAGAGAGTCAAAAGAAGCAAAACCAAATTTAATTGGCTCGGAATAATTATATTCTCCAATTCCATAATCCCAGGTGTAACTATATCCATATAATCCAAGTCCAACACCTAAAGTAATATCAAACTCAAGTCCTTCCCCTAATGAGAATCCCTTATGAAGGGTAGCAAGGGGAGCAGCACCATAATCTATACCACTATAACTGTCGAAAAGATAAAAGCCAAATAACCCCCGTGCAGCAAGTCCCCATTCCATAGGGAATTCAGGAATAAAATCCAGATCTCCCATTATTAACTCTGCACCAACCCCCAAAGAAAGACCAAAGGTATTTAGCCCAACCACACCTGTTAAGTTAATCTGTCCAGGTTCATTATATTGAACCTCTATACTGGGATCAGCAAAAAGCCCTGCTGAAGCAATAAGGGAAAATACAAGTAAAAATAATACCCAACGTTTCATAAATACTCCTTTTAAATTTAGATACTATAAATAGTATCACAAATATCCAAAACTAGTAGAAATAAATACTTAATTTCAGTTTTTTATCTAATAATTTAATTCGAACCTATGCGTTATAAGTAGACGAAGAAACATCCCCACCAGTACCAGTCCAGTTTGTATGAAAAAATTCTCCTCTTGGTTTATCTGTTCTTTCATAAGTATGGGCACCAAAATAGTCTCTTTGTGCCTGAAGCAAATTTGCAGGAAGCCTGTCGTTCCTATATCCATCAAAAAATGAAAGTGCTGTGGACATTGCAGGAACTGGGATTCCAAGCTCGACAGCTTTTATAACAACCCTTCTCCATGCACCCTGGGCATTTTCAACAACTTTGAGAAAATAATCATCCAGAAGAAGATTTTTTAAATTAGGATTATTATCAAAGGCTTCCTTAATTTTACCCAGGAATACACTTCTAATAATACAACCACCTCTCCACATAAGAGCTATTCCACCATAATTTAGATTCCAGTTATTTTCTTTGGCAGCTTCCCTAATTAACATAAATCCCTGTGCATAGGATATAAGCTTTGAAGCAAGAAGGGCTTGTTCAAGATCATTTATAAATTCTTCTTTATTTCCGGAGAATTTTGAAACATCTCCTTTAATCATTTTAGATGCTTCTACCCTTTCATCTTTTAGTGCAGACAAACATCTTGAAAATACTGCTTCTCCTATTAATGTTACAGGCATACCCATATCCAGAGCACTTATACCTGTCCATTTACCAGTACCCTTCTGTCCTGCTGTATCAAGTATTTTCTCAACTAAAGGAGAACCGTCTGAATCTTTAGTTGCCAGTATATTTCTGGTAATTTCTATAAGATAGGAATCCAGAGGACCGTCATTCCATTTAGCAAAAACATCATGCATTTCATATGCATTTAATCCTAAACCTGATTTCATTAAATGATAGGCTTCTGTAATAAGCTGCATATCACCATATTCAATTCCATTATGAACCATTTTNACATAGTGTCCGGCACCA
>JGI24023J19991_10001549_pt1 | contig 17373 bp, 15 predicted proteins | sample Cruoilmetagenom1_FD_19991 | JGI IMG/M metagenome (IMG submission 19991) | reverse complement strand
ACTGTGTTGGAAAAACTGCTGGATAATCAGGTTGCTGCAGTGGTTGCCGGCTATCCGAATTATTTTGGTCAAATTGAAGACCTTGCAGCTCTTGCTGAGCTGGCCCATGCTGCTGGAGCACGTCTGGTGGCTGCTGTTCCTGAACCACTGGCTCTGGCACTGTACAAATCGCCCGGTGACCTGGGTGCCGATATTGTGGTTGGTGAGGGTCAAAGCTTCGGTATTCCCCTTTCTTATGGTGGTCCTGGTATCGGTTTTTTTGCGGTGCGAAAGAAGGATATGCGGGTTCTTCCGGGTCGTCTGGTGGGTGAGACGGTGGATAAAGACGGTAAGCGTGGATTTGTCCTTACTTTGGCGACGCGTGAGCAACATATCCGGCGTGAAAAAGCGACCTCCAATATTTGTTCAAATCAGGGAATGTGTGTTTTGATGGTCGCTATTTATCTAGCTTTGCATGGTAAACAAGGGCTACGCCAACTGGCGGAGGTCAACTATGCGAAAGCAACTTATGCCAAAGATCAAATCAGTCAACTGAAAGGTTTTTCTGTGGCATTTCCGGGGGAATCTTTCAATGAATTTGTCATTATCTGTTCAGAGACGGTTGCCACACTAAAAAAACGGTTGGAAGAACAAGGTGTTTTGGCTGGAATATCTCTTGGGAGGGATTATCCTGAATTAGAAAATGGTTTGCTGGTTTGTGTCACCGAACAAAACAGCCGGGAACAGATTGATCGACTGGTGATGGCGCTGGCAGGAGGTGAAGCATGAACAGAACAGAGGGTCGAGGTTTAGTCTTGGATGAGAACCTGCTCTTTGAGCAATCCCAACCTGGACGGATCGGATACAGTATCGCCGGTTTGGATGTGCCAGTGGTATCTCCTGAAAGTGATTTAATCCGGGAAGAGATAGCGGACTTCCCTGAGCTTTCAGAGGTTGATGTGGTGCGCCATTATACTCGCTTATCAACCTGGAACTATGGTGTTGATAGTGGTTTTTATCCTCTTGGCAGCTGCACCATGAAGTACAATCCTAAAATTAACGAAGTGGCGGCACGACTGCCAGGCTTCACCGACATCCATCCACAGACCCCAGAAGCTCTCAATCAGGGCGCTTTGGAGTTGATGTATAATTTGCAGCAAGATCTTGGTAAAATCTCCGGGTTTCCAGCAATTACTTTACAACCAGCAGCCGGTGCTCAGGGTGAGTTTACTGGAATGTTGATGATTCGTGCCTGGCATGAAGCGAACGGACAAAATCGCCATAAGGTCATTATCCCTGATACCGCTCACGGAACCAATCCTGCTTCTTCTGCTCTCTGTGGTTTTGAGGTTGTTACCGTCGCTTCCGATGGTATCCTGAGCAAAGAAGCGGTTGCAGCAGTGATGGATGATGACGTCGCTGCCTTAATGGTGACAAACCCGAACACTCTCGGCTTATTTGAAGCGGATATTCGTGGAATCTGTGATCTGGTTCATGAGCGAGGTGGGTTGGTATACAGTGACGGAGCCAATCTGAATGCGATGATGGGGATCAGTCGACCTGGCGATCTCGGCATTGACGTTATGCATTTCAATTTACACAAAACTTTTTCTACTCCACATGGTGGTGGCGGTCCTGGTTCTGGGCCGGTTGGAGTTGCTGATAAATTAATGCCATTCCTTCCCGTTCCCTATGTCATCAAAGATAATGATGGTTTTAAGTTAGAATATAACTGTCCCAAATCAATCGGGCGGTTGAAATCATTTTATGGCCATTTTGGTGTTTTAGTTCGTGCTTACGCTTATATTTTATCTATGGGTGGTGAGGGGCTAAAGCGGGCATCTGAACTGGCCGTCCTTAATGCCAATTATATTCGTGCTCGACTCGAAGGTGAATACGATTTGCCGAACAAACAACGCTCTCTGCATGAAGTGGTTTTTTCTGAAGAGGCGCTACATAATGATTGCCATACTCTTGATGTTGCTAAACGGCTGATCGATTACGGTTATCATCCCCCCACCATTTATTTCCCTTTGGTGGTCCATGGTGCCTTAATGATTGAGCCAACTGAGACCGAAAGTAAACAAACTATTGACGAGTTTTGTGATGCTTTGTTGGCCATTGCTGAAGAAGCAAAAAACAATCCAGAGTTGCTGAAACAGGCACCGGTTCGAGCTAAAGTTAAACGCTTGGATGAAACTGCTGCTGCGCGTCAGCCGAAGTTGCGTTGGGAAAGAGAATAGCGTTTATAGGTTCTTCATTTATATAAAAATGCCCGGATCTGTCGGGCATTTTTTTTATTTAACGACCATAAATATATCTACCGCTAATTTGATAGCGAAAATGGGCGCGGATTTTTAGTTCCTCATGGGGGTAATGTTTAGTCAGTGGTCCAAATGGAGCNGCTCGGTAAACTGCCTGAATGGCTTCAAAATCGAGAAGGTCNGATCCGCTGCCNTGAATGAGATCAACATCAATCAGTTCNCCTTTCTTATTGACAANGATCAATAGCTCTAATGTCCCCTCAATTCCGTTCATTGCTGCTTTAGTTGGGTAATTCCAAACAAGCTCTATCTGATCATGAAATCTTCGAAAAAATGAAACGAGCAGGTTGTGCTGTAAATTTAGCCAGACGGTGTCACCAATTTCAACATCTTTACGTTCCTTGCTTCGATTTCGATCTGCTTGGCTTCCATTGGTAATCTGATCGAGGGTGCTTGAGTCTGGACGCAGCTGTTCCAGTGAAAGGGGCGGTGGACTAGATTCAGGTTGTGCTGGCTGGACGATAACCGGGGCAGTTTTTTTCTCTATTTTTTTTAATGTTTTATCTTTAGCTGCTGGAGCCACTTTTATTTCGGGTTTTGGAAGTTGTTTTTGCTCCGCTCTGTTTGGTGTTTTCTGTTGCAGTTTTTTAGGGCGTACAGTTATTGCTGGTTTGGTTGTCTGGTCGCGAACATCCTCTCCTTTGGGCGCTTGCTCCAGATCCACTTTTTGATCTCTTTCCGCTTTGCGGAATGATTCTACTGGAACTTTGGGCTGTGGTGTGAGGGGTTGTTGATCTATCTCAAACTCTCTACGTTTTTCAGTGGGTTGCTTCTTTGTTCGTAGCGGCTTGTCAACCAGATGGACAATCGTCGGTTGTTGCCATGCTTGTTCCTTGTCCTGTTGTGGCAAGAGGGGNAGAAGTATAATGACCAATAGATGGAGNCCAANTGACAACAGCAGGCTGAAAATAAGCAATCGNGTNCGATCGCTGTTAGGNGGTTTTGTTCTGNTGGANNGNAGAAGGTTCATAATCNGAGAGTATAACGAGAGTCTTGGGTTACGACCAGTCTGATTGCTGGAAAAATGAAAAAGGATTGACCCTTGGTTTTGCCATTAGGTATAACCATGTTGCGTTGTGCAATGTCATCATTCTTTTGTTTGTTGTGAGATCGGCAAGAGGATGAACTTAATTATAAATTANTGNTGAAGNCTGGATACTNTTCAATATAAAGGAGGAAAAGATGCACCTTGTGGCGCAGATTAAAGCAAAGGCTCGTGCTAATTTACAGACTGTGGTTTTACCGGAAGGATATGACGATCGGATGGTTGCAGCTGCAGCACAGATTGTGGCTGATAAGTTGGCCAAGATTGTTCTTCTGGGAAATCCTGAGATCCTGAATGCTAAGGCGCTGGAGCTAGGAGTATCTTTAGCTGAGGTCACCATTGTTGAGCCTAAATCCTCTGAGTTACTTGATAGTTATGCTGTTGAACTGGTTGAATTGCGCAAGAAAAAAAGTTTGAGTTATGACGCTGCGATTGCCTTGTTGACTGCAGAAGACAACCTGTATTTTGCGGCCATGATGGTGCGTAAGGGCGCTGCCGGGGGGGCTGTTGCTGGAGCCTTTAATACAACAGGGGATGTCCTTCGAGCAGCATTTCAGGTGATCGGAACCTCTCCAGGAATGCAGACGGTCTCTTCCGTATTTTTGATGGTGACGAAAAATCCTGAGTTCGGTGAAAACGGAACCCTTTGTTTTGCTGATTGTGCTGTCAATCCAAACCCAAGTGCCCAGGCATTAGCCGAAATTGCTGTCAGCACGGCTGCCAGCTGTAAAAGTTTTCTCGGTGTTGAAGCGCGGGTAGCAATGTTGAGTTTTTCAACCAAAGGGAGTGCGGCTCATAGTGATTGTGACAAAGTCCTGCAAGCTCTCAAAATTGTNAGAGATTTGGCTCCANATTTGGCGGTAGATGGTGAACTGCAGCTTGATGCTGCATTAATTCCAAAGGTCGGAGAGAAAAAAGCACCGGGTTCAAGTGTTGCTGGCCAAGCAAATACCCTTATTTTCCCCGATTTGGATGCTGGAAATATCGGTTATAAACTGGTTGAGCGCCTTGCTGGAGCGGAAGCTGTTGGCCCAATTATTCAGGGGTTAGCAAAGCCGGTTAATGATCTGTCACGTGGTTGCTCAATTGATGATATCATCAGTGTTTCAGCCATCACTGCGGTTCAAGCCCAGGGCTGATAGCGGCGCAAAATAAATCGTCCGCGACACCTTGCGGGACACCACTTTTGCTTAGCTATCTCACGATTCCCAATACTTAGCAGTGAACGTTTATGATACAGCTTTACAATGTTACTAAAAAATACGGCGGCGATGTTGCAGCAGTTAAAGATTTAACCCTGCAGATTGGTAAGGGCGAATTTCTTTACATCACTGGAGCTTCTGGGGCAGGGAAAACGACTTTGTTGCGGATGCTATATGCGGCAGAGAAGCCGACTCGGGGACAGATTCTCATTGATCGGCAAAATGTTTCTCGTATTCATAGCCGCCAGATACCTTACCTGAGGCGTAAAATCGGGGTCGTTTTTCAGGATTTCAAGTTGTTGCAGAGCCGGACCGTCTATGAAAATGTGGCCTTTGCTCTGGAAGCACAAGGGAAAAAACGGTACGAAGTGAGTAAGAAGGTCTATCAGGCCATNAAAGANGTTGGTCTTGAGCATCGCCTGCAACGCAAACCGNTAGAACTATCAGGAGGTGAGCAGCAACGTATTGCCATTGCNCGAGCTCTNGTTGTGGACCCTCTGATTTTACTGGCTGATGAACCAAGTGGCAACCTAGATCAGGATGTCACTTTTGAGATTATGAACCTCTTNAANCGAGCAAATGCCCGGGGGACCACAGTTCTTCTGGCAACTCATGACCATAGTCTAAATCAGCGTTACCCGCGGCGGGTATTGACCCTGGATCAGGGCCGGCTGATTGGTGATCAGCAACCGCCACAAATGTAATCAAGCTGTATAGTAAATTGACTACACATTTAGACAATTGAACTGGAGATACCAGCGGTGCTGGATAAAATTCGTTACTTTATACTGCGTGCCCTGCGCAACATGCGTCAGTGGCCGTTACTTTGTACCGCATCAATTCTGACAATGGCGATTGCTTTGGCAACCGTGGCCACATTTTTTCTGGTTGTTGTCAACATAGAGCAGCTAGCTTTACGCTGGACCAAAGAAATTCAAATTATCGCTTATCTGGAAAAGGCTCCCAGCCAACAGAATGTTGCTGAACTTACCAAAAAACTTAAAACAATTCCAGAAGTTGAGTCTGTCAGTTATGTGTCTCAGGCCGAGGCGATGCAGCGCTTCAAGAAACATTTAGGTGCAGATGCTACCTTGTTAGAGGGGGTCAACCGGGATTTGCTCCCTGCTTCTTTTGAGCTGGGTTTACATCCAAAATTTCGTAACCAAGAGGGGATTAACACAGTTATCGAACAGTTAGAAAACCAACTTGACATTGATGACCTCCGTTATGGTCAAAAGTGGTTGGAGCGTTTCAATAAATTTGCCAGCATGATACGTGTTGCCAGTATCATTCTGGGGGGATTTTTATTGTTTGCAGCTTTATTTATTGTGTCAAATACAATTAAGCTCACCCTTTTTGCCAGACGTGATGAGCTGGAAATTATGGCTCTGGTCGGGGCAACGATGCGCTTTATAAAGATTCCATTTCTCCTTGAAGGGGCCATTCAAGGTTTGTTGGGAGGGGTGATATCATTAGCCTTTCTGGCACTCTCTTTTGTGTTTATTCTTTCTCGCAGTCTTGAGTCTTTCTGGTTGACCCCCGCCGGTTTTGATCTCCTCTTTTTGACATTGAACCAGCAGATCATTCTTGTCCTCTCTGGAGTTTTTCTGGGCATTCTTGGGAGCCTCTCGTCGTTGCGACGTTTTGTCCGTATTTAAAATGATGCTGAGAACTCTCCCTGTTGCNGTTTGCTGGCTGCTACTATTTTTATTCCTTAATCCATGTTTGGCGGACTTGGCCGGTAATCGCTCACAACTGGAAAGGATTAAAGCTAGAATCGACCGGGCAGAAACTGCTCTGCANAATAAACAGCGCTCAGAGCTTAATCTCAATCGGGAACTGGCGTTGATTAATAAAACACTTGAGCAGATCAAGCGCCGGGTTGATGAGTTGAAACCAGCTCTAAAAAAATTGCGGGGAAAGATTGATCAGCAACAGAAAGCTGTTGATGAGAGTCGCCGCGGGGTGAGGAAAGTTGCTATACGATTAGAAAAACGACTTGTTGCTCTCTATAAGGAGGGAGATACGGGGTCGCTTAAAATACTTTTTTCTGCGAATTCCCCAACCGAGATGGTGCAGCAGTACCATTATTTAACTAGAGTTCTTCAGTATGATAAGGAATTGTTGGCGGAATANCAGCGNTCCATCCAAGTCCAGAAACAACAACTGCTCGGATTAGAGTCTCTTGAACAGCAGAAAGCCCAATTACTTGAGACTGAACAGCAACAACANCAGGTGTCTAAGAAAGGGCGTAGNTTACAAGCGCNTCTATTAAAACAAGCACGGACAGATAAAAAGAAACTCGCTGTTGAGCTTGATCAGTTGAAAGAAAATGCCTCCAGGCTGAAAGCGTTGATCAACAAGTTGGAAAAACAGAAAGTTGCTGTCACTGGTTCTGGTCCGATTGCTGGCGACTTTGCTGTAGGTAGGGGGAAACTCGGTTGGCCGGTGACTGGTCGGGTTGCTATTGGCTTTGGTCAACAGAAGGATGATAAACTGGGAACCTATTATGAAAGTAATGGTATCGAAATAGCCACTCCACCAGGCAATCCAATCCGTGCCGTTGCCGCGGGGAAGATCGTTTTTGCTGATTATTTTAAAGGGTATGGAAACCTGTTTATAATCAGTCACCCGGGGGGGTATCATACCCTTTATGCACAGACAGATAGGATGCAGAAAAAATTAGGCAATCAGGTTTCTGCCGGTGATCTGCTTGGCTATAGTGGCTTGGCAGGGCGAGACAGTGTCTATTTTGAAATTCGCTCAAATGGTTCTCCTGTTAATCCTCTATCCTGGTTAAAACGGCGATAATTTTATTCTGCCAATTTTAAATATGCGCGACCAGCAAATTGAGAGGTTATTATGTTCATCTCTAAGCGATTGATTATCAGTGTTTTTCTGTTGCTGATATTTTGTTTCAGTACGATCATCTCTCCTCGCGAGGCTTCTGCCAACGAGGAATACGATTATAAGAACCTTGAGATATTTACCGATGTCCTTTCCCTGATCCGTAGCAGTTATGTCGAAAATGCTGATATGGACAAACTGATTTATGGGGCAATTAGTGGCATGCTGGGCACTTTGGATCCCCATAGTAGTTTTTTAACACCGGAAATGTATAAGGAAATGCAGGCCGATACGCATGGTGAATTTGGTGGGTTAGGGATAGAAATTACCATCAAGGATGGTGAATTGATTATTGTTTCACCGATTGAAGATACACCTGCTTATGCTGCTGGAATTCAAGCCGGGGATCAAATTATTAAGATTGATGGTAAGCCAACCCGTGACATTGATTTCATGGAGGCGGTGCGGATGATGCGTGGTGCCAAAGGTGAGGCAATTACGATCAGCATCCATCGCGCCGATGAGGAAAAATTACGGGATTTTACTATTGTTCGCGATATTATCCAGATTCAGAGTGTCAAAAGTAAGTTGCTTCAAGGGCATTTTGGTTATGTTCGTATTTCGCAATTTCAGGATCGGACTGGAAGTGATCTTAAAGAACATCTACAGCAGTTGCGGCATGATAAAGGCGATCAGTTGCATGGTGTGATCCTTGATTTACGGAATAACCCTGGTGGCTTATTGGATCAGGCTGTTGCCGTCTCTGACCTGTTTTTAAATGATGGGTTGATTGTTTATACAGAGGGGCGAGAGGTGGAGTCTCAATTGACATTTTCAGCTCAACCCGTTGGGACTGAACCAGATTATCCCCTTATTGTCCTCCTCAATGGTGGCAGTGCCAGCGCGGCTGAAATTGTCGCGGGAGCGCTTCAGGATCATCATCGTGCCATTATTCTTGGCGAACAGAGTTTTGGTAAGGGGTCAGTGCAGACAATTATCCCTCTGGATGATAGTTCCGGATTGCGATTAACCACAGCACGCTATTTCACCCCCTCTGGACGATCAATTCAAGCGCGTGGTATCAGTCCGGATATTGTAGCTTCTCAATCAATAATGGTGCCGCAGAAAAAAACTGGAATATCGTTACGTGAGCAAGATTTAACGAATCATTTTCGATCTCTTGGGGAAAAACCGACCGTACTGGAAAATGGTGAGGTAAAGGGGTTGACACAAGAAGAAAAAGGGGACAATCAATTGTTGCGCGCACTTGATTTACTTAAAGCGATCACCCTTTTTGAGGGTAATAAACAAGCAGCCTGATTAATGGCGCGCGGTTGAAAGATATACTAAAAAAATGACAACTAAACAAAAGAAACCAGCTAAACGAACAAAACGCAAGACAGCAAAGAAACGGCATTTAAGCCAGAATATGCGTATATTTTTGGCCTCTATTTTTTTGTTAGGATTTGTTGGGATTTGCCTGATTGCGTTGGTAAATCTACGGACAAACTTGCTTCCTGAAAACGGTTCTGTGCAAAGCTATGAAAAATTGGTTTACGAAGAACCGGTAGATGAAATGCATAAACAAAAAATTTATAATTATCTGGATGTGCGTAATCTGATCGATAATCAACTTGTCAATGGTCCACATTCGATGGGTTGGCGTAAGCTGCCAGATCAAAAGAATGTTCAGGTTCGGGAGATTTTTGGAGATTTCCCCTCGGCACCGTTTTTGGCTGAATTGACAACCCATATCGAGCAGACCGATAGTCCTGCGCAACTTAAGGTCAGTCGAAATAATGGCATTATCCATTTTTTCTGGCAGGATGATCTACGCTTGGAACTCAGATACCAAATCCCCACTGTGGCGAAAACAGAGCAGGGCAAAATAGCTGTTATCATGGACGATATGGGGGTTTCATTGAGCACCCTGCGTAAGCTACTGCAGTTGGATGTCATCATTACCCCGTCAATTTTGCCGAGCACCGGCAAGGCATTGTCGTCGACCTCTTTACTCCAGGAGGAAGGGCGCGAATATATGATTCATATACCGATGCAACCGCGTAGTTATCCCCGCACAAATCCGGGAGCAAATGCACTGTTGCTGGGACAGTCAGAAGCTGAAACTCGCCAATTGGTACGTTCTTACATGGCTGCGGTGCCGGGTGCTGTTGGTAGTAATAATCACATGGGGTCACGTTATACTGAAGAGCCAGAAGCGATGCAGATAGTGTTAAATGAGTTGAAGCAGCAGAACCTTTTCTTTATTGACAGTCGCACTATTAGTGATTCAGTCGCTTTTACTGAGGCACGTAAAATGGGGCTGAAAACGGCAACCAGAAATATTTTTCTGGATAATAAGGATGATGTCTCCTATATCCGCCGACAGATTCATAAAATGGTAAAACTTGCTGGAAAAAATCAGGAGGTTATTGCTATTTGCCATCCTCATGCAGAAACGCTGGAGGCTTTTCGCTTGGAACAAGAGTGGCTACAGCAACAGCCGGTTGAATTCGTTTCTGCTTCTGAGTTGGTTCATGTCTATTAAGTGCTGTAGTTATTCGGTCTCCGTATCCAGCTTGTGATCAATCTGAATCCGGTTAAAGATTGTTTTCCATTCCAGATAATTTTGCTGTTTGAGAAGATCAAGGGGGTTTTTGTCGGCCTGCCGGACCAGTAATTGTTGAAAATCTTCCGTTTGTTCCATTGCAGCATTATTGAACAGCTGTAATAGGCTGACTTTTCCTTTACGTTTAAATCGTCCCCGTTTTTTTAACAGGATACTGCGTCCGGAAATTTTCTCACCTTGCCGATCCAGGCGAAAAAGGTCGACTTGGGCTTGCTCACTGTCAATATAATGTTTTTGCAATAACAGCAGAGAGCTATCTGCGGCTCCGATCAGGATCTCTTGCAACAATTTCTGTTGTTCTTTGCCGTTAAGCTCCGGGTAGCAATCCTGGAGTAAAAGTTCAAAAAAACAATCTTCTTCAATAAATCCGCTGTAACTTCCGCTCGCATTTTCCAGAAAATATGCGTTGGACCAGATGCCATCTTCCGGGATAGGTGCATTGCAACAGAGACAGGTCGCCTGGAGGTTTTCAACTCGAGATTTATATTGCTGAAGATTCTGTTCTCTCAGATCAAAGAGATCGTTGGCAACTTCACTCAGCCTGGTGGGGCCATGTTCCAGATAATCAAGGTAAACTTGCCGTGCCAGGTGGGTCAGCTGGATATGGACATCAGTGTTGCGCCCATGGGTGATGACTGGATAAATTTTTCCCTCAGGGTTGGTGCTCAATGACTCAACTTTGGGACTTTTGGCGATGAACCCTTCAAAACAACGATAGCCTCGATTGATTGCGTAGGCCTTCAGTAATTGGTATGAATTGCGGAACGGGCCATCGAAATGGATGCGCGTATCGATCAGGCAGGGTAAAAGCTTCAACACTGTTTTTGAACGTTTTTCCTGCACCAGGAAATCTGCCAGATTACGGCAGTTCTCTAGAGAAGGGGCATCTTTTATCGGCACAATAACCCGATCTGCAGCATAAAGGGCATTACGGGTGTAGATATCAAGCGTTGGGCTTGTATCGATGATTATCAACCCTTCTAAGGGTGAGCGACTGATGATCTGGGCGAGTTGCTCTACATTTTCCACTTGGTGTTGATATTCAAACAGGTTGCGACATGATTGAATATAATTTACCCCGTACTGCCCGGCCGATAACAGATCGGCAGGGCTACTTCCAGTAAAAAGTTGCCCGACATGTTGCGTATTGGCGGTTTTNCCCAAGCGAAACATTTGATCAACGGTGAAATGATTATCAAAACTGAACAGGGTCACAGGAAGATCTTCAGCTAACCCTTTTAAGTAAATGGCCAGATTAGTCGCCAGAGTTGTTTTTCCAACCCCACCTTTTTCGCTGGCAATGGCTATAATATATGAACGCGCCATAAGCTCCTCTATTGTAATAATTTAAAAAATCTAACTATTTATAGGGGAATCCTTCCCCTCTGTCAATCTTGATTGAAGGTAGTTATAATACTTCATTCTTTACTTCGTGTGCGCGATGAGGTGTTTGTCGATAATGGATTTATCTGCAGCTATTACAGTCTCAACTTTAGTTCAATTATTACAGGAACTGGTTGAGGATAATTTTGTTGAGGTGTTGGTTCAGGGGGAATTGAGTAACGTTTCTCAACCTCCCTCCGGGCACTATTACTTCACATTGAAAGATAAGAAATCTCAAATCAAGTGTGCCATGTTTCGTAGTCATGCGAGGGCGCTACGTTTTAAACCGAGCGATGGTTTAGCGGTTATTTGTCGTGGTCGTGTCTCAATCTACCCGCAGCGTGGTGATTTGCAACTGATTGTCGAGGGTATTGAACCTGAAGGTATTGGCGCACTGCAATTGGCCTTTGATCAGTTGAAGAATAAATTGGAGAAAGAAGGGCTATTTGCTGAGAAACTAAAAAAAGCACTTCCCCCTTTTCCTCAAACCATTGGGATTGTGACTTCGGCAACCGGGGCAGCTATCCAGGATATTCTGCATGTATTGCAGCGGCGTTCTGCTGGGTTGCGAGTGCTGCTGCGTTCAGTACGAGTTCAGGGTCCCGGAGCTGCCGAAGAAATTGCAGCTGCAATAGCTGATTTGAATAGAGAATCTACGCCTGATGTGCTTATCGTTGGCCGGGGGGGAGGCGCACGTGAAGATCTGTGGGCGTTTAACGAAGAAATTGTTGCCAGGGCGATTGCTGCATCGAGAATCCCGATTATCTCAGCTGTTGGACATGAAATTGATTTCTCTATTGCAGATCTGGTTGCTGATTTGCGCGCGCCGACACCGAGTGCCGCTGCAGAACTTGTTGTTCAGAACCGACTAGAACTGGAACGTCATCTGGATCAGTTGACCTTGCGACTCGCTGCGCAGATGCGTTCCCGTTTGTCTTTATTTTCCAGTTTTTTATACGGGCTGGAGAAGAGATTAAAAGCACCAGCTGAATTGGTCCAAATACAGCAACTCCGGTTGCAACAATTACGCTTACATTTGGAGCAGGTGATGACTGGAATTGTTGAGCAGCAAAATCATGAGTTGGCACTTCTCTTTGGTCGACTGCAAACATTATCTCCTTTGGCTGTGTTATCTCGTGGATATGCGATTGTTAAGCAGATGAAAACCGGTCAGATTATCCACACTTCGGAACAGTTAAAAACAGGAGATCAATTGCAAATAGACCTTGCCCACGGAGAAGTCGCTGCAACTGTGACACTAATCGATAGAAAAGGGGCAAAATAACAGTTTAAGCACTTGACGAAGGACTCGGCTGCTGTCGATAATCAATAACACGTGATTCGCTCTGATATGGATAAGGAATATGGCAACAAAAATAAATTTTGAAGCTTCACTACAAAAACTTGAGGAAGCCGTTGAACAGCTTGAATCGGGAGATCTTACCCTCGATCAGGCCTTAAAAGTTTTTTCCGGCGGAGTCAAGCAGGCAGAAACCTGTCGCAAGTCTCTGGCTAAAGTTGAATTGCAGGTTGAGCAACTTTTGCAACAAGATGATGGGTCTTTGCAGCGGGAGCCTTTTGATGGGGAGTGATAATTGGCAGTTGCAGTCCTACTTGAAAGAACGAGTTCGGCTGATTGACTCAGCACTGGACCGTTATCTGCCCAAGGTTGAGACGCTTCCAACCAGTTTACACGATGCAATGCGTTATTCTGTTTTTGCCGGGGGAAAGCGGATTCGACCCATTTTAATGTTGGCGTCCTGCGAGGCTGTTGGTGGAGAGATAAAAAATGTCCTGCCTGCGGCCTGTGCTATCGAAATGATTCATAGTTATTCGTTAATCCATGACGACCTTCCGGCAATGGATGATGATGATTTTCGGCGCGGCAATCCAACCAACCATAAGGTTTATGGCGAAGCTACAGCTATTTTAGCTGGCGATGGGTTATTAACTGAGGCCTTCATCGTCCTTACCAATCAGGATACCTGGGGAGAGACCGCTCCTGCACGGTACCGCGAAGTGATTAATATTATGGCAAAAAGTGCCGGTTCGCGTGGTATGGTCGGGGGGCAGGTGGTAGATATGGAGGCGGAAAAAAGCCCTGTTGATCTGCCTACTCTGGAATATATTCATACGCACAAAACCGGAGCTCTTATTCTGGCTGCTATTGAAGTTGGCGCTATATTGGGTGGGGCATCTGCTGAGCAACGCCGGGCGCTATGTCGTTACGGTGAAGCCTCCGGATTGGCATTTCAGGTAGCCGATGATATCCTTGATATTGTCGCTGATCAATCTCAATTGGGAAAGGACATCGGTAGCGATCAACAGCGGGGGAAAGCAACCTATCCTGCATTACTTGGTCTAGCCGGGGCTCGAAATCGTGCCGATGAATTACGCAAATTGGCCTTGACTGCATTGGACTTGTTCGATGTTTCTGCCGATCCACTGCGGGAAATTGCTAACTATATGGTTGATCGAACGAGTTAGCTGTCGCGCCAATTGTGGCATACATATTTAACGCGAGGAAGATGAATGGAAACACTTCTTTCACAAATAGAATCACCAACGGAATTAAAAAAGCTCGACAAAAAACAGCTATTGCAGCTTGCTGAGGAATTGCGTGAGCAGATTATTACAACAGTTGCTGCTAACGGAGGCCATCTGGGGAGTTCTCTAGGCGTTGTTGAGTTGACTATTGCATTACATCGGGTTTTTGATTCGCCCGCAGATCATATTATCTGGGATGTTGGTCATCAAGCTTATGCCCATAAATTACTGACGGGTCGTCAGGAACAATTCAGTACCTTGCGCCAGTTGAATGGACTGAGTGGATTTCCCAAGCGGAATGAGAGTGAGCACGATTGTTTTGGTGTCGGACATTCTAGCACCTCGATCTCTGCCGCATTGGGGCTGGCAGCTGGTAGGGATATCTGCGGTGAAAATGATAAAGTTATCGCGGTTATAGGGGATGGTTCATTAACTGCTGGAATGGCTTTTGAAGGTTTGAATCATGCGGGGCATCTGAAACAAAAACTGGTTGTTATTCTAAATGATAATGAAATGTCCATCTCGCCAAATGTCGGAGCACTTTCCTCTTTTCTCAGCCGGAAAATGACTTCAGAGACATTTATCCGCTTTAAAAAAGAGACGGAGAATCTGCTCAGTTATGTTCCCGGAATTGGTCGTGACCTGGTCAATCTTGCCAAACGTGCTGAGGAATCATTAAAGAGCTTTATGACGCCAGGAATGTTGTTTGAAGGATTTGGTTTTGATTATTTCGGTCCACTGGATGGACACAACATTGAAGAAATGACTGAAACTTTGCGCAACGTGGCGCAAATCGAAGGGCCGGTGTTGTTACATATCCTTACAAAAAAAGGTAAAGGATATGAACCGGCAGAAAAGAACCCACCCAAATTTCATGGTGTTGGACCATTTGATCCTGCAACGGGAGAGATCAAAGCTGGTAAACCGGGTAGTGCGGTTTCTTACACCAAAGTCTTTGGCGACACTCTGATTGACTTTGCCCGTGAGGATGACCGGGTTGTTTCCATAACTGCTGCTATGACAGAAGGGACCGGCCTGAAGAAATTCTCAGAAGAGTTTCCCGAACGTTTCTTTGATGTTGGTATTGCTGAACAGCATGCCGTCACTTTTGCTGCTGGTTTAGCCTGTCGCGGATTGCGTCCGATCGTGACAATTTATTCCACTTTTATGCAACGAGCTTACGATCAGGTTGTTCATGACGTCTGTTTGCAAAATCTGCCAGTGACATTTGCCATGGATCGAGGTGGCTTGGTGGGTGCGGATGGCCCAACGCACCACGGGGTCTTTGATCTCTCTTTTTTACGTCACATTCCAAATATGACATTTGCGGTGCCACGCAATGAAGTTGAACTACGGCGAATTATGCAAGCTGCAAATTTAAGTAACGGTCCTTTTGCTTATCGCTACCCGCGTGGAAATTGTGTCGGATTGCCTCTGTCTGCTGATATTGAGTCTCTGGAAATNGGACAAGGGGAACTCCTTCGCGACGGGGTTGATGGCTTGATAATCGCGGTTGGAGANNTGGTTAATCATGCNTTGCTGGCGGCAAATCANCTCACGGANCAGGGAATTGATCTTGCTGTCATAGATGCACGATTTATTAANCCTCTGGATAGAGACTTGATAGTGGCCCANGCAGAAAAGGTTCCTTTTGTNATNACTGCNGAGGAGAACTCNCTACAGGGCGGATTTGGNACGGCAGTTCTNGAACTTTTGAGTGATGTCGGTTTGACGACTCCAGTTGTGCGAATTGGCATACCAGATCGTTTTGTTGGCCAGGGAACGCAAGCCGAATTACGTGCTCAATTAGGACTTGATGTCGATGGAATCGTGAAGAAAGTAAAACAGATGATGAAATACTATAATCAAACGGCTACAGTGGGTTGAAACGGATACCTTTCCAACTGGAATGAATTTATATAAAAGGCTGGTTTGATGTTTGAATTTGTTCTGATTGGTTCTCTGGCAGGGTTGGTCATGGGGACTGCAGGTGTCGGTGGGGGAGCACTGATCATTTTCTGCCTTTCTGTTTTTTCTGGATTTCCGCAGAAACTTGCCCAGGGAACTACTTTATTTATTGTTGCTGCGCCGATAAGTTTGTTGGCCGCTCTGCGTTATTACCGCCAGGGTTATGTCGATATTAAAGCTGGCCTGGTGGTCATGGCCTGTTTCTTAATTTTTAGCTTAATCGGTGCCCATTTTGCGACTCAATTGCCAAATGAATTATTACGCTCTCTAGTTGGAATCATGTTATTGCTGATGGGGGTAAAGTTACTTTTTTTTAGTTGATTATCAAACAGTAGGTATAGATAAGGATAGAGTTGTGCGGAATTTTAGAATTTGTATTGGTTCGAATGACGGGGATACCATTGCACGTACCCATATGGGTGATACGGATTTTTTCTACCTTTATGATTTTGTTGAGGGGGGAGAGTGTTCATTTGTTGAGCGACGTAAAAATGTTGCCCAGGATATGGATCATGATCAATCCGATAAGATGGAGGCTATTATTGCAATGGTTGACGATGCAGAAATTTTTATTGCTCAGCAAAAGAGCCCTAACTTCATTAAAATAGCGAAACAGACAAGATTCCAACCGGTGGTTGTCAAAGTTGAAACTATTCCAGACATTTTGACCTTGCTGCAAGATGAATTTGCAAACATGTATACTTACGTGGAACGGCGTAAAAATGGTGAAACATTTGCGACCATTCCAGAGTTGACTGCTCGCAGTTGATAAGGGGCTAAGGTTATGGCACGAAAAATCTTTATTGCAGCAACGGGAATGAACAGTGGCAAAACAACAACCAGCCTTTCCTTGATGCATATGGCACAAAAAAAATATGATCGAGTTGGTTTTGTTAAACCGATTGGGCCAAAACCGGTTAACTATCAAGGAACTATTGCCGATAAGGATGCAGTTCTTATGGCACGCCATTTTAACCTTCTTGATGATCTCCATCTGATGTCCCCTTTCGTTTTGCAACAAGGGGATACGCGGCGGATTATGGATGGGGTTTTGCATCGTGATAAGATTTCTCAGCAGATGTTGGAGGCTATTGCCGAACTGGATGCGAAGAATGATTTTTTGATCATAGAGGGGGCGGGACATACCGGAGTTGGTACTTTGTTCGGTTGTAACAATGCTCGAATAGCAAAAGAAACTGATGCCACAGTTTTGATGGTGACAGGGGGTGGCTTAGGCAATGTTGTCGACTCTGCTCAGACAAATTTAGCTCTGTTTCAAAAGGAACAGGCACAGGTCAAGGCGATTCTTGTTAACAAGATTATTGCAGAAAAACGTGAACAGACACTGAAATATCTGGATATGGCATTTGCCACGGAAGGGGTTCAAGTTATTGGGGGATTTAATTACCAACCGATTCTTGCTAATCCTACTTTGCGCCGTATTGCGGG
>JGI24023J19991_10001548_pt1 | contig 17375 bp, 17 predicted proteins | sample Cruoilmetagenom1_FD_19991 | JGI IMG/M metagenome (IMG submission 19991) | reverse complement strand
GGCGGCCAGGGTGGTGGATTTTCCCGAACCGGTGGGCCCCGTGACGATGACCAGGCCCCGCGGCAACGACGCCAATTTGGAGATCACCGGGGGCAGGCCGAGTTGCTCGGCGGTCATAATGGCGCTGGGAATTTCCCGAAATACGGCACCGATGCCGTTCTTCTGCATAAAATAGTTGGCCCGGTAGCGGGCCAGGCCGGGGATCTCGTAACCGAAATCCACATCACCGGTCTCCTCGAAGCCCTTGACCTTGTCTTCGGGGGTAATCTCGTAAAGCATCTTGCGAAGGTCATCGTTGTCCAACACCTTGTATTTCACCCGCTCAATGTCTCCATGGATGCGCAACGCGGGTGGCTGTCCGGATATCAGGTGAAGGTCGGANGCATTCTGTTCGTGCATAAGCTTAAAAAAAGCATCGATCTTGGCCATAAACGTCTCCCGGTCGTTGTTAGGTGAAATGCCTAACAACTATTCGGCACGGGATCGTTTCAACTTTAGGGAAAATCGAAGATACCGGACAGGTACAAAAAAACATCCTGCGCCGGCAATGAACGGATTACCGGGCTAATGGTTGAGCACTTTGATTTTGGTGTCTTCCGCATCAAGGTCATCCATGCCTTCTTTACCGATCTCCAGCAGTTTGGTATGGGCATCGATAATGGCACGGATCTGCACCTCGATCTGGACACGCTGGCGCTTGAGTTCGGCGATGTCTTCGTGGAGTTGGGAGAGACGGCTGTGGGCCCGGTTGAGGATTTTTTCCGCCTTGACTTCGGCATCGGCAATGACGACTTCCGCCGATTTGCGGGCATTCTCCCTCATCTGCTCAAGGACTTTCTGGGAGTTAAGCATGGCCCGTTTGAAGGTCTCTTCGCGCTCCTTGTACCCCTGTTTTTCTAATTTCAGGCGGTGGAGTTCCTCATCCTGCCGCTTGGTGACCTCCCGAAGGACGGAAAACGCGTCGGCGGTCTGTTCCAGAAAATGATCCACTTCACGGACATCAAATCCTCGGAAACGGACCTTGAATTGCTGCTGCTGAATGTCCAGCGGCGTCAGTTTCATGGCAGCATTCCTGTATTGGCAAAAATCAAATGAGCGAAGCAGCTATTCTCATCAGGCTGTTCACGACGAAGGTTCGCATAAAAATAATGACGAGGAAAATGACGATAGGGGAAAAATCGATCCCCCCGTAGTTGACCGGCAGTCTCGACCGGATCGGGTAAAGCACCGGCTCGGTGACATTGTTGATGAATCGGACAATGGCATTGTAGGGATCCGGGTTGACCCAGGAAAGGATGGCCCGGAAGATGACCACCCACATGAAAAAGAGCAGCACGACATCCATGACCTTGGCCGCCGCCATTAGAAAATAGCCCACGATATACATTGAAAATTATTCCTCGACGCTAAAGGGTTGGTCCCGCACGGAAAATATCGGCAGGGCCATGACACGGGAAAAATACGACCTTTTCCTCGAACTAGTCAAGGTTTTTCATGGGGTTGGAAGAATGTCAAGGAGAACATCCATGAAATTGGACCGACCGAAACCCAAGCCGCCGGCAATCCATAGACCTGCCGACGCCATGTTTGAATAAGCAGATGCGCAAAATGTAAACGGGGACGGTCACCCGCCGGCAATCATGGGGATTGGTGTTATTCGGCAACCATCGGCAACCGTCGTGGTGTCAAAATGGGGACGGGAAACCGGTTTGCCATCCAGCTTCACCACGGCATAGCTCCGGCCGTCCTTCAGTTTCGAGAGCAGGTCGGCCACAGTCAGCCCTTCCTGCCAGGGAAATGTTTCCTCATCGACGGTGATCATCTATTTCACACCATTTTCGGCCAGTACGGCCAACACCTCGGGAAAATCGATACCCAGCCGGTTGACGGTGTCCACGGTGGGGATCCCGTTGGCGGTCCAGCCACGGCGTTGGTAAACCGCATCCTTTAAGGTTTCGTACTGGGCTTCGCGCCGTTTTCTCAGCCGGGCCACTTTCCAGGGCGTCTCTTTCCCCGTAATATCCACACGGTACTTTTCCTTAAGCTCGGCGTCGTAACGCTCGTGCCTGGAGTCATATTCTTCAACGGTGACCGGTCCCATGGCACGGTAAGGCAGCGTGTCATAATCCCGGGTGCCGTATCCCATTTTCAGGTTGAAGATACGCTGATAGTTATAGACCGCCTCGCTCATGGTAATAAGATCCTCGGGTGTGGCCGTGTTTCCGGTAACGGCGGTATAGTACTCGGCGTACCAGCGCACATGTTTCATCACCTTGGCCGGTTCGACCGTATCCTTGTTGTCCTCGGGAACGACGTCGTTCCAGGGCAACTTGCACAGACCGCACAGGCCGAACCAGGTACGAAACATGGGAAACCAGTGCAGGGCCTCGGCCTTCTTCTCGAAGGTGGGCATAAAGTTGTGGACCATGTCCAGAAAGATCAGCCAGGCCTCGTCATGCTGGGGGCCTTTGAGCGCCAGTCCGTATCCCCCCTGCTGGGCCAGAGATTCCTTGGTCATGTATTCGGAAAACTCCAACCCCTTGGACTCCATGCCGATATCCTGCAGCATAGCAGGATCAGCGCCGAATTGCTCGGAAAAAATTTTCTTCATGCAACGGATCCCCTGTCCGACAATCGCGCCGAACCCCCTGCCGGCGGCCATCTGGTGAACCAGCTCCAGGGCATTGAGGCGGTTGCCGAAAGAGAGGTCCATGCCGCCGGTGTGGTCCGCATCGATCAGTCCCCGTTCAAAACATTCCATGACGAAGGCGATGCCGGTTCCCACGCTGATGGTATCCAGGCCGTAGGCATCGCAGTAAAAGTTGATCTCCAAAATGGTGAAGGGATCGAAAATCCCCAGGTTGGAACCGCAGCCGGCAATGGTTTCATATTCGGGCCCATCCACGAATACCCGCTTCCCTTTATACGCGCCGGTGAAAGGCACGAAATCCTTAACCCCGTGGGCGCAGGCCACGGTGCAGCCTTTCCAGCAGCCATCAAATCCCGGATCGAAGAGCTTTGCAAAAACCTCCCGGCCGATGAGCGACGCCCGTGGGTCGGATCCGTACTGGAAGTTGTTGGTGGGCAGCAGGTCAAAATCGTTCATGATGGGCACCAGGTGGGTGGTGCCAATGCGGGCCATCTCATTTTGCTTGGGGTCTAAATCCACGATTTCTCTGGCGTGACGCTTGGCCACGGTCTTGGTTGCCTCCAGGTCGGCGGGATTGTTGTTTTTCATGGAGACCTTTTCCCAACGGGCCACCACAGCCTTAAGCCCCTTGTCGGCAAATACGGTTCCGATGCCCCCGCGGCCCGCCTGTTTGTAGCGTACCCGTTTGCGGGCATTGTCGTACCATGAAAAATTCAGGCAGCCGATGCGGGTATTGGCGGCGCCCGGACCGGCGGAGACCACCGAGATGCCGACCTTCTTCCCCTTTGAGAAGCGCTCGGTCAGTTCGTCGGACAGGGCGTAGGCATCCTCAGGCAATCCGGAGATCCGGAGGATTTCGATCGATTCTTCGATGCCGTCGATAACCACCACCATATCGCCCTGCGCTTTTCCGGTGATTCGGAGGGCATCAAAACCGGAAAACTTCAGATAGGGGCCGAAATAGCCGCCCACGTTGGAATCAATGACCGAACCGGTGAGCGGCGAAATCGACGTCACGATGCTTTTTCCCGAACCGGGATAGCCGGGGATGCCCCCCATGGGTCCCGAAGCGATGCAGACGGCATTTTGAGGATCGTTCCATTTTTTTTCACCACTGACGGCATGCCATAACAACCACAGGTCGAAACCTTTACCGCCGATGAAGGTTTTCTTGATCTTCTCCTCGATGGAGCCGATGGCGATCGTTTCAGCGGACAGGTCAACATCCAGATACTGGTTGGTATAACCCTTATCGACATCACGCCGCTGGTAGGTCAAGGCCTTCACGGAGGTGGTTTTCAATGGGGTCATGGTCTCACTCCTTCATTATTTAAGTGCATCGCGGACTTCGGCAAACTGCCGTGCCGGCAAAAAAATATCAATAGCCGCCTTGTCTATGACGGGATAGGCGTTTATTCGACACGATCCCTATGCCTCCCGGTTTTCCATATAGTGGTTGAATCGCAACACGTGGGCTTCGGCCAGCCGCCGCGCTTCATCCGCTTTCTTTTTTTCCACGGCATCGACGATGTTGCCCAGATCTGAAAAGTTTTCCGCCATTTCCGGCTGCTTCATGGACGAAAAGGCTTCATAATACCGGTCGATGTTGTCATGGACGGTGTGATGCAAAGAGATGTAAACCGGATTGCCCGTAATCTCCGCCAAGGCCAGATGAATTTGCTTGTCCACCTCCACAAACTCCGCTTGGAAATCGCAGCCCTTTTCGGTGAATTGACGGGCCTGTTCCAGTAGGAATTTCAGCCGGATGATGTCCGCCGGCGTCGCACGCACGGCGGCCAATGCCGATACGCGCCCCTCCACGCCCATGCGGAACTCCGAAAGGTGCCGCAATGAAACCTTCCGGTAACGAATCAGCAAGGATAGGCTTTCAATGATCTTGGTCGTAACTGACATCCTGCACCACGGCACCGCCGCCCACACCCAGCTTGATCTCGATGAGGCCTTTTTGCTCCAGCACCCGCAGCGCCTCTCTTAACGTTCCCCGACTCACCTGGAGCATCGCTTTGAGTTCCCGCTCCGCGGGAAGCATTTCGCCGGGCTTGAGTTTGCCCGAGAGGATGGTCTCCTGGATCTGTTCGACCACATCCTGAAAGATCCGATTCTGTTTGGCAGCTTTAAACATGGCATCTGTCCTTATTCGTTCCGCATCCCTTGCGGCATCGCCATCCGTATGTTTCCCGAGCAAACAGATCTTGATTGTCAAACTATCCGGACACAGAAATGGTTAAACCATTACAATTCTCAATCGGTGATGTCAAGCCCCATGCCGGCGCCGACAAAACGATGCGGCGCTGAGTCCGGATTGGCGTCCGAAAACAGGTGTCGTCGGCATAATTTCCCTTGACACACCAAAGGGGTAAAACGTAGGTGAACTATCTGTGATGACGCCAACTCAAAAGGAGATCAATTCATGTTGAACAACAAGAAAATCGGAATGATCGGATCCGGAAACATGGGCAACGCCCTCATTGACGGACTGATCCGATCCGGTGCGGCTCGGGCCGAAAACATCATCTGTTCCGATGCCAGCGAGCGGCAGTTGGTGCCCATAAGGGAAAAATACAAGGTATCCACCACCACGGACAATATCGAAGTGGTTAAGGCGGCGGATATCATCATCTACGCCATCAAGCCCCAGATTATGGCCGGCGTGCTCAAGGAAACCGCCGACGCGCTAAACATGCGCAAACTGATCATCTCCATTGCCGCCGGTGTCCCATTGGCGGCCATCGAAACACTGCTCAAAAAGGACCTTCGTCTAATCCGGGTGATGCCCAACGTAGCTGTGGCGGTAAGAGAGGGCGCCACCGCCATTGCCGCCGGCGGTCACGCCACCGAGGATGACATCCAGCTTGCCATGGCCATTTTCAATTCGGTGGGAAAATCCATCTTTCTCAAGGAAAATTACCTGATGGATGCCATCACGGGCCTCAGCGGCAGCGGGCCGGCTTATATTTTCATGATTGTGGACGCCCTGGCCGACGCGGGTGTCAAAGTGGGTCTTTCCCGAAAAGATGCCCTGATCCTCGCGTCCCAGACCATCCTGGGCGCTGCCAAGCTGCTCCTGGAAACCAATGCCCACCCCGGCCAACTCAAAGATTCGGTCACTTCACCGGGCGGTACAGCCATTGTCGGCCTGCATACCCTGGAGAAAGGCGGGCTTCGCACCACGCTGATCAACGCCGTGGAAGCGGCCACCAACCGTTCCAAGGAACTGGGGGATGCCATGATCAAGAACTTTGCCAACGGCCGGACGCAGCCTTGACCCTCACGTTGCTTCTGTTCAACACCCGGCCTTGCCGAATTGAGCCCCTATGCTTATGGTATTGAAATGGCATTATCGATTGCAGCCCGGGTTAAACTGATGAGACCGCGTCCAACAGCGGTCGCCAAAACCGTCACGACCGTTGTTCGGATCATGCTGGGAGCCGTTTTCCTGTTCTCCAGCGCCGGAAAAATTGCTGACCCGGGGGCCTTTGCGGTAATTTTGATCAACTATCAGTTGCTTTTGCCTCCGTTGGTGCCGGCAACGGCGATGGTCTTTCCCTGGATCGAAGCAGTATGCGGACTGGCACTGGTTTTTGGTCGGTTTGAAAAGGGTGCGGCACTGCTGGTAAGCCTGATGATGGTCCTATTTGTCGGCATCCTTTTCTATAACCGTTACCGTGGATTGAACATCGCCTGCGGTTGTTTTTCATTGGCAGCCAATGCGCCGTCGGACATTGTCTTAGACACCCTGCGCAATCTGCTCATTCTAGCGGCCGGGGCATGGGTGCTCTTCTATCCATGCGGTCGGCGGGCAACATCTGTCCGATGAGCAGGATAATTTTCTCGTGACCCAATTCGGTTTCGGCGGCTCGCCGGATAAGACCGTCACCGTCCACTGAAGCCAACAACACCGGAGGATACACCGGACGCATGTTCACAGAATCGATCTCTTATCCGGCAGCCCTGGTTGCGGGATTGCTCTCATTTTTTTCGCCGTGCATCCTGCCGTTGATACCGGCTTATTTTACCTTTATCACCGGACTGTCGCTGGATGAATTGACCGGTGTCCACACCAGGCGGATCCGCGCCCGGGTCATAGCGACCACCTTGAGTTATGTTCTTGGTTTTTCTTTGGTTTTCATTCTGATGGGTGCGTCTGCCTCATTCATCGGAGGGGCCATCTTCAAATACCGGGATTGGATACGAATCATCGGCGGCGTACTGATCATCTTTTTCGGCATTCACATGACCGGGCTGATCCGCTTCAAGCCCCTGGAGTTTGAACGTCGGTTTCAGGTACAAAAAAAGCCCCTCCACTTTCTGGGAACTTTTTTCGTGGGCATGGCCTTCGGGGCAGGATGGAGCCCATGCATCGGGCCGCTGTTGGGGTCTATCCTCATCGTGGCGGGCAATCAGGAGACGATAGCCAATGGCGTGGTCCTGCTGTCCGTCTATGCCGCGGGATTGGCTATCCCCTTCTTGGTACTTTCGGTATTTGTTGATTCACTGTTAACCCTCATCAAAAAGGCTTCAGGGTCGATAAAGTATATTAACCTGACCGCAGGCGTGCTGCTGCTGATCCTCGGCCTGCTGCTGGTTACCAACAAACTGAGTCTGATCAGCGTATAGGAAACATAAGCCATGATAAAAAAATGGACCCGGACGGCGATGGCCCTGGCACTGGCAGCTACCCTGTTTACAGGGGCTGTCGAGGCTGTTGCGGCCCAGACCGGCGACGGCGGTATCCAGTGGTTGTCCTACACCGAAGGCAGGCAGCGGGGAGAAACCGAAAACAAAAAGGTTTTTCTCGTCTTCAATGCCGACTGGTGCCGTTATTGTCTTCAAATGGAAAAAGAGACTTTTCAAAATCCAACGGTCATTGCCTACGTCAACCGCAACTTTGTTCCCATCAGTGTCAACTCGGATAAGGAGCAAAAAATTGCGGCCAAGTACGATGTCAGGGGGCTTCCCAGCACCTGGTTCATCTCCGAAAACGGAGACCGGATCGGCAACCGTCCCGGGTATATTACTTCGGAGGAGATGCTAAAAATTCTCAAATATATCAGTACCGACAGTTACCGGTCCATAAGCTTCAAGACGTTTGTGGAAAAGGAGTAATAAGGGAGGTCGATCCGGTTCAGCTTCTTCCGATCAGGCGAATGAGCATGGAAATGGTGATGGTCAGAGACAGGATCCCCAGCAAACCGGGCACCCAGATGGCGGCATGGTAGTGAGGCGTATCCAGGACTGCAGCCACGCCGAAGAGGCTGAACAGCAGCGCCGCCACGGCAAAAGCCAGGGTCAACAGCATGGCGGGGTCCGTATCGTACCACGGGATGATTGCACTACGGAAAAGCAGTCCGCTTTTGAATTTCACTTTCACGCACACCTCCGGGATCTGTTTGCCTATGACCTTATTTTTCGACTTACAACCACACTGTCCGATAGAAAGGATGCCTTGCCGGCATCCGCTTTTGGCGGTAATCGCGCTGGTGATGTTTTGCGCCGGCGGATGCGCCGTGACCCCGAAAACCCTCTCCATCAAGAATAATCCGACCCGACTGATGGAAAACACCATCTTGAAGACCGATAGCGCTTCGGTGATATCCCGGCAGCAGTTGATCACCAGCCTTGCCGAGACCCGCGTGGTCTATGTGGGAGAAAACCATACCAACCCCGCCCACCACGCTATTCAATTGGAAATCATCAAGGCCTTTGCGAAAACCACACCCAATCTGACCATCGGCATGGAGATGTTCGATCACACTTACCAACCGGTGCTGGACCAGTGGACCGCCGGCGAAATGGACGAAATCACGTTCATCGAGAAGACCCACTGGTACGCCAACTGGCGCTTCGATTATGGCCTGTACCGCGAAATCCTGGAATTTGCAAAAGAAAACGGAATACGGATCATCGCCCTGAATGTACCCTTCCACATCCCCGGCAAGATCAGCGTGGGCGGCATCAATAGCCTGTGCGAAAATGATCGCCGCCACCTGCCCGAGACCGTCGACACCACCGATGCCGACCACCGGGCTTATGTGGAGGATATTTTCAAGATGCACACCATCCGGGGCCGGGAAAACTTCGCCCACTTCTACGAAGCCCAGTGTACTTGGGAAGATGCCATGGCCGAATCCATCGCCAACAACCTGGGATCGGGAAAGATGGTGGTGATAGCGGGAAACGGGCACATCACCCGAAAATTCGGCATCCCCAACCGGGCCTTTGCCCGCACCGATGCCCCCTTCAAGACGATCTACCCGGCGCCGGTGGGCGGTGAGGCCGACCTATCCTGGGCCGACTACCTGTGGGTGACACCGGACACGCGCATCTCCCACCATCCGATGCGGGCCGGCGCGATGAAGAAACCGTAAACGCGCCCCGTCTCGTTCATAAGCACCTTTAGCCTACAGGGCCTGTCTATTGCCCGTCCGGAGATGGTAGATTCTGGTTCAGGTCAAGGCCGCAGCGATATTTAGACCGCAGGCGTAGCGGCGATACGTCGAGGATTGCAACTGAGCGAGAACGCGGGACTGGGCCAAAAAATGCCATCTCTGGGTGGGTAATCGCTATCCGCATTTGGTGAACCCGCAAAAATGGCAGGTCATGCACCCCTCTTCGAAGCTGATGGTCCGGCTACACTCGGGGCAGATTTCACCCATCAGACTACCGCCCTCTCTTTTAATTTGCCCGTCTTTGAGATAGCGATTCTCCAATACCCGGGCGATGGCATCGGGAATGGAGAGCACCAGGCCCCCATTTTGAAAGATGGGATGTTCACCGCCGATCCCCTTGAGCTGATCCACCACTTTGTCTGCGGTGACTCCGGATCGAAAGGCCAGGGAGACCAGCCGACCAATGGCCTCGGTTTTGGCAGTGGTGGAGCGGCCTGACTTGCCGATGGTGGCGAATACCTCGAAGGGCTTGCCGTGGTATTCGGTCACCGTCACATAAAGCTGCCCCAGTCCGGTCTTCACCCGGGTGGTAAATCCGTCCAGGGTATCGGGTCGCTTGCGGACAGCGATCATGAAGGCATCCTCCTCCTTTTCGGCCGTTGATAAGGAGAGCACCTGGTTCTCCTTGCTGCCGTCCCGGTAGATCGTCACGCCTTTGCAGTCAAGTTCCCAGGCCAGATCGTAAATCTTCCGTACATCCGCCACCGTGGCGTCCCGGGCCAGGTTGACCGTCTTGGAAACGGCGTTATCCGTATGTTTTTGAAAGGCCGCCTGCATGCGAAGGTGCCATTCCGGAGAGATATCGTGTGCGGTGACAAACACCTGTTTCACCGCATCCGGGATTTCGTCCATGTGGGCAATGGTTCCGGCGCCGGCAATTGCCTCCATCAACGCTTCGGAATAAAATCCCTGTTGTCTGGCCACGGCCTCGAAATGGGGATTGACTTCCATAAGCTCGTCGTTGTCCATGACCGTGCGCACGAAGCTCAGGGCAAAAAGCGGTTCGATGCCCGACGAGCAGTTGCTGATAATACTCAGTGTTCCCGTAGGGGCTATGGTGGTGGTGGTGGCGTTGCGATAGGCGGCCGCACGGTCGTCGCAAAAGCGGCTTTTCCCATAGTTGGGAAACACCCCGCGCTGCTTGGCCAGAGCCAGAGATGCCTGGTGGGATTCGACCTGGATAAAGCCCATGACCTCCTCGGCCAGGACCAGGGCCATTTCGCTGTTGTAAGGAATGCGCAGCTGGAACAACAGATCGGCAAACCCCATGATCCCCAGGCCGATCTTTCGGTTCCCCTTGACCATCCGGTCGATGGCCGCTAAGGGGTAACGGGACATGTCGATGGTGTCATCCAGAAAGCGCACCGCGGTCCATACGGTTGATTTCAGGGCATCATAGTCGAGTCTGGTTTTGCCCTGTTTTTCAACCACCAATTTGGAAAGATTGATGGACCCCAGATTGCAGGCTTCCATCGGTAAAAGGGGTTGCTCACCACAAGGATTGGTGCTTTCGATCTCGCCCAACGCAGGGGTGGGGTTGTCGCGGTTGATGCGGTCAAGAAAAATGATGCCCGGGTCGCCGTTTTTCCAGGCTTGTTCGACCAGTGCCTCATAGATCTCCCGGGCATTGAGCGCCCCCACCGGTTTGCCGTTCCGAGGATCCACCAGGTCGTACATGGCTTCGGCGTTAACCGCTTCCATGAAGGCCTCGGTAATGCCCACGGAAATGTTGAAGTTATTCAACTCGGTATGGGTAGCCTTGCAGTGGATGAACTCCTGAATGTCCGGGTGGTCCACCTGCAGAATTGCCATGTTGGCGCCGCGCCGGGTGCCGCCCTGCTTGACCTGCTCAGTGGCCGTGTTGAAGATCTTCATGAAGGAGATAGGACCGGAGGCAATGCCGCCGGTGGTACCCACCATGGAGTTTTTGGGCCGCAGCCGGGAAAATGAGAAACCGGTGCCACCACCCGATTTGTGAATAATAGCGGCATTTTTGAGCGAATCGAAAATGCCCTCCATGCTGTCTTCGATGGGCAATACAAAACAGGCCGCCAGTTGCCCCAGGCGCCTGCCGGCATTCATCAGCGTGGGCGAGTTGGGCAAAAACCTGAAATCCGCCATCAGGGCATAGAATTGTTCGGCAACGTTCTTGACATCGGCGTTATCGTCGTAATTCATCTCCGCCCGGGCGATGTGGTCGGCGACCCGGTGAAACATCTGTGCCGGCATCTCCTGGATCCGGCCGTCCGTATCTTTTTTCAGATAGCGCCGTTCCAATACGGTTTTGGCATTAGGGGAAAGATCGAGACCGTCTTTCACGAACATGTCCCGGGTCAATCGCACCGGAATCCGGGCATCCAGGCCGTATTCGGCCAGCTTGGCCTTGACCATCTCGTCCACCATCGGCGAGGTGATGTGCCCAAGGTCCATGCGCTCGATGGTGGATCGAATGAATCGGGCGATCTCTTTGGCCTGGCGATTATTGACGGCATTGGCGCCGATGAGGCTCTTGCAGAAAACCTGATCATCCCAGACATGGGTGTTCAGGTCCACCTTTCCATCGTCCACGATGAGGATTTTATCTTTCCGTGTCATAGGGGTCATCACTCCGTTGGTTGGTTGGTCGATCGATCGATCGATGGTTCGGATCCGAGTGTACGATCCAGATTTCTCATACAACATATTGTATGTCAAGAAATTTTTAGCACAACATATGCGCATCACAACCATGCGAAAATGTTGTGGAATTCAGGCAACCACAGGGCTGAAAACGGCACGGGAAGCTATGGTTTTTCCAGCAATCACAAGGCGTTGGTTACCCCTGGATGGTCAATCAAACCCACTACATATGGAAAAATTTCCTTGACAGACAACAACATCTTGTTGTAGGTAATGCGTCACTGCCGTTTCATCCGTTGGGCTGCAATTACACCGTATTCAGAGTTGCCCGATGTGCTGCACGCCATAGAAAAATGCCGGCAACTACATTTCTTCGTCATTTTTAATAATCAAAACCGAATATTACACCCGAGGAGACATCCGTGATTGAACAAATCAAAAAGCGTGACAGTCGAATTGTCGAGTTTGTCCCATCCAAGATCACCACCGCCATCGCCAAAGCGGGTCATGCCTCGGGAGAATTCGGAGATCGAGAAGCCAAAAAGATGACCCTGCGGGTCCTCACGTTGGCCCATGAGCTTTACCCGGGTCCCACCCCGGAGGTGGAGGAGATCCAGGATATCGTGGAGCGAGTGCTGCTGGACTCTCCCTTTTACAAAACCGCCAAGGCCTACATCATCTATCGGGAGCAGCACGCCCAGATCAGGCGCATCACCACCGAAGCGCAAGTGGACCTGGTGGAGCACTATATCCGCAAGTTGGATTGGAAGATCAAAGAGAACAGCAACATGTGCTACTCCCTGCAAGGACTCAATAATTATATCTCTTCGGATGTCACCGCCGAATACTGGCTCAACAAAATCTATCCGCCAGAGATTCGACGGGCCCATGCCGACGGGGACCTGCACATCCACGACTTGAGCCTGCTGTCGGTCTACTGCGTGGGATGGGACCTCACCGACCTTTTGCGCAACGGGTTCAAGGGCGTCGAAGGCAAGGTAGAAAGCGCGCCGCCCCGGCACCTGCGCTCGGCCCTGGGCCAGATCGTCAACTTCTTCTACACCCTCCAGGGTGAGGCAGCGGGCGCCCAGGCGCTGTCCAACTTCGACACGCTGCTGGCACCCTTCATCAGGCATGATAAGCTGANCTACGACGAAGTCAAGCAGGCCCTCCAGGAGTTCGTNTTCAATATCAACATTCCCACACGGGTNGGATTTCAGACGCCCTTTACCAACATCACCATGGATCTTTACGTCCCCAACACACTGAAGGACCACCCGGTGATCATCGGCGGCAAGGACAAAAAAGCCACTTACGGTGAGTTCCAGGAGGAAATGGACACATTCAACAGGGCTTTTGCCGAGGTGATGATCGAAGGCGATGCCAAGGGGCGGGTCTTTACGTTTCCCATTCCCACCTATAACATCACCAAAACGTTCGATTGGGACAACCCCAATCTGGATACCGTTTGGCAGATGACCGGAAAATACGGCATCCCCTACTTCTCCAACTTCGTCAATTCGGACATGTCGCCGGAAGACGCCCGCTCCATGTGTTGCCGCCTGAGGCTGGACAACCGCGAATTACTCAAGCGCGGCGGCGGTCTGTTCGGCGCCAACCCCCTGACCGGCTCCATCGGTGTGGTGACCATCAACCTGCCACGGATCGGCCATGTGGCCAAAAATGAAGCCGACTTTTTTAGCCATCTCCAGGCCAAAGTGGATCTGGCGATCGAAAGCCTGGCCATCAAACGCAAGGTGCTCGAGCAGTTTACCGACAAGAACCTGTACCCCTATTCCAAGTTCTACCTGCGATCCATCAAGAATCGCTCCGGCGTTTACTGGAAAAACCACTTTTCCACCATCGGCATCGTGGGCATGAGCGAAGCCTGTCTGAACTTTCTGGGAAGGGACATCGCCACGGCCAAAGGCCAGGCTTTTGCCGTGAAGGTAATGGACACGATGCGGACCATGATCGCCGAGATTCAGGACCGCACCGGGGACATTTTCAACCTGGAAGCCACCCCGGCCGAAGGTACCTCCTACCGCCTGGCGATGATCGACAAGAAACGCTATCCGGGTATTCGGTGCGCCAACGAGGAGGATGTCAGCAAGGGTGCCGTCCCCTACTATACCAACTCCACTCAGTTGCCGGTAAACCACACCGACGATATCTTCGAAACGCTGATGCTTCAGGACAGCCTGCAGACCAAATACACCGGCGGCACCGTATTGCACATATTTTTAGGTGAGCAGGTCACCGACATCGAGACCGTAAAATCGCTGATACGCAAAGTATCGAGCAATTATCATCTGCCCTACTTTACCCTAACCCCCACCTTTTCGATCTGCCCGTCCCATGGCTACCTCAATGGTGAGCAGACCCGCTGTTCCCACTGCGACCGTGAAACGGAAGTATACTCCCGGGTGGTGGGATACCTGCGGCCGGTGAAGCAGTGGAACGATGGCAAGCAGGCAGAGTACTACCGGCGGAAAAGCTTCAAGGTTAACCTCGAAACGCCCGGTGTCGCAGCGGCCGTGGCAATGAAGGAAGAAGCGCCATGCACACCGATCGCGGACAGCCCGACCGAAGCCATGGACCCAGTCTGCACCGATGATGCCCTTCGGCAAACGGGAACGATGTAGCAAACGCTCGCGCAACGAATCGACATTATACGAACCTATGATACCTCGATGATCCTGGCCGGCCTCCAGAAAAACTCCTTTATCGACTTTCCCGGCAAGATCAGTTGCGTCTTGTTTGTCACCGGGTGTAATTTCATCTGTCCATATTGCCACAACGCGGACTTGGCCCGAGGCGATTACCCGGCGCGCATCGAATCGACCGAGGCGATTGATTTTTTAAAATCCCGCCGGGGCATGCTGGAAGGGGTGGCCATCACCGGCGGCGAGCCCACACTGGACAGCGGCCTTTTCAATCTTTGTCGGTCCGTTAAGTCGTTGGGATATCCGGTTAAGCTTGACACCAACGGCAGCCGCCCCGGGGTGTTACGCCGGCTCCTGGACCAGCAACTGGTGGATTTTATCGCCATGGACATCAAGGCCCCTTTGGACGACTACCATCCCTTTTGCCGAAACCATCAAATCCATGAACGGCTGGCAGCGAGCATCCGGACGATCATGGCGTCTTCCCCTGCCTATGAGTTTAGAACCACCTGTGCAGCGCCTTTCGTAAACGAAGCCGGCATCGAAACGATTGCCAAAACGATCGCGGGTGCCGCATGTTATGTGCTGCAGCCGTTCAACCGCCGGGCCGTGTGCCTCGATCCCACATTCAACCATCGGCAGGACCCAACCATCTTCCCGGAAGCCATGCAGCGATTTAAGTCACTGGCCGAGCCCTTTGTCAAACGCTGCATGATCCGGTAATCAGATCAGGCTGCGCCCCCCACCATCCATCGATTACGATTTTTGCACATCAGCTGTTACCATATTTTCCCACGCACCGTGGGCAAAGCTATCGCTCTCCTCCCGGCGTATCTTTTTTCACAATTATTCATAAACGAAATCAATCGGATGGGGATCGCCGGCAGAGTGGGTCACCCACCCGGCAAACCAATTGCTTTGAAACGGGTGATCCCCCTGATTGAAAAGTGGGGGCATGCCACCACACATCGATAATGGAACAGGCGAAAGGAATCCATGCTCATCAAAAGAGACGAACAGAGACCGGTATCTGAGCGAATCATCGGCGAACGGCGAGCAGGTATTGATCGCCGGGTGCTGACCTACGACTACTGTATTCCCGAACGACGCGGCACCACGGACTGTCGACGGGGCCAAACATACGCAAGCCGCAGCCATGGCGAGTAGTACGACAGGCGGCAATGTGCCCGATTAACGGGTGCGCGCGGCACGGTGCAAAAGTTTGACGGCGCCCTGCCCTCCCCGTCAGCCGACGTCTACTCCCGCCCGCCGGTAAAGATCGAAAAAATGGTGGATGGGACCGCATCCCTTTCCCAATGAGAAGGCATGTTCAATCGCCCCGGTAACGTAATCCTTGGCCTTGGCGACCGCGTCGAAAAACGTCTCACTCTTCGCCATGTGGGCGGCAATAGCCGACGAAAAGGTGCATCCGGTACCGTGGGTGTTTCCCGTATCGATTCGGCAACGCTCCAGCAACCGGAAACCCTCACCGTCAAACAGCACGTCCGTGGCGCTTCCCTGCTCCAGGTGCCCACCTTTGACCACCACCATTTTCGCCCCCAATGCGGAAATTTCCCGGGCGGCGGCCTTCATGGCATCGACATCAGCAATCTTCTTTCCCAACAGGGCCTCGGCTTCGGGCAGGTTGGGGGTCACCACCCGTGCCAGCGGGAACAGATACCGGACCAGGGCCGCCTGGGCATCAGGCTCAAGCAGGGCGTAACCGCTTTTTGAAACCATCACCGGATCCAGAATCACCGGTGGCAACCGCTCAATCGTTCCCAACGCATCGGCAATGGCTTCGATCAAGGGAATACTGGCCACCATGCCGATCTTCACGGCATGGATGGGAATATCGTCGAACAGGCAGGCAATCTGGTCGTGGACGATCTCCGGCCGCATCTCCTGGATATCATATACCTTCTGTGTATTTTGCACCGTCACCGCGGTCACGGCGCTCATGCCGAACACCCCCAGCGCCTGAAAGGTCTTCAAATCCGCCTGAATACCCGCCCCGCCCGATGAATCGGACCCGGCAATGGTCAATGCCACACGCATATGATTCTCCTCGTCAACGTTCACTCTGTCTTGTTTGTTACGGATCGATCGGCATCCTCAAGAATCCGTTACGGATTGGGGACGAAATAAAGTTCACGATCCTAAGTATCCAATATTTTTTTTACCAGAGCATATTGCCAACGCTCGAATCGGCAACAGGCAAAAGGACGAACGCGGGTGAATCGGTCAAGCGTTTATGAAAAAGCTACAAAAAACATACAGGTTTTCGGACACCTGCCGATACTGGTAGTGAAAATCTATTTTTGGAATTACGGCTGATACACACTCTCGGTTTTCATGAATGAATGGAAAAAGCCACCACTCGCGCCGGTTTTTTCCACGATAACAAACAACCCGGTTACCTTCGAAAATCAGTATGACAACCCAAACACGCTATCCGATCACGACAATCAGCAATATCAGCGGCGGCGCCGTCGGCATCGTCATCGCCCTGGTGCTTGTGCTGACCCTTGCCGGCGGCGGGGGGTATTTTGCCTACAACAAGTATTATAAAAAGGACCCCCTGCGCACCAAGCTCTCGTCGATAAAGACGAAAGCGGAACTAATCCGCTTCACCCACGACCGCGTATCCACGGCCCTTTACAACAACATGGTCCTGATGGACGACATCGTGGTGATGATGGGAAAGGAGCTGGATCGGTTGAAACGCATCAGCAAGAAATTTCCCAATCAGCGTGGGATCGTCGACACCCAGACCAAAGAACTCGGCGTCGCCCGTGACCGCCTGGCAAAAATCCTGGCCGGGGTGACCGCAAAGATTGAAAAAATGTACGTCACCTGGCTGGTGAATCGGTCCGAAGGGGGAAAGCTGATCCGGTCACAGAAAGGAACCCTCACCCGACAACTGGCCGATGCCATTCGCGGCGAAGCTGTACTCATCAGCCGCATCCG
>JGI24023J19991_10001546_pt1 | contig 17394 bp, 14 predicted proteins | sample Cruoilmetagenom1_FD_19991 | JGI IMG/M metagenome (IMG submission 19991) | reverse complement strand
TAAGGGCAGCTGTCCGCTATCTAGTGGACCAGGAAAAAGCCAGCCAGCCCGAAGATGCAAATTCTGCTGCGAATTAATCCCTAGATGCTAGAAACGCAGTTTTCTAACTCAGACAATTAATAGGTGTATAAGTTTGTAAAGAATTGGAGCGGGTGACGGGATTCGAACCCGCGACCCTAAGCTTGGGAAGCTTATGCTCTAGCCAGCTGAGCTACACCCGCATTTATATCAGGTGTCTATTATAACCTTATAGGTCCGCGTTTTCTACATATTGCAGGGCATATTAATCAAATACAGCAATTGAAGTCTGACAATCGGTGTGCTACTCTCCTAAATAAATATGAGCAGACACATATTGCTTGTTTTGGCCAGTTACGTAATAGTCGAAAATTTAATACCACATTAAACCGGTATAATCTTCTTATACAAACTTCAGTTTATAAACCCGATGACAGAACATAGAAAGACAGGACATCTCATCACCGAGAAGATAAACCCCCGCACTGCCGATCTCGATCGGTGCTCATCCACCGAGATTGTCGAATTAATATTGAATGAAGACAGAACTATTGCCGACGCTATTGAGAAAGAGAGGAGCAATATTGCTGCAGCAGTAGATTTAATAGTCAGGAAGCTTGGAAAAGGCGGGCGTATTTTTTTCGCTGGCGCCGGTACAAGCGGTAGGCTCGGAGTGATGGAAGCTGCCGAGTGTCCGCCTACGTTCGGAACAGATCCCGGGTTAATCCAAGCAATCATCGCCGGGGGTAAGGGAGCAGTGTGGCAATCAGTTGAAGGGGCAGAGGACTCAGGTGAAGATGCGGTGCTTGCATTATCTGAGGCAGGATTAAGCAGCGAAGACGTGTTGATAGGTATAGCCGCAAGCGCCACTACTCCCTACGTCCAAAGCGCTCTCAAGTTCGCACAAGAAGTAGGCAGCGGCAGGATATTGGTAACATGTAATCCCGTTCCGGAGGCTTCTGCAGATGTTGTGATATCTCTACTCGTAGGTCCAGAGGCACTCGTGGGCTCAACGCGGATGAAGGCGGGTACCGTAACAAAGATGGTTTTAAATATGCTGACCACAGCTTCAATGGTTCAGCTCGGCAAAACCTACGGGAACCTGATGGTAGACGTTCAACCCCGCTCGTCTAAGTTAAGAGACAGGGCTCAGAGAATAGTAATGCACATTGGGAAGGTAGATGAAAGGACTGCCCTGGAGCTGCTTGATAAATCAGAGTGGGACGTCAAATCTGCGGTCGTTATGGCTGTAAAGTGTATAAGCTTTGATGAGGCCAGGGAGCTTTTGGCTGAGAGCAAGGGATTTTTACGAAAAGCGCTTGGATAAAGATGATAACTATACAAAATTCTCATTATGACTACTAACATCCTCTCATCATTGAATAAAAACAACAAGCTAGTGATCGGCCTTATATCCGGAACATCTAAGGACGGCATAGACGCGGCTTTGGTTAAGCTCACAGGTTCAGGCGTTGATACAAAAATAGAGTTATTAAAATTTATCTGCACTCCTTATAACGTGGAAGTAAGAGAGAGGCTGGATAATCTCCTACCCTCTTGTACTGTTCAGGAAATTTCCGATCTGAATTTTCTCATAGGCGAAGCATTTGCCGATGCTGCCTTAGTGGCTGCGAATGAGGCTGGCTTCAATATCGGAGAGGTGGACCTGATAGGCTCACACGGGCAGACCGTATTCCACAATCCGCCCTCACGGAGAGACGGGATACCATCGACGCTTCAGATAGGGGAGACGAGTGTGATTGCCGAGCGTACGGGTGTGACGACAGTAGGGGATTTCAGAACGCGCGATATGGCTTGCGGGGGGGAAGGCGCGCCGCTCGTACCTTATTTTGACTTTTTGTTACTCAGTGAGAAGAACAAGGTTAAGATTGCACAGAACATAGGCGGAATCGGGAACGCCACGGTTGTAACGGAGAATATCGAGGACGTAATAGCATTCGATACGGGACCCGGGAATATGCTTATGGATAGGGTGATAAGTATTGCTACAGAGGGCCGTGAGGGCTTCGATAAAGACGGAAAACTAGCGTCACAGGGTGTAATTCAGAGTGATCTTCTGTATAAGCTCATTATGGATCCTTATTTCAGCCTTCCTCCTCCAAAGTCGACCGGCGAGGAGCTGTTCGGTAAAGAAATGGGGCTTAAACTTTTTTCTAAAGTGAAAAATGGTGATATCAAACTGCCCGATCTACTGCTTACTCTTGTGGCGTTTACAGTTGAAACGATAGCGCTTTCATATGAAAGATTCATTTTTCCTAAGTGGGATGTGAGTGAAATTGTATTCAGCGGTGGGGGATGTAAGAATCCAGTACTGATGGAGAATTTGATGGATAGGCTGCACGGTTTTAAATGCTCGACTACAGATAATTATGGAATTCCATCGGAGGTTAAAGAAGCGGTAGCGTTCGCGGTTTTAGCTAATGAGCTTGTCTCAGGAAATAAGACCAATATGCCCAGGGTAACAGGAGCTAATAGTTGGGTACCCATGGGTAAGATCGTATTAGGCAGATAAATATTCTTTCGGACTATAATACTTGGACATAAATAAGCTCGGTATAGATACAAAAATAGCTCAGCTCGTAATGCCGAGGATCGATTTCAAAGATCCCAGGTCGCTCCCGCTTGCCAGAAAGCTTGTAAAGGAAGCCCATATCGGAGGCTTTATAATATTCGGTGGCACAAGGGACAGTGTAAGAAGAGCGACAGAGGAGTTACGGGTAGCTTCTCAGATTCCCCTGTTTTTCGCATGCGACGCTGAGCGCGGAGTGGGACAGATTGTAAGTGGTATGACCCTATTTCCCTTTACGATGTCATTAGGAGCTATTGATGACGAGGAGCTAGTATATGAGCAGGCTTCATTTATTGCTAAGGAGATGAAGGAATGCGGGCTGAACCTTGTTTTCGGTCCTGTTGCGGATGTTAATACAAATCCCGCAAACCCTATAATAAATATACGCTCTTTCGGAGACGACCCGGAACTTGTCTCACGTCTTTCACAAGCTTTTATAAACGGATTGCAGGAAAACGGAATTATGGCCTGTGCCAAGCATTTCCCGGGGCACGGAGGCACCTGGGTGGATTCGCATGTAGATATGCCTGTATCAGAGCAGACTGAGGAAAATTTATTCAAGTGTGACCTGATTCCCTTTAAAAACGCCGTAAGCAGTGGAGTTACCTTTATCATGCCCGCCCATATTGCCTACCCTAAAATAAGTAACGAAAAGATACCGGCTACAATTTCGGAAGCTGTTATTCAGGGCATACTAAGAGATAAATTGGGGTTTACTGGTCTGGTAGTGACGGATTCATTCAGAATGGACGGTATAGGGAAATCGGGTGACGAAGCGGATATGTCCAGACTAGCTCTTATCTCAGGCTGTGACATAATTCTCGATCCGAAAGATCCGGATGCCCTGATTAAAAAACTGACTCAAATGTCTGAGTCGGGGGAGCTAGACAGTGATACTCTAACTCGATCTGTAACAAGAATTATTGGTGTAAAAAATAAGTGGCTTACAGCTGAGCATTCCGAATCCACAAATATTAAACAGGATGCAGACAGCCTTGTGAAAACTATTGCCAAACACTCATCGTGTCTGCTTAAAGGCGGGGCGCTTAAATCTGATAATGCTATTGTATTAATATTCGATGTAACTGAGTCCGGTAGTGATATCTCAAGTGTTTTTCTTAATAGAATGAATGGGTCGGTAGTAAGATGTAAAAAGTTTGGTGTTTTAAATGAAGACCCCCAGTACATACTCGAGTTGTCAGAAGGGTATGATGCGATAATTTGCTTAATTTACACAACTGTCGGCGCGTGGAAAAAAGAGACTTCTCTTCCTGAGAATTACAATACTATTTTAAATGCGATCGAAACCCTCCAGAAAGAGAAAATCCTAGTCTCAATCGGCTCGCCCTATGTTGTATCGGAATTTATGAACTATGACACGGTTCTCTGCATTTTTGACCATATGGACGTGTGCCAGGCTGTCGCTGCCGACGTGCTCTTGGGGAAAATAGAACCGACGGGAAAATTGAGTGTAAAGATATAACCCTCTACCCCTGACTTATTATGAAGCTGTTTTCTTAATACCCCCTCAGGTAAATTAGTTGTTTAATGCCTGCCTCGCTTAAGTCCTCACTCTCTGTACTAAGTCCGCTAGACTGGGTTATAGTAGCCTCATATCTCTTAATATCGCTCGCAATCGGGATTTATTTTACACGCCGTGCAAGCGGCAGCATGTCCTCATATTTTGTATCCGGAAGGAGCCTGCCCTGGTGGATACTGGGCACTTCCATGGTTGCGACCACTTTTGCAGCTGACACACCGCTTGCGGTTACGGGCTGGATAAGAGCTGATGGGATTTGGAAAAACTGGTTCTGGTGGAACTACCTTTTTAGTCATGTATTCATAGTGCTCGTGTTCGCAAGGCTCTGGAGAAGGGCCGAGGTTATTACAGACAATGAGCTCATAGAGATCCGATACAGCGGGAAGCCCGCCGCGTTCCTTAGAGGCTTCAAGGCATTTTACTTTTCCACCTTGTTTAATTTTATAGTAATGGGCTGGGTCATAAGCGCGATGGCCAAGGTGTTTAAGGTGTTCTTCGGTGTGGATACCACGATTGCAGTGGTAATTTGTATTTCGATTGCGTTTTTCTACACGATGATGTCGGGGCTATGGGGGGTGGCGCTTACGGATTTCCTTCAATATTTTATAGCGCTATTCGGCACAGCGGCACTAGCCTGGATTGTAATCGCCTCTCCTGAAATAGGCGGCTTGAGCGGGTTTGTTGATAAGCTTGGACGAATTGACCAGGAGCACATTTCGTTTTTTATGACGCCCTCTGGGGGTGATCCGGTCTCTGAGGGATTTTGGTCCTCCAGCTTCTTTGCTTTTCTTGTATACGTGAGCGTTATTTGGTGGTCGTCTCATAACGCGGACGGGGGCGGCTATTTCATACAGAGAATATGCTCCGCCAAGAACGAGCGTCATGCCGTGCTGGGTACAGCATGGTTTGCGGTTAACCACTATATCCTTCGTCTTTGGCCCTGGGTTCTGGTTGCGCTAGCGTCTTTGATTATATATCCGAGAGCTGTAATAACGGACGGAGACCAGGAAGCGGTATATGTAGCGGTTATAAAGGAGTTTTTGGGTCCGGGACTCCTGGGACTATTATTTGTAAGCTTCCTCGCGGCGTTTATGTCCACACTATCTACACAGCTCAACTGGGGCGCCTCTTATCTGATGAATGATATATACAGACGGTTTATTAAAAAAGACGCGACAGAAAAGCACTATGTGCTGATGGCAAGGTTATTTACACTCATATTAACAGTATTGGCAGGTTATTTCGCTTTGTATATTACAAATATAGGAAAGGCCTGGATATTTCTCTGGGCTATGAGCGCTGGTGTGGGTCTGGTGCTGATTTTAAGGTGGTTCTGGTGGAGAATAAACGCGTGGTCAGAAATCTCTGCGCTTGCCGCATCACTAATAACTATCTTGGTATTAGTTATCTATACCAGAATCCAGGGTGTTTCTCTTGAGCTTAAGCACCAGATAATCGTAATTCCGGTTTCTATCGTAACCTGGGTTATAGTCACGTTTTTAACAGCCCCGGAGCCTGAGCAAACTTTAAGTAATTTTTATAAAAGAGTAAGACCCTGGGGTTTCTGGAAACCCGCGGTTAAGCTGTGCCCTGAGATTAAAACTCCTTCATTTATGCCCGTGGTGATTAACTGGGTTCTAGGGGTGTGCTTTATTATGTTCGGAATGATCGGTGTAGGTAAGCTTCTCTTAGGCTCGGTTCTATTAGGGCTTATCTTACTTTTAGTATCCATTCTCTCAGGTGTTTGGGTATACCGTAGGCTCAGAATAGAGCTCACAGAATAATGTTACAAACCGGGTTTTTAGAGTGAGGGCTACTTCCAAATTTACGGATTTGTGTTATAACTTATCTGTACTTTATACAGGACTGAACGATGGCAATTAAAATAAAAGTAATGGAGCCTCCCGAGCTCACATGGTATGAAAAAATGTACCTGCCGCAGGTATTCAGCGGCCTTATTATAACCTTGAAGCACCTTCTCAGGTTCAGACCTATAACTATCCAGTACCCTGAGGAAGTGAAGGAACTTCCACCAAGGTATAGGGGCATCCATGTAATGCCCGGCGATGACGAGGGAGAGATCAGGTGTGTTGCGTGTAAGCTCTGTGAGGTAGCCTGCCCCACACAGGCAATATCGATTGTAGCCGAGGCTGCGGATGATTACGGGATAGAGAGAAGACCGAAGGTGTACAATATCGATTTTATGAGATGTGTCTTTTGCGGGTTCTGTGTTGAGGCCTGCCCCTGTGACGCACTCAGGATGGGTATGAAGTATGAGCTTGCTTCATACAACAGAGCGGGTCTTGTACATACTAAAGAGGTTTTCTTTGACCCAAACGTAAAGAGTGAGGCACCAAGAGATAATGCCAATTATCTTTACGAAAAGGGTATGGGAGAGATACTGGACAGCCCTGAAGTAGCCGAGAAAGTTAAAGATCTAAGTGGCAACTACACTTCGTCTTAATTTTGGGAGATTCTTCTAATCTTTTGTCCTAATACCCCGTCACTAATGCTGTAATTTACTCCCGATCCATAAAACCCCGAAAGTAATTCCCGAATAAATGTAAAAAAGTATGTGCATAAGTATGGAAAGAAGCGCAAATCCGACGCCGCGCTTCCTTAAGAAAAATAGATACAGGTCTCTGTTAAGTATTAATATCACGCAAAGCGAAATGAGAGCAGTTAATAATATATATCCGCTCGGAATGATATCTATCTGAGTAAATAATTTTAGTATGTAGATAGAGACCGCGATAATTATTATTCCAACTAGAGTGGTGGAAAATCTATCCCTAAACCTGAGGTTTAGGTCTCTCGGAAGTAATTTTCTTTCCAATATGAGTTGAGACCAAGGGACGGCCCGCTGGAAAATATCTGTTTTAATCAGCGAGTAAAATCCCCAGTGCTTAAGGTGCGTTACCTGTATATTCTTGTCGAGAATTATTTTATACCCCTGCTCGGACATCCGGAGTCCGATTTCTATATCCTCCATAGATGGGATCGGGTGGCGTATTTCATCAAAACCTCCCAATTCATCGAATACCGATTTGCGTATTGCTCCGCACCCGGTCCAGAATGTCGTTGCATCTCTTTTTGCTATCTGATGCACGTAGTGGTGAAGGAGGTTACGGTACTGTGATATAAAATCCGGTGCTTCAGGTTTGTCGTCGTATGAGCCGAAGACGGCAGAGATACTGGGGTTCTCGGTATAAGCTTTTGCAATGAGCTCGATAGTATCGTTGTTGATAACAACATCAGCATCTATGAAAAGCAAAATATCGCCCCGGGCTGACTCAGCACCTCTGTTACGTGCTGCCGCGGGCCCCGACAGTTTATCCAGGATTACAATTTTAACACCAGTTTTTTGGGCGATCTCTACTGTATTATCCGTAGAAGCGTCATCTACAACTATTACTTCAAATTGTTCGTATGTAGATTCTTTAAACGCCAGAAGGCACTTGTCTATATATTGGCTGCCGTTTCTAACCGGGACCACCACAGATATGTAAGGGTCTTTATTCATAACGGGAGTTTGTCAGCTTGCTCAGATATTATCCCCTATGCAGTTGCCGGACAAAGTTTGCCCAAATTACCAAGAGATTCAATTAATTATGGACGACAGATTGTAGTACTCGCCTTTCTTTGCTATAAGCTCGGGCTCGGTTCCTATCTCCGATACTCTTCCATCCTTTAATACTATAATTTGATCTGCGTTTTTTATGGTCGAGAGCCTGTGGGCAATAATAACCACTGTCCTGTTGCGGCTGAGCTCGGTTATAGCTTTGTGGATCAACTGCTCGGTTTCCGTATCAAGAGAGCTTGTTGCTTCATCAAGTATAAGTATCTCGGGATTCTTTAATATGGCCCTTGCAATTGATATCCTTTGCCTCTGACCGCCTGAAAGCCTTACACCTCTTTCGCCCAACATGCTGTTGTATCCGTTAGGAAGCTCTTTGATGAATTCGTCGGCGCCTGCCCTCATGGCGGCCTCTATAATAGTCGAGTCGTCCGGTGAATCGAGCGCTCCGAATGCTATGTTATTTTTAACCGTATCGTTGAATATAAAAGTATCCTGGCTTACGATACCTATATTTTTTCTATATGATTCAATAACGAAGCTCCCGATCGGCTTTCCGTCTATAAGTATGCTCCCGTCCTGGGTGTCGTAGAATCTGAGGAGAAGATTAATTGCCGTAGATTTCCCGGCTCCTGATTTACCCACAAGTGCCGTAGTTTTTCCTTTCCGAATATTAAAGCTTACGTCTTTGAGAGCTTCTTTTTCACCGGTGTTGTAGGAAAAATTCACTGATTTGAATTCAATCCCGTGTTTAAGGCCCGTATAGGGAATAATGCCGTCTTTAATAAGCGGTTTGTTATCTAGGCTCATGAGATCGTGAACAGACTTAAACGCAGGCCATCTAACCGCGATTGCACCCCTTGCATGGTTTATAAGCTTTATTAAAGGCAGCATGCGGGCGAGGATATATATGAACGGAAGCAGCTGGGTGAGCATAAGCCGGTAATCCATTTTGGAGCTTGTAACGGCTATTAAAAACAGCAAGCCGATTGCTATTATTCCGAGCGCTTCGGTAAGTATGTGCACCATATATTCTGAGTACATATACTGAAGACGGTATTTAGCTGTTTTCTCTATTTTCCCCGCGAGTTTTTCAGACTGGGCGTTTTCTTTTGTAAATGATTTTATTACTTCTATGCCACTAATAGTTTCGTGCATAGTGCTTGTAAATTCCCTTGAGCTTTCAACATGTTTCTGGCCTATCTTTGATAATTTCTTAATGTGAAGAGAGAGAGCAAAAGCTATAATTGCCGCAAGTACTATAGTTACAATAGTTAGTTTCAAGGAAAAAATTACAAGTAGAATAATAAGCACTAGAAATGACGCAAAATAGTCCAGGAGCTTTGTTGCATTTTGAATTAATTCTTGGGTAAGAAGGGTGTTATAACTTACCTTTTCGACCAGATCACCGGTCTTTACATTACTGTAGTAGCCGATTGAAACGGTCATAAGAGTATTAATTATCTTTGATTGAATGTTTGAAGTAACACGTACAGCAAGCCAATAGGACAGATAATGAGATATAGCTAAAAAGATATTTTTTAGAATTACAGCGAATACGACGAACAAGAGTGAATACAGTATCTGTTTTTCAATCGGGAATTGAGAGAATATATTTATCAGGGTCTGCAGGATCTTCGGGAGCTCACCGTAGTTCTGAACCTGCTGTATGCTGCCCAAAAGCGGCACCAGCATCCCGATGGAAATTCCGTCGAAAACCGATGCTGCCAGGAATAGCAGCACCAGGAGTGCTATTAAACCCCTGTAGGGTCTAAGCAGACCTAATATAAACCTTTTCTCTCCTACTTTACCATTATTCAATTACGAGCACCTATAATAAGATTATGACAGTTTATATGATTTAAGCTCTTATGTGGAGTTTAGGGATTGGACTGCCTTTTCCCAAAAATATCCGAGGCCGTTTGCAATCTGTGTTAAAACCATCAAGAATGAAATGAAATATAAGTTCTTAACCTTTCTTTTGTGTGGGTACCTGATCATGTTCCTATAAAATGATCCGGGCTCGAGTCTTACTTTCTCCTGACCGCGTATGGCGCGGGCCTTCCGGAAGTAGTAGGCTCCACGTCCGTAGTTAAAATGCTGTCTCCAGAGGGAACGAAGCGACAGTTTGTGTGAGTGATATACCCGGGCTTGATCTACATATGTTAGTTTACGCCCTTGAAACAGCCAGCGGTCGCAGAGCTCCCTGTCTTCCGCAGTATTCCTTATAGTAGTTACGTCAAAACCTCCCGATTCGAAAAAAGCCTCCTTGGGTATAGCGATATTGCTTGAATTAAAGAACAAAGCGCTTTCGGGTTCGGTGTTATAATAGGAGTAGAGATAATTCACAAGAAGCTCACTGGCTGAGGAATAGGGGTTATTTTCAAGCGCATTGATAGTATGTCCCCCCAGAAAATTTTCGGGATAATTACTAAATACCCTCTCATACTCATGCAGCCATGTTGGATCGGGCTCACAGTCATCGTCCGTGAATGCCAGGTACCTGCCGTTTGCATTTTTTGCGCCTGTATTACGTGCGCCCCCGGGTCCTGAGTTGACTTGTGTGATCAATCTTATATCGAGTCTATCGGAAAAAGAATTTACAAGCTCTTCAGGCGGTGATGCGCTGCCGTCGTCAACTACTATTACTTCAAATTTTTCTTTCGGATAGTCAATCCGGGCTATGGCGTTTAGACACCTTGTGAGCTGCTCGGGTCTCTCATAAGTGGGGATTATCAAAGAGAAGTATGGGTTTTCGGCATTCATTATATGATAGGTTCAATAATTATGAATAGTTTTGCCTGCTTGAGAAGAGTTTAACAAAGAATTCAAGTATACGTAATACCGCCCCATGCTTATATCTTTATACCTATAATTTATGCCTGATGCTGACAATGCGGTTATATAGCCAGCCGATCAGGGAACCGCTTATAGTGCCAATGGCGAAACCGTATAGAAACCCTATAATACTCCCTGCGAACGAGACTTTGTAGCCGATGAAAAACTGACTAAGCAGCTGCATGTGAGGACCTACGACCTGATGTCCCGAACTAGTCACATGCGGGCCTTTAATAAGAAGCCAGTTCGTAGCTATAAATATTACAAGACCCAGTAGGATACCGAGTATCAAGCCCAGTACCTTGGCGTTTAATAGAGCGACTGCCTGCTGTAATTTTTCTTCGTCTGATCTCGGTTTTGTCATCTGTCAGTCACTTGTGTACTTTCTAAATATAATCAATAAAATCCCTGAAAGACGAGAGCTCCGCGCTCTTCTTTACCCTGTATACGTAGAAACCCGTAAAGAGGTTTCTGAGATATGCGAACAGCCACCCGAAAATAAATCCCCATAAAAATGAGTACCCCAAACCAATGAAAGCTCCTTCAACGCTCACACTATAACCAATGAAATATTGATTTAGCAAGCTTAAGTTGGGACCCACAACTGAGCCGCCTTTTAATATTAGTAGCATTGTTGCAATAAATATAGCTCCGCCCGAAACCGCTCCTACAGATAAGGCCAAGGCTAATTTGTCGATACTTGCGAATACGCGTATGATTGTTTGCTCGACTCCGTTTGTGCCCCGAGCTACTGCTATGGGAACCTGTGGCTGAGTCTCCGAAAGCTCTTTGAATTCTTTTGGCTCTATGTATGTATCTTTTCGAAGCTCCTCATGATATTCCTGGTCCGCATTTACCTTCCATAGATCGTAGTTCCCGCCAAGTATATTTTTTACAGCAAGCATAGCGGTAAGCATCGAGTGATCCTGATTGTTATATTTGTGCATACCGTTTCTTCCTACAAGCTGTAAATTCGGAAATTGTGCGAGATATTCTCTAATAATTCTAATGGCCTCAAGGTATGTCGAATCATATACTGGATAAGCCTTTGGCATTCTGACTACGGAGCCGTCATCTATTTCATCTGTTTTAGCTAATCCCATGATCTCAATCTCTTTCTTCGCCAATTCGATCAGGTCCCTGTCGCTCATAGTCCAGAGGCCGTCACCCTCAAAACAGAAGTACTCAAGTCCAAGACACGTCTTTTCCTGATCGGGTACCATGTCGGGGCTCCAGTTTTTAAAATTCTGGATCCTGCCCATTTTAACGCGCGGGTCGTGAATATATATCCAATTATCGGGAAATACGTCCTTTCTATTTATGATAAGAGAGACTGTAAGGAAATCTCTGTACTTTAGCATGTCAGCGGCATAACAGACTTCTTCTGGCGGTTTTGGCTCAAATTTCTGAATAAGCTCCCTTATAGGCATACTGCTAATGAATTCGCTTCCCTCTATCTCCTGTATTTTCCCATTAACATTGACGCCGATTTTATCCACTTTGCCTGAGCCTGTGCGTATAATCTCTACATCAGCATTTAATATAACTTCGCTATTTTCACTGCTTACTGTGTCCGATACCTTTTCCCACATCATACCCGGGCCCATTTTCGGGTAATGGAAGCTGTCGATCAGGGTTTTTATTACTCCTTCCTTATTTGAGGGCCGATCTTGTATAAGGGCGTTTTTAAGCGCTTCAAGAAGAGATAACCCCTTAATCCTCTGTGCAGCCCATTCGGCGCTGATCTCCTCGCACGGTATACCCCAGACCTTCTCAGTGTATGTTTTGAAAAAGAGCTCATAGAGTCTATTTCCGAAGCGGTTGGAAACCCATTTGTCGAAAGTATCTTCAGGTTTAAGCGGAAACAACTGTGATTTTATATAGCTCAGTAAAATCATAATGCTGTTTCCAATCCCTAAGCCCCATAGTGCGTTGGGTAAACGAAAGGGGTAGTAAAAAAAGGTGTTTTTATAGTATATTCTGGATAGGCGTTTTCGCTCTAAAAAGTCATCCCCCATTACCTCTTCCCACATATCTTCAACGACCCGTACTTTTGTGAAAAATCTGTGGCCGCCTATATCGAATCGATAACCTTTGTAGTTGACCGTTCTTGAAATTCCGCCTACTATGCTGTCCTTCTCGAGCACTACTGATCTTAGCCCTTCCTTCGAAAGCTCGTAAGCCGCCGTAAGCCCGGCGGGACCGGCACCGATAATTACAACCTTTTTGCCTGAGTTATTACTACTGGGATTATTGTTTTGGGATGTGGATTCTGATTCCATAACTATTAATCCTGCTTATTTTACGGTTCTATTCTGGTCTCGTGGTACTAGAGACTCGTTATTGCGCACACAAGACCGTATTAATATGTATAGGTGTAGAGGCTACTCTGCGCCTTCAGACGTTTCAAGAGATTTAAACCAGGCCGTGAGCCTGAGCACTCCCGCAATTGAGGATTTTAACTGGCTTCTCTCTGTCACGAGGTGTATACCACCGTTCTTCGTGTAGAATTCTGAGGTCATGGTCTCAGGGTCCACCCCCCTTCCCCCGCTTGTTAATTTAACGACGCGGTCACCGGCAAATGCTATATTAGCTTTTCTTTCGGCTATGATAAAATCTCCCTGCACCGCATAACTCGCAAGCGCCCCTCCCGTAGTCGGGTGTCCTAGGAGCGATATGTACGGCAGGCCCGCTTCTTTTAAATTGAGGATAGCGGAGATGGTTTTAGCCATCTGATAAAGGGCTACAGTGCCTTCCTGCATCCGGGCGCCTCCTGAAGCTGTTACAACAATGAGAGGCAGGTTCTTACTAATAGCGTAATTGACAAGGAGCTTAAGTTTTTCCCCGAATACGGCGCCCATGGAGCCACCCATGAATCTGAACTCGCTTACCGCAACAGCCACAGGTAAATCGAACATCGTCCCGTAACCTACGACCAGAGAGTCCTTAGAGTCTATCCGACCCGACATTTTCTTTCGGCTTTCGCTGTAATCGTAGAAATTGAATCTGGAATCAATGTTATCTGTACTTAAGTTTGAATGAAGCTCGTGGAATGAGTCTGTATCCAGAAGCAGATCCAGATAATCATCCGAGCCTATGGGGTTTGGCTTTTCGCAGTAGGGGCATGAATAAAAGTTCTTTTGAAATTCCTCTCTTGCATAATGCATGCGGCAGCCGGCTCTTACAACCTTGCCCTCAGCGTCCTTTTCATCGTTACAAAAATGTGGCTCGGCGCCGTATAGTGCTATCTGCATTTGGGATACTTCGGCAGTTGGGTCTTTTCCGAAACCATAGTTTGGGAGCCAGCTCCTTATTTTTTTTGCAATTGCATGGTATCTGTGCTCACCTTTTTCGATCTGTCCGCATTCCTGTATCTTTTGTACCAGATTGGATTTAAGATAGTTCATGTCTGAGCGCTCCAACTCTTCTGTAGCTGAAAAGAGCGCTTTTTCTATGTTGTCCAGAATTTTCCTTTCGTAGTCAGAGCTGCTTATTGCGGGCTCCTTTATAATATTGTCCACAATGCCGTATTTTTTCATGTAGTCTGCAGTGGGCTGAAGCACTTCGAGAGCTTCCTCTACCTTATCGGCACTTCTAAACAGTATCGCAGAGCACCCTTCGGCTGTAATTACAGAGTATTCGGCGCGGGAGAGCATAAACCTTTTATGTGCAAGCTGAAACGCAATTGCACCACCGCTGCCACCGCTGCCAAGCACTATGGATATTGATTTTGTTTTTAGAGAAATCATCTTTGCCTGGCAATTTGAAATCTGCCAGGACTGAAGCTTTCCGGCGGAGTATTCGAACGGGTCACCGCCGATAGTATCCACGTAGCAGTGAAGCATTAAGTCGTGCTCCTCTGCATATCCCATCATATTATATGCGAGTGCGTATCCATCTGCCTTTACCAGACCGAAGTTGAGTCCTATGCGGTCAGCGTCGCTTGCAGGCATTTGCTGGGCAATTATTGCCACTGTCTTATTTGTCTTTTTTAACGTTGCCGTGCCTATAATTACAGCAGGGTCATCGGCAAGCTCGATTGTTTTTCCGGAAGGGGCTTTAATATTGAGCGGAAAATCCGGAAGCTCGTCATAGGGTATAAAATCTGTGTATAGGGCATCTATAATGTGTTTTGATTTTATCTTTTCGTATGATCTTGCTTGGTCGTGTATTAGTGTCAGCTTTGAAGGCCGGCTCATTTATCTCTCCTGATAATAAAGTCGATACTTTTGCTTGTTTGTCTGCTCAGATCGTATGAATCAGTTTTGAGTCTATTTCTTTTTGACTTGTCTGATTTCGGATTATTATAACCTGAAAGGGTTCTGTTTGGTAAGTTTAAATAATAAAAGGCCGGATAAAGAGTTCACTTTAACCGGCCCAATAGAGTCTTTTTTTATATTATTATGCTGTGAATGATTTTCCACAGCCGCAGGAACCAGAAGCGTTTGGATTATTAATTGCGAATCCCTGTCCGTTAAGGCCGTCCTGAAAATCAAGCACAGCTCCGTCTAGATATGGAAAACTAAGCTCGTCGATGGCTACTTTTACTCCTTCATGCTCGATAAGCTGATCCGTATCTTCGGCCTCATCGTCAAATCCCATCTCATACTCAAATCCAGAGCATCCGCCCGGAATGACCCTCACGCGAAGAAACGCGCCGGGTAAATCTTCTTCGGACAATAGTTTTTTAATCTCTTCTGCCGCTTTTGTAGTTACGTTAAACATATGATAACTACCTCCGCACTTTAATTAATTATGAGTCCCTATAAGTATATGTGTTAATGAAGACTATGGCAATTCCCATTATAAAGATAACCAGGTTGATTATTGCTGATTTCATATGAAGACGGCTAAAGTTCTTTCGTATTTCAGGATACTTGGGAGAGCTCTCGCCTACACTTCTCATTTCCGTCCTCACCGCATGAGCCTGTGGTCTTATCACTTGACCTGCGTACAGGGCAAAGCCAAGCATAATAAGGATCCCGAGTGTTCTTATTCCATGTATCCCAGTAATTTTGTAATTTCCGATGAAGAGAAGAATTAAGGACGAAATGACAGCCACTAAGCCGCACACGTACGCTACCAGATAGTACTTGGGGAATATATCCGACACTACATTTCCTGCTGTCTCTCTCGGGAGTATTTTAAAAATACTAGGAGCGGCGAAAAATGAGAAGAAAAAAATGGCTCCTATCCAAAATGATATAGATAGTGTCAGCAGGAATTTTAGAGTTGTAAGCATTTTTACTTAAAACTACAGTTCATTAGAGTAAGCGTACACTGTTTGCTTTCGCCTTCAAAAAAAGAGGCTGTAAGGGATTTGTACGCGCCTTGAATCGTCAGGTGACTTCCCTTTGGAGTATTGTGGAGGACGCTGTTGTATATCGGAGCGTTACAAAAACACTGAACTATCGTACCGTTTTTCATTACCGCATCCATAGTGAACGTTCCCTGCGGGGCGTCATGGCAAAGTGAGTGTACTTTTCTCACATGCGATACTTCAATTGTGGTCTTTAGTGTTTTGCCCTGGTACAGGCTGTCAGCTGACATAGGCTCGTCCAGGTACAGCCCGCATATTTGATCTACAGATACATTTTTTACCTCACCTGAGTCCTGTGCCGCTGCGATGTTTAATGTTCCTACGCATAGAAGACTTATAATTAGAGTAAATAGAGATTTCCGGGCAATTCTGAGCATATTCATATTATCACCGTAGTATTTAGATTAAGATCAGATTGAGACACCCTATTATAACACGCTCGGGTTTGAATATGAAAATATTGCGGCATAGGGTCCGGAATTTCATTTTAAAGCCCTTATATTGCCTAAGCTTCCATGCTCTGTAAATATGCTCCCTACTTGATATTGTATTTCGTCGTAGGGTATAGTCTTTTTTCAATGAATATGGGCACTTTTCTTATAATAGATACTAGTGAGAATAATTCAGACCTCTTCTACAGGACCGGATTTTTTGTTCCCGACCCAGTTATTTATCTTGAGCACAGGGGAGAAAAGATTCTTGTGCTGAGCGATCTAGAGATCGATCGCGGCAAGGAAGAAGCTACGGTCGATAAGGTTCTATCTTTATCGGAATATCAAAAAAAATTAGTCTCAAAAAAAAGAAAGAGTATAGGTCTTGTGGATATAGCTGATCTTTTACTTAAAGAGCAGAAGATCAAAAAAGCGACAGTGCCCGGCAATTTTCAGGTCAAATACGCAGACGAGCTTAGGAAAAGGGGATATAACATAGTTTCAAGTAAACAAGAGCCTTTTTTTGAGGAAAGACTCATTAAAAAGCCAGAAGAGATTGCTGCGTTAAGAGACGCTGTGAGGAAAACTGCTAGGGCTATGGATCTTGCAATAAGGATGATCGCCTCTTCTGAGATTCGGAAAAATAAGCTCTATTTGGAAGGCCAGGTACTTACTTCAGAAAAAGTAAAAGGTGAGATAAACGCCGAGCTTTCAAGGCTCGGATATACCGCGTCCCATACAATAGTGGCAAGCGGCGCGCAGTCTTCACTGCCTCATCATACGGGGGACGGCCCGCTATTTTCAGATAAGCCCGTCATTATAGACATCTTCCCACGCTCACAGGAAAGCGGATATTTTGGTGATATGACCAGAACTGTGATCAGGGGTGAGCCCTCAGTGGAACTGATACATATGTACAACACGGTGCTTAAGGGGCAGAAGATAGCCTTAAGCTTGGTGAAAGACGGGGTTAAGGGGCGCGATATACACGGCGCCGTAGCGGATTATTTTACAAAAGAGGGTTTTCCGACAGGCGTGAACGGAGGCAGGGCTGAAGGGTTTATTCACTCTACCGGCCAC
>JGI24023J19991_10001545_pt1 | contig 17402 bp, 13 predicted proteins | sample Cruoilmetagenom1_FD_19991 | JGI IMG/M metagenome (IMG submission 19991) | reverse complement strand
CCGCCGTCAACGTCGTCTTCCCATGGTCAACATGACCAATCGTGCCGATGTTGCAATGCGGCTTCGTACGCTCAAATTTCTCCTTAGCCATCGTGTCACTCCATTCCTAGTCGCTAATCCGTTCCAATCACGATCAGTCCGCCCTCAAGCGAACTTGGCTTGCACTTCCTCGGCAACAGCCTGAGGCACCTGGGCATAGTGATCAAATTGCATGGTGAACTGCGCCCGGCCCTGGCTCATCGACCGCAAAGTGTTCACATATCCAAACATGTTGGCCAGCGGCACCTTGGAGTTGATGACCGCCGCATTGCCGCGCATCTCCTGCCCCTGAACCTGGCCACGCCGGCTTGTCAGGTCGCCGATGATGCCGCCCACATAATCTTCCGGCGTCACCACCTCGACTTTCATCAGCGGCTCCAGAAGGATCGGGCGTGCCTTGAGCGATGCCTCGCGGAACGCCGCACGTGCCGCAATCTCAAAAGCCATGACGCTTGAATCGACTTCATGGTGCGCGCCATCGACAAGGGTCGCCTTGATATCAAGCATCGGGAACCCGGCCAGAATGCCATGGTCCAGAACGCTCCTGATACCCTTCTCCACACCGGGGATATATTCTCTCGGCACATTGCCGCCGACGACCTTGCTATCAAATTCAAAACCGGATCCGGCTTCACCCGGCTCTATCTTCAGCTTCAGGCGAGCAAACTGCCCTGAACCGCCGGTTTGTTTCTTGTGGGTGTAATCAATGTCCGAAGCTTTGGTAATCGTCTCGCGATAGGCCACCTGCGGTGCGCCGACATTGGCTTCGACCTTGAACTCGCGTTTCATGCGATCGACCAGAATGTCGAGATGAAGCTCGCCCATGCCGCGAATAAGGGTTTGCCCGGATTCCTGATCGACTGATACGCGGAAGGACGGATCCTCCTGCGCCAACCGGTTCAAAGCCGTAGCGAGTTTTTCCTGATCGCCCTTGGTTTTTGGCTCGACCGCCACCTCAATAACAGGCTCGGGGAACTCCATGCGTTCCAGAATAACGGGCGCATCCACCTGACTCAGCGTGTCTCCGGTGGTCACGTCCTTAAGCCCTGCAAGCGCGACGATGTCGCCCGCATAAGCTTCCTTGATGTCTTCACGCGAATTGGAATGCATCAGCAGCATCCGGCCGATGCGCTCCTTTTTTTCCTTCACGGTGTTCAGAACCGGCTGACCAGACTCGAGCTTGCCCGAATAAATGCGCGCAAAAGTCAGCGAGCCAACAAAGGGGTCATTCATGATCTTGAATGCCAGCATGGAAAGAGGTTCATCGTCGGAGGACTTACGTACGGTCTCTTCGCCCGTCTTCACGTCGATGCCCTTGATCGGCGGCACTTCAACCGGTGACGGCAAATAGTCGACCACACCGTCGAGCAGCGGCTGGACACCCTTGTTCTTGAATGCGGACCCGCAAAAAATCGGCACAAATGCATTCTCGCACGTGCCCTTGCGGATCACTCTTTTCAGGGTCTCTTCATCCGGCTCATTGCCTTCAAGATAGGCCTCCATCACGGCCTCGTCCTGATCGACGACAAGTTCGAGAAGCTTCTCGCGATATTCGCTGGCCTGATCAGCCAGGTCGGCCGGGATATCTTCCTCGTGGAATTTGGCGCCGAGGGTTTCCTCGTCCCAAACCACCGCCTTCATCTTGACGAGATCGACAACGCCGGCAAATTTGTTTTCCGCACCGATGGGAAGCTGCACAACAGCCGGGATCGCGCCAAGCCGATCCTCAATCATTTCCACCGACTTGAAGAAATCAGCGCCGATCTTGTCCATCTTGTTGACGAAGATCATGCGCGGCACTTCGTACTTGTCAGCCTGCCGCCACACCGTTTCGGTCTGTGGCTCGACGCCAGCATTGGCATCAAGGAGGGCTACCGCACCGTCAAGAACACGGAGCGACCGCTCGACTTCAATCGTGAAGTCCACATGGCCCGGGGTGTCGATAATGTTGACGCGCTTGTCATTCCAATAAGTCGTCGTTGCCGCCGATGTAATGGTGATCCCGCGTTCCTGCTCCTGCTCCATCCAGTCCATGGTGGCAGCACCGTCGTGAACCTCGCCGATGCGATGGCTCTTGCCGGTGTAATAAAGGATGCGTTCGGTGGTTGTGGTTTTGCCAGCATCAATATGGGCCATGATGCCGATATTGCGATAGTCGCCGATGGGGGTTGTGCGTGCCATTTTCTAGATTGCCTGTCGTTTACCACCGATAATGCGAGAAGGCGCGGTTCGCCTCCGCCATCCGGTGCGTATCTTCACGTTTTTTGACTGCCGTCCCCCGACTGTTCGCGGCATCGAGCAATTCGCCCGAGAGCCGTTCGACCATTGTATTTTCACCGCGCGAGCGCGCTGCTGAGATAATCCAGCGGATCGCGAGGGCCTGACGCCGCTCCGTCCGCACTTCGACCGGCACCTGATAGGTCGCGCCACCGACACGCCGGGAGCGAACCTCCAGCGTCGGCATGACGTTCTCCAGTGCCTGATGGAACATCTCCAGCGGGTTCTGCTTGGCTTTCGCTTCGATCGTGTCGAGGGCGCCGTATACGATGCGCTCGGCCGCCGATTTCTTGCCATCCTTCATCACGGAGTTCATGAACTTCGTCAAAATGACGTCGCCGAACTTCGGATCGGGAATAATATCTCTCTTCTCTGCTCTATGCCGCCGGGACATATGTGTGTTCCCTTGATCTCGTGTGTATTGGGTCTGCCCAGCCTATTTCGGCCGTTTGGCGCCATACTTCGAACGGCGCTGACGCCGGTCCGAAACGCCCTGTGTGTCGAGCACACCGCGAATAATGTGATAGCGCACGCCCGGCAGGTCCTTTACCCGGCCGCCGCGGATCAGCACAACCGAGTGCTCCTGAAGGTTATGGCCCTCACCAGGAATATAGCTCGTCACTTCAAAACCGTTGGTCAGGCGCACGCGCGCAACCTTACGAAGTGCGGAGTTCGGTTTCTTCGGCGTGGTCGTGTAAACGCGCGTGCAAACGCCGCGCTTTTGCGGACACGCTTCCATCGCCGGGACCTTGTTACGCTTTATCGGCGCCTGTCGTGGTTTGCGTACAAGCTGTTGTATCGTCGGCATATTACGCCTTCTTAAATCCGTGCCTTTGGCTATCAAAGGCGTCTTCAGCAACGTCCAAGTCCTATGAGGCAGGCCCTGACAACCGTCCTCATGCACAAAAGGCCGAGTCGACTGCAAAAGCGTCGCTCAGCGCCTTGAAAAACCAGAGGATCTTACGGCCGTTAGTGTGGTCCGAAGATCATGTCCCAGTTTTGATCAGCTTTTTTTGACAGCAGCGTCTAGATGGCACATGGCGCACAAAGCGCGCGAACACAAGCAAAGCACCTACCGCCTGCTGCAAAGTTGGCGAAACATACTTACGCACCCCACGCCCGTCAACAGCTAATTGGTGGAATTTTTGTAAGAATACCGACGGGTTGCGGCGGGGGTTGCAGGACGGATTTCGATGGGCCGGCACCTGGTCAGCCCCGGCCGATTCTCCCCCGTGACAGAATTGGTTTTTGCGTACCCTCGCCCCCGAGTGATTTGATTGACAAACGTCTATATTTCGATACAACTAGTTTTATCGAAATAACTCTGATCAAGGCGAAGCCAGTATGGATGAGACAGAGGCAGTACGGGGATTTTCAGCCCTGGGAAACGCGTCACGGCTGGCAATTTTCAGACTGCTGGTACGCGCTGGACAAGATGGCTCACCGACCGGTCCAATTGGTCGGGAGCTTGGTATTCCATTGTCGACGCTTTCTCACCATCTGGACTGCCTTTCGCGCGCTGGACTGGTCGATCAGCGCAAATCGGGTCGCGAGGTCATCTGCACCGCCAACTACAATGCCCTTCAGACATTGACCAACTATCTCACCGAGAAATGCTGCGAGGGACTACATGAGAAAGCATTTGAGGCCGACAGAGCCGGTACACTGGAACTGATAGACCCATGAGCGCAGCAGAAGTCATAGCGACCATTCGACAGCGCGTTCCAGGGGTCAAGCTCGACAGCGCCTGGGTCGCGTCATTGCTTATCCTGACAGCACTGGCCGTATTTGACCTTGGGCAACTGGCAGTCTCGATCAAATTCCTGTTGATACAGTTCTCGCACGTCCTGCCGTTCCTGGCATTGGCCGTCGGTCTCGCCGCATATGCCAAGGCTAGCAGCGCCGACAGGCTGATCGCGCATGCCTTTTCCGGTCATGTGGCTCTTATGATTTTGACCGCGGCGCTGCTGGGAGGGCTTTCACCTTTCTGCTCCTGCGGTGTTATTCCGCTAATCGCGGCTCTCCTTACGATGGGCGTACCCCTGCCCGCTGTCATGGCCTTCTGGCTTGCCTCACCGCTAATGGACCCCTCCATGTTTGTGCTGACACTCGGCACGCTCGGCATGACATTTGCCCTCGCCAAGACAGCCGCCGCTGTTGGCGTCGGCTTGTTGGGCGGGTTTGCCGTGCTGGCCCTCTCCAACACGCCGCTGTTTGCCAATCCACTCAAACCTGGCATCGGCGATGGTGGCTGCGGCGCGTCCGCGGTGCGAGACGTCAGGCCAATTCACTGGAAATTCTGGCAGGAAGCAGACCGCAACGCGGTTTTCACCAAGGAACTGGCGAACAGTTTCATGTTCCTCGGGAAATGGCTGGTGCTGGCGTTTCTCCTTGAAAGCCTGATGCTCGCCTATGTACCTGGTGAGTGGATCGCCCAATTTCTCGGTCAAGGTGGTCTCGGCGGCATCATTGTTGCGGCACTTGTGGGTGTGCCGGCCTATCTCAATGGTTATGCCGCTCTGCCCCTGATGTCCGGCCTGGTTGACTCAGGAATGGACCCAGGCGCTGCCATGGCCTTTCTGATTGCCGGCGGGGTGAGTTCATTCCCGGCCGCAATCGCCGTATTTGCTCTCGTCAGATTGCCCGTTTTTCTGTCCTACCTGCTTCTGGCATTTACGGGCGCGGTGCTTTCCGGATTTCTTTTCAGCCTGATTGCCTGAGGTTTCAAACCGTCATCTGCAGGACAAAAAGAAAGGGCCGCTCATAAAGCGGCCCCTTCCAGATTGATATTCTTGCCGGGCGATTACTCTGCAGAAGCCTCAGTGGGAGCCTCTGCCTCCGCAGCGCTTTCTTCGATGAGAATGGCCGCTTCTGCTTCACCGCTCTGTTCCGCGAGGCGCTCGGCAGCATTTCGTGCACGCTCTTCAACGATCAGCTCGTCACGGTGGGCCGCAACACGTTGCAAGTCGTTCAGCATGCCGCCGGTGCCCGCCGGAATGAGACGCCCGACAATCACATTCTCTTTCAGCCCTTCCAGGTTATCCACCTTGCCATTCACCGACGCTTCGGTGAGCACGCGGGTGGTTTCCTGGAACGACGCTGCCGAGATGAAGCTGCGTGTCTGCAAGCTGGCCTTGGTGATACCAAGCAGAACCGGGCTTGCCGTCGCCTGCTTGCCGCCTTCGGCTTTTACTTCCGCGTTCCGGTTGTCGAAATCAAGCCGGTCGATCTGCTCGCCCTTGAGGAAACCTGTGTCACCGATATCCTCGACCTCGACCTTCTGCAGCATCTGGCGAACGATCACCTCAATGTGCTTGTCATTGATGGTCACACCCTGGAGCCGGTAAACCTCCTGGATCTCATAAACCAGATAGGCCGCCAGCTCCTCAACGCCCTTGATCGCAAGAATGTCATGCGGTGCGGGATGGCCATCGAGCAGGAACTCGCCTTTCTCGATCCGGTCGCCCTCTTGAACAGCCAGATGCCGACCTTTCGGGATCAGATACTCTGAGGTCTCAGCCTTCTCGTCGTCAGGGATGATCGCAATCCGGCGTTTGTTTTTGTAGTCACGGCCGAACTCAACCGTCCCGCTGATTTCAGCGATAATGGCGTGATCCTTCGGACGCCGNGCCTCAAACAGTTCCGCAACGCGCGGCAGACCGCCAGTAATATCGCGGGTCTTGGCGCTTTCCAGCGGAATACGCGCAAGCACGTCGCCTGCTATGACTTTCTGTCCCGGATCAACCGAAAGAATTGCGTCGACGGACAGCAGATAACGAGCCTCACCACCACGCGCGAGCGTGATCGGATTACCCTTCGGATCTTTGACAACAACTGCCGGCTTGAGGCTCTCGCCACGCGTGCTGGCACGCCAGTCGACAATCACGCGGTTCGTAATACCTGTCGCCTCGTCGGTCTTTTCATTGACCGATACCGCGTCGACAAGGTCTTCGAATTCAACAACGCCATCAGTCTCCGTCAGGATCGGGCGGGTGTACGCATCCCACTCCGCCAAACGTTCGCCACGCTTGATCTTGTCTCCTTCATCAACACGAAGCTGCGAACCATAGGCTATGCGGTGAACCGCGCGCTCGTTTCCATCCGCATCGACAACCGCCAACGACATATTGCGGGTCATGGCGACGAGGCGCCCTTGAGAGTCTTTCTCAATGCTGCGGTTCTGGATCTTGATCGTGCCGTCAAAGTTGGACTCGACAAACGACTGGTCGACGACCTGTGCCGTACCACCGATATGGAACGTCCGCATGGTCAGCTGTGTCCCCGGCTCGCCGATGGACTGTGCCGCGATAACGCCAACCGCTTCACCCATATTGACAGGCGTGCCACGCGCCAGGTCGCGGCCGTAACATTTGCAGCAAGCGCCACTGAGCGCTTCACATGTGAGAACTGAGCGGATCTTGATTTCCGGAACCTGAGCTTCTTCGATCTTTTCGACGTGAACTTCGTCGATCAGCTCTCCTTCCTTCAAGATCACGGTGCCCGATGACGGGTCGACGACTTTTTGAGACGTTGTCCGCCCCAGCACCCGAGCACCAAGCGTCACGACCACTTCACCGGAGTCGATAACCGGCTGCAACGTGATGCCGTTCTTTGTACCGCAATCCTCCTCGTGGATGATGCAATCCTGAGCAACATCAACAAGTCGCCGGGTCAGATAACCCGAGTTCGCGGTCTTGAGTGCGGTGTCCGCGAGGCCTTTTCGCGCACCATGGGTGGAGTTGAAATACTCGAGCACCGACAGCCCTTCTTTGAAGTTCGAGATGATCGGTGTTTCGATGATTTCACCCGACGGCTTGGCCATCAGGCCACGCATGCCGGCGAGCTGTTTCATTTGCGCAGCTGAACCACGCGCACCGGAGTGAGCCATCATATAGATGGAGTTGATCGGTGCCTCACGGCCAGTCTTCTTGTCTTGCTTCACCGCCGAAATGCGGTCCATCATCTCATCGGCAACACGATCGGTACATTTGGCCCAGGCATCGACGACCTTGTTGTATTTCTCGCCCTGGGTGATCAAGCCATCATAATATTGCTGCTCATACTCGCTTACGAGCACACGGGTTTCATCAACAAGCTCGTCCTTGTTGTCCGGCACGACCATATCGTCCTTTCCGAACGAAATGCCGGCCCGGCACGCATGCCTGAAACCGAGGCCCATGACGCGGTCGCAGAAGATGACCGTCTCTTTCTGACCGCAGTGGCGGTACACCACGTCGATCATGTGCGAAATTTCGCGCTTGGTCAGCGGCCGATTTATGAGGTCGTAGTCAACGCCAATACGTCTGGGCAGCAATTCGCCAATCATCATGCGGCCAGGCGTGGTGTCGTACATCTCGCTGACAGGTTTTCCCTTTTCGTCAACCGTTTCGAAGCGACCCTTGATCTTGGTGTGAAGCGTCAAAACCCGATTATCCAGAGCGTGCTGAATCTCGTCGACGCTACCGAAGGCCATGCCTTCGCCAGGCTCCCCTTCCATCATCAAGCTCATATAATAGAGCCCGAGGACGATATCCTGCGACGGCACAATGATCGGCGTGCCATTGGCAGGATGGAGAATGTTGTTTGTCGACATCATCAACACCCGCGCCTCAAGCTGAGCCTCGAGCGACAACGGCACATGCACAGCCATCTGATCGCCGTCGAAGTCCGCGTTGAAGGCGGCGCAAACAAGCGGGTGCAACTGGATGGCCTTGCCTTCAATGAGTGTCGGCTCGAACGCCTGGATACCGAGGCGATGGAGTGTCGGTGCCCGGTTCAGCAGCACCGGATGTTCACGAATGACCTCGTCCAGAATATCCCAGACTTCCGACTTCTCGCGCTCAACCAGCTTTTTCGCCTGCTTGACGGTTGCCGACAGGCCTTTCGCCTCAAGCCGCGAATAGATGAAGGGTTTGAACAGCTCCAGCGCCATCTTTTTAGGCAATCCGCACTGGTGGAGCTTGAGCTCCGGCCCAACCACGATAACCGAACGGCCTGAATAGTCGACGCGCTTGCCAAGCAGGTTCTGCCGGAACCGGCCCTGCTTGCCCTTGAGCATGTCCGCCAAAGACTTCAATGGTCGTTTGTTGGCGCCGGTAATGACACGCCCACGCCGGCCATTGTCGAACAGCGCATCAACCGCTTCCTGAAGCATGCGCTTTTCGTTGCGGATAATGATATCCGGCGCACGCAGATCCATAAGGCGCTTCAGGCGGTTGTTCCGGTTGATCACCCGGCGATAGAGATCGTTCAGATCGGAGGTCGCAAAACGCCCCCCGTCCAGAGGGACCAAGGGCCGCAACTCCGGCGGAATAACGGGTACGACCGTCAGGATCATCCATTCCGGCCGGTTGCCGGAATTGATCAACGCCTCGATGACTTTCAAACGCTTGCCGAGTTTCTTCGGCTTGAGTTCAGTTGTTGCTTCGGCAATTTCGACACGGAGATTCTCTGCAATCTTGTCCAGATCAAGATTGATCAGGAGCTCACGAATCGCCTCGGCACCAATCCCGGCGGTGAAGCTGTCTTCACCGAACTCGTCCTGGGCCTGCATATACTCTTCTTCCGACAGAAGCTGGCGCTCCTGAAGCGTCGTCAGGCCCGGCTCGACGACAATGTAATTCTCAAAATAGAGAACCCGCTCCAGATCCTTGAGCGTCATATCGAGCAAAAGACCGATACGGCTTGGCAGAGATTTCAGGAACCAGATATGAGCGACCGGAGCAGCGAGCTCGATATGGCCCATCCGCTCGCGCCGCACTTTGGCAAGGGTAACCTCGACACCGCACTTCTCGCAGATGACGCCCTTGTATTTCATCCGCTTGTACTTGCCGCACAGGCATTCGTAATCTTTCACCGGACCGAAGATGCGGGCGCAAAACAAACCGTCGCGCTCAGGCTTGAACGTCCGGTAGTTGATCGTTTCCGGTTTCTTGATCTCGCCAAACGACCAGGAATGAATCTTTTCCGGGCTCGCAATCGAAATTCTGATCTGGTCGAACGTCTGCGTCTGCGTCTGGGGACTGAAAAGGTTCATGACCTCTTGGTTCATCCGTTCATCTCCCATGTGGCGGGTTGGTTGGGGGCCGCCAAAAAAAATTGCGTTTCATACGTTCTGCGCGACTTCCGCCGCCGCCTGAAGATGGCGGCGGCATAAAAGCCGGTTTACTCAGCTGCCTCTTGCGGCGGCAGCTTCGGGTTATTTTGCGCGGCCTGAGCCTCTCGTGACTGTATAAGCTCAACATTCAGGCCGAGTGCCCGCATTTCCTTGACGAGCACGTTGAAGGATTCAGGAATGCCTGCTTCGAACGTATCGTCACCGCGAACGATGGCCTCATAGACCTTGGTCCGCCCTGCCACGTCATCCGATTTGATGGTGAGCATTTCCTGGAGCGTGTATGCGGCGCCATAGGCTTCAAGCGCCCACACTTCCATTTCTCCAAACCGCTGGCCGCCAAACTGGGCCTTGCCGCCAAGAGGCTGCTGCGTGACCAGGCTGTAGGGCCCGATGGATCGGGCATGGATCTTGTCGTCAACCAGATGGTGGAGCTTCAGCATATAGATGTAGCCCACGGTTACTTTCCGGTCGAACTCCTCACCTGTGCGCCCGTCGTAAAGCGTCACCTGACCACTCGAGTCGAGTTCTGCACCTTTCAACATCTCGATGATGTCTGCTTCATGCGCACCATCAAACACCGGCGTCGCAACAGGTACGCCGGCCCTCAGGCCTTCACTCAGATCAACAACATCTTCACTGGCCAAAGACGTGACGGCCTTGTCGTCGCTATAGACAGACTTGAGCAAGTCCTTCAGGTCCTTGATCTTCTTTGACTCATAATAGGCGTCAAGCGCTTCGCCGACCTTGGTCCCAAGTCCGCGACAAGCCCAGCCCAGATGAGTTTCAAGAATCTGACCGACATTCATGCGGCTCGGCACACCAAGCGGGTTGAGCACAATATCGACCGGTGCGCCGTCATCGAGATAGGGCATGTCCTCAATTGGTACGATCCGTGAGATCACACCCTTGTTGCCATGCCGCCCGGCCATCTTGTCGCCCGGTTGCAGTTTGCGTTTCACGGCGACAAAGACCTTGACCATCTTCATTACGCCAGGCGGCAGTTCATCACCGCGCTGCAACTTGTCGACCTTGTCGACAAAACGCTGTTCAAGCTGCTTTTTGGCAAACTCATACTGCTTCCCGATCGCCTCGACATCCTCGAGGGACTTCGGATTCTTCGGGGCAATCTCCCACCACTGGCTGCGCGGAATTTCATCCAGCATAACCTCGGTGATCTTGGAGTCTTTCTTGATGCCCTTGGGGGCTCTCACAACCTGTTTGCCAATCAGGGATTCCCGCAAGCGCCCGTAAACGTTCCGGTCGAGGATCGCGAGTTCGTCGTCACGGTCCTTTGCGAGACGCTCGATTTCCTCGCGCTCGATCGCCATGGCACGCTCGTCTTTTTCGATGCCGTGTCTGTTGAACACACGCACCTCGACCACCGTGCCGGTTACGCCAGGCGGAAGTTTCAGAGACGTATCGCGGACATCCGATGCCTTCTCACCAAAGATGGCGCGCAGAAGTTTTTCTTCCGGCGTCATCGGGCTTTCGCCTTTTGGCGTGATCTTGCCGACCAGTATGTCGCCCGGGCTCACTTCCGCTCCGATATAGACAATACCGGCCTCATCGAGGTTCCGGAGCGCTTCTTCCGATACGTTCGGAATGTCGCGGGTGATCTCCTCCGGCCCAAGCTTGGTGTCACGGGCCATCACCTCAAATTCCTCAAGGTGGATTGAGGTGAAAACGTCATCGCGAACGACACGCTCAGAGATCAGGATGGAGTCCTCGAAATTGTAGCCCATCCACGGCATGAAGGCGACGAGCACGTTCCGTCCGAGCGCCAGCTCGCCGAGATCTGTCGAGGGACCGTCGGCGACAATCTCGCCGGCCTGGATCTGATCCCCTACCCGCACCAGCGGACGCTGGTTGATGCAGGTGTTCTGGTTGGAGCGCTGGAACTTGCGCAAATTGTAAATGTCGACGCCCGACTTTGACGCATCGGCCTCCTCGGTTGCCCGGATGACGATGCGGGTTGCATCGACCTGGTCGACAACACCTGTGCGGCGCGCAGCAATGGCGGCGCCACTGTCGCGTGCAACTACAGATTCCATTCCAGTGCCGACAAGCGGCGCTTCAGCGGTAATGAGCGGAACGGCCTGGCGCTGCATATTTGAGCCCATGAGCGCCCGGTTCGCGTCGTCATTCTCCAGGAAGGGAATGAGTGCTGCAGCCACCGAAACCAGCTGTTTTGGCGACACGTCCATAAATTCGACGCGGTCGGAGGGAACGAGATGTGCGTCACCGGCAAATCGGCAGTTGATCATGTCGTTCACAAAACTGCCGTTCGGTCCGATGTTCGCGTTCGCCTGGGCGATGTGGTAGCGCGTCTCCTCCATCGCGGAGAGATACACCACTTCATCGGTGACCTTGGTATTTTCGACCTTGCGATACGGACTTTCGATGAAGCCGTATTTGTTCACCCGCGCATATGTCGCCAGGGAGTTTATCAGACCGATATTCGGTCCCTCCGGCGTCTCAATCGGGCAGATCCGGCCATAGTGGGTCGGATGCACATCACGCACCTCAAAACCCGCACGCTCACGTGTCAAACCGCCTGGCCCGAGAGCCGAAAGGCGTCGCTTGTGCGTGATCTCGGACAATGGGTTGGTCTGGTCCATAAACTGTGACAGCTGCGAGGATCCGAAAAACTCGCGGACGGCCGCGGCGGCCGGCTTCGCGTTGATCAGGTCCTGCGGCATCACCGTGTCGATATCGACAGAACTCATCCGCTCCTTGATCGCGCGTTCCATGCGGAGCAGGCCAATACGGTATTGGTTCTCCATGAGTTCGCCGACCGAGCGAACACGACGATTGCCCAGATGGTCAATATCGTCGATTTCACCCCTGCCATCCCTGAGATCGACAAGCGTCTTCATGACGGCAAGGATGTCTTCCTTGCGCAACGTGCGAACCGTGTCCTCACACTCAAGATCGAGGCGCATGTTCATCTTGACCCGGCCAACTGCCGAGAGATCGTAACGTTCGGAGTCAAAGAATAGGCCATCGAACAGGGCCTGCGCCGTATCCGGCGTAGGCGGCTCGCCCGGTCGCATGACACGGTAAAGGTCCACCAGCGCATCGTCATGGCCGGAATTTTTATCCGCCATCAGAGTGTTACGGACAAACGACCCGATATTGACATCGTCGATGTCGAGGATCGGGAACTGCTTGACGCCCGCTTCACGGATTTTTTCGATGAACTCTTCGGTAATTTCCTCGCCGGCCTCACCATAGATTTCGCCGGTTTTTGCATTCAACAGGTCCTCAGCCAGAAACCGGTTGATCAAATCCTCATCGGAAATCAGAAGTTCCTTCACGCCCTCCGAGGCCACCTTGTTGGCAAGCCGGGCAGTGATCTTGCGGCCCGCCTCAATGACGACCTTGCGTGTCTTTGCGTCAACCAGGTCAGTCGATGCTTTCAGGCCTCTGAACCGATCCGGCCTGAACGGCATGCGCCACCCGTCCTTCTCCGCTTTGAGAGGAAGCGAGTCGTAAAAGGTTGCCAGGATTTGCTCATCATCAAGGCCCAACGCGTAAAGCAGCGTTGTTGCCGGGAGCTTGCGCCGGCGGTCAATGCGTACATAAACGAGGTCCTTGGCATCGAATTCGAAATCGAGCCAGGAACCGCGATAGGGAATAATCCGCGCCGCGAACAGCAGCTTGCCGGATGAGTGGGTCTTGCCGCGATCGTGATCGAAGAACACCCCGGGAGAGCGATGCATCTGACTGACGATAACGCGCTCTGTGCCATTGATAACGAAGGTACCGTTGGACGTCATGAACGGCATGTCGCCCATATAGACGTCCTGTTCCTTGATGTCCTTCACGGAGCGGGCTCCGGTCTCTTCGTTCACATCAAAGACGATCAGTCGCAGAGTCACCTTAAGCGGCGCGGCAAAGGTCATTCCGCGCTGCTGGCATTCCTCGACGTCGTATTTCGGATCTTCGAATTCGTAATGGACGAATTCCAGCTGGGCGCGTTCGGAAAAATCCGTAATCGGAAAAACGGATTTGAACACAGCCTGAAGACCCTCTTCAGGCCGACCGCCTTTGGGATCCTCAACTATCAGAAACTGATCATAGGAATGCTTTTGCACCTCGATCAGGTTGGGCATTGCTGCCACTTCCAGGATGCTGCCAAACTGCTTCCTTACGCGTCTGCGACCCGCAAAGTTGTGCTCCGACATGGGGGCTCCTCATCTCGCTCGGTGACGGCTCTCCCAAACACCCATGAGGCGCTTGAGAGAACCGTTGCCATTCCTGTTTGCTGCTGGCGGGAGTCCCGAGGCCGGTACATGTCCNGCTCAGAAACTCCCCTCAGCAAATCTCTACTTGACTTCGACGGTTGCGCCCGCTTCCTCAAGTTTCTTCTTAAGCTCTTCGGCCTCGTCTTTGGTGACGCCATCCTTGACTGATTTCGGCGCGCCTTCGACGAGATCCTTAGCCTCTTTCAGGCCAAGCCCGGTAATGGTGCGCACTTCCTTGATGACATTGATCTTCTTGTCACCGACAGCGGCCAGAACGACGTCGAACTCGGTCTGCTCTTCGGCTGCAGCCGCATCACCGCCTGCAGCAGCAACAGCGGCAACGGCAACAGGTGCGGCGGCGGATACGCCCCATTTCTCTTCCAGAAGTTTCGCAAGATCAGCTGCCTCGATCACTGTAAGTTCGGACAGTTGATCTGCGATTTTTTCCAAGTCTGCCATACTCTTAAGTCCTTTTAGGTTTGAACCTGGTTCGTTAGCACGTGGATCGGATTACGCCGCTTCGCCTTGACTGGCCTTCGCCGAAATAACGCGCGCCAACTGATCTGCCGGGGCAGACACAACCTGGGCAATTTTGCCCGCGGGTGCCTGCAACAGGCCAACCAGCTTGCCGCGCAGTTCATCGAGCGAGGGCAGGCTTGCAAGCGATTTCACGCCTTTGGGGTCCAAAGCGGTTGCGCCCATGGTGCCGCCGAGGATCACGAGCTTTTCGTTCTCCTTGGCAAAATCAACAGCAACCTTGGGTGCGGCAACGGGATCTTTCGAATATGCAATACAGGTCGGCCCTGCAAACAAATCCGCGATACCGCTTACTTCGGTCCCTTCGAGCGCGAGTTTCGCGAGGCTGTTTTTCGCTACCTTGACCTGGGCGCCTACCTCACCGGCACGACGCCTCAAATCGGTCATATCTGAAACCGACAGGCCAGAGTAATGGGCGACGACAACGACGCCCGTGTCGGAAAACACCTCATGAAGCGTCGTAACGACTTCACTCTTTTGCGCTCTATCCAACTGCTCTCTCCAGCTTTGCAGGCCCGATCAACATCTCAAGCCTGCGCTTCACTAATGCCACTGATGACGCCTCTGGCTGGCAGCCGAGACGCCGCAGTGGCGCTCGTTTGCCTGTCCACCCCGCTCCCCGACAAACTTTGGAAGCGGCGCGTCTTACGAGGTTCAAACCAAAGCCGGCTCCTTGACCGGCGTTTAGTCCGTCTCCCGTCTCATGCAGGCCCGTTTGACCATCCAGGGGGCAAATGTTCGCCCCGGTTCAGACAGTCACGACTTAAACCGCATTGCGCGGCACCTGCAGTCTCGGACAGGTCTGGCCCGAAGTGAGTAAGTCTCGTCTCTCTCCGGACCATTTCCGGCAGCGCGTTCAACACTGCCAAAACTCAAAAGCCTCCTTACCCCGGCGACGTGCTCGAGGGTTCGATCTTTACTCCGGGCCCCATTGTCGAGCTGATAGCCACGCGTTTGACATAGGTTCCCTTGGCGCCCGATGGTCTGGCTTTAGCAACCGCATCGGTGAATGCCTTGATGTTCTGGACCAGAGCGTCTTCGCTGAAACTGGCCTTGCCAATTCCGGCATGAAGAATTCCCGCTTTCTCAACGCGGAATTCCACCGCGCCGCCCTTGGCGCCCTTGATTGCCTCCGTGACATCAGCGGTAACTGTGCCGACCTTCGGGTTGGGCATCAGATTGCGGGGACCGAGCACCTTGCCGAGCCTGCCGACGAGCGGCATCATGTCCGGTGTTGCAATGCAGCGGTCGAAATCAATCTTGCCCTTCTGAACCTCTTCGGCCAATTCTTCAGCGCCAACAATGTCAGCGCCCGCTTTCTTGGCCTCCTCCGCCTTATCGCCCTTGGCGAATACAGCGACGCGCACGGTGCGCCCGGTACCATTCGGCAGGTTCACCACGCCGCGCACCATTTGGTCCGCGTGGCGCGGGTCCACACCCAGATTCATCGCAATTTCGACTGTTTCGTCGAACTTCGTAGTCGCCATCTGCTTGATCAGCTTTACCGCTTCCTCAATCGAATACTGAGCGTTGCGGTCAAGTGACTCACGCGACTTGCGATTGCGTTTTCCTTCTTTTGCCATCGTCGCTACCCCTGAACCTGAAGACCCATCGAACGCGCTGAACCGGCGATGATTTTCATCGCCTGCTCCACTGTATTCGCGTTCAGGTCCTGCATCTTTGCCTCGGCAATTTCCTTGAGCTGCGCCTGAGTCACGCTTCCCGCGATCTCAAGGCCCGGTGTCTGCGAGCCCTTGTTCAGACGTGCGGCCTTTTTAAGGAAATAGGACGCCGGCGGGGTCTTGGTTTCAAATGTGAACGACTTGTCCTGATAGATCGTGATGACCGTCGGGATGGGCGCACCCTGATCCATATTCTGGCTTGCCGCATTAAACGACTTGCAGAATTCCATAATGTTCAGCCCGCGCTGACCCAGCGCCGGCCCGATCGGTGGCGAGGGATTCGCCTGCCCTGCCGGCACCTGAAGCTTCAAATAACCTTCAATCTTCTTTGCCATTTCTCATTCCCTACTCGAACCGTTTTACGGTTTCCATTACAAGGGTTTGTGGTCACGGGCTCACAGAATGCGGCAACACTCTGCCTGCCCTCCCACATCGACCGGTCAGAGTTTTTCAACCTGACCGTATTCAAGCTCGACCGGAGTCGCCCGGCCGAAAATCGACACGGCAACTTTCAGCCGTGCCCTTTCCTCATCGACTTCCTCGACAAGGCCGTTGAACGAAGCAAACGGCCCATCGGCCACCCGCACCTGTTCACCAACTTCAAACGACACGGACGGCTTGGGACGCTCGACACCCTCCTGCACCTGCTGAAGAATGCGCATCGCCTCGTCTTCCGAAATGGGGATCGGTTTTTGATCGGTCCCCAGAAAGCCTGTTACCTTCGGCGTATTCTTGACCAGATGATACGACTGGTCGTCCATATCCATTTTCACCAGCACATAGCCGGGGAAAAATTTCCGCTCCGCATTGACCTTTCGGCCGCGGCGCATCTCGACGACTTCTTCCATCGGAACGAGCACTTCCTCGAAATTCTCGTCAAGCCCCGCGGCTGCCGCGCGCTCCTTGATGGCTGCAGCCACCTTGCGCTCGAAATTCGAGTATGCGTGAACGATGTACCACTGTTTCGTCATAGGCCTGCTCTTGCCGCGTCCGTTTTTTTGTCTGTGCAGTTAACGGCCCAATACCGTGCTCACGATCATATTCAAGACGGTGTCAGCCGCGAGAAAGAACAGGGATGCAAAGAACACCATGATCATCACCATAATGGTCGTGATGACCGTTTCCTTCCTCGTCGGCCAGGTGACTTTCGCCGTTTCCGACCTGACCTGTTCGATAAACTCAACCGGATTCGTCTTGGCCATTTCCGTTAATCGTCCTAAATCTTGACTACCCCGGGCAATTTCCCGAGGCACGTTTCAAATTCTTAACTTCACCAGCCCTGGCAGGAGTGGAGGGACTCGAACCCCCAACCCCCGGTTTTGGAGACCGGTGCTCTAGCCAATTGAGCTACACTCCTATTGTCCAAACAACGGGCCTCACTCAGACCACACCATGTGCCAAGACCGGCACCCTTTTGGGGGGCCGGTTTTTGCTGGTTCCTATTCGATGATGCCGGCAACCACGCCAGCACCGACCGTGCGACCGCCCTCGCGGATGGCAAAG
>JGI24023J19991_10001544_pt1 | contig 17402 bp, 14 predicted proteins | sample Cruoilmetagenom1_FD_19991 | JGI IMG/M metagenome (IMG submission 19991) | reverse complement strand
TCTACAGTATTTGTCATGGCATTTAGCACTGGATGGTTTCCACCGTGGTGTCCAAACTGAAGTTTATACGTGTCATATCCATGAGCAATAGAAAGTAGCTGATGTCCAAGACAGATACCAAAAAGTGGTACTTTTCTAGCTATCAGTTTTTTGATCTTCTCTTGTTCGTCTTTGAGTATGAGTGGATCACCAGGACCATTGGACAAAAAGACACCATCTATCTCTTTACTGTCGATCTTTGCGATGATATCTTCCGCAGACAGTGAGTTAGGTACAACAGTGACTTCCATACCAGCATGTGTAAGCTCATTTAAAATATTTCTTTTGATACCAAAATCTAAAGCAATGATCTTCTTACTTGTTTTAGGTGTCTCATAAGAAAAAGTCTTTGTGCTATAACGTGCTTCCTTATGAATGTATGTCTCTTTTGTACTGACTTGTTCGATGTAATTGATATCTTCGATACGAGGTGAAGACTCAAGTACTTTTTTAAGTGCCTCTTTGTCATGGTGTTCTGTAGAAGCCACCATCATCATGGCACCTTCTTCACGAAGCATTTTGGTGATAAACCTCGTGTCTATGTCACAAATGCCAAGTACACCATGTTTCTCAAGCAATGATGCCAATGATTCTTCACATCTAAAGTTAGAAGGTCTATCTTGGTAGTTACGTACGATGATACCTTTACAGTACGCACCCTGACTCTCTGCATCTTGTGCGTTACAACCGACATTACCTATCTCAGGCATTGTAAAAGTAACAAACTGTCCTGCGTATGAAGGGTCAGTTACTATCTCTTGATATCCAGTCAAAGACGTGTTAAACACTATCTCTCCCACTGATGTACCCGTAGCCCCAAAGCTTTTGGCTTCAAGCATCAATCCATTTTCAAAATACAAGCTTACTTTTTGCACACTACACCCCTTGCTTTTTGCTATTTATCAAAGCATCCCTCTTTTAGAGAGCTCTTCTTGGTAAAATCTTTCATAAAGAAGTTCATAGTCTTGAGAACCAGGAATTACTTCTTTTTCCATACCGCGTATCTTGTCATAGACGATATCGTCTATCTCATCATAGGCATCAGCAAAGGCTTTAAACGCTTTAAAAATGACATTTTTTACTTGGTTTTCATTGACATCATACTCGGCTAGGTAGTTTTCATACAGTTCATCTAGTATGAGGTGAGCCAAGTCATTGTAACGGTCATCATAGTTCATGATAACACCCGCTTCTGCTGCCATCTTCTTTTTGATCATAAAAAAGAGTTGTCTTTCATCTGCGTGTTGAAACTCTATCTCATCATAGTTTTCATCGATGATCTTTTTTACTTGTTCATCCAGTGCATGTTCTTTCGCAAGGTTTTCATCGATGATTATCTTACATGCTTCTACCACTGCTTCTCTACCCTTAGGCATAGTAATAAAAGGTGCATTCGCTAAATCAATCCCAATTTTTGTTGCTACATACCCTGTCTGTTGTGGTTTTAATCTCATTGCTATTAATTCCTTTTCTTTAATTTCTAAAGCGACTTGTCGCGTGAGCCCACTGCTGAAGTGAACACAGTGTTATCTTATAATCGTGTCTTCGCGCTCTGGACTTGTAGAGATGATTCCCATTTTAGTCCCTATCATTTCTTCTAGTGCCATGATGTATGACTTTGCTGTTTCTGGTAATTTGTCAAATTCTCTTACACCTTCAGTTTTATCCCAACCTGGAAAACTTTTATAGATCGGCTTTGCATCATCAAGGTCATAAGGTACATAGTTTACTTCTTTGCCATCTACTTCATACGCCACACATACTTTGACTTTATCAAAGCCATCAAGCACGTCTAGTTTCATCAGTGACACTTGGTCAACACCATTGACACGTACGGCATGACGCATAGCTACCGCATCGAACCAACCACATCTTCTTGGCCGCCCAGTGGTTGTCCCAAACTCATGTCCATTTTTACGAAGTTTGTCACCTTCTGCTCCAAAATCTTCACTTGGGAAAGGCCCATTACCCACTCTTGTACAGTAAGCTTTGGCAATACCCGTTACTTTTCCAAGGTCTTTTGGGTTGATCCCAAGACCAGAACATGCTCCGGCACTTACAGTCGTTGAGGAAGTAACATAAGGGTATGTACCATGGTCGATGTCAAGCATCGTTCCTTGTGCACCCTCTAAAAGGATCTTCTTCTCATCATCCATGATCTCCCACATCATTTGTGTAGTATCTGTGATGAAAGGCCCCAATACCTCTTTATACCCTTCAAGTTCCGCTAAAAGTGTTTGACTCTCAGGTATTTCTACCTCCATCACTTCAAACAACGCTCTATTTTGTTCAAAATAGTCAATGATCTTGGCTGCGAGTTTTACAGGCTGGTGTAACTCTCCCAATCTATGACCTACTCTTGCTATCTTGTCTCCATACGCAGGCCCGATACCTTTACCGGTTGTACCGATGGCTTTATCACCTTTCATACGCTCTTTTGCTTGATCGATGAGTGCATGGTAAGGTAAAAGAACATGTGCTTTGTCTGAAAGGAAAAGTCTTCCCTCAAGATCATCAAACTGCTCCATCTCTTTGATGAAGTCTTTAGGAGAAAGTACTACACCATTTCCTACAATGTTTTTAGCCGTAGGATTAAGGACACCAGAAGGGATAAGGTGAAGTGCATACTTTTTACCATCAATGACAATAGTGTGCCCTGCATTGTGTCCACCAGCAAAACGACATACATAGTCATGGGTTTGTGCCATATGGTCAACGATCTTTCCTTTTCCCTCATCTCCCCACTGGAGACCTACAATTAAATCTGCTTTACTCATCTGCACTATCCTCTATTCATTTTATTGCTGATACACTCATCTGTATAAAGTGCAAATCCTGCTGCTTCTATGCCATCGATGGTATATATACCACCCATAGCCAAAAGACTGTTACCTTCAAACATTCTAAATGTTAAAGAGTCATAATATCTCATCTTTGCATAATAGAGTGGTGAGATAACCATATTTTCATAATCAAGATTTTCCGCTGCTGTTTTTATCTTCTCTAGTTCAGTTTTAATGTCTTGTGGAAATGCACTTAAGTCATTTAGATCATCTATGGAGTTGATACGTACAAGCTGATCGATCCAAGCTAACTGAGCTCCCATGATTTGCTCAATATGCATCGATTTAAGTACTTCTAAAGAGACACCATACTTTTCATTGAGAAGATGGGGTATACGGATATTTGCTATCTGCATCACCGGTGCTGCTTCTATCTCTTTTAAAAGCATGGTGGTTGTTTTGGCTACTTCTTCAAAGGTACCATCTATCACCTCAGCACCTATCTGGTACTGCTCATGTGTAGGGAATGTCACAGTGGGTTGAATGTAAAACCATTTCTTTGACTCTGTACTGCGTCCAAGCCTTTTAGTTACGATACGCACAACATCTACAGTAGAATCTGCACGTAACGTGACTTCATTGTTTTCTTCATCATTTAAACGTACCAATGACTTAGAACTGTCAAAACATTCACGCTGATGATAAGAAAATATCGGTGTAACGATCTCTTCAAAACCAAAGTTATCTAGCATTTCAGCTGATACAAATTCTATCTCTCTTTTTACCTTGGCAGACTCTCCAAAATAAAGCTTCGACCCCGTAGGGATTTCATGTTCAAATATCATTTAGTGACTCTTTTTAAAATAAATTTCATTAAATACTCTGCTGGCTGTACCATCATACTCTCTACGCCCAATGTCCCCAAGGGCTAATTCAACGGCATTGACTACCCATGCAGACTCATACACTGGTATGAGTCCCATTTGGTTAATACGGAAAAGTTTACCTTTTAGATGATCTTGACCTCCTGCCATGTTGACGCCGTACTTCGTTTTGAGTAGTTTACGAATGGGTTCAGCATCCTCATCAAACACTGTAGCCATGGATGGTGCAGGTGTTTGAGGAAACATAGAAAACCCGATGGCTTCAAGGGCAGCCTGTGTAGCATTTGCTCTTGCTCTGGTGTTTGCATACAGTGCATCAAACCCTTCTTCTTCAATCGCATCAAAAATGGCATTAAGCCCAATGATCAGTGTCGTGGCTGCAGTGTACGCTGTGGTGTTTTGCTGTTGTTTTTTGATCTCCGAGGCGAGGTTGAAGTAGTAGTCCTCCCCTTTGCCTATCTTCTCCACCGCTGCAGAGGAAAAACCTATCATCGCAAGTCCAGGAGGGAGCATCAACGCTTTTTGACTTCCTGTTACCAACGCATCGATGTTTGAAACATCTATCTTCTCTACCCCTACCGCAGTAATACCATCAGCTACGACCATGATGTCCGGGTTAATTTCTTTGACTCTTTTGGCAATGGCTTCTACAGGGTGTCTAAGCCCACCCGCACTTTCACATACCTGGATAAAAATCGCATCGATATCTGCATTTTCGTTTAACGCTTTTTCAACATCTGTCACTGAAGAAGGCGTATTCCAGTCATAGATAAGTTCTACTTTCTCTTTACCCATCGCATTTGCGATCTTTCCAAAACGCTCACCAAACTTACCGGCATTTACCGTTAAAGCTTTTGTCTTACAAAGGTTAAGCATACAAGCTTGCATGGCACCTGTACCTGAACTTGCTATCATCACACATTCATCCATACCAAGAAGTTTCAAAAGTCTTTCACGCGCTTCTTTAAAAATCGCTTCAAATTCTGGTGTTCTATGGTGTAGTGTAGGTGTAGCCATAGCCAAACGTACTGACTCGGGTACTGGGGTAGGTCCTGGTGTAAAAAGTAACATAAAAATCCTCGCAATCGCCATCATGACGACGGCGTAATTAGCGAGATTATATCCAAAAAGAGGTTATAAGTCGGTAAAGCTCTAAAAGCACAAAATAACGAATACTTTTAAGGTATTACTTTACGGTAAACCCTTTCTAAATTATAATATTGATATTTCAATGCCTTTGTTATGCAAACTTTTCTTTGCTGCATTAGCAACAGCCCATTCATCGTCTTCTAAAAGTCGGACTAAAGTATTTGTCCCAGTACTTGTGTTCTCTGCCACACATTGACGTATTTCGTTCCTATATCTTTCAATTTTTATTTTTTTATTTAAATCTGTAGGCAACAATTTTTCCCAATCAGACCCAAAAGCACGTTTTAAAGCTACCCCATTTTCATTTATTCGATCAACAAAAACTTTATTTATGGTTTCTCCTTGATCCCTACTTAACATATCCAATATCTCTGAAGTAGTTTTCAAATTTGATGCAACAACTTTCCGTATATCTGGTACATTATCATTGGATAACTTCATCAAAGTATCTAAGGAAGTATTTGCATGACCTGCTACATTACATCTCACTTTATAATCTTCATGTTTTCCTAACATCCTCAATGTTTCTTTCGAAAGAGATAGGTTCCTGGTAATAGAATAAAGCATATATCTATCAGACATTAAACAAATTTGATGTAAAACCTCACTACTTGTACTAGAGTTTTCACCTACAGACTTGATGACCATCTTATTTCTGTCTTTACTTAATTTTTCTAGTAAATATTTTGGTGTATTCCTGTTTTTTGCCACCTCTGATCTAACATAGTCATTTGTATCTGAACTAAGTTTAGTCAATATCTCAGGAGGAGTCATTGATTGATACGCAACTATTTTTCTAACGTTATAATCTTGTGATTCACTATCTTCTACCAATGAGAAAATATGACTATTCTTATCAATTTTACATCTAGGTCTCCAATATGATGGTCCACCTCTATCATAACGCTTATAAAACTCATTTTCCTCCGTAATTACTTTATATAATTCCGCCCTGGCATTTTCAGGTGCTACAGCTTCAAGCATAAAGTATACTTGATCTAATATCACATGAATATAATTTTTCTCTTTCCAGTGCCAGCTACTTGATTTTAGAACCATCCCTAAAACTTCTGTTGCAGTATCAATATCTTCTTTTACAAAAGCGTCATACTCTAAGATAAATTTATCAACAGCTTTTTTAGCCAAAGCTTCTCTTTTAACAATTCTATTTTTCTTAGTACTAAGATAAGAAAACTGTTTTAAAAGAACAAAGTAAAGTTTTTTGTCTTTTCCATAAACCCAGACCACTAATTCCCAACATAATTTTTCTAAATCCTCAATAATTTTTCTTTCAATAGTTGAAGATAAATTGATATTCCGTGCTTTAGCGAATACATCATCCAATATCTCTTTAAATGATGTATCAATTTGCTTGGTAAAATTAATAAATACGGTGTAGTCTGTCAGGTCAAATGTTTTATAAGAATCTCTCCAATTAGAAAACTTTTTATGAACTTTTTCGATTAGTTCAATATGTTTATCACAATTTATCGATATAAGAAAATAATTCTTTAACGATTCTTTATCCATCTCTGTTTTTTGCGTCTCTATCTCCCAAAGCCTGACACATAAATCGCTATACCATGGCTCATCCATATAAGAATAACGTATAAGTCTTTGAAGATTTGTTTCAAGATTCATATCTTCTTCTAATTTATCATCGTTTATTAAAGAATACAATTTGAAAGAAGCCTCTTTAATTCTAATTGGCTCAACACTCTTTTGACGACTCCTATCAGTATTGTAATGGTAGAGAAAATTTGAAAGTGCATTAACCAGTAGTACTGGCCTTTCATTTTGCACTGCTTTTGCAAACTCCAACATTCCTATTGGTCGGAGTTCTAAAAAATGAAAAATGTAACTTCTATTTTTATCTTTATTTAAACAATCAAACTGTTCCAGAATATACTGTGGATTTTCTTTTGCTTCTTCTATAAAAAGTTTCTCTAGGGTATGTATAAAATAGTCTTTAAATTCACTTTTATTTAGATCATTAGGCCATTTTTTGTAAACTTCAACACCAAACTCTATACGATGCTTTCGAGAAACATATTCATTGAGAAAATAATCCTCTTGCTTTTGTAAGAACAAGTCTCTTAATTCTTCTCTGTCTCTAAGTATTATAGTCCTATACAAAAGTGTGAGGACAATTTTCAATGCTAGCAATGATGATTCACCATTCAAACGATCTAGACTAAACAAGTACTCTTCCCAAGCTTTGCGTTTGGCCTTAATAACATGAAAATCTTTGCCTAACAACTCTAAAGCATTATCTAAATATATATCAAATCGTCTTGTTTCACTAGAATCTAATGTATCTTTCAACAATACATACATTGCAGTCTCTTCTACAGAATCTTGCATTTCATTTCTCTCTCCCTTGAAGTTGATTGTAATTTTATAACTTATATGGTTAGAGGTTGTTTTTGAGATTTATCGTGAACGTATTTACCCCTGCTTTGTAGCCATAAGAGAGTGTCATTCCATGTTTTGAAAGTATCTCATGTACGATGTATAACCCCAGTCCAAACCCTTTGTCTGAAGGCACTTCATCGCCTTTTGAGAAGGCTTGTGTATAGTGAGACAAGTGATGTTTTAAAGGCTCTCCTTTTGAGCTGAAAACAATACGATCTTCTGAATACTCTATACGCAAATTAGAACCGTATTTGAGTGCATTATCTATAAGGTTTTTAAATACGATGCTCATGGCTGCAAAATCAGCCTTTATCATCTCATCAGTGACATTTGTCTCGACAGGTGTTTCAAGATAGAGTAGATCACTGGCTTCGTCTATCAGTTCTATGACACGTAGTGGTTTAGGCTCAATACTAAAACTCTGTGAAGTGATCTTCTCCATTTGGGCAAGCTCTCTAAGGAGTGTTGAAAGCCTTGTGAAAATAGAATTTAACATCTCTTTGGTTTTTGTCTCTTCTACGATCTCTGCTAAGATCTTGCCTTTGGTCACAGGGGTATTAAGCTCATGGAAGATATTACGTATAAAAAGCTGTCTTGAGTCTCTTAGTTGTTCTACTTTTTGTACAGAATCATAAAAAGCATTTGAAGCCAACGAGACCTCATCTTTCCTCTCACTATGCCGATAGGCTATAGCCTCTCCCTCACCGTAGCTTACAATGTCTTTTTGCAGTGTTTTAAGCGGCTTGATACTTTTACGTAACAACAAGTACATCACCAACAACAGTACCAAAGTAGCCAGCCAAATGACGATAGGCAACATAAACCTGTCAAAGAATGAATGCTTATCTTCCAATAATACATTCATCTTGTGAGGACGCAAGTGTAAATAGCGATGTCCTTTAAATGAAAGTACTTGATGGTGTTTATGAAACATACGTACAAACTTGTTTGGTGATCTGTGTGGGCGCGTTTGTACCACTGCTTTTTTAAGTATATGTTGTTTTTTCTTGCCTCTTAACTCCACAAGATCAAACTCATTTAAAAGCTCTGTAGGCGTGCTTTTTGTGATGCGCATCTCTTTGAGTAGAAGTCTGGCCTTAAAAAGTAGATCAACCTGATCCTTTTTGACCATACCCATACCAACAAAAAAACCTGCAAGCAATGTGGCAACAAGTGCTACGATAAAAAGTATGTTTAACTTAACCAGTAAAGAATGCCGCTTCATACTACTCTCCTATATACTTGTACCCAACACCACGTATGGACTTGATGTACCGAGGGTTTTTCGTCTCATCACCTATCTTCGCGCGTATACGCCCTACGATGACATCGATGCTTCTGTCACTGCTTTCCCAACGCACCGCATTGATACTGTTTACAATGTACTCTCTGCTTACCACCTGATGTTTTTTCTCTAGAAAAAGTGTAAATATCTCATACTCAGCCAAAGTAAGGTCAAGGACTTCACCTTCTTTGCTGATCTGCATTTTGACTTTGTCTATAGAAAAAATATCTTCTTGTGCCGTAGTCTTAAACTGTGAATACCGCTTAATGATAGCTTGAATACGCGCCACCAATTCTCTGGGCTCATACGGTTTTGCGATGTAGTCATCTGCACCCACATCAAACGCCACCACCTTGTCGCTGACATCTGCGCGTGCAGTGGAGATGACCACGGGTAAAGAAGGATGGTCTTTTTTGATCAGTTTGCAGAGTTCTAAGCCATCCATTTCTGGAAGACCTAAGTCAAGCAGTACTAGGTCGTACTGCTCGATGCTTAGTTTTTCAAGTGCCACCGAGGGTAAAGAGATAGAAAAGAGTTCAAGCCCATAGCGGGGTAAGTACTGTTCAAGTAACGCACTTATCTCAACGTCATCTTCTACCATCAATATTCGTGACATCTCTACCCTTTTTAGTGCTAGTCTCTATCGCACTTTTTACCTTTATTACACTTTGAACCTTTTTCACAAGATTCACCTTTTTGCTTAGATAATTCTATCCATTTAATTCTTTGTTCAGGCGTTAAGACGTTAAATACTTTTTCCATATTTGTCGCTCTTTTTTCAAGCATGGCCACTTTTTTGCCTTCCATCATTGCACGTTTTGCTTCAATCTTTTCATTCATTTGTGTTTTAAATGCTTCTTTGTCAAAGCTGTCTGCTGTCATAAACTGACTCATGTCAGGTCTCATAGATGTTCTCATTTGTTTTCTGTTTTCTTTCATGGCTTGCATCTTGGCTTTTCTCTCAGCTTTGTTGGCTTTTCTCATCGTTTTTAGTGCACTCTTTTGATCAGACGTAAGGTCAAGCTGTTTTACCATCTTCATCATGCCATCTTTATGTTTTCCACCTTTGTGATGACCAGGGCCTCCACATGCTAAAAGTGTTGCTGTACCAAGTCCTAGTGTTAAAAGTATTGCTAATGTTGTCTTTTTCATTGTATTTCCTTAAAGTTAAATTTCATGTTTCTCATGTTTGAGATGTTGTCAGTATAAAGGAGGTTTGTAAATTTGTTGTCAATGGATTGTAAATGAATGTAAATAAGAAAGTGTAGGAGCAAACGCCCCTACTTGTAGTCTAGCTCAGCGTAGTTGTCTGCTGCCCTATCTCTTTGTAACGTGCGTAGTAATGTTCTACAAAAGATTTGATATTTTCATCTTTAGGTAAGTAGATACCTTCTGTTTTAGTAGCATACTGACCCAAGTAGACACTAGCATCTACTTTTTTCAGGTAATTTTCTGCCAGATCTTTATATGCAGTCTGATACGCTTCTTTCATCGCGTCATACTTCGAGTAGTCTATCTTTATCTGCCCATCATAAGTGATGATGCCAGAACCAAACAAAATATCTAAATGAATCAACCCTTCACAGTAGTAAGGTAACACCTCACCCACTTCACGCCAAGCCATAAGTCCCACTGCACGAGAGACTACATCATCTACCACATGCTTTTTAAGCGCTTCTTTTTCATTATGGAAGAATGCCATAAGTCCACCTGAGGTTGCTTTAAACTCTTCGATGTTTTTAAACTGCCCTGTTTCATTCATCTTGCTTTCAGTATCTCCATCTATCCATAAGATATGCCCATACTCATGCCCGATAGTTGAGATGTCATAAAGTTCATGCCAAAGCTTAGGGTTGGTATCGATGAGTTCTCTTTGTACTTTCACAAAGTCCTCTCCCATAGTCTCCACACTTAAAGACATAATAGGCTTAGACTTTTTAGACTCCATCACAAAGTCTGCATATGCAAAGATCTTCTTACCAAGTTCTGCAGAAACCTGCTCGTCATTTGGTACCACTTGTGCGGAGAAGAGTCCATTGAACTCTGCGCCATAGTAAAGTATAGGTTGACCTATGTAAAGTTGTGTTTCATCGACTTGTGTGAGGTTTTTGGCCATCGTTGTTTGAGCATTTTCTCCAAACGTGTCTGCCATAGCTGAAGCAAAGTCTTTGATGTTCTGACGTGTAGGAGAGCCCTCTTGCAAGTTAGGGTTTACAATGCGCAGATCCCACTCTAACGCCACTGCTTTTCTGTAATGGTCTTCATAGTACTCTAATGGGTGACCTACCTGTAAAGGTGTTTTCACTGCCATCCATTTTCTGTCTACCTCAGCCCATTTGCCTATGAGTTCATCGGGTACGGTATGTGCAAATGCCTCTTGAATAGCGTTAAAGTATGCTATCCACTCCTCTTTTTGACCAAAGACATCATCTACCTCAAGCTCTAAACGTTTAATAAGCTTTGACAATGCACCCGTTACATTCTTTACATGTACAGGGAATGCCTCTGCATACGCAATAGACTTATAGTCCTCACCCTCTTTTTGCAGTACAGAGTAACATCTATCTCCTACACACCCACTCTCATCTAAGTCAAGCAAGGATTCACCTTGAAGCATCTCAAATACCTTGGCATCATCCCCATTGAACATCTCTGAAAGCTGTAGGTTGACAGAATGAAGGACATTACGTGTCCAATCACTCTGCCACATGGTCATATACTGTCCTACATAATGTACCCCATAAATGAGAGAACGATAAAAGGGAGTAAGCAACTGCTCATTCTCAATCCACTGTATGAGTGCTTCATGGCGTTGTGTGTGAAAGTCATACACGAAGCCGTAAGCGACCTCTTTTTTCTTCTGTATTTTTTTCTCATCAAAGCCGTTTTTCTTCATGACTTGTTCTAATGCATCTTCACGTAAACCTACTAAACGTGTAAGTCCTGCCATGTAGCCTTCCTCATCTCTAGGCACATTCAGCATCGTCAAAAAAAACTTGATCAACTTCTCTGCTTCTTCATGTCCTTTATCTTTGTCTAAAAGGTCATAATAACTATTGAGTTCTGCTTGTCTTGTTTGCAACTCATCATAGATGGTCTGTAAGTCTTTCATAAATTCTTGTTTAGTCATTTTTACTCTCTTTTATTTTTTCTGTAACATATTTATAATCGGCTTTGCCAATGCTAAAGCCTGTGAACGATGTGAGATGNTTGACTTCACATCATCGTCTAACTCACCTAAAGTCTGCTCATAGTCTTTAGGGATAAANATAGGATCATATCCAAAACCCTTCTCTCCTCTTGCTTCATCTATCACATCTCCATGCATCCAACCNTGTACCACATACTCTCCAAACTTTGAGACGATGGCAATGGCTGCGGTGTAGTACGCCGGTGTGGACTTAAGACCTTTTTCTTTCACAGACTCTATGAGTTTATAAAGATTGTCTTTATCTGTTACACCCTCACCTGCATAACGTGCAGAGTAGATACCCGGTGCACCATTAAGGATAGGTAATGAAATACCAGAATCATCGGCAATCACCAAATACTCATCACTCAGCTTCTCATAAATAGTACGTGCCTTTATGAGTGCATTCTCAGCAAACGTATCACCATCTTCAATGATCTCAAATTCATCCAAAAGGTCAGAAAAAGGGACTACTTCATCTTCACACATTTGTTTAAATTCGCGTAATTTGCCTTTGTTTCCTGTTGCTAAAACCAGTTTCATCCGTATTTAACCTTTACGCAATATAATATGAGAGATTTTACCCTATTGGAGATATACCTATGATTAAACAAACAATGCCCTTGAACTTTATCATCGCTCTACGATTTTTTGGACTTTTTATCGTCCTACCTATACTCTCAGTCTATGCGCTGCAGATGGAAGGTGCTACAGAGTTCTTAGCAGGTTTAGCTGTCGGTGGTTATGCATTGACACAAGCTGTATTTCAAGTGCCATTTGGCGTCATGTCTGACAAGCTTGGACGTAAACCTGTACTGTTTTTTGGACTTACCATCTTCATCATAGGTTCTGTCATCGCCGCACTCTCAGATGACATCTATATGCTTATCTTAGGACGTTTCTTACAAGGTGCAGGCGCCATCGGTTCGGTAGTCTCAGCAATGATAGCTGACCTTGTAAAAGAAGAAGAGCGCCCTCACGCGATGGCGATCATGGGTGGGACGATCGCTCTTTCATTTGCTGCAGCGATGATCATCGCTCCTACGGTTGGACCAGCGTGGGGATACGACAAACTCTTTTGGATCACCGCTATCCTCTCTTTAGTGGCCATGGGTGTTCTCTTTACCTCTGTACCTAAACCGCCACATATCGTACACAGTTATGATGAAAAAGAGTCAAAGTTCTTTGATGTTTTTGGGGACAAAGCGTTAGTGCGTATGTATATCACTTTTCTTTTCCACTCAAGCATCATGACGATGGCATTTTTCATCATCCCTGTGGTTATGACCGGTGGACAGAATGAGAGTGGGTTTGGATGGGCACACGCTGAACTATGGAAAGTGTACTTTCCTGCCATGATATTTGGTTTCATTGCTATGGCACCTGCAGCTATCTTTGGAGAAAAGTATGGCAAAGGTAAAGAGATATTTATGATCTCTGTAGCCGTCATATTAGTAGGGTTTTTAGCTATGGGCTTTGCTTCAACACCAGCCATCTTCATCTTAGGTGTAGTGTTTTTCTTTATAGGGTTTAACATGTTTGAACCACTGCTTCAAAGTTTTGTAGCCAAGTATGCAAAAGTACACCAAAAAGGTGCTGCACTTGGTGTGGCAAATACCTTTGCCTACACAGGGATCTTCCTAGGGGGACTTTTTGCTGGTTGGATGATGCAAAACTACGATAGAGGGACACTTGCACTTTTTGTTGTTGGACTTTCGGTCATCTGGTTCATCTGGGTAGCAACGATGCCTAGTCCCAACAACAGAGGAAACGTCTACCTCTCACTAGACATCTTCGACAGAGATAGAGTACATGCCCTCACAGAACACGAAGCCATCGTAGAGAGCTACGTGAATGAAACAGAACACATCGCCGTGGTCAAATTTGATAAAGACCTTATAGATGAAGATACAGTAAGAGGCATGTTAAGCTAATGCCTGCATTTATCAAAGATTTAGAAGTTCTTTTACGTTCTCACTCTGCGTTAGTAGATGTCAAAAAAAGTTTACATGTTTACTTCAATAGAACTGATTATGGTTGTGAAAAAGACTACCCTGTAGCCATCGTCCATGAAGCTAAGCGTATCAAAGAAGAGAACGCTTTACAGTACTTCAAAGCAAACTACTTACTAGATGAGAATGGACTTAGCTATGAAGAATATCCACGTGACGACCTCGAAAGAATTTCTATACATGCCCCAAAATACATCCAAAATGTAGGCTTCATACTTGCTACCACTAAAGACATACCTCACCCTACATTTTCAAATAAGTTTAAACATGATTACTGGAAAAAGATACAAAGTGTTGAAGGACTAGAAGCCGTTATCGATATGTCTACTTTACAACCAGAGACTACTGACTGTGAAGCGGAAGATGCACTACGTGCCATCATACGTAAACGTAAAGAAGTACACCAGCTAAAGAAAATCACTTTTGTTTGGATAGTAGAGATTAGTGGAGAGAACGAAAATATAAACTCCGTGATGAAACACTATTTTGAAGATGATGTGATGGTAGTTAAAAATGGTAGAAAAACCTATTACATGGGATGGAGTGACCCATTACAGAGTATCAATATGCGGTATTTTGTTTGCCCGCCTGAGTAATCTCAGACAAGCTAAACTGATTATCTTTAACTCACAATAGGCTGAAAATCTTCATCAGAAAAAGGACTAAATCCTTCATACCATTTTGCTTTAAATTTACAAAGTAATTTTAACTGGGAAGGTGCTGTGGTATTATTTTTGATAACACTAACTTCAATATTCGCTGCACCGTTTTCTTCAATTAAATTATTAAAATCTTTGACATAATTTTTAGGACAATATCCCACTAATTCAGGAGGATCCTCTGTTCTCAATGTTAAAGCATATTCATCATGGTTGTTCTGAATATCCTTCATAAGATAAAGTTTATCTCCATTGCTTAATTGATTCGCACGTTCAATATAACTTGGAGCTAAATATCTAATCCCATGACTAAAGAATTTAACCTCATAATAACCATTACTTTCCATAGGGATAGGAAATAATTGAAGTGAATCAGTTGCACGTACACCCCCTGTTAAAGCTAACTCCTCCATTGGGTGCATCTCTGTTTCTTTAATATCAAGCCATTCTAAATATTCAGAGTACTCTGGTCTTGATTTTTGAAGTAACCTATTTTTAAATAAAGGAAATAATTCTTCTGACTCATAAATTTTAGTTAAATTATCCATTTTTTCAAAAGGTTTAAATTCCTTAGAACTTAATGCTCCTTTTGTATATTGAAAAACATAATGATTGTTTTGATATTTTAATTTGCCTACAGGTGTCCACATATGTGTTGTAGAATTTTTCCAGCTTAAAACCAATTCATTATTCATGGCACTTTTCCCTTTTAATTTCTAATAATCTAATTCTATTTTCGTATAATATTTGTTGTACAAACTCTTTTGAAGTATTACACATAAAAGTATCAGGTACTCTATCTAAGATACCTTGAATATTTTCTTTAGCTATATCTTCTATCTTGTCTATCCAGTAACAAACAGTGTGCGGATATTTATCTGCTAGTATTTCTACAACTTCTATTGTTTTTAATTGTGTACCCTCATTACTATAAAATGGAGATTTCGCTCTAGTAACAAACTTTTTAACACTATATTTTTCATCTTTAGTAACAAGTCTTTTTCCTGCTTCCTCACTCGATACTTTACAACCTAATCCAGCAGCATGATCATATGTGGGAGCAATACAAAAATAATTCTCTCCTAGAATTATACCCCAATTTTCATGATGTCGGTCTTGATTTGCAATCCAACAATCAAAAATAAGATAGCCAACAAATAAATCAATAGGAGTTGAGATTACATCATTTGACTCATAATTACTGGGTAAGCCTAGATCAGTTAATTCATTTTCAATTAAATTAAGCACGACATCAAGCTTATAATCAGTCAGATGATATTTTTTATCCTCAGGGTATGATTCATCGTAAATAACAACTAACAATTCATTGCCATGAACTAGTCTCTCTCCTTCAGGAATAAATGAAGTTGCAACTGTTCCTTGCTCATCACCCCATTTCGCCAAGTCATACGTAGCACATGGTAACTCTAGAAAGATTGCTAATTCATAAGCAACCTTTTCAGCCCAATCTTCTCCCGTACCAGGCCTACCAATTTTAAAAAGCTTTTTTATCTCATTCCTATCATAAAACCAAAACTTTTCTTTTGTTCCCAATTGTTCCATTTCATCTCTAGATGTGATAGTTTCAATCTTGTATGACATAATTTACCTTTTCAAAATTATGAGAGTTTACACTCTCCAAGTTCTACTTCTCTATACTCTACATCCATCAAAGTACATGCACGTTTCATGATGCCTTCTTGTGTAAAGCCAAACTTCTCAAAGAGTAGGTCTGCTGGTGCTGATGCTCCGAAGGTTTCCATGCCTAGTACGTCATCTGCGTAACGGTAGAACTCTGTGGCAGTGGCTGCTTCTACTGCTAGGACTTTTGTATCTTTATTCACAACTCTTGCTTTATACTCTGCATCTTGTTCGTTGAAGAGGTCAAGACATGGAACTGAGACTACGTTTGCTTTGATACCAAGTGGTACTAAGTAACACGCTGCTTTCAGACAAGGCATAAGCTCTGAACCTGAAGCCATAAGTGTCAGTGTTGCATCTTTTCTTTCTTTTACAAGGTATGCACCTTTGCTTACTTCACCAAAGTCACGTTTTGGCTTCAGTGTTTTAAGCTTTTGACGAGAAAGAACAAAACCGTGTGGTGCTTGCATAGTCAATGCCGTTTTCCATGCTTCTACATTTTCTGTTGCATCTGCCGGTCTCCATACGTAAAAGTTTGGCAGTGCTCTAAACTGACTCATGTGCTCTATTGGCTCATGTGTAGGACCATCTTCACCCACTCCGATACTGTCATGTGTCCAGACAAAGAAGTTTTGGATGCCAGTAAGTGCTGCGATACGTGCTGCAGGTTTTAAGTAATCAGAGAATACAAAGAACGTTGCATTAAACGGAATCGTTGTACCGTAAAGTGCCATCGCATTGGTAATGGCAGCCATAGAGTGCTCACGGATACCAAAGTGTAGGTTTCTTCCTTTAGGGAAATCTCCCATGTTTTTTAAATCTGTTTTGTTTGAAGGTGCAAGGTCTGCTGATCCACCTAAAAATGATGGTATCGCTGTTGCGATGGCATTAAGTATCTTACCATTAGAGTCTCTTGTAGCCATCTCTTTATCGCCAGAAAAGTCTGGGAAGTTTATCGCTGTGAGGTCTGGATTTTGTAGATTTTCAAGTGCGATGTTTTGCTCTATAAGTGGTGCCTCTTTTTGTCTGTGAATCCACTCTTTCTCTGCTAACTCACCTTGCTCGATAGCACATCTAAATCTTAAAAGAACATCTTCAGGAACAGCAAATGTCTCTTCAGGGTTAAAGCCCTCTTTCGTCTTAGACTCAGCGATGACAGTATCACCAAGTGGAGAGCCGTGTGTTGAAGCACTTCCTTCTAAGTCACCCGCACCCTTACCGATGATAGTGTTGGCGATGATGATCGTCGGTTTTGTAGCAGTCTTGACTTCTTCAAGCACTTTTTCGATGTCTTCATAACAGTGACCGTTTATTTTCTTTACATCCCAGTTTTGAGCCGCGAATC
>JGI24023J19991_10001540_pt1 | contig 17427 bp, 19 predicted proteins | sample Cruoilmetagenom1_FD_19991 | JGI IMG/M metagenome (IMG submission 19991) | reverse complement strand
TCGGGCATCGAATCCACATGGGTTTTTGAATCACTCGACCAGGCACCCATGGAATGCGGATGCTTGCGTGCATATTCTTTTACCGGGCCTGCGACGCGACGATCAGAATTACCTTCACGCAAGACCGGATTGACAGCACTACCCAACACCCTGGCATAACGCGCCTTAATGTTCTTTTCTCCATCTGTTGTCGGCTCCTCAGGAAAATCAGGAATGTCATAACTTAAAGCCTGCAACTCTTTAATCGCGGCTTTTAACTGAGGAACCGACGCACTGATATTGGGCAACTTGATAATGTTAGCCTCGGGCGTTTTTGCCAATTCACCCAGCTCAGCCAGCGCATCCGCCTGTTTTTGTTCATCCGTTAGATTATCCGGAAAATTTGCAATAATACGCCCCGCCAGGGAAATATCCCTTGTCTCGACATCAATATCCGCTGCCCGTGTAAAGGCCTGAACAATCGGCAGAAATGAATACGTGGCTAAAGCCGGCGCTTCATCCGTTTCGGTGTAGATAATCCTGGAATTTGGCATTATTAAAATCTCTATTATTTAAAGTGTCAAAGATGGGCTCGCCCACAAGAAGGAATATTATATTTCAAATTAGTGGGCTGTTCACGCTCTTCACCAGATAATCGCAGACAGCCATCATATGACACTTTAACACGTGCCCGTCATGCCTACTCAGGCAGCCATATTTTCATTCATGTGAGAGGTAAATAAGCAGATCCGCAGCCGCCACAGGAAACTTCCGCGTTTTTCCTGATAAATCAACTCAGTGAACACATTCAGCCTATTTTAGGCCCAATTTCAAACACTTATAATATACTGCCAACATGCGCATTCTTGCATACTAAGCATCTATTACAGGTTCAGATGGGTTGGGCGAATAGATATTATCCTGAAAGGATCTATCAAGGATCAATTGAGCTTACTAGCACAATGAGCAAAAATTCAGCAGGCAGACTTTATCATCATTCGGTACTGCAGTCGTGACTGCAAATGACGAGGTGCAAGACCAATGCATACTTACCTGGCTCACAACTCTGCGCAACCATCCATTACTTGCTCTCTTATTACCAGAGCATTTTCAGTGCTATTGCCTCTGAAAAAAATACAATAACCCACATTATTATTTGACCTGCAGCCCCTTTGAACTCGAAACCCGGCACCTTTAATTCTATTGGCCCATCCTGGTGTTTAAAAATAATCACAACAAAAACGGCTGCAATGGCAGCAAAGGGTAAACCAACGCTGGCAACAAAATGCGCTTTATGTATTTCTATTATCCAGCTATCGTCCTTGAAAAGTTCTACTATATAAAAAACGGCCAAAACCACTCCAAGGCAAAATGCCCCAATAACCGACACCCAGAAAGAGAAGGTTCGTATCAATTCATGATATTTATTGTCTTTACCATCCATATCTTGCACGGCTTAATAATAAATTATTCTGATAAAGGACTATTTCACATAGCATTCTTTACAACAGGATTTTATCTCACTATTGATTCAGGTTTTTAGTCATTTTTTTAATCACATTTAATAAAGCTGGTTTGGCATAGGCCCAATTATGGCACTTAAAACTACGCAAACTATCAAAGGGTGTATGGCAATGAGAGCACTTCAAACCCTCAATGGCGCGAGGAGCTTCGGTGTTGACGTATTTTTGATCGCCGAGAATGACCTGCGCTATCATTTTATGATCATGTACGCCATCCAGGGCTGAGGAAACGATATCCAGCCAGTTAATCTCACGCCGGCATTTACGACAGGTCTTGCGGTCACCACTCACCCATAATGGTGCCCCGATAGTTCGTTGCGGCATACCCAGGATTTTTTCAATTGCACGCACATCTTCATCACTGGTCAGCCATTTATAGCGCCCTGGTAATGATGCCGGAGAATCATATACTTCTTTAAATACAGCATCACTGACAGCCTCTGTATTTTTCTTGCCTGTTTTTTTACGTACCATTTGTCTTCCTCCTTGATAAACAAGAAATCGGGATCAGGATAGAGCCCATCGTGAATCACGGGGCAACTGCCCATTGACCTGACATATCCATTATATTAGTCGTACCTGAGTCATATTTCCTGGTACAAATACACGATATTATTGTGATATTTTATGTATACCCCATTGGCTAGGATGGCAATAGCTCAGGGCAGTGAATACATCACTATTATGATGCCAACAAGCAAGGTCATTTGAAGATATTCAAATGACTTACAATCAAAATGCGAAATGATGATATGAACAATACAATCCTGCAATTTCAGGAGAAAATCAGACACTCCGATATTTTGCAGGTATCATAGTGATGTGTAGGATGTTGCTATTTTGATAATCTTCCATATAGTGACGGGATATGTGACGATATGGCCTGCCATCAAACGACAATAGCAGGTATCATATGTGTCTATTGGCCAGCATCCATTTTCTATATTCAGTCATTGCGAGGCACGAAGCAATCTCTGTGTAACGGAGTGCAAAGGTATAAGATTGCCGCGCTGTCAACCATCATTGACTCTTTAACGAACGGCCTATTAGACCGTTTTTATAATTATAGGGAACGGCCCCTTGGACCGCTTATTAATATATCTAAAAGAACGGCCCTTTGCCACGCAATGACGAATTTTAATCATTTTTTGCTTAAGTAAGTGCCATTCATCTCTGACCCGAGCAGTACTGACTCAATAATCAGCTTCATCTTCAAACAGAAACCACCCCCTCCACACCTACTGTCACGACCCTTCAGTATCCACAGGGATAAAAACATCCTCTTCAACAGGAAGCGCAATATCAACCCTGAACCCTCCCAAAGTATTTGAAGTGCCGAATGACAGTGTTCCACTATATTCCCTAACCATATCGGAGGCGATACCCAGACCCAGACCATAGCCTTGTTTGGTTTCATCCAGGCGTACACCACGCTTGTCGAGTTGCTGAAGTTGATTGATGTCGGTTCCGGGTCCATCATCCTCTATACAAATATCAAGCGTGGCATTCACATTTATCGTTATGCTTACTGAATTTCTGGCCCATTTATAGGCGTTATCCAGCAGGTTTCCCAATAATTCCAACATGTCTTCGCGGTCTATAGGACAGCGTATCCCTTCTGTCAAATTCACTTGTACTGTGATGGATTTATTGCTGTACATTGAATCAAGCGTCTCGATCAGTTCAGGCAAATCCTGTGAAAAGGAAAAACGGGCGCCACTATGGCTTTGGCCTGCAAGGCGGGCACGTTTTAGCATACGATCTGTAAGCTGGTTAATCTCGCTGACTTGTTTTGCCAGTCCTTCGTGCAAGTCTGCAGGCAAGGTGCTTTGATTTTTGTTTGTTAATTGCTGCAAGATGGTTAAAGGTCTTTTTATGGCGTGCGCCAGATCACCAAGTGCATCTCGCGAGCGACGCAAACGCTGCTCCATGACACTGAGCAAATGATTAATTTCGTTCACCAGGGGGCTTAACTCAATCGGGGTATTCGCATTCAATTGATCAGCATCACCGCGTTGTAAAGATTGTAATTCAGTGCGGATACGAGAAATGGACTTCAGCCCATGACGAAGAATGAAAACCTGCAGCATGACCAACAGTAACAACATAATGATAGCCGTGATAGCAAAGCGATTTTTAAACTGCCTGATACTTTGACTGACAGGATTGAAATCCTCCGCCACTGTCACAGATAACGCATTACCTTGCTTGACAAAACCGTTGTTTATGACGAGTAATAACTGATCATTCGGCCCACCCATGTAGCGGCTATTCTGCTCACCTGTCTTGACAGGCGTACTGGCTAATTGTTGATCCCATAGCGAACGCGAACTCACGACCTGCTTGGCGGAGGTAATTAAATAGTAGTGTCCGGAAAATGGTTTACTATAAACAGGACCCAGTCTCGATTCATCCACACTGATATTACCTGCTTTATCAAACTGGATCGCACCAAGCAGCATTTCCGCATCATGCCGCAGACGAGAAGTAACATACTCTTCAGCAAGATATTGAATACTAAAACTAACCAGAAACCATAACACTGTAAATACTGCGATGAGACTCAATGTCAGGCCGTAACCCAGTCTTGATTGCAAGGAACGCATCAGAAATCCTTAAACACATAACCTTGACCGCGTCGCGTTTCGATACGGTCACTACCTATTAATTGTCGCAATCGCCTGATATACACCTCAATCACATTACTGTCTTTATCAGAATCGAGATCGTATATGTGATCAGTGAGTTCTGATTTGGAGAGTATCTTTCCTGGGTGTAATAACATATAGCGCATCAGCCTGAACTCCGTGCCTGTCAGGTTATGGATCCTCCCATCTGTCGTCGTTAAGGATTGCCGCTCTTCATCTAATACCAGATCGCAAACCCTTAGCGTCCCACCTGGTTGTTGACTACTGCGATGTAATAGTGCCGTCAGTCTGACCAGAAGCTCTTCTACATGAAACGGCTTTCCCAAATAATCATCCGCTCCCACCTTGAAACCTTCCACTCGCTCATGCCAGGCATTTCTGGCAGTGAGCACGATCACAGGTAGTGTACTACCGCTGGCACGCCAATGCTTAAGTACGTCAATGCCATTACGTCCAGGCAAGCCCAGGTCGAGCACGGCGATATCATAGATTCCCTCATCCCCCAGATATTCTGCGTCAATACCATTATCTGCTGTATCAACGGCATAACCCGCAGCCTCAAGATCCTTTTTAAGCGTCGCCACCAAATCGGCATCATCTTCAGCCAAAAGCAAACGCATATTCAGTCATCCTTTTTGTCACGCAGGATATCACCCGTTTTGGCATCAATATAAAGCTCATGAACGATTCCATCACCACCGAGTATTTCCAATTCATACACATTACGGCCAGCTTCTCTTTCAAGTTCTACCTCAATAATCTCACCACTGTATTGAGGCCGTAACTTGTCTAATATCACCTCTAATGACAAAATATCACCCGACTCAAGCAGCCGCCTGGCCTCGACATGATCCCCTTCTGCCCCGGCAGTCAATCCATGACTCAGCAAAACCAGTGTGAGTAGCACGCGCTGCGAAAAATTAAATAACATTCTCATCAATAGAGTATAGCGCTGTTTAGCTAATCATCCCAACGTCCATAACCTGGTATCGATATATCACCCTCCCTGAAGGATGCCTGATCCGCCTTGCTGTGACAGGCATTGCACTGACTAAAACTATTGACATCCTTATTACCAGTAACGAGACTCGCTGGAATCTCATCATGCTCATGTTTGAAGTAAGGTGTTTCAGTAATGCGAGTGATAACCTCACCTGATGCGCTTGCTGATGCAAACCGACGAGAACGGCGATAGTCGGTTTTATCGGCGCTGTTAGCAACGAGGAAATCAGTGATCACTGATTGACTCTTGCTGTCCAGTTCTGCATTGTCTCCAAAATGCTCGTCAAGGCTGGACATGATTTTTTCCCATGAATTTTCCGCCAATAGCCCAGGCGGATATGCCATATGACAAGATCCACACTCATCCTTATAGACTGGACTGGACACCATAGCAACACCGGTAGAATGGCGATTATTTCGCTGCCAGTATTCGTCACCATCACCCCAAACAAAGGGAATAGCCAGTATGCCCATGACAAGGATCATGCTCGATATAATCAGTGTGTTTTTCATTACTAATCTCCTGATGTCTTTATTGCTGCTTAAGGTATGCCAACAAACTGGCCTTTTCTGATGCCGTGCATTCACGACCGATCGTCCATTTGCAGTTACGCTTAAACCATTTACTAATTTCCTGCACACTGGTTAAGCGTTCGGGATTAACTGAAGGTGCCATCGGTTCAATCGATTTTTTCGTCCTGACATGCCTGCCAGCCTGCTTCAAATTCTGTCTATGACAGGATGTACAACTACGCTCAGGAAAGCGCTTACCCCCTGTAAAAACCCTCTCCCATAACAACCTTCCCTTTTCGGCACTTGGCTTATTTGCCCCTTGCACTGCGTACTCACCTAACAATTGAACGACGGCTTCAGAGTCCGCCAATGTATTGCTTATAGGCAAGCAGGCAAATACCATTATCAATAAAAAATGTATTTTCATAGCGCTCACTGGTTAACCTGATTAGAATTGGAATTTTGATTTGGATTTTTTTCCTTGAAACCATTAATCATCGAAGAAACAAGATTCTCTTTATGAATAAAGCTTTCAACAATTACACCAAGCACATGAAACAACACCAGCAATAGCGTGAAGTTCGCAAAGAACTCGTGCGCGTCTTCAGCAGCATCACCCCAGGCACTCGCTGTACTAATGAATAAATTCGCGAGAGGCCCAGATTGCTCTTCAGCCCCATAAACCACCAACCCGGTAAAAAGCGTGAACAATAAGCTGACCATCAGCAAAATGACCATCGCCCCACCAGCAGGATTATGGCCAAGGTAACGCTTTGCCTTAAATACTGTCGTATCTTTCAAAAATTGTATGACTGTTTTTGGCCTATAAATAAAATCTCTGAAACGTGCGTGTTGACTGCCTATAAAACCCCAAATAATACGTATAAGCAGCAAACCTAAAACGGTGTAACCAGCCCATGCGTGCAATGTGAGCCAATCTTCCTCTGTGGCATAGGCAATTGAAAAACTGATAACCAACGCCCAATGGAATAGACGCACCACCGGATCCCAAACCTTGATCTTGGCTGTATTGTTCATAACATTCCAACCCTGTGTTTTAACTGACTGACAATGTATCAGCACAAGCTGAAACCAAGCTGAAAAAGCCTCGCTAGAGCGAAAGATTACGGAATGGGAAGAATTCTACTGAACTGGACAAAAAAGCAGAAAAAGGGGATAGAATTTCTATGGCTCACTGTAAAACTGATGGTAATGAGACTAAAAACGACTAAAGTTTCAAGCTAATCACTTTATAGTAATACTTATGACGCGAACGGCACGATTCGAACGTGTGACCACCTGTTTCGTAGGCTAATCCGCGATATACTCAAATTAATCAATACCTAGCGAAATTTCCCTGTGATTATTTAGAGTAATATTTGGCCATATTAAAATCAGAAACGTAAATATAGTGGTCGAATACAATTAATAATCATTCAAATAAACGGCAATTTTACTCAGCTTGATAGTGGCATTAAATCGTTAATATATTTAGAGAAAGCTGATATTAAGTGAATGTCTGTTATGTAGTGATTTATGCATCCTGCTTATGAATTGGTTAATTCCTCCAGTTATATATAAAGCGTCTTTACGCCAGAGACAATTTTATCGATCTCCTTGAGTGCCTTAATGGCTTCATCCTTATCGACTACACAACTTGATAAGTCACCGTAATGGTGCTCAAGACAATTCAACAATAGAGTCTGAATCTTCCCTTCATCCGGTTTTGCGGGTAATTCACAAGTAGTATACAACGTCTCTAATTCCTTTTCTTTAAAGGAAAAGTATTCCTCAATTTCATCGACTGCCCAGTCACCTCGCCGGATAGCCTTGAGTTGTTCACGATTACGCTCCAGATCAATATCTTGCTCAGTCAGAATTTGCTCCACTTCGTCCAATAAACGCACAACATGATATGCAAACTTGACATCATAACCATACTCTTCCAGTATTTTTTTACGTTTTCCCTGCGGCTGCTTTGTTTTGAGTTTTCGCATTTGGGCATAGGCGTATCCTTTAAACTTGTGCCATGCGCCTTTATGCAAAAACAGCTTTCTATTATCACGTACCATGTCACCTATGGGAGTGATATGTAAGACACAACGCTGTGGTACAAACAGGCTATCAATCATATTCGGATTATTTTCCATACAAAGACGAAAATATTTAACAATAGAATAAATGGCCAGATCATATTCCCTACCTTTTCCTGATAATGCTGATGCGTCGTTAATATGATGTTCCTGATATTGATCAAACTGTGGACCAGGTGTCGAAAAACCAGTAACTTCACCACGCAAGTGGGGAAAAACATAATCACGCGGTGGAATACAAAAACCGTAGATGTCCATATCAGATTGATCATGGCTAACACCGTAGGCAACTGACCCCATGATCACTTCATATTGTATTCCACCTGAGAGAAATCTGGGAGCCGATTTGATCAATCCTTTCTCATGTAAATCAACCACCATGCTTGGCATTTATTGACCCTCCACTGATACCAGACTTTTTAATATAGTACAGAATGTATTGTCAAAAATCGATTTATCGGCCTTTTCCGGATTTATAGGGAAGTTTTCCGGAATGCTTTTAAATAACTCCGTAATACGAATGTCTACAACATCTAATAATGCTGAATAGTCTTGGCGTTGTGTCTTATCGGACTCATTACTCTGGGATTTCATCACCAGCAACTGATCAATTGCAGCACGGAACTCACCTGAAGGATAGTATCTCTCCAGAATAACCAGAAATTCTACCGGAGGGATGGTCTTTTCATTGACGATCCACTCACAACACAACAAAGCCCTCAAAACATAGAAATAACGTTTTACTTTAATAGATGCTTGACCATTAACTGCTACCCAGCCATTATTCGCCATACCCAAATAATGATGACAAACACTAAGTGGCTGAAAACTTAAAGCAGCAAGCTTCTGTAGGCTGATTAGTATTTCTCTATTCTGCCTATAGATAATCGGCGAGTGTAACCACTCAGTTAAAGGTCCATTAGATTTATATAACAATTGTAATGCCTTACGTAAATCCCATCCTCCAATATCTAGCAAGTCATTGATGGGTTGTTCGATGACATCCCTTTCATCGAATATCGACAAGTACCAATCACNTTCATGCACATATATAAACCGGACATCATAATCACTATCTGGTGAGGGAAAGCCCCAGGCACGAGAACCTGACTCACATGCATATAATATGGTTACGTTCTGCGACTGGGCCAATTCATTTAATGATCTTATTATTTCATTCTTCATTTTTCTCTCGCTTCACTAACCTGTAGGTATTGTCACCAATTATTCTCCAACTAACCTTTCACACACACTACCTGACGCAAGGTATGTACTACTTCAACCAGGTCACTCTGATTCGCCATCACGACATCAATATCTTTATAGGCACCCGGTATTTCGTCGATGACACCCGAGTCTTTCCTGCATTCAATGCCTTCGGTTTGCGCCTCAAGATCCCTTTCACTAAAATGGCGTTTTGCCTTACCTCGACTCATACGCCGTCCTGCCCCATGCGAACATGAGCAAAATGATTCCGGGTTGCCCTTACCTCGAACGATATAGGACTTTGCCCCCATGCTCCCGGGGATAATGCCTAACTCATCCAAACCCGCTCGAATCGCACCCTTACGTGTTATATAAACATTCTCACCAAAGTGATTTTCAACAGAAACGTAGTTATGATGACAGTTAATNGCTTCTTTGGTGACACCAAATTTAGGTAATTTTTTCTTCAAAGCCTCTATAATCAAGCGCATCATTTCACGACGATTATCCATGGCATAGTCCTGAGCCCAATGTACTGCCTCTACGTAATGGTCAAAATGTTCAGCCCCTTCCGTAAAATAAGCCAGATCTTTATCAGGCAAATGATGGATATGCCTTTGGATGTCCTTCTGCGCAAGACGTATAAAGTACTGGCCAATAATATTACCGACCCCACGACTGCCGGAATGTAACATGATCCAGACATCATCATTCTCGTCCAGGCAGACTTCGATAAAGTGATTGCCACCGCCAAGGGTTCCTAACTGCCGCACCCAGGTCTGATAAGGCTTCTTCTGCATCTTTAACAATTTGGGATGCTTTCTTAACAACTGATCCAAACCCACCGACAAGCTACGGATGGTAGAGGCACGCGCCTTATCCGACTTGTGCATATCAAACCCGACCGGGATTGCTGTCTCGATGGCAGACCGTACAGCACGTAAGTTATCTGGCAGATCACCGGCCTTGATCGACAAGCGTAAAGCATTCATGCCGCATCCGATATCGACACCCACCGCAGCCGGAATGATAGCCCCTTTGCAGGGGATCACCGAACCCACGGTCGCGCCCTTACCAAAATGCACATCCGGCATAGCGGCCACATGGCTATGGATAAAGGGCAAATGTGATATATTCAACAACTGCTGATAGGCCTCATGCTCGATATCATCGGTATATATCTTTACCGGCACTTTACCTTTTGTTATTAGTTTCTTGATTGGCATAATGTCTATTTCCTATATCGCCATGTAATACCAGTGCGGATTGTCCACTTTTTTATAGACTCGTCTAAAATAGGAATCCTGATATAGATAGTCAGGCGCCTGATCAGTTTTTGTAAAACAAAACCTTCTGGGCAACTTACTATACAATGAACGAGGTGGTTTGTTATGTCTTATCCCTTTCAGCTTGTATCCTGTATCTTCGCTATGATAATAAATATTCGTAATTCCCAACTCACGCCGAATAAAATCGATCGTCGCAGCTAGCATCGCCTCATCCCAAAATTTATGGTAAGGCTTAAGTACTTCTTCGCAATACCTGATGATATCATCCAGATTTCCATTACTACCCCACCAATTGGCCAATTCACGCTTATTCTGCTTATTATATTTTGCATCTTTCAACAAATCGTTCGCCTCACGCAACCAGTCATTCTGCACTTCTTCAATCAGAGCCTGATTTTTTTGAAAATCAAGATCAATTCTTGACCAAGCCAAGGTTTCACGAAAGTAACTTCTATCGTTAACATCAAGAACGGGATGGCCATACGGGTTCAATAGTGATTCATACTCGGGTTTAACCATTTTATTATAGATACCATCATGTTGATTGGAGAAATTCAATCGTAATACAAGATTATATCCACGTCGTGAGGTCTGATTCCAACGATGACAATTACTTCCCCAGATACCCGTGGTAAGAATAAAATTATACGTGTCACCCAACCAGACGCTATTTAATATTTTAGGTATAATAATGCCTTGCCCTGCCAATGCTAAAGCCTGTTTCACTTCCGGTTTATCTAACAAGCTCGAAAATGATGTCTTTTTAATATTGCTCACGGCCACACCTTCACCAATAATTTTATCGAGTAACATAAAGGCATAACGGCCTTTAAAATAACGAAAAACAGTTCTCTCCTTTGGCAGGCAATTGATGATCTCATTGACTAAGTTCTTGTTCATTTTATTCACTGTTATTATGTTTTTTAAAAATATGTGCGCCCAGAACTACAGACGCACATGTCATTAACATCCCTATTAGTCTGCATTCACCTTGATTTGCACGGTATCTTTCAAGATACCGTCCAGACCACCGAATACAGTCAACTTGTCGACTTTTTCAGTGATTTTTTCCAATACTTCCAGTTCTTTCAATCGCATCAAAGTCGGGTTGTCATCCATCAAACGCGCAGTGTTCAACAATGAACGTGTTGCCGCAGTTTCTTCACGGCGCTTGATGACATTAGCCTGAGCCACTTTTTCTGCCTCAACCACCTGGTTAAGGATATCTTTCATGTCGCCCGGCAAAATGACATCTTTCACGCCCACACCACGTACATCGATACCGAACTCAGCGATTTTTTCCTGCACCGCAGTAAAAATCTCCTTGTCCAATTCATCCTTGTTACCCAACAAGGCATCCAAAGTACGTACGCCTATTGTTTGACGTAGCGCAAACTGCAGTTCACGGTAGACAGTGTCTGCCATATTAACCAACGCACTACGCGCTTTGACCGGATCAATGATCTGGTAATGAGCAGCTAGATTGACTCGCAAACTGACTTTGTCTTTAGTCAGGATTTCCTGGCCTTGTACTTCCATCACTTGCATACGTAGTTCAATCTGCTCAACTTTCACATTACGGTTAAACTTCCAGTAAACATACAGACCTGGTTTCAGGCTCTGAACCAGCTCACCATCCACGATCAACAAACCCACGTGGTTATCAGCCACTTCACTGATAGTCACAAAATTAACCACTTCACGCGGCATTGCATCCATACGTGCATGCGCAATCAGGCCTACTTTTGTCTTGGGAACGGCAAAGTCCTGCTCAATGTTCAGTACTTCTACTGTCACATCGACTGGACCTTTCCAGTACAACTGGCGTGTTCCCGGCGCCAATACGCCGTTTAATTTGCCATTTTTGTACACTAGACCCACTTCGTATTCTCCCAACTCGATAACCTGGAAGTATTTATCCACCATCTCGCGGTTTTCTTTCACCAATACATCCACGTACGGGTGATTAAATTCCGGCACAGTCAAGTTATGAACCTCAACCGCCATACGACCCAACAGGTCAAATTCACGGTAGATGCCCGGTTCAAGAATCTTGACGATGCTGCGATCTTTCAAGTACACACCACGTTCATGCTGTGCAATCACAATCCGTTTCAATCCGAACATCACTACTTCTCCTTCTTTGTCTATTAAAATGTAGAAAATGCTCCACACCCCTATTGCGGGACAAGACGTGGTGTTATCACGGGCTTCAACCAATACACAGTCTCCTGCCAACCTGCCTGACACACGCATGCACGTGTCATTTCAGTCAATCATCAACAGCTTTTTTGTTAAAGCTGGTAAAAACACTTCGTACTGACGCTAGCAATAAGCGTGCTGTGGCATCCAACACACCTCACCCACCAAAGCCAATAGCCTGGTTAGTACTGTGAATTCAACCCACGGGAGCATTTCCCGTTGAGGTGGTGTTACCCACCATTAATGCGGACTTGAACCGCGAGGCTTTCGCCTTTACCAATCACAGCGTTTAAGGCTGTTGGGATAACGGGATTTGAACCCGCCACAGACCGATTAAATGTCGGTTGCTCTACCAACTGAGCTATATCCACTGGTGCATATGAGTATTTACCGTTTTGTATACACCTTGCTATTTCAGCGTCAGTGCACAGGCCAGGCAGTCAGAACCTGAACCGCTAAACATGTAAATCACTACACGTGCCTCTGAATGACATGTCCATCCAACACATCATTACAATGCTTTAAAAATGGTGACCAGCAATAGGGCTGGCCACACTACCCACTACCCCTTTACACAGATGACTTGTCGCAATGTATGCACAATATCCACAAGGTCACGCTGTGCTTCCATCACCGCATCGATATCCTTATATGCAGCCGGTGTTTCATCAATAACATCCTTGTCCTTACGACATTCCACACCTTTGGTCGCTACTACATGGTCATCGATACTGAAGCGACGACGTGCCTCTGTACGTGACATGACACGTCCTGCTCCATGTGAACAGCTACAGAAACTTTCCTGGTTTCCCTTACCGCGCACAATGTAGGATCGTGCCCCCATACTTCCCGGGATAATTCCCAATTCGCCATCACGGGCACGTACCGCACCTTTACGTGTCACCCACACATTCTTGCCGTAGTGGTTTTCACGTTCCACATAGTTATGGTGACAGTTCACCGCTTCAACATGAGCATCGAATGCCATTGGCATTACTTCACTAACCGCTGCAACAACGTGTGCCATCATGACCTGACGATTCAACATCGCGAAACGCTGCGCCCAGTCAACGGCTTTCACATAGCCACTGAAGTGATCTGTTCCTTCCGGCAAGTACGCAAGGTCCTTATCCGGCAGGTTGATATGCCAAGTACGCATATCTTCCTTGGCCAATTCAATGAAGTAGCTACCAATACGGTTACCGATTCCGCGTGATCCGGTATGTAGCATGAACCACACATCATCATTTTCATCCAGACATACTTCAATGAAGTGATTACCTGTTCCCAATGTACCCAGATGGTTCACATGGTTTGCACGTGCCACTTTTGGATGCTGATCACTGATCATAGCGAAATCATCCTTTAGTGTTGCCCATGCACTTGCTACTCGCTTGGGAATACTTCCCCATGCACCACGGTCATTACGGCCACCATTATCACTACGTCCATGTGGTACAGCTTTTTCAATCGCTGCACGTATGAATCCCAGGCTATCTGGCAAATCGTTTGCGTTCAGGCTGGTTTTAGCCGCCATCATTCCGCAACCGATATCCACGCCAACAGCAGCTGGTATAATGGCTCGATCGGTTGGAATCACACTCCCAATCGTTGCCCCTTTTCCAGAATGCACATCTGGCATAATAGATACCCACTTATGCACAAATGGCAATGTAGCGACATTCATCACCTGGTTGCGCGCTGCATCTTCGAACGGCACTCCTTTTGTCCATGCCTTTACAGGCACACTGTTTTCTTTTGTAAATACTTCGTAATTAGCCATTTTCTTTCTTCCTTCTAATTTAGGAGTAGCGCCCTTGCGCTACTCCTCCTCTTACAAACTATCTCGACGTTCTTTTGGGCACTGCGCCTTCAAAAATGCCATTTGATCTGTCAAAATGTGACGGTTGCGTAAAATCAACCATTCCGCATGGTTTGGGGTATAGGGAACCGCGTGCAAACGCATGTTAATTTCCTGTAGCAACCAGGCAGCCTTACGCTGATTGCATACCCGACAAGCAGTAACTACATTGGTCCACACATCCTGCCCACCACGCGACAAGGGCATCACATGGTCCCGTGTCAGGTGGCGATCAGACAGTGATGTCAAACAGTACATACAGGTATGACGATCACGTCGAAACAACTCACGGTTTGTCAGGGGTGGTACAGCTACAAACCCTGCCTTACCCATCACACCTTTTGCTGCCACAATAGGATGAATATCCATATATGAACGCGTCTTACGAATACGATTTATTCCACCGTAGTAACGCAATGGTTTGTCACCCAATGTCCATGCAACCTTGTCAGTGGCGTAAAGCGTTACTGCCTCTTGCCATCCAATCCAACCCATCGGCTGCCCGCCAACGTTGGTGCGCAAAATCAATGCAGTCATCACTATCTCCTATCATTCATTAATTCCAGTTCAACAATTGGGAAGTGTATAAATTGGTGCGCCCCCTGAGATTCGAACTCAGAAAACACTGGGTCTAAGCCAGCGACGTATGCCATTCCGTCAGGGGCGCAATTAAATGGAGCGCCTGTGAGGATTTCAACCTCAATCTCCCACCTTCGCACGGTGGTGCTCTTGCGATTAAGCTACAGGCACTTAATGGTCGATCGCGAAGGGTCGCTAACGGCGTCCATACCTATCGCGACATTCATGCATCCATGCACTTAATTCGAACCTTCACTGGCCTGATTAAAAATCAGGTGTGCTCCCGTTACACTAGCGACCGCTTTTTCTTTTAGCTTGTTGCGTTTCACTTTTTCCTTACGAATCAGTCGCAACATGATGCGTTGTTTCATACTCAACTTCATGGATCACCTCCTTTTGTTGTTACACTTCGTCGTTCACGACGGGCAGCGCCTCACATAGCAGACCGAACAAAGCAGAGAACACTGGAAGAGAGAGTGGGATTTGAACCCACGGAGGCAATATGCCTCTGCTGTTTTCAAGACATCTACAATAAACCAGACTCTGCCACCTCTCCATAATAATTGGTCGTCACCGTCAGAATCGAACTGACATCATCTGCATGGGCGACTACTAAGTATTCACACATAGGGTCGAATCAACTCCACCAGATCATAAAGCTTGGGGTTGTTACGATTCTCAATCCACGCATTGGCTAATATCCAGCGTAAATTTGCTTGTGTGGGTACGGTTCTATTGACGGGAACATTAAGTTGATCAATGAGCCGCCTGAACTGATTAATTTCAATTTTATTCATCACATTCTCCTTCATTATTTGGGGCGACCGCCCGGGTTCGAACCGGCATCTTCATGCTTCACAGGCATGGGCTTTACCTATTAAGCTAAGGCCGCCATTAATCATTTAATCATTGGTCTGGGCGATAGGATTTGAACCTACGACATCTCCGTTCCAGGCGGAGGACTCTGGCCAGGCTGAGCTACACCCAGTAAATTTGGTACCTCGATCTAGCTTCGAACTAGAAACTCACGATTATCGGTCGTGTGTTTTGCCGATTAAACTATCAAGGCTTGGGGAACCGGACGGGATTTATTACGCACATCCCTGTGCTTCACCCTTCGGGCCAGCCTTCGGCTGTTCAAAATCGCCCCCTGCGATTTTGTGAACCCGCACAGACTAACTTGAAGGGTTAGTTACTTTGGCCAATTTGTATACCGGTTCATTTTTGGCGCACAGGAAGGGACTCAAACCCTCATCAACTTGATCGACAATCAAGTGCTTTATCATTAAGCTACCTGTGCTTTGAATGGTGTTGCTAAATAAGACTTATACAAATCTTATTTAGGAACACCACTCATACTTCAGTTTCTGCTTTTCATTTCTACGCTTCGCCTTGTCAGACTTTTCGTGCACACCCCCCTTTCGCATCAGTGGATGGTCGTGCAACGGATTGCGCGCATTCGACTTTCGTTTATTACCTGCCATATCACTTCTCCTTTATTAATTAACTGGTGGAGCCAGGGCTCCCTTGATGAATTATTTACATCAGACTTGACAATTTTGCCTGGAGCAAAAATTGGTCGCGCATAGCGCGCCCGAAGGGCACAAGCCATGGACGGCTTGTGACAGCTCCCAACATCCTGCTTGCAACACAGGGTTATGGCCCCGTTACTTGGTGGATGCGGTAAGAATCGAACTTACACGCCAGAGGCGACGGGGTTACAACCCGCGGGGCTCACCACGCTGCCCAACACATCCTTACTCATTTGGCTCCCAGGGTCAGATTACTTCGCACATTCCCGTGCATCGCCCTCCAGGCTAACCTCCGGTTGTTCAAAATCGCTCATTGCGATTTTGTCGAACTGACATACAACCCCTTAACAGAGAGACCACCTACCTATGGTGCACCTGGGACTAATATTTGGTGCAACGGCGGTCGCTCCGGACTTCCTGTCCTCGCGCGACATTTGTACATCCGTGTACTTCATTCGAACATTCACCGCGTGGATCTTCAGTCCACCGCTCTACCCATTGGAGCTACCGTTGCTTTTAATAGAATGCACGTTGTTATACGGGCCGGTTTTCCCTCACACCGACACCCTACCTCTGGTCCGCTTTACTTACCCTTGTGTTATCAGGCAGTTTTGAATAACAACACAACAGGCCCGAACCCAACCAGGTGCTGCCACACCTCCGTATAACAACGTGCACAATACTATGGAGCCGGTGGCACAGATTCGAACCTGCGACCTACTGCTTACAAGGCAGTTGCTCCACCATCTAAGCTACACCGGCAAAATTGATACGGGCACAGAGGTTTGAACTCTGAACAATGAATTGGAAACCTCTATGGTCACCAATACACCACCCGCCATCAATGGGGCATTGCCTTAAGCAATGACGCCTGGAATTAAATCCAACACGTAGTCTGGCTTTTTTTTAAAAGACAGATCTACCCCTAGCACGTAATACTTATCTGCATTACATGCAATACACTTCCCTAATTGTTAAAGAACGACACCCATCAGCTTGG
>JGI24023J19991_10001537_pt1 | contig 17461 bp, 20 predicted proteins | sample Cruoilmetagenom1_FD_19991 | JGI IMG/M metagenome (IMG submission 19991) | reverse complement strand
TCAAACCGCAATAACGTGCTCACCCATCTCATCAAAAACGGTAGTTATGATCTGCGCAACATGGCAGTTGTTTCAACTACCTCTCCTGCGATGGATATTCTGAAGTCATCCAATGTCGAGCGTATTCTCTATGATCTCTATGGAGCGGAGCGCACCAAGGCGTTGATGTCTCAGCTGGATAACGAAAATTACTACCAGCTCACAGATGGCGAACTTGTCCAGTTGCAGCAGTTTTTTGAGGCGGATTATTGTGATGACGAAGAGGGCAGGGAGTATATCAAGGGAGCTTTCGATGAGGGGTACCTGATGGACCCGCACACGGCTACCTGTTTCAAGGCCTACGAGAGTTGCACTGACAAGCCGCTGATGACGATTGCTTATTCAACAGCGGAGTGGACCAAGTTCTCCCCGACCATAGCCAATGCGCTGACGGGGGAGGTCGATGCACATGACCTCGAAGCTTTGAAGTCTATAGCAGCAAAGGCGGAGATCAACATTCCAGCATCCATTCAGTCGTTATTCGATAAGGAGATCACGCAAAAGACGATTATCGACAAAGCGGAGATTGAGAGGGAGATTCTCGAGTTTCTCTCCTGATTTGCTCTCTCCCGGATAACCCTCTCCCCTCGGGAGAGGGCTGGCGAGAGGAAAAAGCTCTTTCATCCATCACCAGTCCGAGACATGATCTCGCCAGGGGTGACAAATAATGTCACGATCACAACCGCTGTTTTCGCTCAGGAGTTTTCTTCCTGAATATGTTACCGAGATCGTAGTCATCATCCTGTCACTCGGCCTATTCGCATTCATCAAGCTGAGCGGGGAGGTTGTGAATGGCGAAACAGCAGGTTTTGATCAGCGACTGCTGTTGATGCTGCGCAATCCTGCTGATCTCTCTGATCCGATTGGTCCGCATTGGCTTGAGGTCATCGTGCGTGACCTGACTGCGCTGGGCGGCGTGGTTAACCTGAGCCTGTTGACCACAGCGGTATGCGGCTACTTCCTGCTGCAGCACAGGCATCGCATGGCACTCTTCGTGCTGCTCTCTATCGCCGGTGGTTCGCTCTTCAATAGCCTGCTGAAGGAGATGTTCGAACGTCCCCGTCCCGGCCTGGTTCCGCACGCCACTGAAGCTGCGATGAGCAGTTTCCCCAGCGGTCACGCCATGATGTCCGCCGTGGCTTTCCTGACACTGGGCGCGCTGCTTGCAAATGCATGTGATAAGTTTCGTATCAAGCTCTATATTCTGGGGTGGTCGCTGCTGCTAACCGTTCTGGTTGGAGTTAGCCGGGTCTATCTAGGCGTTCACTGGCCGACGGATATCATCGCCGGATGGGTTGCCGGCGGCCTGTGGGCGCTGCTGGCGCTGCTCGCCAGCAGCTGGTTTGTCCCTGCTTCATCTGTCGAGAACTCATAGGTTTGCCAAGAAGTAGAGGGCAGACCACGGTTTGTCGGTTTGCACAAGCTCATTAGATTCAAAAACAAAGGTAAACGAAAACAAACAAAGGGGTCGGTGACCAAACAAAGGGGTCGGTGACTACTGACAATCATTGTCACTTACTGAGATTAGGCTTGCGGGGCCTGCCTCTGTGAGCGCACCCCACCTTTCTGTTCAGAGCCTGTTCAATCTGATGTTTAAAGCGAATATCCCCCGTTGGCATTGAAAAATGTGCTGTCTGCCAAATAGGCAAATAATACTCGTTCGTCAATGACTTCTTTTCTTCTCTTTTGAAAACTCTCCATCATAGAGCTACCATGTATTACAAAGTGTTCATTCGTATTGAGGTGGTGTAATGGGCGTAACAAGCATAAGGCTGAAACCAGAGATCGAGTATCCGCTCGATGAACTGGCGAAAAAGCTCGATAGAAGCAAAAACTATCTTATTAATCTGGCTATTAAGGAATTTATTGCCCGCCAATCACTCGAGAATGAAAGGTGGCGTGAGACTCTTCAGGCTATAGGTTCCATTGAGGCCGGAAAGGGTGTTGAAGAGAAGGAGGTTGCCAGTTGGCTGGATAGTTGGGGCACAGAGAATGAGCTTTCCCCGCCACGAACATGAGAATCTCCTATTCACCGGAATCAATCGAAGATTTACGGCATCTCAGGGAGTTTATCGAGATCAATAACCCAATGGCCGCTCAAAAAGCTGCCGCCTCCATATTAAAGGGGATTCAACAACTCAAATCTTTCCCCTATCTGGGTGTCGAAGTCTCTCAAGCACCAAATCCTGAAATGATTCGAGACCTTATCATCGGAAACTACATCGTTCGTTATCTCTGAACGGTGAAGAGATCTATATTTTACGGGTGTGGCATCATAAGGAAGATCACTAAATTAGTGAAACAAGGGACAGACTACGGTTTTCAGCGACCCCTTTTCGTTTGTTGTTAAAAACAGGTTATTTGTTATACTAAAGTATAACTAAATAGTTTGGAGTCATACCATGACAGCCGTAACCGTGCGCCAATCCGGGGGCGCAGAGATCATTAGCATTCCGAAAGCCATTGGCCGCATCCTGGGTTTGCATGTCGGCTCAAAGCTGGAACTAACCGTTGTCGATAACAAGATTGTCTTAACACCGGCCGACGAAGTGATCTCATTGGAAGAACTGCTGGCTGATAGCCCAAAGGAGTGCTTTAGGGTTAGTGACGAAGATAGGCAGTGGATTGACGCCCGCGAAGTTGGCAAAGAGATTTGAAGTACATACCGGATAAGGGCGACATTGTCTCTTTGAACTTCGACCCGAGTGCGGGTAATGAGATCATGAAGCGCCGGCCGGCATTAGTCATATCACGCAAGATATTCAATGCGCATACAGGCTTTGCTATCGTGGCTCCCATTACCAGCACTTTACGAGGCATGGCTTTGGAAGTGAAGTTGGATGAAACAACAATGCAAGGAGTCGTTTTCATCCATCAAATTCGATCCCTGGATGTAGGAAACAGAGGTGTCGAGTTTATTGAAAAAGCACCTGATGCCATTATCAAAAAGGCCACAGAACTGGCAATGACGATTATTCGCTAATTGGAACAGGGGGAAGAAAACGGAGTGCATCTTCCCGATAATAAAAGGCCGCTAAGAAAAGGCTCTGTCTGCGTTAAGTGTTGGTATGAGCGTGAAATAGCCTTTGCATCTTTATTTAATCGTGGTCAGATGACCACTCCCACGCTTGCTATCTGTACATCCTGTAGGAGCGGCCTTCTGGCCGCGAGATGAAGTCGTCAGACAGGTGATTATGTAGAATCTACCGACTAACACTTAACGCAGACAGAGCCAATGAAAGTGAAGAAAAGAAGAAGAAAAGGGGTCGGTGACAAATGACAACTGTTATCACTCACGGAGGTCAGGCTTGCGTTGCCTGCCTCTGTGAGCGTACCCCACCTTTCTGTTCAGAGCTTGTTCAAGCTGATGTTAACGCGATTACCACCCGTTGGCATTGAATAATGTACCGCAGTTCTAATCAAGTCTACATCGGTTTGGTCCAGTACATTCTTAAATAGAGCTGCATATGCCTGCTACTGAGTTTAGAGTCTGCCTGTAGAGTGGCACACTGTGGGAAGGAAGGTGTCGTTTCTTTCTTTTCTTGACAGATGTGCATATTAGGTCAATAATTATGTACGGCAATTAGCCGTATTCATGACTTATTGAGGCGATAACCATGGCACTGGCAACTCAACGGGAGCGCATCGAAATGCGTGTCGATGCAGAGATCAAACAGCTGGCGGAGAGGGCTTCAGCGGCGCTCGGTTGCGCCTCGCTGACAGAGTTTATCACCAGTTTGATTCGTGATAACGCGCCCGAAATTCTGCAACGGGAGGCCTCGGTCCGACTCACGAATGCACAGTTCGACCATTTCACCGAAATCTGCAACGATACAGAAAAAAAGCCATCTGCGCGTATTCTGGAAGCGGCCAGACGACTCGACGCCGAGGGGTTGTAATTGGCTTTTTCGCAGGAGTTTGTCTTAGTCGATCATACAACACAGGATCTCAAGAGATTCAACTGCAGCAAGCCTGACATGAATAGCTTTCTGTCACGCTTTGCGGTCAAAAATATGCGGCTCAACCTCAGTCGCACCTGGATCCTGCCGGTCGTTCCGGAAGAGCAAAACTCCCGAAAGATGCAGGTTGCGGCTTATTACTCCCTGGCATCTTCCACCGTCATTCGGGAGGAGATCCCATCCGACAAACGATTGCCGGGCTATCCTGTCCCGATGGTGATTCTGGCAAGATTCGCTGTTGATGAGCAGTTTAAAGGCCGTCGGCTAGGAGAAAAGACCCTGATCACTGCGCTGAAAAAAGCTGTCGAATTAACAGATGCCGGGCTGCCTGCACTCGGCGTGATAGTGGATGTTCTGGATGAAGAAGCACTCGGTTTTTATCAGCACTATGACATATTCGAGCCATTGACCGATGACCCAATGCGGCTGTTTGTCTCGATGCATATCTTAAAGCAAATATAGGGTGTAAATTCGCATCTCCCCGATAAAAAAAGGCCGCTAAAACAGCGGCCTTTTTTTATCGTGCTTGCTGCGATCAGTTTTACTTGATGAACAACATCTCTTGGTACTTGGGTAGCGGCCAGAGTTCATCGGCGACTTCGGCTTCGAGTGCATCCGCATGCGAACGCACCTCCTCCATCAGGCCGCGGATTTCGTTGGCACAGAATTGCATATGCTCTTTTGATGAGGCAAAATCCTCGTTCTGCATCGCTTCGCTGAGTTTCGCTACGGCGCTCATCATGGCGTTTGCTTCAGCAGCGACAGTTTTAGCAGTTGAGTTATCCATTTCGATACTCATCTCAGCCATGCTTGAACTGGTCATTGCAAGCTCGGAGAGGTATTGAACGGCGGCAGGATATATGGTCGTTTTCGCCATACTGATGACAAGTTTGGCCTCGACTTCGATAGAGAGAATATACTGCTCGGCATAGACTTCGTAGCGGCTTTCCAGTTCGATTGGAGAGAGTACGCCGGTGCTCTCGAAAAGCTCTTTTACTGAAGCTTCCTGAAATGCAGGCAGCGCATCAGCCGTGGTGGGGATATTCTTCAGGCCGCGTTCTTCAACCGCCATTTTGTGCCACTCTGCGGAGTAGCCGTCTCCACCGAATACCGCGTTGCCATGCTCATTCATCAGCTCCTGGAGTACGGCGATGACAGCCTCGGTCTGGCCGGTTCCCTTGGTGAATTCTGCCTCCAGCTTCTCTGCAATCACGTTCAGGGAATCAGCCAGCATGGTGTTCATGGCAATCAGGGGGCCTGTGACAGATTGTGCGGAACCCACTGCACGGAACTCAAAGCGGTTGCCGGTGAAGGCGAATGGAGAGGTGCGGTTGCGGTCGCCCGGATCGCGCTTGAAGTTGAGAATCTGGTCAAGACCTAGATCCATTTCACCTCCATCCTGGCTCTTTGTGAGTTTGCCATCCTTGATGTCCTGGAATACTTTTTCCAGCTGTTGACCGAGGTAGACAGAGAGGATCGCGGGAGGCGCTTCATTGGCGCCCAGGCGATGGTCATTGCCGGCGGAAGCGATGACAGCACGCAGCAGGGGGCCGTGCAGATGAACGCCACGAATAACGGCGCCGCAGAACAGCAGAAAGTTCAGGTTGTCATGCGGCGACTTTCCGGGGTCAAGCAGGTTGCCCTGGGTGGAGTTGCCTACGGACCAGTTCACATGCTTGCCCGAACCATTGATTCCTGCAAAGGGTTTTTCATGCAGCAGGCAGAGGAAGCCGTGTTTCTTCGCGGTGTTTTTCAAAATGGTCATCAGCATTTGCTGATGGTCGGCAGCAATATTCGCAGCCTCGAAGTAGGGTGCAATCTCAAACTGCCCCGGAGCAACTTCGTTGTGGCGTGTTTTTGCAGGAATACCGAGTCGATAGAGCTGGTCTTCGATATCCTGCATATAGACCTGGACGCGGGCAGGGATTGCGCCAAAATAGTGGTCGTCAAACTCCTGTCCTTTTGCAGAAGCGGCGCCGAACAGGGTTCTGCCGGCAAGCAGCAGGTCGGGACGGCTGTTGGCGAAGTTGCTGTCGACGAGGAAATATTCCTGCTCTGCGCCGCAGCTGGAGTTCAACGCTGCGATCTCTTTCTCCCCCATCAGTGAAAGCACTTTTTGTCCGGCCTTGTTCATCGCCTCGTTGGAGCGCAGCAGCGGGATTTTTTTATCCAGCGCTTCACCCGTCCATGACATGAAGACACAGGGGATCATCAGCGTCGCGCCATTATCCGTATGCATGATGTAGGCTGAGCTGGAGGGGTCCCATGCGGTATAGCCGCGTGCAGCATTGGTCATACGGATGCTGCCGTTGGGGAATGAAGAGCCGTCGGGCTCGCCCTGGATCAGCAGGCTGCCGGTAAATTCGGTAATCGCCCGGCCTTCAGAGTCGGTGATAATAAAGCCGTCGTGCTTCTCGGCCGTGGCATGAGTCAGCGGATAAAAAATATGAGAGAAATATTTGCAGCCTTTGGCAATGGCCCAGTCTTTCATCGCCGCAGCAACGACATCGGCTGTCGCGGGGTCAAGAGGGACTCCGGTCGTTACAGTCTTTTTGATGGATTTATAGGTGTTTTTAGAGAGCGCATCTTCCATGGTGGCCAGGTTGAAGACGTCGGTCCCCCAAATTTTGGACAGCGGCTTGGTCTTTTTAACCGGCATTGGCTCACGGTTTGTAATCTGATAGATCGCCTGGACGCGAGATTCATTTCCACTCATTTTGGTTTCCTCTGTTGGATGATATAGGTGATAAATTAACTGGCAATATATTGGACTGTTAAGCAATAAATATGCCAAAAATTGACGGTGGCCATTGACCAGGTAACTTGAAGCTACCAAAAAACGCTAATAATTGCAGCTTTAGGGTCTCCTGCAATACCCCCGATATGTTGTCATTCCGACTAAAAGGAGAAGTCTTAACTTGTTGATAAGTAAGATCTCATGCATTCGTTGGAGATGACAAGACTCTCTATTAATGAGTTTTGCAAGAGGCTCTATAAATAACACATTACATAAGTTATTCAAGCGCAAACGATAAAATAACTTCGTATCATAGCCTATGAGGCGCAATTGCGCACAGCAATAGAATGAATCACGGCATTACTGTAGTGCAAATAAACATCGGTTTGCACCAAAAAGAGACGCAACTGCAATCGTCCGGGGGCACCCCCAAAAAATTTGAGGGGGAGTGGCCGGTTTTTTATTGCTTTGTTTGTAATCGGGGAGTTGGAGAATCATCCGGGGTGAGTGCGTCTACTCTGGATACCGGGGGAGATATACCCATGGATCTGCGTTTTCTGATGAGTTGCACAAACTCCATGCCATAGCGGTTGTTTTCGTCAGGTGGAAAATGGTCGTGCGAGACTTCCCGCCAGAGTGACAAATCGAACTCGGGAAAGGTAGCGTCGCCTTCGATATCTGCATCAACCAGAGTCATATAGAGTTGATCGGCGATTGGCAATGCCAATTTGTAAATTGTGGTGCCTCCAACAATCATCACCTCATCGGCACTACCGGCAAGTTCGATCGCCTGCTGTAGGTCAGAAGCAGTTTCCGCCCCGTCGGCCTGGTAGCCGGATTGGCGGGTGATGACGATATGCCGGCGATTTGGCAGCACTCCCGGAAGTGACTCCCAGGTCCTGCGCCCCATGACTATGGGTTTGTCGACCGTCAGCCGCTTGAAATGCTGCAGATCGGCAGGCAGATGCCACGGCAGGCTGTTGTCCCGTCCAATGACACGATTGTGCGCCATTGCCCAGATCAGCGAGATTTGCGGTTTTTTTGGCACAGTATCCGGTCCGTAAGTCCCCTCTAGAAAAACAACCCGTCAACAGGCGAAGATGCCGAAGCAAAACGCTTTGCCGTCATGCGGCCTGCCAGGTAGGCCTCACGTCCTGCCTCGATTCCCTTTTTCATCGCTGAAGCCATCAGCACAGGATCCCTGGCTGCAGCTATTGCAGTATTCATCAGCACGCCGTCGCAGCCCAGTTCCATCGCCATAGCGGCATCGGAGGCTGTGCCGACGCCGGCATCAACGAGGATGGGCACGTTGGCATTTTCGACGATAGTGCGGATATTCAGCGGATTGCGAATTCCAAGACCGGATCCAATCGGGGCAGCCAGCGGCATCACTGCAGCGCAGCCAATCTCTTCGAGTTGCCTGGCGATGATGGGATCATCATTGGTGTAGACCATCACGTCGAAGCCATCCTTGACCAACTCCTCTGCCGCTCGCATAGTTGCCATCACATCCGGAAACAGCGTCTTTTCGTCACCAAGCACCTCTAACTTGACAAGGTTGTGGCCGTCAAGCAGTTCGCGAGCCAGTTTGCAGGTGCGTACAGCGGTTTTTTGGTCATAGCAGCCGGCCGTATTGGGCAGAATGGTATAGCGATCCGGCGGAAGAATCTCAAGAATATTGGGTTCATCGCTGTTTTGTCCCATATTGGTGCGGCGAACGGCGATGGTGATGATCTCTGCGCCGCTCGCTTTTATCGCCTCCCGGGTCTCATCCATATCCTTGTATTTACCGGTGCCAACCAGCAGGCGTGAGCTGAAAATGCGTCCAGCAACTGTAAATGTGTCGTTTGAATTCATAAGTTTTAACTACTACTCTGTTAATAAAAAGTGTTGTAACTATTCAGCATCATATAAAGGACAACATCACAATAATATCGTGCCCTGGTGATCCCAAATGATGTGCCGGGTTATCATGCGTTCTCCTGCAGGAGCGTGGAAGTGAGTATTGTTTTAAGAGCCCCTCATCGCCTACATGGATGGGTAAGGGGCGTGAGCAGGATGCGGAAGCTTCGTTCTTCACTTCANCCGGGATGACAGAAAATCCNGGAACTGCGTCAGCCACCACCAATGGCATGCACAATCTCCATCTCATCGCCAGCCTTGAGATGATGGTCACTGAAAGTNGAGCGGGGAACCAGCTCCTCGTTGACTTCAACGGCCAGGCGCTGATCAGCCAGGTTTAATTCCCCGATGAGGTCAGCCACTGTGGCGCCTTTATCCAGAGTGCGGATGTCGCCATTGAGTAAAATTTGCATGGAAATCTAATTCTGCCTGTTAGTTGATGGTAGGATTCTACAACAATTTTAACAATAGTTTTATCTGCGGGGTAGCGAATGACGCTTTGGAGTGAGGATATTATCTCTGTCGAGGAGGCTGCGACACTGGACGGTCTCTTTTCAGTGCGCGTGCATCGTACGCCTGATGACGAGGCTTTCAGCTTTTTTGATCGCAGCAGCAATAGCTGGATCTCCTATACGTGGCGGGAGATGCAGCAGCATATTGCACGCTGGCAACAGAGTCTGCGTGACGAGGGACTGGCCAGAGGGGAGAGGGTCGGTGTATTGCTGCGAAATTGTCCGCAGTGGGTGATGTTTGAGCAGGCTGCGCTCTCCCTTGGGCTGGTCGTGGTGCCGCTCTACACGGATGATCGTCCGGACAACATCGGCTATATTATCGATGATGCCAATATCCGTCTTATCCTGATACAGGATGCCAGGCGCTGGAAGCGTCTGGCGCCGGTCATCGTCGAGAGTACACCCGATGACGAGGGTTCGTTGCGGCGTGTGCTGCTGCTCGATGAGAGTGATGAAGCTGCAAAATGCGAGCGTAATGATGACATTGTCATGCGTGCCGACAGTTGGCTGACTATGGAGCAGCATGAGTATCAGCCGCGTCAGGGAGACGCTGAGAAGCTGGCTACTATCGTCTATACGTCCGGAACCACTGGACGGCCAAAAGGGGTGATGCTGAGTCATCTGAATATCCTCACCAATGCGCATGCCGGCATTACCATGCTGGATTGTTATCGCCAGGACCACTTTCTCTCGTTTCTTCCGCTTTCACACATGTTTGAACGCACGGCGGGTTATTATGTTCCGGTGATGGCCGGCGCGAGAGTTAGTTTCGCCAGGTCTGTGGCGCAGCTTGCAGAGGACTTCAAGAGCCGCAAACCAACGCTTATAGTTGCTGTGCCACGTGTCTTTGAACGGGTGCTCGGCAAGTTGAATGACCGNCTGAACAAGGGGCCGCGATTAAAACGCATGCTCTTCAACAAAGCGGTTGATACNGGCTGGGATTATTTCCTGAAGCAGCAGGGCCGTGGCTCCTGGAAAGCNTCACTGCTGCTGCATGGGGNTCTGGACACTCTTGTCGGCGCCCAGNTCCGCGACGGACTTGGTGGCAACCTGCGCAGCGCTCTCATCGGTGGNGCTGCACTGCCGCCGCAGGTGGCGAAAGTCTTTTCCGGCCTGGGANTTACCATGATNCAGGGTTATGGCCTCACCGAGACCAGTCCAATCCTCTCTGCAAACAGTGAAAAGGATAATAAACCCGATAGTGTCGGGAGGCCGCTGCGTGGAACCGAGGTAATGATTGGAGAGAATGACGAACTGTTGGCAAAAAGCCCCGGAATCATGCTGGGATACTGGAACAATCATGCTGCAACCAATGATGTGATCGATGCTGACGGCTGGTTTCACACGGGAGACCAGGCGCGGGTATCTGAATCCGGGCATGTTTACATCACCGGCAGAATCAAGGATATCCTGGTGCTCTCCAATGGAGAGAAAATTCCACCGGCGGATATGGAGAGCGCCATTGGCATGGATGGCATGATTGACCAGGTGCTGGTCGTTGGGGAAGGACGCTCTTACCTGACTGCGTTAGTGGTTATCGATGAAGCATACTGGAGCGTCTCTGCAGCAGGAAAGCCTTATACAAATGAAGCCTTGAACAACGAGGATGTCATCAAGGATGTGTTGTCAAGGATTCGCAAGGGACTGAAAGATTTTCCCGGTTACGCCAAGATTCGCAAGGCAACGCTGCTTGCAGAGCCATGGACATTGGAAAACGGGCTGTTGACGCCAACGCTGAAGATCAAGAAGCCTAAAGTGCTGGAGCGCTATGCTGCCGAGGTCGATGCAATGTATGCGCAAGGCCCGCGATGAAGGATCAGGAGAGCAGGGCGACGCTTTTGGCTTGTGCGTAGACCAGCTTGCCGGGTTTTAAATCCAGTATCGAGGCAGACTTGCGTGTCACCCGGGCCAGCATCGGTACATCGCCGCAAATCAGCTTAACCATCATCTGTGCGTTTCCTGCGGGAGAGATCTCCTCAATGGTCGCGGGGAATATGTTCAGGATGCTGGTGTTGGACTGATGCTCCAGGGTCAGGCTGACATCGCGGGCTGTAACACGCACTCTGACGGCATGGCCCACCGGCAAATCATGGTGCGTGACGGTAAATCGTCCCCCCGGGAAATCCAGCAGGGTCAGGTCATATTCATCATCGTGCCCTGCAACCACGGCTTCAATGAGCGCCTCCGCATCATCGCCATGAGCCAGGGGTAGATCAAGTCGGGTCAACATCTCACCAATTGGACCGGAGGCCCTTATGCGGCCGGCCTCAAGCAGCACCAGGTGATCCGCCAGACGCGCAACCTCATCGGGCGAGTGGCTGACATAGATCACGGGAATATCCAGTTCGTCATGCAGCGACTCAAGATAGGGGAGGATCTCCTGCTTGCGTGTTTGATCCAGCGCCGCCAGCGGCTCATCCATTAGCAGGATCCCGGGGCTGACCGCCAGTGCCCGTGCAATTGCCACGCGTTGGCGCTCTCCACCGGAGAGCTGGTCGGCTCTGTGCTCGAGCAGAGGGCCGATACCGAGCAATTCGATTGCCCTCTCCATGGAGACTCTGCGCTGTGAAACCGGCACCCGCTTGACACCATATTCGAGGTTCTTGCGCACGTTTAGATGCGCAAACAGGCTGGCCTCCTGGAAGACATAGCCCAGGGGACGCTTGTGGGACGGTATGAAATGTCTCCCCTCCTGCCACAGCATCTCTCCCACTCGAAGGAAACCATCACTACAGCGCTCCAGTCCTGCGATGGCACGCAGCAGGGTGGTCTTGCCGCATCCCGAAGGGCCGAAAACAGCTGTGATACCCGTGGCAGGAATATCCACATCAACATCCAGAACAAAATCACTTCGATCGATCCTGAATCGGATTTCTATGCTCATGATGCACGACTCTTTACATCACCAATATAAAACGCGAATTGAAGCATCACTCTACAGCTCATGGCCGCACCAGCGAGAAGCGGCGATTGAGGGCATACACGCTCATCAGCATGATGAATGAAGCCAGCAGCAGTCCTCCTGACAGCCATTGGGCGTGACCATATTCGAGCATTTCAACATGATCGTAGATGGCGATCGACAGTACCTGGGTCTGGCCCGGGATGTTGCCGCCGATCATAAGCACTACGCCGAATTCACCGACAGTGTGGGCAAATCCAAGCACAGCGGCGGTGAGGAAACCGGAGCGGGCCAATGGTACGGCGACTGTGAAAAAACGATCCAGTGGTGAGGCGCGCAGGGTTGCTGCAACTTCCAGGGGGCGACGACCAATGGAGGCAAAGGCGCCTTGCAGCGGCTGCACTACAAAGGGCATGGAATACAACACCGAGCCGATGACCAGGCCAGTAAAGGTAAAGGCCAGCGGCTCTCCGCCCAGCCGTTCCATCAGGCCTCCAACCGGGCCTTCGGGGCCCAGGGCAATCAGGAGATAGAAGCCCAGTACGGTTGGAGGAAGCACCAACGGCAGTGCAACCACTGCTTCCAGCATAAACTTGTAGCGCCATCGGGTACGTGCCATCCACCAGGCAAACGGTGTGCCCAGCAACAGCAGGATCAATGTGGTTACACTTGCCAGTTTGAGCGTGATGACAAGGGCAGCGAGGTCGGCGTCATTCAACATTATGGCGTAGCGTAGCCGAATCCGCGGATGATCTCCAGCGACTCATCATTTTTCACGAAGGCGAGAAAGGCGCGTGCGGCGTCACTCNCTCTCAACAGCACAGCCTGCTGCTCAATGGGAGTGTAGAGTGATTGAGGAATTTTCCACAGAGAACCCTCGATGGCATGACCGGGATCTGTTATCTGGGACAAGGCGATGAATCCCAGTTCTGCATTGCGACTCTTGACGAACTGGAAGGTCTGCCCGATGTTCTCGCCGCGAACCATGCGGTCCTGCAATACTTCCCATATCCCGCGGTCCTGCAAGACCTGGCGGGCAGCTCTGCCATAAGGCGCCAGTTTCGGGTTGGCGATGGCCAGATGGCGAAATCCTCCCTCTTCCAAAACTTTGCCTTCGGCATCGACACTCTCTTTTTTCGGGCTCCACAGGACGATCTTTCCGATGGCGTAGGTGAATCTGCTGCCGGGCAGGGCAACTCCCTCCTCATCCAGCAATTTTGGCCGTTTGACATCGGCGGCAAAGAAGGCATCGAAAGGGGCGCCGTTCTTGATTTGTGCATAGTGTTTGCCGGTGGAGCCAAAGCTCAGTGTTACTCTGTGTTCACTACTGGCCTCGAAGCGGCCGGCAAGGGTCTTGATGGTTTTTGTGAAGTTGCTCGCCACTGCAATGTGAATTTCATCAGCAGTTGCTTGTCCGGCAGCCAGCGCCAACACGCATGTGATGAGTCGTGCAAAGAGCAGAGTTGGTGCTTTCATGTTGTTTATTAGTTCGGTCCAGGCAATAAAAAAGGGCGGAACCCGCAGGTCCCGCCCTTTTACTCCTCACACCCCGAAGGGTGTAAGGCCGGTCTGCAATGCAGACCGTATCGTGATCCAGCAATTTAGAGCGGTACGATGTTCTCTGCCTGAGGACCTTTCTGGCCTTGAGTTACAGTGAACTCAACCTTCTGGCCTTCGATCAGGGTTTTGAAACCTGAGCCGGAGATAGCGCTGAAATGAGCAAAAACGTCAGGGCCATTTTCCTGCTCAATGAATCCAAAGCCTTTGGCTTCGTTGAACCATTTAACGGTGCCGGTAGTAGTAGACATAATCTATCCTATTGATGTTGCGAGTATTGACGCCTTTATAAAAAGGCAGTTTGGCTGGAATGTGCTGCTATTACTTATGAAAACAGGACGAGCTACTAAAGACGAGACATCGAAATGGTGTGCATAAATATAAACGTACTTTCAAGCTGAGTGAATTATATACGGATTTACCCCTTAGTCAACACTACTTTATAAGAATTTCCAGGGTAAATTCATTAAACAGGATAAAGTTGAAATTCGTACGGTTTAGCCGTCAATAGATCGATGTTTCGTTTTCTACCACGAAGGAGATGAAGAGCGCGGAGATGAGGGTATATTTCGTCGAGCTCTTCGTGCTGGAATTTGTTTTAGGTTGCTTTCGGTAACATTTACCTGCGCGATTATGGTTATAATCGCCATGTAAGCCGGATGCGGGTGTAGTTCAATGGTAGAACTGGAGCTTCCCAAGCTTCAAATGTGGGTTCGATCCCCATCACCCGCTCCACATTCACGCAGCATCTTCCTTTGAGATCAAGATGACAGTCACGCGATGCCAATGGGCCTGCGCCACACCTATGGAACAGCAGTATCACGATGCCGAGTGGGGCGTGCCGCTGCATGATGACCGCAAACTGTTTGAATTTCTGATTCTCGAAGGTGCACAGGCCGGACTCAGCTGGTCGACAATTCTCAACAAGCGTGAGGGTTACCGGGCAGCGTTCGACAATTTTGATGCGACGAAGATTGCCAGTTATGACGATAAGAAGATCAAACAGCTGCTTAGCAACCCGGCAATTGTCAGGAATCGCCTCAAAGTGAATGCGGCCGTGACAAATGCACGCATCTACCTGGAGATCATGCAGCAGCAGGGCGGGTTTGATGAGTGGATATGGCAGTTTGTTGACGGCGAACCTCTCCACAATCATTTCCACAAAGCGGAGGATGTGCCGGCCAATACGCCGCAATCAGATCTGATGGCCCGTGAGATGAAAAAGCGTGGATTTAAATTTGTCGGCACCACCATCTGCTATGCCTTCATGCAGGCGACAGGCATGGTGAACGATCACACGACGGACTGTTTTCGTTACCGGGAGATTGTGGATCTCAAGTTCCTGTAAAGAGAGTAGTAACGCCTAACTCCGTCAGTGGCATTCGCTACAAGAAAAATAGCCATTAAATTAACACGGCTGGTGGGTTTGGAGGGTGGCTCATAGGCAGTAATGACGCGGTGACCGGGGATCTGGAAGATCTCAGCACCGGGTTTTTCCAGGCATGACAGAACATCGAGGCGGTCAGCGGCTTTAACTGATGCAGCGTGGCGCACAGTGCTGTCGCACTGAGCCTCAAAGCTCAACGGTGGCGCCTGCTTCACAAGCATAGACTTTTGGAGGGTTAGCAACTATTCTTTTAATGCAACCTTGACGGAGCACTAGTGCAACATCGGGGGTTTATGCAACAACCGTAGCAGGTGGTTTGAGTTGCTTTCAATACCGCCAGATTGATTTTCAGCTGAGGAGTCTGGCGATGCAGATCGACTTTCACCACGCCGTTACCTATGTCATCGCCCGCTATGCGGGATTTGGCCATCATGAGGCGGGCATCGTAGCTTATTGCGCCCAATACGTGGACGACGCCACCAACAGCGGCGCAATCAAGTTTAAAAATGGTGCTATGTACAGCCGTATTTCATCTGCGCACAAGGCGTTGGATTACCGGCATTTCAACCAACTCGCCAGTCATTATGTATGGATTCCCTTCCACTTTCTACCTGGAAACGGTGGTAAACCCGCCGGAGAAAACCCGAGCGGCAGCTTCATTGAAAAACTGATCTGCCGTCCAAACAGTTATGTGGCAAGGGATATGGTGCGTACATGCATCCTGGAACGGGATAAGTTGTACGGTTTGCACAGGCTCGGGATCACAATGCATGTCTATGCCGATACCTGGGCGCATCAGGGTTTTGCCGGGGTGATTCACAAGGTGAATGATATACGTGCCCTGAATGAGCGGGGTGAAGAAGATTGTCTATTTCTCGAAAAAATGAAGGATTTTTTTGGCGGGGTCTTTGACCGGGGCGCGAGCAAATTTGTTGGCGACACTTTGCCGCTGGGTCATGGCGCTGCACTGAGTTGTCCTGACAAGCCCTTTCTCACATGGATGTACAAGGATCACAAGGGGCAACTCGTTGAGCGGAATAATACCTCCACTTTTGTTGAGGCCGCCGAACAGATGTGCCGGGCCATGCAGTGTTACCGTGCCGCTGACCCGGACGCTGATGTTTCAGGTTTGTCGCCGCAAGGCCGGGAGAAAATCGAGGAGTTGTTGAGTTCCATTACCGATGAGAGCGGGGACGACCGTCATGAGAAGTGGATCGAAAAGATAGCGGAAGGGTATTTTGATTTCCCTGCGGCCGAGATCAACTATTGCGCCAAGGGAGTTGGGTCCTGGAAGTACCTCGCTCTCTCTACTCGCAGATTCAAGGACAGAGCCAGTGACGTCTATCCCTACACGCCGTTGTTTTTGAATTGTAATTGGAAGCTGTTCCACGATGCCCTCCAGGACCACCGCTTTTACGTCGTCCACAATCTCTTGCCTCGCTACGGTATTTGCGCAGCCTGATACCGCAAATGGTTATTATCAAACCATAGGCATGTAACTTCGGAGTATCCGATGATGTTTCAATCCACTCACGAAATACTCGCATTCATCAATGGGCGCACCAGGCCGGATCTCTGGGGGAGAATCACCGGCATTCCCGAATTTGATCCGGAAAAGCACTCTGATGGCTGCAGCGGCGGCATGTCCGCCGGTTATGCCGAACTGCCGCAGGAGATCCGTGACCAAATCGGTGAAACGTTGCGTTGGAGGACGTGCTGCGTCGTACATGACCGCGCCTATTACTACGGCGGTTCCCGTGCGGAGAAACAGGCGGCCGACGAAGCCCTGAAGCGGTGCGTGGCCCGCATGTTCGGCGATGAGATCCTGGGTGCTTTGCTCGGATCGGCGATGCAGATTGCAGTTACCATAGGCGGATTGCCCTATTTTACTACACCCTACCGCTGGGGCTACGGCGAGGATTTTCGTGGCACGGATGCGCTCCCGGCGCATGCTGATGATAAAAAGGAATAGTGGCATGATCCGCTGTTTCTTGACAACTCTTTAGGAGGTGTTGCCAAATTAGTATTTGAGACCAAATACTTAATAGAACTCTTCCACGTGTTTGATGGCGCGATATTTATTGACCCAGGATTGGATTATGGAAACCAAAGGATCAGAAAAATCAAACCCTGACAGCCTGAAACAGGCCATGGAAGCTGTTGCTGAAATGCTGAGGAGTGCAACAGCTCTGATATGCCGCGCCATTGGCAAGCAGCCGATACTGAAGATGACAATGCTTGCTGCGATTGCGCTGATAGCGCTTCACTTCTTCTCGGTAATAACTATCCCTTTCGCTCCCTTTTATTGATCAGTGACTTAAATACTACGGCTTGATTTTGATTGATGTCGGGTAGAAGAGTGCCACTGAGGGAGTTGGTGATGCGGAGTGGCAATTACAGCTTATTGCAGCAGGGCCTGGTGGTCGCTCTTCTGCAGTCTTGCGCCGAAGGTGGAGACGATTTGTG
>JGI24023J19991_10001536_pt1 | contig 17476 bp, 15 predicted proteins | sample Cruoilmetagenom1_FD_19991 | JGI IMG/M metagenome (IMG submission 19991) | reverse complement strand
CCCGTGGAAGCTATGCCACAGGGTGAGAATCTTAGCTCGTCTAGCAAAGTTTTGAGTGTAGTACAAAACTAGATTAAAATTAACAACACCGTCTAAGCATGTAGAGTCATAGTTCTATCTATTTTAGGACAGGGGTTCAATTCCCCTCATCTCCACCAAACTTAACTTCTCTTTTATATCATCTACTCTAACTTGTCCAATATCATTGAAATAATTTGTTCAAAATGTTAAAATTAAAAAGGACATGGTTTCCATCAATGGTTTAGTATCTAAGATCATACGCGAGGAAAGAATAATGAGTACAAGTAACTACATAAAAAATGCCGAAGCAGATTTTCCAGACAACCGTGACTGGTTATATCAACCTAACCTTCAGCAATTAGAACCTTATATTGACCCACCTGCTATTCTTAATATACGTAACCAAGGTCGTGAAGGAGCTTGTACGGGTTTTGCTTTGGCTGCAGCGATCGACTATATCAAAAGATCTTCTGGGAAACCAAAGTTCAAAGCCAGTTCACGTATGTTATATGAAATGGCAAAACGCCATGATGAATGGCCTAAAGAAGACTATGATGGTTCCTCTTTGCGTGGTGCGATCTATGGGTGGAAGAACAGTGGAGTATGTACAGAGGAATCGTGGGTATACTCTACTAGCTCAAGTAAAAAGGGAAAACTCACCATAGAAAGAGCCAAAGAGGCTCGTCAACATACCATAGGTGCCTACTATCGTATCCGTCCAACGTTGGCTGACTTTCACTCTGCCATAGGAGAGATAGGTGTCATCGTAGTCTCGGCTAAAGTACATGAAAACTGGGATGAACCTGTCAATGGTGTCATAGAATATACAAGTGAGATAAAAAATAAAGGTGGTCATGCCTTTGCCATTGTAGGGTATAACGATAGAGGATTTTGGGTACAAAACTCATGGGGTTCAAAGTGGGGAAAAAATGGTCTTGCCCTCTGGCTTTATGAAGATTGGATAGACAATGTGATGGATGCATGGGTATTTAGGTTATCGCTTCCCACACCACAGATCTTTGGGAAAGTCCCTACATCCTCCAAATTGGTCAAAATGAATTATCAAGAAAGAGTTGCAAAACCTACCGTAAAAAGAGATGACATTGCGGGACATTTTGTACATATTGATGATGGGAAGTTTTCTAACCCTGGAAGATATTGGAGTGATGCAAATGATGTAGAGATCACGGCAAAACTCGTAGCTGAAAGTGAAAAGTATGACCACATTGTCTTTTATGGGCATGGAGGGCTGAATACACCCAAAGATTCTGCCAGACGGATTTTAGCTATGAAGGAGACATTCAAGAATAATCGTATCTATCCGTATCATATCATGTATGATACTGGCATTGTGGAAGAGTTAAAAGATCTGCTTTTTAACAAAGGTAAAATATCTGATGATATCGCAGGAGGGTTTACAGACTGGACAGATAGGGTACTTGAACACTTGATGTCTCGCCCAGGTACACTACTTTGGAATGAAATGAAAGCAGATGCCAAAGCAGCCTTTTTCAAACTAGGTGCAGGGACAGAGTCTGTGTTGCTGTTTCTCAAAGCTCTTGAAAAACTTCCCAAAAATAAACGCAAAAAGATCCATATTGTCGGGCATAGTACTGGTGCCATACTATTTGCCTATATGTTAAAGGTTTTTTCCAAAGAGAACATCACCATAGAGAGTGTATCCCTTTTAGCTCCTGCTTCTAAGGTTGACCTTTTTAAGAAAACGTATCTGCCTATCTTAGAAAATAAAACTGCGTTAAAAATAAATCAGATGTTCATTTACAACCTTTTTGACGAACTTGAAAAAGATGATAATGTGGCTGGTATTTACAGAAAATCCTTACTCTACCTTGTTTCAAATGCTTTTGAATCAAAAAATAAAAAGAGAGTGAAAAAAACGCCTCTACTGGGCATGGAAAAATTCTCTAAAAACATCACACCAATCGACAACAAACTGACCATACACTATTCAAATGGTCTCTCTGGCAACAAATCAAGGTCCACTTCACATGGAGGATTTGACAATGACCCTACTACGATGAACAGTATCTTAAAAACCATACTCGATAAAAATCCAAAGGTAAAATTTACCAAAGAGAATTTAAAATATTGACTCACAAATAACATAAAAATCCTAGGTTATCCCTAGGATAAAACTTTAGTTTGTTTTAGAAAGTTTTGAGTATACTACGCATCAAAATTACATCAAGCATATATGGGGAATTAGCTCAGCTGGGAGAGCGCTTCGCTGGCAGCGAAGAGGTCGACGGTTCGATCCCGTTATTCTCCACCATTTATACTACTATTTTTACTATCTCTTGTCTTAATGCCGTTACTACTTCATAACTTATAGTTCCAAACTGTGTTGCTGCATCTTGTGCATCACTCATCACACAAACTTCTTTTTTGTCTGATGCAAGAGAGATGAAGTCCATAGACACNCGTCCAAGNANAGGTAACNTTTCACTTGTCACATATGCNGCCCTGCGCCAACCATCACCATACCCTACATCATACGTAGAAACTGTCATCTCTGAAGGTGCGTCATACGTACCTCCATAGCCTATTCGTGCACCTTGTTTAAGTACTCTTGTAGAAACTTTTTTAGCATGTAGTGAGAGAACGGGCTTTAAGTCTATCTTGTCAAAAGCATGTGGAAGTTCGTTGTACCCATACGCACCGATGCCAACCCTTACCAAGTCTTCATCAAAATTTTTCATCCTTAGGATGCTTGCTGAGTTATGTGAGTGAAAACGTACATCTTCAAAACCTTGTTCTTTTACTTTTTCTTTGACCTTTTCAAAGTTCTTTTGTTGCCAAAAAAGTTCTGAACTTAGTTCATCTGCTGAACGGTAGTGTGTCATCACCCCTACAAGATTTAACCCTTGCGCTTTTACCAAGTCCAATGCTCTATCAAGTTCCTCAAAAGCCACGCCGTTACGGTGCATCCCTGTGTCTACTTTGAGTTCTACTCTTGCACCTACTTGTGCTGTTTTCATGTCCTCTAAAGTGTTGATAGTAAAAGAGTACTTTTCATCTTTGACTACCTCATCTCCAAGTATAAGTATACTTTCAAAAAGTGTTTTGATCTGTTCCGCTTCTGCCGTTTTTCTTACCACTGCATGTTTGACTCCAAACTCAGCTGCCAACTCTGCCATGAGGGTTAACCCATGCCCATAAGCATTGTCTTTTAAGACGATAGCCACTTTATCTAAAGAGCCAGTTTGAAGTGCTATTTGGTTAAGATTGTGATAGAAATTTTGTTTATTTATTTTTATAAATGCCATAAATGATTATATCTAATCAAGTTAATAGTGAATAGTAAATAGTGAATAGTTTTGCTAAATAGGAGTCTATATTGAAAATCATGCCTGCAGAATGGGAGAAACAACAGTGTGTGCTTATGTCATTTCCCCATGAAGAAACAGACTGGGCATCTGACCTTAAAGCAGCACTCTCTCCTTTCATACGCATCGCCCAAGCCATCGCTTATGGACAGGCTGTGTATATCATCTGTAAAGACAAAGAGAAGATAGCCTCTATGTTTTGCTCCCCACGTAACCTGACGTTCATAGAACTCCCCACTAACGATACATGGATACGTGACTATGGATACATCAGCATCAAAGAAGATGGTCAAAACAAACTACTTGACTTCACTTTCGATGGTTGGGGTGGTAAGTTTGAAGCCCCTCTTGACAATGCTGTCAACAGTGCTTTACACAAGAAAGGATACATGGGCATCACCCCTCTTGAAAACATTGATTTTGTCTTTGAAGGAGGGTCTGTTGAGAGTGATGGAGAAGGGACTATCTTAACGACCACTGCTTGTCTATGTAACCCTAACCGTAATGGAGGGCTAACAAAAGAACAGATAGAAGAAAAATTAGAATCATACCTAGGAGCACAAAGGGTACTGTGGCTCGATCATGGGTATTTAGCAGGTGACGATACAGACTCTCACATAGATACCTTGGCACGTTTTGTCAACAAAAACACCATCGCCTATGTCAAGTGTGAGGATGAGGAAGATGAACACTACGAAGCACTACATAAAATGGAGTCACAACTCAAAGGTTTTACCACTTTAGAGAGTGAACCTTATGCTTTAGTGCCTTTACCCATGACAGATGCTATGTACAATGATAAAGGAGAAAGACTACCCTCAACTTATGCCAATTTTTTCATAAGTAATGGTGCATTGATATACCCGACCTATGGTGATAAAAATGATAAAGTCGTTCATGAGATATTTAAAATATTATTTTCAGAGAAAGAGATTATCCCTATCAACTGTTTGAAGTTGATAGAGGAAGGAGGAAGCTTGCATTGTTCTACTATGCAAGTTGTTTACTGAGGCTTTCCAAAGTTTTGTGTCCAGTAGTGTGTGTAAAATGAGTTTGCATCTTCTACCATGGCCATACCCACTTCTGTGTAATCGCTACTCATAAGGTTTGCACAATGAGGAGGACTATCCAGCCATTGCTGCACGGCTTGTACTGCTGTACTTGTATTGGTTCCAGCAGCAATGTTTTCTCCATAAGATCGCCATGCATATCCAATGTTATCTACACGCTCACCTATAGTACTACCTCTGCCCAACTCCTGTACCTGGGCAGTCCAGTCTGACTCTGTACCTGAACCAGCATGTGAAAATCTATCTATAGCTTCTGCCTGCGTAACCACACCATTGTTCCATGCTGCCAAATCAATACTATGTTCTGCTGCGATACTGTAAAGCTTATCATTCCATGTTAGTGTAGGTACAGCAGGCTTTATACCTTCCACACCACAGTCTTGTTGTGTCAGTCTTGCATTATTAATAGCATCAAGATAATCTTGTTTTTCACTTGCAGATAAAACAGGTGCCTCAAAAGGTATGTTAGCCACTGAGGGAGATGGGTTACTGGTACTTGGATTACTAGTGACACTTGCCCCTGAAGAACTTGTATTTGAACCTCCCCCACCACAACCTACAAATACTATAGCCAGTAAACTCAGTAAACATATTTTCTTAATCATTATCATCCTTTTAAATAATTATTATTCTACGATGCAAGTCTCTTAGAGACGTTTTGCAAAATTTTGTGTCCAGTAGTGCGTATAGTTTGTGCCAACTTTTTGCACATGTGCCATACCTACTTCTCTAAAACTAGGGTTCATCAAGTTTGCACAGTGCCCATCACTTGCAAGCCATGCATCGACCGCTTTTTGCGCTGTATCTCTCAGCGTTCCAGCAGTAATGTTCTCACTTAGCATTTTTGGATTTCTATATCCATTATTGACTATACGCTCTTTAAATGTACTTCCTCTTCCTAGATCCAAAACCTTCCCTGTATTATCAGTCATACGTCCTGAACCTCTGTGCTTGAAGATGTTTGTTTGAGCCATGTCATTACTGTGTTCATAGGCTGCTTTGTAAAGAGCATCACTCCATCTTAGATCGTTCGTTGCACTGAAGTAACCTTCACTACCACAACGTCTGGCACTACTTCTTGCTTTATTGATAGCTTGTAAGTAAGCTCGTTTCAGTGCACGATTTGCCAAAGGTGCTTTGTATGGATTTGATATCATTGTATGGGTATTTTTAGACCCAGATTTAGTGTGATTTACTGCACTATACGTGGCTGAACTTCCACAACCAGCAAGTACCACAGCAAGTATCATTGGTACACTTAGTTTTCTGATCATATTTTTCCTTTACACTCAAAAAATATATTGATAAAAAGTAAGAAAGAAGTGACTATGTCATGGCAACTTGGCGATCTTGTTTAAAAGACCCATAGTTTTCTGTCCCTACTTCACAATAGGTTTAGCTTTCTCTAACATTGTTTATAATTCTTAGTATATCAAAATAATAGTCAAAAAAAGTCAAAAGCCGTGACATTAAAATATTTTGCTAAACTATGAAAATGAAAACAGCACTCATTCAACAAAAATATTATGATACGAAAGCAAAAACATTACAAGTAACGAGCCAAAAAATAAATGAAGCAGCACAAAACGGTGCGAAACTTGTTGTCTTACAGGAACTTCACCAAACAGAGTACTTCTGTCAAAGTGAAGATACGAAGTTTTTTGCGTATGCCAATGACTTTGAAAAAGATGTGGCCTTCTGGTCACAAGTTGCCAAAACAAATGAAGTGGTCTTAGTCACTTCACTCTTTGAAAAACGTACAGCAGGCCTCTACCACAACACCGCAGTGGTGTTTGAAAAAGATGGCACAGTTGCGGGCAAATACAGAAAAATGCACATCCCTGATGACCCAGGTTTTTACGAGAAGTTTTACTTTACGCCTGGAGATTTAGGTTTTGAACCCATCCAAACTTCTGTGGGTAAACTAGGTGTACTTATCTGCTGGGATCAATGGTATCCTGAAGCTGCACGTATCATGACACTCAAAGGTGCTGAAATACTCATCTACCCTACTGCCATCGGTTGGTTTGATGAAGACAGTGAAGAAGAAAAACAAAGACAGCTTGAAAGCTGGATAACCATACAGCGCTCTCATGCCATAGCCAACGGCATACCTGTACTAAGTTGTAACCGTGTGGGCTTTGAAACTGACTCGGCAGGAGTGATGGCAGGTACGCGTTTTTGGGGTAATTCTTTTGTATGTGGAGCACAGGGAGAGATACTTACACAAGCAGAAGACAAAAACGAAACCATACTTTACGCAAACATAGAACATGAACGTACCAAAGAAGTAAGAGATATCTGGCCATTTTTACGTGACAGACGTATCGAAGAGTATCCGTGCCTTCTGAAAAGATATTGTGATTAAAAAATGGAACGACTAGGATATATGTAGCCTGAAGTGTCTATAACGTAATTTCTAAAAAGAGCATCTCTATGGATGCCCTATTTATCTATGGGAGTAGCAATAACTGCATATTATATATCAGTTAAGATATCTTCTTGGACTTTCTGTGCAATCTCATGTGCAGTACCTTTAGGCAGATCCATCACTTCACTGACTAGGGCATCTATTTCACTTGCACTCTCTGAATTAGTAACTACTTCTTCTAAATTTTCTTTCCACATTCCAACTTCTGAAAAGCCTTTCTCAGCCATAAGTCCATAAAATACTAATGGATCTTTAGGGTTTAATATCTCTGCACTTTTCTGATATGCTAATGCTACTTTTAATGGTTCAGGATTACCTTCATTTGCCAATGTAACAATGTTATCATTGATTTCAACTTCTTGCAACTCTACATGCTTAGCCAATTGTATTTTAATGATTTCAGCACTCTCTTGACATGTTGTTGAAGTGAGACAATATTCATGACGTGCTTCTACCATTGCAGTCAGCGGTGAGATATTTTGAACTGTTTTACCTGCATCTTTCACTGCTGTCAATTTACCTAAAAAGGCTTTACCTGTACCCATATCTACTCCACCTAAAGCAAGTAACGCATGTGTTTGAACATGTTGTTCCGTTGTAATGGTCAAATGGTATTGTCCCTCAACATCTGTTATAGTCGTTGGTTCATTGACATCACAGGTTCTATCTTTATCAAGATCAAGACAGACTGTTGCTCCACTCAATTCTGGGTCTATGGCTGTACCGCTAATTGTAGTATCAGCAGAGGTACTTCCTCCACATCCATTTAGTACTAATACTGCGGCCAATGCCACACCCGTCAATAATATAGTTAATTTTGTCATTTACTACCTTTTTCTACTCATAGGAAATTATTATATAGGAAATGTATTAGCTAAGTATTACTAATATTAATCATAAATATATCTAATAAAAATACAACTTAAGAAGAACTAGGAGATTACTTTTGGGATTATTTAGAAGGGTTTTTTAATTTACTATCCACACCCTCGATAATGGGTATGTATTTTATATAATTTCTAAAAAGAGCATCTCTATGGATGCCCTATTTATCTATTGAAGTGGGAGTGACGGTATTTCTGTTGGGAAGATACTTGGTAAAATAGTATCTTGAACTTGCTGTGCAATTTCATGTGCTGTACCTGTAGTGATATCCATCACTTCACTCACAAGCGCATGTGTTTCATCTGCATAAGGTGAAGCAGCAACTACTTCATCTAAATGTTCTTTCCACGTTGCACTTTCTGCAAAACCTTTCTCAGCCATCAATCTATAAAACTTTAATGAATCTTCAGGATCCAATATCTCTGCACTCTTTTGACATGCCAATGCCACTTTTAATGGTTCTCTATTACCTTCATTTGCCAATGTAACAATGTTTTCATCGATCTCAGCTTCATGCAACTCTACATGCTCTGCCAATTCCATTCTAATGGTCTCTGCGGTTTCTTGACATGTTGTTGAAGTCAGACAATATTCATAACGTGCCTCTACCATCGCAGTCAGTGGTGAGATATTGTGAACCGTCTGCCCTGCATTTTTTACTGCTGTTAATTTACCTGAAAAGGCTTTACCTGTACCCATATCTACCCCACCATGAGCAAGTAGCGCATGTGTTTGAGCATGTTGTTCAGATGTAATGGTCAAACGGTATTGTCCTGCTACATCTGTTTTAGTAGTAGGTTCATTTGCATCACATACTCTGTTTTTATCAAGGTCAAGACAAACTGTTGCCCCACTCAATTCCGGATCTATCGCTGTTCCACTAAGTGTAGTATCTGTTGTAGAACTTCCACTACATCCATTTAACACTAACACTGTAGCCAATGCCACACCAGTTGATAATATAGTTAAATTTTTCATTTGATATCCTTATATTTTTTATATAAGTCAATTATATATTAGAAACATTACTTAAGCATTACTTATAAAAATAATAAGTAAAAACTATATAAAGGATACTAAATTTTATCAAACCACCACATAAAAGCGAACAGTAAGCCTGGTGTCTTTGCAATCTCTTCATCATAGAGGAAAGCTTTAGTCTCTGAAAGTGGCAGTGTAATGACTTCAATGAACTCAGCATCAACGCCACCACCTTCTGAAACTTTCATACTCTCATCTAGCTCAGCATAGTAAAGTACTTGCTTAGAACCTGCAAAGCCCACTGAGGTGTGAAAAGCCGTGATCCTTTCTATCTTTTCAAGTGGCACATCATACCCACACTCTTCTTCTATTTCTTCTTTGGCTATCTGCACTAAGGAAAGTTGTTTATCTACGATGCCTGCACAAAGTTCTATCGTCATGCCATTATCATTGTTTAGGTACACAGCAGGACGAAACTGCTTGACCAGCACAAAAGCATCTTTGCTTCTATGGTAAAGGAGTATCGCAACAGAGTCATGTGCTTCGACTATCTCCCAGGTTTTATCCACGCCATTTTGTGTATAGGTTGCCAAAGACGTAGAGATAAATTTAGGGTCTACAAGAGGGATTAGTGTCAAATCTTCTATTTTATTTTCCATTTTTATTCATTCCATACATGACAAGGTGTGTCATTTTTAACATAGCGTAAAAGTTTTGCTCTCTTTTCTTTTACCCCTTTGATCGCTACATTTTTATATTTGGTCGTTGTTACATCTTCATATTTGGTATATTTTTTAAGTACAGATTTCTTTATGGACTTTTTGCGTAACACGCTCATGGGGTTTATCCATCTTCCATTTTTTTTGAGTCCAAAGTGTAAGTGTGGGCCTGTACTTCTTCCTGTACTACCTACATACCCTATGATTTGCCCTTTTTTAACTCTCTGACCTTTTTTCGCACGTAGACGACTTTGATGTGCATAGAGTGACTCATAGCCTCCTCCATGTTTGATCTTGATTACTTTACCATAGCCTCCCATACGACCTGAAAAGGTAACTCTACCAGAGTTTACCGCCAAAAGTGGTGTACCTTTTCTAGCACCAAAGTCCGTACCATGGTGTGGTCGGTATCTCTTCAGTATAGGGTGATATCTTCTGTATGAAAAAGCTGATGTGATGCGGACATGACGTAATGGCATCCCAAAACGTGCATTTTTGCTACTTACAGGTACTTTTTTGGTATACGTCACTTTTTTCTTACCTTTGACTGTATACGCAACTGCTTTACCAGTTTCACCAAAGCCATCTCCGTCTTCATCCACATACACAAACTTCTCTTTTTTACCCATCTTGACACGGGCTATTTTAATGTCTGGCATCAAGTAAGGTTTGCCCATTCTTGTACTTTGTTCATACACAAAGTTTATCTCATCACCTTTACGTAACTTTCTACCATCTACAACACCTTTAAGTGCAGAACCTAAGCGTCTTGCTACTTTTTTATTGTGTAGGGTATTTAAGGTATCTGTATAAGGGTTTTTTTCTACAATGATCTTGGCATAATACTCTTGGGTTTCATAATCGATTGGAATGATATCAAAGCTATATCTCATCGTCTTTTTATCTTGACTGAGATGTATTTGCATCACTTCACTAATAGGGATAAGTGCTTGTACCAGTCTTCCGGATCTATCTTTTAACTCATAAAAATGATGATTACGATTAATCTCGGAGAGGAATTTCTGATCATCTTTAGACATAGTATCTAAGACGTCTGAAGAGATATTATGTTTTTCCAAGTACTGCGAAAAGGTCTGCCCTTCTTTCCACTTTAGCTCTGTCACCTTTGCTGCAAACAAGGCATTCACCATCAACACCCATAATATTATATATTTCAATATCACTCCATTACACTTCTAATTGGCATAATTATAACTTAATCCCCTTACATTACTAAAATTTTAATCTTATGCTTGTATAATAATTAGAATATACATACAAAGGATAGCTATGCGTAAAATAGCACTTATTGCTCTACTCTCTTTACCACTTTTTTCAGGATTTTTCCCTCAAACAATACACACAACTATTTCCAAGGTTGCAGATAAATCTGTTGTCTTAAACAGCTCATTCCCTGCTAACGGTATGTCTGGTGTAGTCGTGCATGATTATGGCAATGACTTAGAGGCTATCACAAGTCGTGTGGTACAAAATGCTTCTGGTGCAGTCACACTGCTGAACACTGATATTATTCATCATGATGAACTTCCTACCATCAACACAGCTATTAAGGCTGGAAACAAAGTGATAGGCGGATACCTCTATAACAATGTTTTACTTTTGGCTCCAGATGCCCAAACCTATGCAAAGATCACTTCACAGCACACCAAGAACTGGATACACCCAGATCTTTATGCTCTCTTTTTATCTAAAGTGGGTGATGCTGCTCCAAGTAAAGAAAATCTAGCTTCTTTTGCCAAGGCATACCAAGTAGGTCTCATCTATATCGTTGGTAAAGACACAGCTCAGCTCCTTGACCCTATCTCAGGTAAAGTCGTAGGACAAAAAACACTTACTGGACTACCTGCACAAGGTAATGTACCTTTCTTTATGCGTTTTGACAAGATTGACTCTGGTTGGTTTGGAGATAGTGCAAAAGGCAATTATTATCAACTTATGGGAAACATCTAATGCTAGACAAAAAGCATATTCAACACTTTAAAACACTTGTAGGTGATGACAATGTCTATTCAGATAAAGCACATCTCATCGCTTACTCTTATGATGCTACACGTACACGCTTTGAGCCTGAAGCCGTGGTATTTCCTAGAGATGAGGCAGATGTTTCTGCTATTTTAAGTTATTGTAATGAACATGGTATTATTATCACTGCAAGAGGTGCAGGCTCTGGATTTACCGGAGGCGCACTGCCTACCAACGGCGGTATCATCCTTGGCATGGAAAAACACATGAACAAGATACTTGAGATAGACATGGAGAACATGGTTGCGGTCGTACAACCAGGTGTTATCAACATGGACTTACAAAAAGCTGCTGAAGCAGTAGGACTCATGTACCCGCCAGACCCAGCCAGTGAAGAGTACTCAACACTAGGTGGAAATGTTTCTGAAAACGCAGGAGGCATGCGTGCTGCTAAATACGGCATCACCAAAGACTACGTCATGGCACTTCGTGCTGTACGTGCCAATGGTGACATCATCCGTGCAGGAAAACGTACCATCAAAGATGTGGCAGGGTACAACACAGCAGGTATACTCATAGCCTCAGAAGGCACACTTGCAGTCCTTACAGAAATGACACTTAAGCTCATACCAAAACCAAAATACACCAAAGGCTACATGGGTATCTTCCCTTCTGTAGATGATGCTATGAATGCCGTCTTTAAATCACTCGCAGGTGGAGCAAACCCTGTAGCGATGGAATTTATGGACGCGCTTGTTGTACAAGCACTCAAAAAGAAACTTGGCATCGACCTACCTGCAGATGCTGGGGCTTTACTTATAGGTGATGTTGATGGCAACGTACCTGAGGAAGTGGCCTTTCAACTTGAGACGCTTGAAGCGTCATTTAAAGAGAACAATGCCCAAGAGTTCATCATAGCCCATGACAAAGAGCACAGAGATGAACTTTGGGTTGCTAGACGTAATGCCTCACAGTCCATTACCATCTTTGGTTCTAAGAAGCTCAATGAAGACATCTCTGTACCACGTTCCATGCTACCTGCAGCCCTAAAAGCCATCTATGCCATAGGTGACAAGTACGGATTTAAAGTACCATGTTTTGGACATGCAGGTGATGGAAACATCCATGTTAACGTCATGGTAGACGGTTCCAACGAAGAAGAACTGCACAAAGGTCACCAAGCCATAGAAGAGATCTTCCAAATGGTAGTAGACATGGGCGGTACTCTCTCTGGTGAGCATGGCATTGGTACCTCTAAAGCACCTTTTATGGGCATTGCTTTTAATGAGATGGAGATTGATCTGTTTAAAGCCATCAAACAATCATTTGATCCTAACAATATACTCAATCCAGGTAAAATGGGATTACCAAGTTAACACCAACCTACAAAGGTTTAATCAAAGTGAAAAAAAACTTTCAATTCAAAGTAATCTTTAAAAATTACTATCTTTTCATCAGAGATTTTTTCTCTGATCTCTTTGATGACAAGTTGGGGCATTATGCCTCCTCATTGAGTTGGAGTACACTTTTTTCTATCTTACCTCTTATGGTCATCGTATTTTCTGTCTTTACTTCCATGCCTATGTTTGACTCTGTCTACAGCAAGATAGAAAGCCTCATATTTTCAAATCTCATGCCTACAGATTCAAAAGTAGTCATGCAGTACATCAACACCTTCATGCAAAGTACCGACAAGCTAGGGTATGTAGGTGGTGGGTATGTGACCTTTGCCGTGTTTATGTTTTTTAAAAACTACGACTATATCGTGAACGATATCTTTGATGCCCCTTGTCGTACACTGTGGCAAGCCACAAAGACCTACCTTTTACTTTTACTCATCATCCCTGTTATACTTGGTGCTTCTTATTATATTTCTTCTTTTTTACAAGGATACTTGGACACCACCACTAAACTTACTTCCATGATACAAATTTACGCTTTTTTACCTTTTCTTATGACATGGATGACCTTCTACCTAGCCTACCAACTCTCTGCCAATGTACGCATCGATTTTCAAGCTGCAGCCATCTCTTCTTTCATCGCTTCACTCATTTGGTTTCTTTCAAAAATGGGTTTTGTATTTTATGTAGTACATAACAAAACCTATGAGAGTATCTACGGCAGTGTCAGTACTTTACTTTTTTTCTTTTTATGGATCTACATCTCTTGGGCTATCTTCATACATGGTTTAAAGTTTTGTGCCTTGTTACAACAAGATGAAGAGATAGAACATATATAACCCTGCTAACCCCAACACTCCATAAAACAACTTTCTATACCAGATAGCCCCTATAGACAATCCCACATACCCAAGCATCATCCATAAAGGCAACAAATGTTCTTTACTTTGCGTAGGTAAATCAAAGAGCCATAACAATCCACCATCTAAAAGCATACCAAGCCCAAAGAGATGTAATATCATCACCAAAGGGTAAAAAGGTACAAACAGCACAGACAACAGTGGTGAAAGGAGTTGGTAGACACTTGTTACACCAAAGATGTAATGCACCACAGGAAGCATCAAGATAAAGATCCCTATAGGTATAAAGAGAAATGAGATAACCCATTTACTGTAGTCTTTAGTGTACTGCAGCAGTAGAAAGATATAAAATACCCCTGCAACTGAAAGCCAAAATGAAAGTGAGACCAAGAGACTAGGGAAAAGTGCCACAAGTGACAATAGTATACTTGTCAAAAATGTAAAACTAAGTAATTCCATGCCAAGTAAAAGTACTGCCCATCCCACCAGTACCATAGCATAAGAACGCACAAGTGACGGAGGGAAATCCACAAACCAAAGATAGACACCCAAAACCACCATAGCCACCAATCCTACATCAAAAAGTGCATGACGGTAAGGGAAAAACTTTTGCTGCAAAGGTCTATAGAAAAAATAGAGAAATCCATACACAAGTCCCCAAAGTATNCCTAANTGAAAACCACTTAAAGCTACCAANTGGCTCACACCNAACATACTNACTTTNTCTCTNAAACCTTTNTCNANAGGTGTTGCAAAAAAGATGGCATTNTAAAANGTTTGTAANGCACTGTTACTNTGTTGNGAAGCTACNTTTTCAAGTAACGTATCTTTAAAAGTAAGGGGNAGTTTCTCTTGATNTTTTATCTTAGACTTTACATAAAAAGTCCCTAAGTAGTCTTTAAAAGATATGCTTGCATTGGGAAATATCTGTAAGCGTAAACGCTTATGATTAAAATCCTCTTTTCTATGTGAGGTGGTGTAAAAAGTAAAACCCTCTTCACTGCGTAACTTTAGTACTTTGTATCGTTTAGTATTTTTCGTTTTTTCATACGCTGTGATGACTTTAACATGGGTATAGTAAAACGGTTTCGAGATGAAGTTTTGGTAAGAGTGGTACTCAAAAAAGAGTCGCATAAGTATCACAAAAGCCAGCACTAGCATGGCAAATACAAAACCTTTTCTATAAGGAAAAAGTTTTGGCTTCTCTAAAGATGTGCCCATGAGATGATTATATCGTAGGCATATCTACGTTTATATTTGCTTCTTGCATCGGTATGTCGGCATCTTCATACTCTACTTCAAACGCAGGTGCGATGGCTTTNTCTACAAAACGTGTAAAGTTCTTTTGGAAAACAAGCTCAACGGTACCCGTAGGTCCATTTCTTTGTTTCCCTATGATGATCTCTGCATCTTCTTCAGACTTCTTCCTAAACTCAGACGAATACTCTTTACCTTCAGCCTTGGCTTTCATCTCTTTCTCTTTTTCCATCGCTTCACGGTAGACATCATCACGATACACAAACAAGATGATGTCGGCATCTTGCTCGATGGCACCAGATTCACGCAAGTCTGAAAGCATCGGACGTTTATTGTCACGGCTTTCTACCCCACGGTTAAGCTGAGAAAGGGCTACTATAGGTATCTGTAGTTCACGCGCCAGTTGTTTTAAACCCCTGGAGATTTCTGAGACTTCTTGCTGTCTACCCTCTTTACCATCACCAGACATCAACTGTAAGTAGTCGATGATAGCTACAGATATCTCAGGGTGCTGTGCTTTTAGCTTACGAAGCTTGGAGCGTACATGATGTATGGTTGCGTACCCACCATCATCTACAAAGAGTTTCTTTGATGCCAGATCAGTCGTAGCTGCTGAAAGCTGTGACCACTGTTCATCTCTTAGATCACCTACTCTTAACGCTTGTAAGGGTATGGAAGTTTTCGCAGAAAGTAGTCTTAACATCAGTTGTTCTGCTGGCATTTCCAGTGAGAAAAATGCTACGCCTTCGTTACGTTCTATGGCTCTAAGTGCCATGTTTAGTACCAATGCCGTTTTACCCATCGCAGGCCGTGCAGCGATGATAACCAAGTCCCCTTTACCAAAACCAGAGGTTCTGTCGTTCAAGTTTTTAAACCCTGTGTCCGTTCCTATGAGTTTGGAGTTTCCCAGTGCTTTGAGACGCTTGATCTCATCCATCATCGCTAGGGTGATCTCTTTGGATTCTCTAAAGTCTTGATTGGTATTGTTTTGTGTGATCTCGTAAAGTTTTTTCTCCACGAGGTTCATCACCTCTTCAGCTGGTAGATCATCTTCTATGGTCACTTTTTTGATCTCAGTGGCAAGGGTTGCTAACGCTCTTTTACTTGACTTTGCTTTTATCTCACTAAGGTATGCAGCTGTGTTTGAGATAGGGTTTGCCGAAAGCAGATCAAGCATCGCTACTTCATCAAACTTGCCCATGTTTATCAGTTTAGAACGTAAAAACTCTTCATCTATAGGTTTTTCTTCACGGCTAAGCTCTTCCATCGCAACAAAAACATGTTGATGAAATGGCAGATAAAAGTCATGAGACATCAGTTTCGCAGCTATCTCTTCATAGGTTTCAGGATCAAAAATGATCGCGGAAAGCACTGCACGTTCTATGTTGAGATTGTACATGTTTTCCATTACTTGTTGTCCTCAGCAAACTTTTCTACTTCAGTGACAAACCTATCTACTAACTCTTTTTCAGGTAGTCTGGCCACCACTTCACCTTTAAGCATCACAAGCCCTGACCCTTTACCGTAAGCTATGGCAACGTCAGCATGCTTGGCTTCACCTATGGCATTGACCACACATCCCATCACAGAGACATCCATAGGCGTTTTGATGTGGGCTGTACGTTTTTCCACCTCTGCAACTGCGGTTACTAGATCTGCTTCTATACGTCCACAGGTAGGACAAGAGATGATATTTAACCCCTCTTTGATGCGTCCTGAGTCTTTGAGTATGGCTTTACCTACTTTTATCTCTTCTTCAAGCTCTCCAGTGATAGAAACCCTCATCGTGTCGCCTATGCCATCAAGCAACAAGGCACCCAAACCGATGGAAGACTTGATAGTAGCATGGAAGATAGTCCCTGCCTCTGTAACACCTAAGTGAAAAGGGTAGTCATTTTTAGGACGTAGCATTCGGTAAGCATCTACTGTTCTGTCTACATCTGAAGCTTTGAGTGAGACTTTGATGTCTGTAAATCCCAAGTCTTCTAGGAACTTGATGTTGTACTCCGCACTCGCCACCATACCCTCAGCCGTTGCACCGTATCTGTCATCAAACTCTTTTTCTAAAGAACCTGCATTTACGCCTATGCGTATGGGTAATTTTCGCTCATTACAAGCTTTGACTATCTCTTTAATGCGTGATTTTTCACCGATGTTCCCTGGGTTTAGGCGTATACAGTCAACCCATTTTGCCGCCTCGAGTGCCAACTTATAGTTAAAGTGAATGTCTGCGATGAGTGGTAAAGATATCTGCTCTTTGATGGCTTTGAGTGCCAGTGCATCTTGCATTTCAGGCACAGCCACACGCACCATATCAGCCCCTGCAAAGTGCAAACGGTTTATCTGTTCTACTGTTTCATACACATTATGTGTATCTGAGTAAGTCATAGACTGCACAGAGATAGGTGCATCCCCACCTACAGCTACATCACCGACATATATCTTCTTCGTTGGATATCTTGGTTTCACAAAGTCTCCTTTAAAGAAGATAGTGAATAGTGAACAGTGAATAGTGAATAGTT
>JGI24023J19991_10001534_pt1 | contig 17497 bp, 14 predicted proteins | sample Cruoilmetagenom1_FD_19991 | JGI IMG/M metagenome (IMG submission 19991) | reverse complement strand
ATCAGCTCGTCCGGCGACGGCGCCCAGTTGACGGTGAAGGCCGGCCGTTCGGTCTTCACCCTGGCGACCTTGCCGAAAGAGGATTTCCCGACCACGGGGGAGGTCGATCTGCCCCATGACTTCCGCCTGGCAAGCCCCGAGTTACGCAACCTCATCGACCGGACGCGCTTTGCCATCTCGACCGAGGAAACACGCTATTACCTCAACGGCATCTATGTGCACGCCAGCGAGACCGACGGCGTGCCTTGCTTGCGCGCCGTGGCGACCGATGGGCACCGTCTGGCCCGTTTCGAAATGCCGCTGCCCGAGGGAGCGACCGGTCTGCCCGGTGTCATCATACCGCGCAAGGCGGTGGCCGAGTTGCGCAAACTGATCGAGGAGACCGAGGACCCAATCGCCGTCTCGCTTTCGGATACGAAGGTGCGGTTCGCCTTTGGCCAGACGGTGCTGACCTCGAAACTGATCGACGGCACATTCCCCGACTACGAACGGGTGATCCCGACCGGCAACGACAAGGTGGTCGAGGTGGATTGCCAGACTTTTGCCCAGGCGGTGGATCGGGTCTCGACGATTTCGTCCGAGAAGAGCCGGGCGGTGAAGCTGGTCATCGAAAACGGCAACATCACCCTGTCGGCCAGCAGCCCGGAGAACGGCACTGCCACCGAGGAAATCGAGATCAGCTACGGCGGTCCGGGCATCGAGATCGGCTTCAACTCGCGCTATCTTCTCGACATTGCCCAGCAGATCGAGGGCGAGTCGGCGGAGATCACCCTGGCGGACGCGGCATCGCCGACCATCGTCCGCGACCGGGCGGATTCGAGTGCGCTTTACGTCCTCATGCCCATGCGGGTTTGAGCGGTAAGACGCGAACATTGGCAAGCAAGTCGATTCTTCAGACCACACAAGCGGCGGGGCCGGCGGCGGCGCCCGGGCCTTCGGCGTGGCTTGCCCGCCTGTCGCTCAGTCAATTCCGCTGCTATGCCCATGCGGAGATTGAAACCGACGGCCGGCCGGTGGTGCTCACCGGTCCCAATGGCGCCGGCAAGACGAATTTGCTGGAGGCTATCTCGTTTCTTGCCCCGGGGCGGGGGTTGCGCCGGGCTCGGCTTTCGGAGATCGATCGGCGCGGTGCCGGGGAAAATGAGGTTCTAGAGGTGATGAGCGGGGCGGCGTTGACTGAGGCGGCGTTGACTGGGGCGGCGTTGACTGGGGCGACCATGAACGGTGCGCGCAACGGGACTTGGGCGGTGGCCGCCACGGTGATGGCGCCTGAGGGACCGCGCGAGTTGGGTACCGGACGCGAACCGGCGGCCGTTGGCGTTGCGCCAGAGGCTAGCCGTGAGCGGCGCGTTGTGAAAATCGACGGCGCCTTCGCGCGCAGTCAGCAGAAGCTGGGCGAGATTCTCAGCATGACCTGGCTTACACCGCAAATGGATGGCCTGTTTCGCGAGAGCGCCGGCGGCCGTCGACGTTTTCTCGACCGTCTCGTCTATGGCTTCGATGCGGCGCACGCCGGCCGTGTCTCGGCCTACGAGCAGGGCCAGCGCGAGCGGGCGCGGCTGCTCAAGACGGCCACACGGACGGGGGGGGCCGATGCGGCTTGGTTGGATGCCCTCGAGGAAAGCATGGCCCAGCATGGGATCGCCATCGCCGCCGCCCGGCGTGATCTGGTGAGCCGCTTGGCACGGGCCTGCGCGGTGCGGGTCGGTGGATTTCCGGTCGCCGGGTTGGCTCTGACCGGCGAGGTTGACCGCTGGCTCGACGACATGGCGGCTTTGCACGCCGAGGAAAAATTACGCGAGGTGCTTGCCGCCGCCCGCCGCCGTGACGCCGAGATGGGCGGTGCCGTCATCGGTCCGCACCGCAGCGATTTAGCGGTCCGGCATCAGGATCGGGACATGGCCGCCGCGGATTGCTCGACCGGCGAGCAGAAGGCGTTGCTCATCTCCATTATTCTGGCGCATGCGCGTCTGATCGCATTGCACCGTGGGGCGGCGCCGTTGTTGCTGCTCGACGAGGTGGCGGCGCATCTGGACGAAACCCGCCGCGATGCGCTCTATGACGAGATTTTGGCGCTTGGCGCCCAGGCCTGGCTGACCGGCACCGATGCGGTGGTCTTTGCGTCCCTGGGCGATGCGGCGCAGTTTCTGAGCGTGCACGAAGCGACGATCGCCGCTGCTCCGCCACCGGGGCGCATGTCATGAGCAAAACCAGCGAAGTTGTCGGCGGCGACGCCCAGCCCGCCTATGGCGCCGAGTCCATCAAGGTCCTGCGCGGCCTCGATGCGGTGCGCAAGCGGCCGGGCATGTATATCGGCGATACCGATGACGGCTCGGGCCTGCATCACATGGTCTACGAGGTGGTCGACAACGCCATCGACGAGGCCTTGGCCGGCTATTGCGACAAGATCGAAGTGGTGCTTAACGGCGATGGCTCGGTCACGGTACGTGATAACGGCCGCGGCATCCCAGTGGGAATCCACGCGGAGGAGGGCGTTTCCGCCGCCGAGGTCATCATGACCCAATTGCACGCCGGCGGAAAGTTCGACCAGAATTCCTACAAGGTCTCCGGCGGCCTGCACGGGGTCGGCGTCTCCGTCGTCAATGCGCTCTCGGAAACGCTCGATCTGACCATCTGGCGCGACGGTAAACAGAACTTCGCACGCTTCCATGACGGCGTGGTCGAGGCGCCCCTTGCGGTGACTGGCGAGGCGGACTCACGCACCGGCACCGAGGTTACGTTCCTGCCGTCGACAAAAACCTTCACGATGACCGAGTTCGACTTCGCGACCCTTGAGCATCGCCTGCGTGAATTGGCGTTTCTCAATTCCGGCATCCATCTGACCTTAACCGACGACCGGCACGCCGAGTCGAAGACGGTGGCGCTGCACTACGAAGGCGGTCTTGAGGCATTCGTCCACTACCTCGACCGCACCAAGAGCGCGCTTATCGAGCAGCCTGTCGTTATTCAGGCCGAGCGTGACGGTATCGTCGTAGAGGCGGCCCTGCAATGGACCGACAGCTACCACGAGACGGTGCTCTGTTTTACCAACAACATTCCGCAGCGCGACGGCGGAACGCATCTGGCCGGTTTCCGCGCCGCCCTGACCCGGCAGGTGAACAGCTACGCCGTTTCTTCGGGCATCGCCAAGCGCGAGAAGGTCGCGCTGACCGGCGATGATGCGCGCGAGGGGCTGACCTGCGTGCTCTCGGTCAAGGTGCCGGACCCGAAATTTTCCAGCCAGACGAAAGACAAGTTGGTCTCTTCCGAGGTGCGGCCGGTGGTCGAGAACGTCATCAACGAGCGTCTTGGCCAGTACTTCGAAGAACACCCGGCCGAGGCTCGGCGCATCGTCGCCAAGGTGGCCGAAGCCGCCGCCGCGCGCGAGGCCGCGCGCAAGGCGCGCGAGCTGACCCGGCGCAAGGGCGCCCTCGACATTTCGTCCTTACCCGGAAAGCTCGCCGACTGTCAGGAGCGTGACCCGGCCCTGGCGGAAATTTTCATCGTCGAGGGTGAGTCCGCCGGCGGCTCCGCCAAGCAGGGCCGCGACCGGCGCTTCCAGGCGATCCTGCCGCTTAAGGGCAAGATCCTAAATGTCGAGCGGGCGCGCTTCGACAGGATGCTTGGCTCGGCCGAGATCGGCACGCTGATCACGGCGCTGGGCACCGGCATCGGCGTCGACGAGTTCAACATCGACAAGCTGCGTTATCACAAGATCATCATCATGACGGATGCGGACGTGGACGGTAGCCACATTCGCACCCTGCTTCTGACTTTTTTCTTCCGGCAGATGCGCGAGCTTATCGAACGCGGCCATCTCTACATCGCCCAGCCGCCGCTCTACCGTGCCAAGCGTGGCGAGTCGCTGCGCTACCTGAAGAACGACGACGGACTGGAGAACCACCTTATCGACAACGGTGTGCGCGACAGCGTGCTGGTGCGCGCCGACGGCGTCCAGGTCGCCGGCGCCGATCTGCGCGCCCTGGTGGAACAGGCGGTACAGGCCAAGCACCTGATGGAACCCTTGGTCCGCAAGGTCAGCAGCGTGCCCATCGTCGAGCAAACCCTGATCGCCGGTGCCCTCAATCCGGAGATCATCGCCGATACGGAGCAGGCGGCGCAGGCGGCGCAGTACATCGCCAAGCGCCTGGATGCCCTGGCCCGTGATATAGAACGCGGTTGGCAGGGTGGGTCGGCGGCCGATGGCGGCCTCACGTTTGGCCGGACCTTGCGGGGGCTAACCGAGCGACGGTTGATAGATGGGCCGCTCCTGCGCTCCAGCGAAGCGCGCCGCCTCGACCAGATGGCGCCTGCCTTGCAAGAGACCTATCAGCTGCATTCGACCTTGCGCGGCAAGGACAAGGAATATGCCATCTCCGGCCCGACGTCCCTGGCCGAAGCGGTCTTCGAAATGGGGCGCAAGGGCGTGACCATCGCCCGCTACAAGGGTTTGGGCGAGATGAATGCCGAGCAGCTTTGGGAAACCACACTCGATCCCAACGCGCGGGCCTTGTTGCAGGTCAAGGTGGCGCATGCGGACGAGGCCGCCGGCATCTTCTCGACCCTGATGGGCGATGCGGTGGAGCCGCGCCGCGAGTTCATTCAGACCCATGCTCTCGAAGTCACCAACCTGGATGTGTGACAATCAAGACGTGTGACATCCGGCGTCCGCAGCAAGCCTGTGACGGCCGCGGCACGGAATCGGCTTCCTCTCGCCATGACGGCGCCACATTGGCGCTGTTGTCTGCGTATAGGCTACGGGCCTCGCCTGGGCCAGATGAATGCACTAGATAGCGTGGCATGACCGGACGACGAGGACGGGACTCGGCTAACCGTGATCCGCGCCGTGCCCGCGCCGAACGGCGCTCGGGCAGGCAAAGTTGGCCTATGCGCCTTGTGGTCTGGGGTGGCAGCCTGGCCATCTGGGGCGGCGTCGCGGCTATGCTGTTGGTGGCTTGGTACGCCTATGACCTGCCGCGGATCGACGAGATCGCGGCGATCACCCGGCGGCCCAGCGTGACACTGATGGCCGCCGACGGCACGCTTCTAACTACCTACGGCGAGGTCTACGGCGAGATCGTTACTGTCGGCGACCTGCCGCCCCATTTGCCGCAGGCGGTTCTCGCCGTCGAGGACCGGCGGTTTTACGATCACTTCGGCATCGATTTGCTCGGGCTAGCCCGCGCCATGCTGGCGAATGTCCGCGCCGGCCGCATTATCCAGGGCGGCTCGACCATCACCCAGCAATTGGCTAAAAACCTGTTCCTTACGCCCGACCGCACCGTCAAGCGGAAGGTGCAGGAAATGCTGCTCGCCTTCTGGCTGGAGCAAAAGTTCAGCAAGGATCAGATCCTCAGCCTTTATCTCAACCGGGTGTATTTGGGCTCCGGCACCTATGGTATCGACGCCGCGGCCTGGCACTACTTCGGTAAACCGGCNAAGCAGGTAAACCTCTACGAAGCGGCGCAGCTGGCCGGGTTGCTCAAGGCGCCGTCGCGCTACAATCCGGTGCGCGACCGTAATCAGGCGGACGAGCGCACGGCGTTGGTCCTGCGCACCATGGTCGAGAGCGGCTTTGTCCTCGAGGCCGAGGCCGCGCAGGCGCAGGCGCAAAAGACCCGCGGCCGCGCCATCGCCGGTGCCCAGGCACGTTATTTCGCCGACTGGATCATGGGCCAGGTCGCTAGCTACGTGGGCCGCGTCGACGGCGATCTCACGGTCATCACGACGCTGAACCCCTATCAGCAAAGGGTCGCCGAGGAGGAGCTTGCCGCCATGCTCGACGGCGACGGTGTCAAACGGCGGGTCGGCCAGGGGGCGGTGGTTGTGCTCGATCCCGATGGCGCGGTGCGCGCCATGGTCGGTGGCCGCGACTATGGCACCAGCCAGTTCAACCGCGTTACGCAGGCTTTGCGCCAACCCGGCTCGGCCTTCAAGCCGTTCGTCTATCTGGCCGGCTTCGAAGAAGGCCTGACACCGGACGACAAGGTCTTGGATGCGCCGCTCGATATCGACGGGTGGGCGCCCAAGAACTACGCCGAGCGTTACTATGGCGATGTGACGGTGCGTGAGGCCTTCGCCCGCTCGCTCAACGCCGCGACAGTGCGCATCAGCCAACGTGTCGGCCCCGAGCGCGTGGCGGCGGTGGCCCGTCGGCTTGGCATTACCTCGGATATCGAGGTTGCGCCCAGTATCGCCTTGGGCACCTCGGAGGTGACCTTGCTCGAGCTGACCGGCGCCTATGCGGTCTTCGCCAATCATGGCAATGGCGTTTGGCCGTATGGCGTCGCTGAAATCCGTGGCCCCAACGGCGAGGTTCTGTTCCGCCGCACCGGCGGCGGTCCGGGGCGATTGGTGCAGCCGCGCATCGTCGATGGCATGACCAATCTGATGAGCGCCGTGGTCGCCTGGGGCAGCGGCAAGGGGGCTAACCCGAAGCGCCCGGCGGCGGGCAAGACCGGGACCAGCCAGGATTCGCGCGACGCCTGGTTTGTCGGCTTCACCGGCGAGCTGGTCGCCGGCGTCTGGCTGGGTAACGACGATGGCACGCCGACCGCCGGTGTAACCGGCGGCTCGCTGCCGGCCGTCCTCTGGCGCCGGGTGGTCGAGCGCGCCGTCGAGGGTGTGTCTCCACGGCCGCTGCCGGGCGGCGGCGACGAGATCGCGGAAATCGACAGGGATGATTCTGGCGGCGGCTTCATTGCGCGCATCCTCAGAAGCCTGGGGCAGGCGCCGGCGCGCGAAACCGTAACGCCGAAACCGCGCGAAACCATCAAGCGAAACGAACCCTAACTCAATTTCTTGTCCACAGCCTGAGATTGCGCGTTAGTATTCCTTCCTAAGGTCGGGTGGACAGGACTTGGTGGGGGACCGAGGGGTTGAGTCTACTAAGCAAGCTGACGGACCCATTGTTTGCGAGCGGGTCGCGGTCGCGCCAACGTGATTTTCTAGAGGCCGCGATGGCCAGCGCCGCGCTGGCCGCGGCGGCGGACAGGCCGATCAGCCTGGCGGAACGGCACACCCTGGATCAAGTCCTCGAAAGCGTGGAGATGTTGCGCGCCGTCGAGGTGCACCAGGCGGTGGCGATCTTTGACGGCTATGTGGATGCGATCAAGGACGATCCCGCCGGCGCCCGCAGCAAGGCCTTGGGTGCGGTTGCGGTGCTGGCTGGTGACGAGGCGCTGGCGCCGTTGCTGCTGCGCATCGCGACGGCGCTGGCACGGGCGGACGGTCCGATGACCGAGCCGGTACGCGACGAGGTTGCCGCCATCGCGGCAACGCTGGGCTTACCGCCGCCGGAACCGGATGATGGCACTTTCCTCGACAAGCCGACCGACGGCGAGGCGGCGGTGACCGTCGTGCTCGGCAACGAGAAAGGGGGCACCGGCAAGTCGACCACGGCCATGCATCTTGTGGTCGCGTTGCTCAAGTTGGGGCACCGGGTGGCCAGCATAGATTTGGACGGCCGACAGGGCACGCTCTCGCGCTATGTGGCGCACCGGGCGGCGTTTGCCGAGCGCGCCGGGGGGGGCAATGGGCATACCATCCCCATGCCGGTGCATACCTGCATTACCGAATCGGAGACCCGCGATCGGGACGAGGCGCTGGCGCGCGACCGCGACCGTCTGCGTCAAGCCTTCGCGGAGGCGGCGGATTGTCGCTTTCGGGTCATCGATACCCCGGGCAGCGCCTCACGCCTGTCGCAATTGGCGCATGCCCATGCGGACGTCTTGATCACACCGCTCAATGACAGCTTCCTCGATGTGGACGTGTTGGCGCGCATCGACCGCGAGCGCCGCGAAGTGCAAGGACCGAGCCCATATAGTGAGATGGTCTTGGACCAGAGCGAACAACGGGTCGCCGCTGGGCGCGCGGCCATCGACTGGGTGGTCATGCGCAACCGGATGGCCCACATCGACGCCCGCAATTCTCGCGAGATGGGCGGTCTCCTCGACCAGCTCGCGGCGCGCTTGCATTTCCGTCTGGTCCAGGGGTTCGGTGAGCGGGTCGTCTTCCGCGAGTTGTTCTATCGCGGCCTGACCCTGTTCGATCTACCGGAGGAGAGCGCCGAGGGCCGTCGCGCCGAGTCCCCCAACACCGCGTACCGTGGGCCCGCAAGCCATCTGCACGCCCGCCAAGAGATCGATACGCTTGTCGGCGCGTTGGGCTTCGCCTCACTTGGCCTGGGCAAACAACCGGCACGCGCCGGTTCATGAAAAAGCGCCCATGAAAAAACGCCCATGAAAAAACGGGAGGGCGAGCCGTGGATGGAACCGCCCGCCTACGCGCGGACCCTGCGCGGCTTCAACGTCAATCTGGTGGTGCGCGATGTCGCGCCGTCGGTTGCCTTCCAGCAGGAGGTGCTGGGCGCCGAGATAGTCTACAGCGATGCGGATCTGGCGGTCATGCGCCACGACGGGCACGAGTGGATGGTGCATGCTGCCCATGCCTATGTAGGAGAGGACGGCGCGCGCATGCCCTTCCTGACCCATACCGAGGCAGCGCATATCCGTGGTGGCGGTGTCGAGCTGCGCCTCTATGGCATCGATCCGGATGCGGCCGAGGCTCGGGCGCGGGCACGCGGCGACCGTGTTCTAGCGGAATCGAGCGATAAGCCACATGGCTTGCGGGAATGTTATCTGGTGGACCCGGACGGATACGTGTGGGTGCCCGGTGTGCCCTCAAACGGTTAGCCGGCGCTTAGCCGTAGCGCAGCAGCCGATCACCGCGTTTCCGTAGCCAGCCGCGCGCGTGCGCCACGTCGTCGGTCAAGCGGGCGACCAGCGCCCAAAAGCGCGGGCCGTGGTTCATGTGCTTGAGATGCGCGACTTCGTGCGCGACTACGTAATCGAGCACTGTCTCGGGGGCGAGGATCAGGCGCCAAGTAAAGCTCAAGTTGCCCTCGGCGCTACAGCTGCCCCAGCGGCTGGTGGTATCGCGCAAGCTCAGGCGCTGTATGGAACGGCCGACGATCTCCGCCTTTTCTCGGGCCCGCGCGGATATCTCACGCCGCGCCTCGACCTTCAGGAAATCATGCACCCGCCGCGATAGATGCTCTTGCTGGCCCGAGACCCAGATCGCGCCGTCGGCACGCCAAACACCGCGCCGCCCCGCCGGGTCGTGGCGAATGACATGCTCGTCGCCCAGCAGCGGCAGGACCGCCCCGTCTTCAAACGGCACATGCTCGGGCAGGGCATCGAGATGATCGAGAATCCAACCGGCCTTGTCCTCGGCGAAATCGAGGCCCTGGCTCAGGGGTGTCCGTCGCGGCAGCACCAGATGGACGCCGCCACCACGATCCAGGCTGATGGAGATCCGTCGGGCGCGCGGGTTTCGCGACACGAGTAGCGGTATCTCTCGCTCGGCCACACGCAAGACTTTGGAGTCGTCGGGCTCGGCCACCATAAATGTAGTATACCGGTGAGTCGGCGAGGGACAAGGGCTGGAGACCCAAGCCTAACAGCCGAAATCCTAGGTTTGGGTAAATCAGCACAACTACTACGTGTAGTTGCGCTCCGCTTCTCGCTGCAGCAAGGCTTGCTTACGGCGCATGCCCCAGCGGTAGCCGCCGAGCCCGCCGTCTTCGCGCAAGGCCCGGTGGCAGGGGATGACGATGGAGACCGGATTGGTGGCACAAGCCCGGCCTACGGCACGCTGCCCGCGGGGAATCCCCAAAGATTCGGCGATTTCCGAGTAACTGCGCGTCTCGCCGGGCGGAATCGTGATCAGCTCCTGCCAGACACGCCGCTGGAAGGCGGTCGCGCGGACATCCAGCGGTAAATCCACGTGCGGGGTCTCGCCCGCCAAATGGCGCAGCACCGCATCGACCGCCGGCGCGATGGCCGCCTCGTCGGGAACGATCGAGTCGGTCTTGGGAAACTCGTCATGCAGCGCCGCGATCAGCGGCGCATCCGCATCGCCCAGGCTAAGAAAACAAACGCCGTGGGCGGTGGCGGCGACCAGCAAGCGGCCCAACACCGAATCGACGATGGCATAGATAATGTGCGCGCCCTTGCCGCCCTTGGCGTAGGAGGCCGGGGTCATACCGAGCTGCGCTTGCGCCTGCTCATAGACCCGGCTGGACGAGCCGTAGCCGGCCCCATAGGTTGCCCCGGCCACCGACTCACCGTTCTTCAGCTCGTCGCGAAAGCGTCGGGTGCGCCGGGCATCGGCATAGTCGCGCGGCGAGACACCCATGGCCCGCTTGAACAGGCGTTGCAGGTGCCATGGGCTCAAACCCACCGCCGCCGCAAGATCGGCCAAGGTAATCCCTTGGCCGTCGCGCGCATCGATGTGGGCGCAGGCGGCGCGAATTTGCGCCAGGTTGCCCTGTGATACGTTCAGGGGGGCTAACTTCGGGCCTTGTCCGGCCATGGTTGGATCCTCGTTGTGTTCATGTCATCGCCTGGTTCTAAGGGCAATGCGCCGGCGGGGCTATCCGAAGCTTGCGCGCCGCGGCGGCCTTTTTTCTCCGGTGCCGCTCAATACAACCTGTTGGCAAGGCGGCCCAAAAAGGATTAACGTCGTTGTAACATAACCGTCACAATCCGTCGCGATAACGGATCGCGGCGTCGCCACGCGTCGCCGGAGAAGGGCTAAGCGCGCAATCGTCAACGAACGACAGGGAGATAAGCAATGCGATATGTCAGGATGATGGCCGCCACGCTGGTGGTCTCGGCCTTAGCGGCCCTCGGGTCAGCGGGGACCGCCTCGGCGAAGACCGAGATTCAATGGTGGCACGCCATGGGTGGCGCGCTCGGCGAAATCGTCAACGATATCGCCGCCGGCTTTAACCAGAGCCAGGACGAATACGAAGTCAAAGCGGTCTACAAGGGCAACTACACCGAGACCATGACCGCGGGTATCGCCGCCTTCCGCTCCGGCAAACCGCCCCACATCATGCAGGTCTTCGAGGTCGGCACCGCGACCATGATGGCGGCCAAGGGCGCGGTCTATCCGGTCCATCAGTTGATGGCCGACCAGGGCCAGCCCTTCGATCAGAGCCGGTACATCTCCGCGGTGGTTGGCTATTACACCACGACCGACGGCAAGTTGCTGTCGATGCCGTTCAACTCTTCCACCCCGGTGGTGTTCTGGAACAAGGCGGCCTTCAAGAAGGCCGGCCTCGATCGGGCGCCCGAGACCTGGGAGGAGATGGGCGAGTTTTCCAAGAAGATCATCGCCTCCGGCGGCGCCGAGTGCGGCTTCACCATCGGCTGGCAGTCCTGGTCGATGCTGGAGAACTTCAGCGCCTGGCATAATGTGCCCTTCGCGACCAAGGAGAACGGCTTTGCCGGGTTGGACACCGAGTTCGCCTTCAACAGCCCGCTCCACGTCAAGCACATCAAACAGCTCGCCGATTGGCAGGCCGACAAAGTGTTTACCTACGGCGGCCGGCGCGGTGACGGCAATCCACTGTTCGCCGACGGCAAGTGCGCCATGTTGATCAACTCCTCGGCCTACTACAGCGGCCTAAGGAAGAGTGCCAAGTTCGATTTCGGCACCAATCAGCTGCCCTACTGGTCGACGGTCGCGGGCGCGCCGCAGAATTCCATCATCGGCGGCGCCACCCTGTGGGTGCTGACCGGCAACCCGAAGAGCGACTACGCGGGTGTGGGCAAGTTCCTCAACTACATGTCCGACGTCTTCGTGCAGGCCTATTGGCACCAGAACACCGGTTACGTGCCGATCACCAACGCTGCCTACGAAATGACCAAGGGCTCGGGCTACTATGAGAAAAACGAAGGCCGAGACGTCGCCATCCTGCAGATGAGCGGCAAGGCGCCGACGCCCAACTCCAAGGGCTTGCGCCTGGGTAGCTTCGTGCAGACCCGCGATATCATCAACGAAGAGCTTGAGGCGATCTGGGCCGGTAAGAAGACCGCCCAGCAGGGTTTGGATTCCGCTGTCGAGCGCGGCAACAACATCCTGCGCAAATTCGAAAAAGCCAACAAGTAGTTGGCAAGCAGGCCGTGAAGAGTCCGGGACCGCATTGCGATTGCAAGCGGTCCCGGGTTCCCCTCGCACCTGAATCATGCTCTAGCAGTTCATGCAAAAGCGGGTAACCTTCCGGAACCTCTGGCTGCCTTATCTGCTGCTCGCGCCGCAGGTGATTATCACGTTCATCTTCTTCATCTGGCCAGCCAGCCAGGCGCTGTTCCAGTCGCTCCTGGTCGAGGATCCCTTCGGCCTGAAAAGCAACTTCGTCTGGTTCGAAAACTTCGAGGAATTGTTCAGCAATCCGCTGTATCTGGATTCGATGCTGATCACCGCCGTGTTTAGCATTGCCACCACTTTGCTCGCGCTTTCCTCCGGGCTTCTGTTCGCGGTCCTGGCGGACCGGGCGGTCAAGGGTGCGTCGATCTACAAGGGCGCGTTGCTCTGGCCCTATGCGGTCGCGCCGGCGGTGGCCGGGGTCCTTTGGCTATTCTTGTTCAGCCCGGCCAATGGCATCGTGGCGGCGGTGCTGAGGGCCATGGGCTACGAGTGGAACCACGTGCTCAACGGCGGCGAAGCCATGCTCTTGGTGGTGATCGCGGCAGCTTGGAAGCAGATCGCCTACAATTTCTTGTTCTTCCTAGCCGGGCTTCAGATGATTCCGAGATCGGTGATCGAGGCGGCGGCGATCGACGGTGCCAGCCCGCTCAAGCGGTTCTGGACCATCATCTTTCCGCTGCTTACACCAACCACCTTCTTCCTGCTCGTAGTCAACGTGGTCTATGCCTTCTTCGACACCTTCGGCATCATCCACGCGGTCACCTCCGGCGGGCCGGCGGGGGCGACCAATATTCTGGTCTACAAGGTCTACGCCGATGGTTTCGTAGGGCTCGACCTGGGCGGCTCGGCGGCCCAGTCGGTCGTGCTGATGGGAATCGTCATTGCGCTCACCGTGGTTCAGTTCCGCTATCTGGAGCGGCGGGTGCAATACTGATGCCAAAGGTCCCTGACAATGATTGAGAACCGCCCCTGGTTGGCCTACGTGACCCACGGCGTTCTGGTCTTGGGCTTGATCGTGATTTCGTTTCCGATCTACATCGCCTTCGTCGCGTCGACCCACGAGGTCGAGAACCTGATCGCCACGGTGCAGCCCTGGTTTGGCGGCGCGTTGATCGAGAACTACCTGACCGTGTTGCAATCGGGCAAGCAGAACGCCGGCGGCGTGCCGGTCAACACGATGATGTTCAATAGCCTGGTCATGGCGCTCGGGATCATGGTCGGCAAGATCTCGATCTCCATCATCTCCGCCTACGCCATCGTCTATTTCCGCTTTCCGTTGCGCATGTTTTTCTTTTGGATCATTTTCCTGACGCTGATGCTGCCGGTCGAGGTGCGCATCCTGCCGACCTACAAGGTGGTGGTCGATCTCGGTTTGCTCGACACCTATGCCGGCCTGACCTTGCCGCTGATCGCCTCGGCGACCGCGACCTTCCTATTCCGCCAGTTCTTCCTGACCGTGCCCGACGAACTGGCCGAGGCGGCGCGCGTCGACGGCGCCGGTCCGATCCGTTTCTTCGTGACCATCCTGCTGCCGCTGTCGCGCACCAACATCGCGGCGCTCTCGGTGATCCTGTTCATCTACGGTTGGAACCAGTACCTCTGGCCGCTGCTGATCACCACCGACACCGACATGACCACCATCGTCATGGGCATTCAGCGCATGCTGTTCGTCGCCGACGCTGTACCCGAGTGGAACTTGACCATGACAACCGCGATTCTGGCCATGTTGCCGCCGGTCGTCGTGGTCCTGGTCATGCAACGCCAATTCGTCAAGGGCTTGGTGGACACCGAAAAATAGAGGCAACCGGGAAGCGCCATCATGGCCGGAATAGAACTTAGCAAAGTCCACAAATCCTACGGCAAGGATCGCGTCATCCATGGCGTCGATTGTGCCATCGCCGACGGCGAATTCCTGGTCATCGTCGGGCCCAGCGGCTGCGGCAAATCGACGCTTCTGCGCATGATCGCTGGGCTGGAGGTCGTGACCGGCGGCGAGATTTCCATCGGCGACCGAGTGGTCAACGATCTGGAGCCGGCCGAGCGTGACATCGCCATGGTGTTCCAGAATTACGCGCTCTACCCGCACATGACGGTCTATAACAACATGGCCTATGGCCTGAAAATCCGCGGCTTGCCAAAAGCAGAAATCGACACGCGTGTGCGCAAGGCTGCTGAAATTCTCGCCCTCGACGATGATTTGCTGCGGCGCCGGCCGCGCCAGCTCTCCGGCGGTCAGCGGCAACGCGTGGCCATGGGACGGGCGATTGTGCGCCAGCCCAGCGTCTTTCTGTTCGACGAACCGCTCTCCAACCTGGATGCCAAGCTGCGCGTACAGATGCGCCTGGAGATCAAAAAGCTGCAGCAGGATCTGGGCATCACCAGCGTCTATGTAACCCATGACCAGGTGGAGGCCATGACCTTGGGCCATCGCCTGATGGTGCTCAATGGCGGCGTGGTGGAGCAAATCGGCTCCCCGATCGAGCTTTACGAGCATCCGGCCACTCTCTTCGTTGCCGGGTTCATCGGTTCGCCGTCCATGAACCTGCTGCCGGCGCGCATCGGCGAGGGTGGCGATCGTGTGGAATTATCCGGTGGCGATAGCCTGGGCTTGCCACCGGGCCGATTTGCGGCGCACGCCGGCCGAACGGTCACCGCCGGCATTCGCCCCGAACACTTCGAACTAGCCGCCGATGATCAGAGTGTTGCCCACCTGGCGGTGGATGTGGTCGAGCAGCTGGGCGCCGATACCCTGGTGCACGGGCACTTCGGTAACGACCGCGATGATCTGACCCTGCGGCTGAACGGCACTCAGGATTTGCGGGCCCGCCAAGTGCTACCGATTTCCGTGCGGCCGGAGTTAATACATCTTTTCGATGCGGACAGCGGCCAGCGGCTGGACGGCTGAATCAACCGAAGCTGCGCAAGACCCGGATAGCGCCCATCGCGGAAATTTCTACAGTCGGGCTAAACCGATGTAAGGAATCAACGCGATGACCAATATCTTGTTTTCTTCCATGCCGACGGATCAGGCCGAGGCCTACTGGTCGGGAGCCGCCGATGCCTATGGCCACCCGCCCGAGGTGCATGTCTCGGCGGGGGACGGTGTCCCGTGCCGCCACTGTCTGCAGAACGTGGCCGAGGGGGAGCCCTATCTCATTCTCGCCTATCGGCCGTTTCCTCAACCGCAGCCCTACGCCGAAACCGGACCCATCTTTCTCCATGCGGAGCCGTGCGAACGNTACCCGGAAACCGACCGCATTCCTCCCATGATTCTGTCGAGAGAGCCCCGTCTGTTGAAGGGCTATAGCGAGAATGATCGCATCGTCTATGGCACGGGCGAGATCGTTACCTCAGCCGATTTGGCGGCGGCGGCCGCCAAGATTTTGGCGCGCGACGATATCAGCTATGTGCACGTGCGCTCGGCGCTGAATAACTGCTTCTCCTGCCGGGTCGACCGCGCTTGAGGGCCTAACGTCGCCGGACCGATTGACCGGACGCGGGCCAAGTCGCAGAATCGATTCATGACTTGGCCCACGCCGCCGGGCGTCTATGGCTCGGCGGAACCTTTGTTTTTGCTGCTCATGGCACTTGCCATCGAGGCCTATCTCGGCGGGCTGTCGCTGCGCGGCGGCTGGCTGCCGCGGCCGCGCCGGGCCTTTGCCCGATGGGTGCGGGAGGTGGAGCGGCGCCTAAACCGGCCCGAGCGCAGCGCCGCCGACCGCCGCCTGCGTGGCACCGTCGCCGTATTGGCTATGGCCATTCTTGTCCTCATCGTCGGGGCGCTGGCGGCGTTGCTCACCCGCTATTACCCCTTTGCCTGGGTGCTCGAGCTTCTGTTCTTGCCGCTCATTCTCTCGCAGCGCGGCACCTGGCGGCGCGGTGCGGCCGTGGCGGACGCGCTCAAGGACGGCAGCCTGATCCGGGCGCGCGAGGCCTTACGCCCCCTGGTCCGGGAACGCATCGAAGCGGCGCGGTTGGACGCTCTGGATGCCGCCGGGATCATCGAGGTGACGATCGCCGGAATCGGTTTACGCTTTGCCGCCCTCTTGGTCGGGCCGGTGCTCTGGTACGTGCTACTGGGCCTGCCCGGCTTGTTGTTGCAGCAGGCGACCTACATCATGGACTTGGCGCTGGGCGGCCGGGCCGGGGAATTCGGGCGCGCGGCGGAACGGTTGGACCGCATTGTCTCGGCCCCGTCTCGGGCGTTAGCCGCATTGCTTCTGGCCGCTTCCGCCGCCTTCGTTCCGGGCGGCAAACCCTTGGCGGCTTTGCGCTGCCTGCCGGCACATCGGGGCGGTCCGGCGGCCGCTCTGGCCGCCGCACCCGGCACGGCGACCGGCAATGCGCGCCTGGCGCGTGCTCTCGTGGTTTTTGCTGTCGCCTGCTTGTTTCAGGCGGCGCTTATCGGTCTTCTGGCCTTACTTCGCCTGAGCATCGGCCAGTAAGGCGTGATCCTAAGGCAGGGCCTTGCGCAGGGCGTCCGCGTCACGATTGAAAAACTTGCGCTCGAGGACGATCTCCCGCGGGGTGGTTACGGAGTTGTAGTACGCGTCATTGAGGTCCTGGCGGGTGATGATCTTCGCCCCTTCCAGCGAACCGCCGCCGAATAGGCCCGAGGCACGGGAAAAGGCGTAGATGTCCTTGCTGAAATGGGTGGTCGTCGAGGCCTCGACGCCGGCACCGAGCGGCCCGACGGCGACGCTGGCATCGGCGCCGAGTTTGAACTCGTCGCTCATGAACGCGTTGACCGCCCCATCGTTCATCAGGGCGAAGATCGTCTCGGAAACTTGCCCCCCGGCCTGCAGGCCGAAGCTGCCGGCGGCGAGCGTGTAAAAGGCGGGCGAGCTCCACGAGTTGTCGTCGCCGCGCACCAGCAATACGCCGGAGCCGCCTTCGGCACCGAAGATCAGACCGCCCTTGATGAGCTCGGGAATGATCAAGACGCCGCGCGCCTTCTCGACAACCGGGCGAACCTCGGGCCGGTCCGGATCGGTAAGCATGCGCTCTACCGTGAAACGGGATTCCTCGACCAGCTCCTCGGTCTTGACGTCGGCGCTAGCCGGGTGTGCAAAGGCGAGGACAATGACAACGCTCGCGGCTACGGCAAACAGGCCGCCTCGCCGCCACTTCGAGGACCATTGGGAAACTCGGACCATCGCGGGCCTCCATACATTGGTGGCAGATATTATACCATTACGGAACGGTTGCACCGATTCGCGCCTTGGTCAAAGCAACGAGCGCGGCAGGGCGTTGACCAGGCGCACACTCCAGGCATCGGTGTCGTCCGGGGCGTGGCTGCCGGCGGCGCCGGCGATGTGGTCGAGACGGGTCAGCGCGCAATTATCCACGGAAAAAGCCAGAGCTTGCTCCGGGTCAATGTTGAGGGCGATCGCCAAAGCGGCCCGAATCGTGCCGCCATGAGTAACCGCAACGATGTCGCGACCGGCGTGCGTGGCGGACAAGCGGCGGACCGTCCCGGAGACGCGCTCGACAACAGCGG
>JGI24023J19991_10001531_pt1 | contig 17506 bp, 19 predicted proteins | sample Cruoilmetagenom1_FD_19991 | JGI IMG/M metagenome (IMG submission 19991) | reverse complement strand
ATATTACACATGTGACAGCGCCGAGTCCAGGACTTTGTCTGGCCTGATACTCTTTTTAAATATTCCCACTTTTTTGTATTACACCCTGTTAGGTTTTCATGAGAGAACGGTTAAAAATGCGTGAGGAGGGGGCGTTATGTTGCGCTACGGTGCCGCAGCGCAACAAATCATGAACCTGCGGGGTTATCACAGGATGGACGGTATCCAAAGGCAATAATCTTAACCTTCGCTCAGAGAAATTAGAGCTGGGCAAATTTTATTTTACTGAGGGAGTTGTTTTTTGCCGAAAATATGGTATCCTTATTNTTCTANGNNAACCATNAGGAGCGGAAAATGGTCGGCCGGGTAAGCTTGTTCAGGGCGTGGGTCGGGTTGTTGGGGAAGGCCCGGAAAANAGTTTTGACCGGGAATCCGTGGGCAATTACAATCATCATGTTGACCTTNGTTTCGTCCGTGCATATCGTTCACGCTCAGGGGGTGAAGGACCAATCCTTTCANGAATGGCTCAAGGGGGTTCGCCGGGAGGCCCGTGCAGCGGGCGTTTCCCCCGAAGTTCTGGACCGGGCTTTTCGGCGGCTGAAGCCCATTCCCAGAGTGATCAAACTGGACCGCTCTCAACCGGAAGTTAAACTGACCTTCAAGCAATACCTGGACCGTGTGGTTTCCGGAAAGACCGTTTGGGATGGTCGGCGTTTGTACCGCGAACACCGAGATCTTCTGAAAAAGATCGGGGATCAATATGGGGTTGATCCCCGGTATATTGTTGCTCTTTGGGGCATTGAAACCCGATATGGGCGGATTACGGGCGGGTACCCGGTAATCGCCGCCCTGGCAACGTTGGCTTATGATGGTCGGCGTAGCGTTTTTTTCAGGGAGGAACTGATTCGAGCCCTCAAAATTCTTGATGAGGGTCATATTGCCGTGAAAGACATGGATGGTTCCTGGGCGGGCGCCATGGGCCAGGTTCAGTTCATGCCGTCATCTTTTGTGAGTTATGCTGTGGATTATGATGGTGATGGTCGGAGAGATATATGGGACAATGTGCCCGATGCGCTGGCATCCGCAGCCAATTACCTGGCAAAATCCGGCTGGAAGAAAGACCAGGGATGGGGGGGGGAAGTTTCTTTGCCTGCGGGGTTCAGTAAAGATTTGGTGGGAGAAAGCAGCAAGAAAACCCTTAAAGAATGGCAGCAACTGGGTGTTACCGGGAAGGGTGTTGCGGGAAAACCGAACCTGCGGGCATACCTGGTGCGGCCCAACAAAACCGGCGGTCCCATATTCCTGGCGTATCCCAATTATCGCGTAATCCTGAAGTGGAACCGATCCAATTATTTTGCCATTGCGGTGGGCACACTGGCGGATCGTATTGCAGCGCCATAAACCTTCGATTATACTTTCTGATTTTCTTAAATTCCACTTCAGACCCTTTCGCCCGGTTCCTACGCTGGAACGAGGAAAATCCGCAATCTAATTATACTCCCGGGTTTTCTTAAACGCCACCTCCGGCCATTGTTCCATTACATGTTCCAGCCGCCACTGGCTCGGGCCCAGAAAAGTCAATTCTTTTTCTGCATCAAGGGCCAGGTAGGCGGTATTTTCCTGTTGAAATTCCTTGAAACGTTTGGGGTCGTCGCAGCTCACCCAGCGTGCCACGGCCAGCTCCATGGGTTCGTAAACCGTATCGGCCCCATATTCCTGTTTGAGTCGACTGGCTGTAACGTCGAACTGAAGGACCCCTACAGCCCCCAAAATGTAGTCGCTGGTGCCTAAAGGGCGAAATACCTGGGTGGCCCCCTCTTCCGCTAGCTGGTGCAGTCCCTTTTGCAACTGTTTTGATTTCATCGGGTTTTTTAGGCGTATGCGCCTGAAGTGCTCCGGGGCGAAGTTGGGGATTCCGGTGAACTTGAGGGGTTCTTTTTCCGTAAAGGTGTCTCCGATTTTGATGGTGCCGTGGTTATGGATGCCGATGATGTCCCCGGGATAGGCTTCCTGAACATTCTCGCGGCTTTGGGCCATGAATATGGTGGCATTGGCAATGGCAATTTCCTTGCCGATGCGATGGTGGATGACTTTCATACCCCGCCTGAATGTTCCCGAACAGACCCGCAGAAATGCGATGCGGTCTCGGTGAGCCATATCCATATTTGCCTGAATTTTGAAGACAAATCCTGAAAAGGCGGGTTCATAAGGAGATACTTCCCGAGTCAAGGTGTTGCGGGACATAGGCGCCGGTGACATTTCAACGAATGCGTCCAGCAATTCCTTTACCCCGAAGTTGTTGATGGCGCTGCCAAAAAAAACAGGCGTCTGATTTCCCTTCAGGTAGTGCTTAAGGTCAAAGGGATTGGCGGCGCCGTCCAGCAATTCCACATCTTCACGGAGTTCATCGGCCTGGTTGCCGAGCAATTCGTCGAGACGGGGATCGGCAAGATCCTCTATCATTAAGCCTTCCTGCATCACGGAAGACTGCCCCGGTGTGAAGAGATGCAGCCCCCGGTGATGACGATTGTAGACCCCTTTAAAGGTTTTTCCCATTCCGATGGGCCATGACAGGGGTACGCACTCGATTTGAAGTTTTTCCTCAATGTCGCTCAAGAGATCCAGGGGGGGGAGTCCTTCACGGTCCAGTTTGTTAATGAAGGTGATAATGGGGGTATTGCGCATTCGGCAGACTTCCATGAGTTTTTCCGTCTGGGGTTCCACGCCCTTGGCGCTGTCGATAACCATCAGAGCACTGTCTACAGCCGTCAGTACGCGATAGGTGTCCTCAGAAAAGTCCTGGTGGCCCGGGGTATCCAGCAGGTTTACCTCAAAATCCCGGTAGTTGAATTTCATGGCGCTGGTGGTAACGGATATGCCCCTTTCCTGCTCGATGCGCATCCAGTCGCTGGTGGCATGGCGTGCGGCTTTTCGGGCCTTGATGGCGCCGGCCTGCTGAATGGCGCCGCCGAAAAGCAGCAGTTTTTCCGTCAGGGTTGTTTTGCCGGCGTCCGGATGGCTGATAATGCCGAAATTTCGCCGCCGGTTCACTTGCTGTTTGTGCTGTTTGTTCATTTTCCGCCTCAATTACAACGTAAAAAAAACGGGCTCTGGCAGAGCCCGGCTGGAGAGTAATATAATGCGTTAACACGAAAGGTCAATGGGCATAATGGCCGATGTTTTTTCTCATTCTTGACTCTTTTTCACCAGCCTGCTATCGATGGAGCAATTACCCATTTGATTAATAAGGAGAGAAAACCATGACGTTTGTATCCACTGCCGAACCGCCCCTTATACCACCTGAAAATGCCTTCTGGTTTTTTTTCCGAAAACAGCGTCTCCTGGTCATTCAAGAAGGCGAAAACACCCGCATTCCGAAAACGCGTGATCTTAAAAAAACCAATCTCTCTACCGAAGGGCAGCACTTTTTCGGCATGTTGAATGGTCAGCCATGCTATGCGTCGGGATTGGGAAGCAACGAGGCTATCCCTGAACCCTTCTCGGCCATGGAATTGCGACAGGTGTTTCGGCGTTTTGAAACGGATGGGGTTCAGGCGGCAGGGTTGGCCGGTCACTTGCTGGCATGGCATCGAAACCATCAATATTGCAGCAGATGCGGAAAGTCAAACGAGGACAAACCAGACGAAAGGGCTAAAATATGTCCGGAATGTGGATTGGTTAATTACCCCAGACTTTCTCCGGCCATCATCGTTTCAGTGGTCAGGGAGGGTAAAATTCTGCTGGCTCATTCAACCCGATTCCCCGAAGACTTTTACAGCGTTCTGGCAGGATTCGTGGAACCGGGTGAAACCCTTGAAGCGTGCGTCAGAAGGGAAGTATCTGAAGAGGTGGGCATATCGGTTAAAAATATTCGCTATTTCGGAAGCCAGCCCTGGCCGTTTCCCGATTCTCTCATGGTGGGGTTCACTGCGGAATACGCCGGCGGTGAAATAAAAGAAGACGGGGTTGAAATCTCCCATGCGGACTGGTTTGAACCGGACCGCCTGCCGCGAATTCCACCCGGAATCAGCATTGCAAGGAAGTTGATTGATGGGTTTACGGAGGAGCGCCCTCCGGTAACGCCGGCCGTACTTTCAAAATGATTTCTTTCCGGATTTGAACCAGACCCGGTTTGGCCCCTCTGGGCTTGGTGACGTATCGGGCCTGAGTGCACGAAACCGGCACAACACCGCCGTGTCGCGCCTTGCTGTAATAAGCGGCCACGGCGGCGGCTTGCTTCAAGGTGTCCCGGTTCGGCGCCTCTCCGGAACCGGTCCTCAGCAACACGTGACTGCCGGGCATGCCCCGTACATGGAACCAGTAATCATTGGGCTTTGCCAGTTTGAGGCTGAGATAGTCGTTGTCTACGGCTGTTTTTCCCGCAATCACTTCCCAGCCATCCGGCAGTTCATGTTCTATAATGTTATGCTGGGCGGCCAAGAAATCTACCTGCCGGGGGTAATAATTCGGGATTCATTCTCTTTTTGGGCAGCCTGTTGTGCCTGCATCTGTTTCGCTCTTTCCACCATCTCTTCCAAGGCTATTTTCATGGCGCCGGGAAACTCTTCTATGGCCTGTTTCAGGGTGGTGGCTTTCAACGGGCATTGAAGGGGAACAAGTCCTTGTGGGGAATGGAGCTGGGTGTGGCCCACAAAGATGGTCATACGGTTTTCATCATCGGCTCCGTCCGGTTTGATGGGCCGAAGGCACCTGATGGACCCTACCTTGAGATCCGTAACGGACTCTTCACGGCACAGATTATTTTTATCAAAATTAAAATCGATCTGGTCCGGGCTGCCAGTATTCATTTGGTTTCTCCCTGAGAGTTTTACCAAAACATGATTGTTTTTGGTATATTACTATGATTGTCAGAACCCGAGTATCATGGCATGGGAGAAATTGCAACCCTAAGTGCCCGGTTTTCCCGGTTCAATAACCTATCTCGATTTTTCCAACGGATGGGATACTGCAATTCAGAAACTTTTCACCAAATACCCGGAATTTTTCCGGATCATCCGTAGTATAATAGGTAACGTTTCTGTCCTGGGGGATACGGGTTTCAATTTCCGGGTGTCTTCTTAGATAGCCCTCAAGTTTGCATGAGATGGTTTCGGGGCCGTTCAATATGCGGCAGTTTTTCCCCATGATTCGTTCGATTTCCTTTTCCAGAAAGCTGTAGTGGGTGCATCCCAGAATGAGGGTGTCGATTTTCTTCCGTTTCAAACGGGACAGGTATTTCTTGAGAATCATGTTGGATTCCGGTTTTCCCACCCAGCCTTCTTCCACCAGGGGGACCAGAAGTGGACAGGCCTGCCCGTAGATTTTGAGCTCAGTTCTCAGCTTTCGCAACTCTTCCTCATAGACCCCTGATTCAATGGTGGCTTGTGTGCCGATAACACCGATTCGGCCGTAACGCGTCGATTCAACGGCGGATTCAGCCATCGGAATTACAACCCCCAGAACACGGCGGTCCGGATAGTTCACAGGCAGCCATTCTTGCTGGATTTTGCGAAGCGCTTTGGTTGAGGCCGTGTTACAGGCAAGAATAATCACCATACACCCTTTGCTGAAAAGAAAATCTACTGCTTGACGGGTGTACGAATAGATGACCTCTTGGCTTTTGCTGCCATAGGGCGTATGAGCGCTGTCACCCAGATAGAGATAATCATACTCTGGAAGATTTTTCAAAAATGCGCTCAAGATAGTGAGTCCGCCAAATCCTGAATCGAAGACGCCGATCATGGTGAGATGACCTCCTTTCCCCCCCTGGTTTCCCTCTGATGACCTCGATCTGTCAAGAAAAAAATCAACCATTGCTACATCACAGGCACCCGCAGTTCTTCAATGGATTCCCGAAGGTCTTGACATCTCAAAATTTGCGCCCATTTTATTAGAGTGAATTTTTGGATAAAATGTAGAACGAGACCTTTCGAAAGAGGAGCTAATATGTCAGGAAAGCAAGAGACCCATGAATTTAAAACGGAAATGCAGCAGATGCTCAATCTTATTATCAATTCATTGTATTCCAACCGGGATATATTTCTGAGAGAATTGATCTCCAATTCATCGGATGCCATCGACCGGTTGCGGTTTAAAGCCCAGACTGATGTGGATATTCTGAGCGACGACGCCGAGTTTTTTATCCGAATTACCCCGGATACGGAAAAAAAGACCCTTGAGGTTGCGGACAATGGTGTCGGTATGACCCATGATGAGGTTATGGAGAATATCGGCACCATCGCTAAAAGCGGTACCTCCACATTTCTGGAGGCCCTTAAAAATTCGAAAAAAGAGGATGCTCTCGCCCCTGATCTCATTGGAAAATTCGGGGTAGGCTTTTACAGTGCATTTATCGTGGCTGATAAAGTGATCTTGACCACGAAAGCCGCGGGTTCGGATACCGCGGTCCGGTGGGAGTCCAAAGGGGATGGTTCCTACACCATTGAAGAGGTGAAAAAAGAAACGCGGGGGACCACCATTCTGCTTGAGCTGAAAGACCCCGAGGAGAAAGACGATAACAATTACACCGATGAGTGGGTAATTCGTCAAACCGTGAAGAAACATTCGGATTTTGTTCGGTATCCCATTCTGATGGAGGTGGACAAAACCGAACCCATTCCCGAAGCGGAACAGCTCAAAGATAAGGAGGGAAAACCGCTTTCCACCACCCGAAAAGTGCGGGGAGACGAGACCCTCAATTCCATGAAGGCTATCTGGACTCGGCCCAAGTCCGAAATCAAGGAAGAGGAATACAAGGAGTTTTACAAACACATCAGCCACGACTGGAACGACCCCCTTTCCCATATTCATGTGAAACTGGAAGGGGTGGTGGAATACACGATGCTCCTGTTTGTTCCGGAAATGGCGCCATTTGATTTCTTCACGGCTGAACGAAAACACGGAATCCGGCTTTTTTCCCGCCGGGTGTTCATCATGGAGAACTGTAAGGACCTGATCCCTGAATACCTGCGGTTTATCAAAGGCGTTGTGGATGCCATGGATCTGAACCTGAACGTCAGCCGTGAAATATTGCAGCAGGACAAGATGGTTCGAAACATTCGAAAAAATGTCATCAAGAACGTTCTGAACCATCTTGGAGAGATGGACAAGGAGACTTACGTAAAGTTTTTTGACGCTTTTGGTATGGTGCTAAAAGAGGGCATCCATTCGGATTTTGAAAACAAGGATAAAATTGCGGATCTGGTCCGCTACAAAACCACCAAATCGGACGGCAAATATGTTTCCCTCAAAGGATACATGGTCAATATGAAGCCGGATCAGGAAGGGATTTATTATATAACCGGAGAGAACATCTCCACCCTCATCAATAGTCCCCATCTGGAAGCCCTGAAAGCCAAGGAGTATGAAGTGCTGCTCATGAGCGATCCCATCGACGAATGGGTGGTCCAGGCCCTGACCGAATATGACAAAAAACCCCTCATAAGCGCTGAAAAAGGGGATTTGAAAATCGATGAGGAAAAGAAAGAGGAAAAGACGAAAGATCTGAGTTCCCTCTTTGAATTCATCAAGAGCGAGTTGCATGAGAAGGTCAAAGAAGTGCGGCTTTCAACACACCTCAAAGATTCCGTGGCCTGCCTTTCCAGCGATGAAGGGGAGATGAGTGCCTACATGGAAAAGATTATGAAGGCCTCCGGCAATGCCGCTCCCGACGCCAAGCGGGTACTGGAACTGAACGCGGATCATCCGGCTATCGGTAAAATGAAGGAAATGTTTGAAAACAGCAAGAAAGATCCAAAACTGAAAGACTACAGCCAACTGCTCTTTGATATGGCAGTAATCGGCGAGGGCGGAAAAATTGATAACCCCTCCCGTTTCAATAGGCAGGTGGGCGAATTGCTGATCGGTGCCTTTTAGGTCTGTACCACGCATTCCCATTCAAAAAAACGGCCGTCTTTCTCATGAAGGGTGGCCGTTTTTTATCTATTAGTGAATAGGAATCCGTAGCGCGAAAATGGGAAAGGGGAAAACAATGGCTTATCGATACGACAAACCGGACAACCTGGTGGACCTCATCGAAGACAGCGTCAAAGCACACGCCGAGCGGCCTATTTTCGGCAGGAAGAACGCTCAAGGTGACTATGAGTGGGTCTCTTACCGGGAGTTGGGTAATCGCATAGACAACCTGCGCGGTGGTTTGGCCGGTGCAGATGTTCAAAAAAATGATGCGGTGGGCATTATTGCCGACAACCGAACCGAGTGGGCTGTTTGCGCCTTTGCCACCCATGGCCTTGGCGCCCGATATGTTCCCATGTACGAAAACGAACTTGAAAAAATATGGAAATTCATTATCAACGACAGCGGCATTAAGTTGCTGCTGGTGTCTTCGCCGGAGATTTACGAAAAAGTGATGACGTTCAAGGATGAAACCCCGGCGCTCGAAAAGGTATTCATCATTGATGCGCAAGGCGAAAACAGCATGGCCGAACTGGAACGGCAGGGGAAAGCCAATCCCGTGAAATCCATAAAACCGGAACCCTCCGATATCGCTGTTCTGATCTACACCTCCGGTACCATCGGCAGTCCAAAAGGGGTACTCCTTTCCCACGGCAATTTTACGAGCAATGTTCATGCCGCAAAGAAACTGTATCCCGACCTGGGTAAAGATGACCGGGGGCTGTCCATCTTGCCGTGGGCCCACTCTTTTGGTCAAACTGCTGAATTGTATTTCTTTTCCCATGTGGGGGGATCCGTGGGGTTCGTGGAGAATGTGACAACCATTGCGGAGGATATGGGAAAAGTAAAACCCACCTACATCATTGCCGTGCCCAAGGTGTTTAACAAGATATACGCCGGGCTGGGGGCCAAGATGAATGAGACCGGGGGGCTGGCAAAAATGCTTTTCACCATGGGTGTTGAAAGTGGCAAAAGGCGGAGAGCGCTGGCAGTGGACGGTAAATCCTGTTTTCTAACCGACCTGAAGTTCAAAATGGCTGACGTCATCGTTTTTAAAAAGATTCGAGAGCGGTTCGGCGGAAGGCTCAAGGGGTCCATCAGCGGCAGCGCCACAATGAATGTGGAGATCAGCCATTTTTTCTCCGATATCGGCGTACCTGTTTATGACTGCTACGGGTTGACTGAGACCACGCCTGCGGTCACCATGAACTGCCCTACAGCGCACAGGCCCGGCAGCGTGGGACAAGCCATTGACCAGGTGCGGGTGGAGATCGATCCGGTTTTATCTGAAGATGGGAGTGACGACGGAGAAATTATTGTCTACGGCCCGAACGTCATGCAGGGTTACCACAACAACCCCGAGGCTACCAAAGAAGTGATGAGCGAAGACGGGGGGTTCAGGACCGGGGATCGGGGGCGTTTGGACGAGGATGGCTATCTCTACATTACCGGGCGTATCAAGGAGCAGTACAAATTGGTGAATGGAAAATATGTTTTCCCTGCTGTCTTGGAAGAGGAGATTAAACTGCTTCCCCAGGTGGAAACGGTAATGATTTACGGCGATGGGCGGGACTACAATGTTGCCCTGGTGATTCCCGATTTTGAGGTGCTTAAAAAATACGCCGGGGAAAACAATCTGCCCGGTGATCCGGAAGCCCTGGCAAAGAATCCGGATGTGCAGAAAATGATTGCTAACGCCGTTGCAGATGGACTCAAGGGTAAATTCGGCGGGTATGAAATCCCCAGGAAATTTCTGTTCATGTCTGAAACTTTTTCTTCTGAAAACGGTATGCTAACCCAGACCATGAAGCTTAAACGCCGCAATGTGCTGGAGCGGTACATGCCTGAGATTGAATCCCTGTATGGGAATGGATAAGCAAAGCGTTGTGTTTTCTTGTGAAACTTTTAGGATAGGTTTTGCCGATTTAAAATGCTTGACAAAGTATGGTTTTGGCAAGTATGGTCCTCCAGCAGAGATTCCGTCTCTTTCAAAGCATTCTTTCCAAAGCCAAATCCTGTTCCGAAGGAGCCGTCCGTTATGAGCGAAAAATCCGATATCAGAGTTCTACTCATTGATGATGAAGAAACCCTAGTTGAGTATCTCTCAAAACGTCTTTTGAGGGAAGGGTACACGGTAAAAGCCACTTTTTCCGGCGAGGAAGCCACTGAGGTGGCCAATAATGATGATTTTGATGTGGCCATCGTTGACCTCAAAATGCCGGGTATGGACGGGGTTGAGACCCAGAAAAGGCTCAAGAAAATCCAACCCTTTCTCCAGTGTGTTGTCCTCACCGGTCATGGGACCATTGATACAGCCCTGGAAAGTGGGAAGGAAGAAGCCTTTAAGTATTTGCTCAAGCCCATTGAATACGACAATCTGGTTGAGACCATCAATGAGGCTTATGAGCACAAAGTGCAGTTGCAGAATGCCAGATTCAAAGACGAAGTGGAGGACATCTACCGCTCAGGTCTCGGGGCCAGAGGAATGAAGAAAGCCATGAGCAAATTACGAAAGATTTATGGAATCTCCTGAGACACTCCAGGCAAAACTGAAAAAAGCAAACGAGGCCATCTCTGAGAAAAAAGAGGCGCTCCATCGGGCCAGGGACTATCTGGAAAATGTTCTGGAAAATTCAAGGGACATGGTTTTCAGGGCGGATTTGGATGATGTGCTGGTTTCTTTCAGCAAAGGGGGAGAATCGGCGCTGGGTTATACCCGGGAGGAACTCTCCGGCCGGAAAATGAAAGATCTGGCTGAGCATCCCCATGATTTTGAGAGCCTGGCGGTTCAATGCTTGGAAAAGAAGGAAACTGCCCGTGAAGAAATTTCTTTTCAGCACAAAACCGGCCGCATCGTCTATTGTGAAGTGATCCTCTCGCCTTTGACCAACACCCGTGGAAAGGTCATCGGCATGGCGGGTGTGTGCCGGGATATAACCGCCTGGAAGAAGTTCAAGGAAGACCTCATCCGGGTGGATCGCCTGGCCGAGGTGGGGCGTATCGCTTCCGGAATCGTTCATGAACTTAACAACCCCGTGGCCGTGATCGGCGAGATTTCCGGCTGGGTCGGGTCGGTGGCGAGTGACGCGGAAGGACTGAGTGAGGAAGACCGTGAAGAAATAAAGACCTCGATTCGGCATATCGGAGAACAGACCAAACGGTGCCGGAATATTACCCACCAACTGTTGAGTTTTGTCCGTGAATCAAAACTGACCACCTCATCCCTGGATGCTCACGAACTTCTGAAAGAGACGATCAATCTACTGACCCCTGAATTGAAATTCACGGATGTCGAGATTGTATATAATTTCCTGGAAGGTCCTGTTTTTATCAATTCCGATAAGCAGTTGCTGGAACAGGTCTTTGTGAATTTCATATCCAATGCCGTTTATGCCGTGAAGGAGAAGGGGGGGAAGAGGGGGCGGATTACGCTGGAAACGTTTTTGGACGACTCCGGGGATTCCCCTATGGTAGGAATCGCTATCTCCGACACGGGTGTCGGCATTTCCAGGAAAGATCAGAAAAGCATCTACGAATATTTTTATTCCACCAAACCACCCGGCAAGGGGACGGGCCTGGGCCTTCCCATCAGCCGCAACATCATCAAGAATTTAGGAGGAAGCCTTTCGCTTGAAAGTGAGCCGGGAGAAGGCACGACTTTTACGGTCCGATTGCCGGTTTCGTAACGTCCCATATCAGCTCGACAGCATTGTATTGTTACCTTGTTAATTTTGTCCGTACTTTGAAAACAGAAGGAAAGGGGGCATTTTTTGAAGGAACATTTGGCAGAAGTGAAAGCCCTCCACCCTGNGAACGTGTCCGGCAGCAGGTNCGGTGGTCTGCCTGAGCATCCCGCCCCAANACCCATTTTTTCTCGTATTATGACGTTCATTGTCCTGATAGGTGTCTGGGTGATTCTTTCAGGAAAATTTGATCTGTTTCACCTGAGCCTNGGCCTCATTTCATGCGCCATTGTGACTATTCTTTCGGGTGATCTTCTGTTTCCCGANTCAAGAACCAGGGGGCTGTTTCGGCACGGGATGCGTGTGATCGGCTATGTCCCATGGTTGCTGTACCAGGTGCTCCTGGCAAATCTTCATGTTTTGTATCTGGTGTTTCATCCTCGAATGATGGATTTGATTGATCCCCGGATTATTCGGTTTGACAGCACGCTTAGAAAAGAGCTTTCCCTGGTAACCTTTGCCAACTCCATTACCCTGACCCCGGGTACCATCACCGTATACGTCTCAGTGAACGGCACCTTTCAGGTGCATGCCATTGACAAAAAGTCCGGCGAGCCCCTTCCGGGGGAGATGGAAAAAAGGGTTGCAAGAGCCTTTGAGGACGAATGATGACGGATGTTTTTCTATATAGCGGACTTTTTTTATGTTTCCTGATGGTCGCTTCACTGTACCGGTCGGTTTTCGGCCCCACGGTTTTGGACCGCTTGATCGGCGTCAATGCCATCGGCAGCAAGACCGTTATCCTCCTTCTCCTGATCGGGTTGATTTATGAACGTCTGGATATGTTTGTGGATATTGCCCTGGCTTACGCGTTGCTCAACTTTGTGGCGGTTCTGGCGGCGTCCCGGTATTTCCAGAAACGCAAAGGGTTGTATGAGGAGCCGCCTTATCACTAGGTGAGCGTTGTTTGTTGTTTTAAAGAGGATATCAATATGATCGATGTCATCGTGATCTTGCTGCTCATATGCGGGCTGGTTTTTTTTACCGGCGGTGCTGTGGGGATCCTTCGCTTCCCGGATTTTTATACCCGGCTGCATCCGGCCGGTAAGATGGATACCCTGGGGTCTTTTCTCATGGTGCTGGCCGTAGCCCTTTTTAACCTGCACGAATTTTCATGGGCGACCGTTCTCACAAGCCTTAAAATACTTCTGATTGTGCTTTTTATTTTCATCCTGAATCCTACCGCTACCCATGCCATTGTGGATGCGGGATTCCGGGCGGGAATGCGGCCGTGGACAAAAGAGGACAGGGGGAAATAGACCATTGATCTGGGAACTGGACCTGGCTATTCTGATTCTGGTGATTGTTGCGGCCATTGGTGCTATACAGGTGAAAGATCTGCTCGGCTGTGCCATTTTGTTCGGCGCCTACAGCTTTCTCATGTGCCTGCTCTGGGCCATTATGGGGGCGGTGGATGTGGCGTTTACCGAGGCATCGGTTGGGGCCGGTGTCAGCACCGTTTTTTTTGTGGCCGCCGTATTTCGAACCACCCGGAGGACCAAGGATTGAAGGCGATCGGTTTGATCATCGTTGTTCTGGCCGGGGCACTCCTGCTCTATTCCACACAGGATTTCCCCTCCTGGGGTGATCCCGCATCGCCCGCCAGCACCCATATTGCCACCTACCATCTTACAAAAGCCTTTGAGGAGACTTCCGTTCCCAACGTGGTGACGGCGGTACTGGCCGATTACCGTGGGTTCGATACCATGTTTGAAACCGGCGTTATTTTCTGCGCAGGCCTGGGATGTTTCGTCCTGTTGAGGCTGTTCAGGAATCGGGACGAGGATAGTTATTATCGCCATGTGGCCACCGGTATCACCCTGCACATCAAGAGCGCCAAAATACCCGACGTCTCCAGTGAGTTTGAACGAATCGACACCCTTTGGACGCCATATGATCTGATTGTTAAAACCGTTTGCAGAATCCTGGCACCTTTTGTTCAACTCTTTGGGCTCTATGTGATCGCCCATGGGCATCACAGTCCCGGCGGCGGTTTTCAGGGGGGTGTGATTTTAGGGGCCAGCGTGATTCTCATCGCCATCAGCCACGATATGCGTACCGCCATCGGGCGCATCAGTGAAAAGTCCATTCACATCCTCATGGCCGTGGGCGTACTTCTCTATTCAGGCATTGGCGCTCTGTGTATCCTTCTAGGGCGGAACTTTCTGGATTACGCAAGCCTGAGCAGGATACTGTTCACCAACGAAATTGAAGCCCGTTCATTGGGCATACTCGGCGTTGAAGTAGGCGTGGGTATCACGGTGATGGCGGTTATGATTTCCATCTATAACAATTTGAGCTCGGACGGCAGGCTGGATGAGGGATTATAAAAGATGAGCGATCTGGTGGTGACCATCTTGGGTAAATACAATTACTGGCTCTGTGTTATTTTAATGATGATCGGCCTTTACGCCATGATTGCCAAGAACAACCTCATTAAGAAACTGGTGGGGATGAATATTTTCCAAACCTCCATTATCCTTTTTTATGTGTCCATCGGGTGTAAAAAAGGGGCGACAATTCCCATTTTGCATCACGGTGCCGGTCATCATGGGGTGGATCCCACCCACTACATCAATCCGCTGCCCCATGTGCTGATGTTGACGGCCATTGTGGTTTCCGTATCCACCTTCGGGGTAGCTCTGGCCCTGGCCATTAAGGTCTACCGGAAGCACAAAACCCTTGAAGAGGATGAAATACTCATGCAGTTGAGGTCAGAATGACCGATCACTATCCCGTACTGATTGTTATCCTGCCGTTTTTGTTTGCCTTTGTGGTCAGCGGGGCGGCCTGGGTTAAGAAGTCGCTCTGCTTTCCCCTNACCGTTGTGGGAATGGGGTTNTCGGCAGGGTTATCGGNGTGTTTACTGGGGCGGGTGGCNACAACCGGCCTGGTGGAATACCGGATGGGGGGATGGGAGACACCGTGGGGAATCGGTTATCACGTGGATTATTTAAACGCGCTGGTGGTGACGGTGGTCACGGTTTTAGCCTTTATCAACCTGATCGCCACCCGGAAAAACGTGGTAGAAGAAACCCCCGAGAAAGCGGGGGCGTTTTACAGCCTGTATCTGCTTTTCATCGTGGGGCTCACGGGTATTGTACTCACCGGAGACCTGTTCAATCTTTATGTGCTCCTGGAGGTGGCATCCCTCACCAGTTATGCTTTGATCGGTATGGGAAACGGGCGTGCGCCCATGTCGGCGTTAAATTATCTCTTTGTGGGCACCGTGGGGGGGTGTTTCTACCTGCTGGGGGTGGGTTATCTGTATATCATGACCGGATCGCTCAACATGGTGGATGTGGCGACCCTGCTGCCCCAAATGTATCACAGCAGTGCCATTGTCATGGCCTTCATCTTCTGTATGGTGGGAGTGGGTATCAAAATGGCATTTTTCCCCCTGCACATGTGGCTACCCAATGCCTACGGTTTTGCGCCTACGGCCGCCGGAAGTCTGATTGCCCCCCTCATGACCAAGGTGATGGTCTATGTGCTCATCCGGCTCATGCTTACCGTCTTCTCTGTTGATTTTGCCTTTGAAATCCTGAAAATGGGAGACCCGATGGTGTGGCTGTCGAGCCTGGCCATTGTGGCGGGCGCCGTGTTTGCTCTGGCTCAGAAAAACCTGAAACGGATGTTTTGCTACATTATCGTTTCTGAAATCGGATACATGATGGGCGGCGCTTGGCTGGGTAACAATGCCGGCATGACCGGGGCCATCCTTCATATTTTTAATGATGCCATCATGACCCTGTGCCTTTTTCTCTGCGCCGGCAGTATTTATTATCGCGTTCGTGGACTGGAACTGGATCGGTTGAAGGGGTTGTTCTCAAAAATGCCGGTGACCATGGCCTGTTTGGTGGCNGGTGCCTTGAGCATCATCGGCGTGCCGCCCACTTGTGGATTTTTCAGCAAATGGTACCTCATATCGGGGGGNCTCGAGGCTGGGCAATATGGGTTTGTGGCGGCACTGCTGTTCAGCAGCCTGGTAAACGTCGTTCTTTTTTTCAGAGTGATTGAGATCAGTTACTACGGCGATTTTGAGGATCATCACGGACATGGTTCGTCCGGGGAAGCTGTCATGGAGGCACCCGCGAGCATGCTGGTCCCCCTGCTCATCGTCTCCATCGGTCTGATTGTGGTGGGGCTCTACACGGGAGGCATTGTGAACCATCTGATTAATCCCCTGTTATTGAAACAAGGCTTTTTGGGCTGATTCTATGGAAACCATTCAATCCATAAAACCCCTGATCGCGGTTCTGGTGTCCATTTGCGTGGTTCCGCTCCTGGTTTTGTGCAAAAAACCCAATCTTCGGGAAGGNTGGACCTTTGCCGCGGCAGCCGTGAAACTTCTGCTGGTTCTCTCCATGCTGCCCGTAATTCTNAACGGCAACCAGATTGTNTATACCCTGGTAGAGGTNGTTCCGGGGGTNGCCATCAAATTCCGGGTGGACGCCCTGGGCATGTTGTTTGCGTGTGTGGCGGCATCGCTCTGGATCATTACCAGCGCNTATTCCATCGGGTATATGCGAGGGCTCAAGGAACATAGCCAAACAAGATATTACGTGTTTTTTGCTCTGGCCCTGTCCGCCACCATCGGCGTGGCGTTTTCGGCAAACCTCCTGACCCTTTATCTCTTCTACGAAATGCTCTCCCTGGCCACGTACCCGCTGGTGACTCACCACCAGGACCGGGAAGCGCGGGCCTCGGGCCGAAAATACCTCACCTACATTTTGGGGACTTCCATCGGGTTGGTTCTGCCCGCCATGCTGGTCTGCTATCATTTGACGGGCACCCTTGAATTTGCAAGCCAGGGGTTTCTGGCAGGTGCCTGCAACCGGGGGCTGGCTGGGGTCTTGCTGGTTTTTTTTATCTTCGGGTTTGCCAAGGCGGGCATCATCCCCTTTCACGGATGGCTGCCGGCCGCCATGGTGGCCCCGACACCCGTGAGCGCGCTGCTGCATGCGGTGGCTGTGGTCAAAGTGGGGGTTTTCAGTATTGTCCGTATTTTGACCGGGGTATTCGGAACGGAACTGTTGGGTCAATTCGATTTTGGCGTCATCGTCTGTGCCATTGCATCGGTTACGATCATCGTGGCGTCACTCATTGCCCTCAGCCAGGATAACCTCAAGCGGATGCTGGCTTTTTCCACCATCGGCCAATTGTCATATATTATTCTGGGGGTGGGCCTTTTGTCCCCCAAAGGAATCACCGGCGGCATGCTCCATATTGCCATGCACGCCTTTGGAAAGATCACCCTGTTTTTTTGTGCCGGCGCCATATTCGTGGCCACGGGAAAAAGAAACATCAGTGAGATGGTGGGGATCGGCAGGCGAATGCCCTGGACCATGGGGGCTTTTTTTGTGGCTTCCCTGAGCATTATCGGGCTTCCGCCCACCGGGGGCTTCATCAGCAAGTGGTACCTGGTACTGGGAACATTGGAAGCCAACCAGATGACGTTTCTATTCGTGCTTCTGGGAAGTTCCCTGCTCAATGCCGCTTATTTCATGCCGGTGGTTTACCGGGCGTTTTTTCCGCCGCCGGAGACGGCCATGTTTGAAAACAGGGTTCAGGAAGCGCCCATATTCTGTGTAGGGCCTCCGGTGATTACCGCCTTTATTTCGGTGATCCTGTTCTTTTATCCCGAGCCATTTTTCAGGTTGGCAAGTATGGCGGTCCGGTTTATCGGGGGGAATTAGGAGCGTTTAAATGACTGAAAACAATCAAGAGAAAATGGAACTCAACCATGAGCCCGTGCCGGGGTACAGAACAGCCTTTTTTGTCTCCATTACTATCGGTTCCGTGTACCTGGCGCTGATTCTTTATAATACGCTTTTTTAGAGTGCAAGGTGCGGGGAAGTAGGGGCAGG
>JGI24023J19991_10001529_pt1 | contig 17527 bp, 18 predicted proteins | sample Cruoilmetagenom1_FD_19991 | JGI IMG/M metagenome (IMG submission 19991) | reverse complement strand
GCCACCGAAGCCTATGAAGAGGCGGGCGTAGAGGGCAAACCCTCGGATGTGTGTTTGGGCATTTATTCCTACACCAAAAGCATTCCCAAGGGCGACAACCTGCCGATCGTGGTTGCGGTGTTCCCCTTCAAAGTTAAGCGCGTGTTGAAGGATTTCCCCGAAGCGGGTCAGCGTAAACGCAAATGGTTCAGCTTGAAAAAAGCCGCGGCGATCATATCAGAGCCGGAATTGGCCCCGTTGATCCGCAGTTTCGATGTGAAACTTCTAAAACGCTGACCATTAATCAATTGATTTTAACCCTTGAAGGGTTACATTTGGTCGGCACAGCAAAAGGCATCAGCAATGATCAGCTACACATTGAAATGCGAAAACGGCCACCGGTTTGACAGCTGGTTCCAATCCGCAAGCGCCTTTGACAAATTGCTGGCCGCCGGCATGGTGACCTGTCCAACCTGCGCCAGCGCAACTGTGGAAAAGGCCATCATGGCCCCGCGTGTGCGCACAGCCCGCAAAGCCGCCAGCGCCCCTGACCAGACAGAGCAGGCAGTTGCGCCGCCCGCTGACGGGCCGCTCTCCACCCCTGTCAGTGACGAAGAACGCGCCATTGCCGAGATCAAATCCAAGGTCGAGGCCAATTCAGAATACGTCGGCATGGAATTCGCCGCCAAAGCCCGCGCCATCCACGCAGGCGAAGCCGCCGAGCGCCCTATTTACGGCGAGGCCGCACCAGAAGAAGCCATAAAATTACTAAAGGAGGGTGTGCCGGTGGCCCCGCTGCCCTTCACGCCCAAACGCAACACAAATTAGCATTTTGCAAACGCCATTGCCCTTGCCCTAACCCGTTTCGCGACGTAAACAACCATCGTTATTCAGACGAATGCGAAAAGGGCGGATATGCCAACCTTAGTAATGAAATTCGGTGGTACCTCGGTGGCCACTTTGGACCGCATCAAACGCGCCGCCAAACGGGTCGGCGTCGAAGTGGCGCGTGGCTATGACGTGATCGTCATCGTTTCGGCCATGTCCGGCAAAACCAATGAGTTGGTCGGCTGGGTCGAAGAGGTCTCGCCCATGTGTGACGCGCGCGAATATGATGCCATTGTGTCATCCGGTGAAAACGTCACCGCTGGCCTGATGGCGCTGACCCTGCAGGAAATGGAAATTCCGGCCCGCAGTTGGCAAGGCTGGCAAGTGCCGCTGTTGACCACCTCGGCCCATTCCGCCGCACGGATCAACGAAATCCCGACCGACAATTTGAACGCCAAATTCGCCGAGGGTATGCGAGTCGCCGTTGTGGCCGGTTTTCAAGGCATTAGTCCTGAAGGCCGCATCACCACGCTGGGCCGTGGCGGATCGGACACCACGGCGGTGGCCTTTGCCGCCGCTTTTGGGGCCGAACGCTGTGACATCTACACCGATGTGGACGGGGTCTATACCACCGACCCGCGGATCGAAGACAAGGCCCGCAAACTGGACAAAATAGCCTTTGAGGAAATGCTGGAACTGGCATCCCTTGGGGCCAAAGTTCTGCAAACCCGCTCGGTCGAGTTGGCGATGCGTTACAAAGTCAAACTGCGGGTGCTTTCCAGTTTTGACGAACAGGATGAAAATTCGGGCACACTGGTTTGTGCCGAGGAGGAAATAGTGGAAAAGAACGTAGTTGCAGGTGTCGCCTCTCAGCGCGACGAAGCCAAAATGACGCTTGTGTCGGTCGCTGACCGTCCCGGCATTGCCGCCGCCATTTTCGTGCCACTGTCGGATGCGGGCGTCAATGTTGATATGATCGTTCAGAACATCTCGGAGGACGGGCGCACCGACATGACGTTCTCTTGCCCTGTCGAGCAAGTGTCACGCGCAGAAAAGGCCATGGCCGAGGCCAAAGACAGCGGTGAAATCAACTTTCACGACCTGATCGCCGACACGGATGTCGCCAAAGTGTCCGTTGTAGGCATCGGCATGCGCAGCCACACGGGTGTGGCGGCCAAAATGTTTGATGTGCTGTCCAAAGAGGGCATCAACATCAAGGTCATTACAACCTCCGAGATAAAAATATCTGTGCTGGTTGACCGGAAATATATGGAACTTGCGGTCCAAGCCCTGCATGATGCCTTTGAGCTGCATAAAGCTTCTTAATCACCCTTAGGGGGGACCATGTCGCAAAGCACTGATAGCCAAAGCCGCGCCCTGCTGGGGCGTCTGCGTGAATCGTTAGCCGTTGAAGGTGCTGGCCAGGAACGGCTGGACCGCATCACACATATCATTGCCGATTCAATGGGTTGTGAGGTTTGCTCAATCTATCTGTTTCGCGATGATGAAACGCTTGAGCTGTGCGCAACCGAAGGGTTGAATCCTGAATCCGTGCGTAAAACCCGTATGCGGTTNGGCGAAGGATTGGTGGGTCGGGTTGCCAAAACCTCCTCCACTATCAACACCGATGATGCCCCTTCCGCACCTGGTTTTCGCTTTATGCCCGAAACCGGCGAAGAAATATATTCGGCCTTTCTAGGCGTGCCAATCCAACGGTTGGGCGAACGCCTTGGCGTGCTGGTGGTGCAATCCAAAACGGTGCGAAAATTCACCGAAGATGAAGTCTACGCCCTCGAAGTGGTGGCCATGGTGGTCGCCGAGATGACCGAACTTGGCGCCTTTGTCGGCGAAGGGGCGGCCCTTTCGGCACGTCACCAACAGCCAGTGCTGTTTCGCGGCGGCATCGGTCAGGAAGGCGCTGCCGAGGGCCATGTTTACCTGCACGAACCCCGCGTGGTGNTCACCAATGTCATCGCGGATGATCCCGTCACCGAAAAGGCCCGCNTGCAAGACGCGGTCGACCATTTGCGTATCTCGGTGGACGATATGCTGGCGGCCGTTGGCAATGGCACCGGAGCAGAACACAAAGAACAAATGCAAGTGTTGGAAACCTACCGGATGTTCGCTAATTCCAAAGGCTGGATGCGCCGTATGGAAGAAGACATCGACCGCGGTTTGTCCGCTGAATCCGCCGTGGAAAAAGAACAATCCACCGCCCGCACCCGCATGGGTCAGGTGCCCGACGCCTACCTGCGTGAACGCCTGCACGACCTGGACGATCTGTCCAATCGGCTGTTGCGTATTTTGACCGGCCAAGGCGCGTCCACCGGCGCTGAAATGCCGCTTGATCCGATCCTTGTCGCCCGTAATATCGGCCCCGGCGAATTGTTGGAATATGGCCGCAAATTGCGTGGCATTGTGCTGGAGGAAGGCTCCGTCGGCAGTCACGCCGCCATCGTTGCCCGTGCGCTGGCCATTCCGCTGGTGATCAACGCACGCCGCATCACAACCGAGGCCCTGAATGGCGATCACATCATGGTTGATGGCGAACAGGGCATCGTACATCTACGCCCTGATGAGTCCGTGGTCGAAGCCTTCAAAGACAAAATCGCCATGCTCGCCAAGGATCAGGAACGCTATACCTCGATCCGCGAAAAGCCCGCTGAAACGCTGGACGGCGCAATGCTGACCTTGTCGATGAACGCCGGGCTGATGGCCGATCTGCCATCACTTGAAAGTTCGGGGGCCCAAGGCGTTGGCCTGTTCCGTACCGAACTGCAATTCCTTGTGCGCAACAAAATGCCCAAACGCGCCGAATTGGCCGCGCTCTATAGCCATGTTCTAGAGGCCGCAGACGGTCAACGCGTGGTATTTCGGACGCTCGATATCGGCTCGGACAAAGTGCTGCCCTACATGAATTCCCAAGACGAGCCGAATCCCGCCATGGGCTGGCGCGCGATCCGTGTCGGGCTGGACAAACCGGGCGTCATGCGGATGCAGTTGCAAGCCCTAATCCGCGCCAGCGCAGGCCGCCCCTTGTCAATCATGTTCCCTTTTATCGCCCAATCCGAAGAATTCTATGCCGCCCGCGATTACCTCGACAAAGAACTGAAATCCGAGGCCCGGTTAGGCCACACAGTGCCCCAAACCGTCGAAGTCGGCGCAATGCTGGAAACGCCGTCTCTGGCTTTTGCCCCGCGCAAGTTTTTTGAAAGCGTGGATTTCATTTCCATCGGCGGCAACGATCTAAAACAATTCTTTTTCGCCGCTGACCGTGAAAACGAACTGGTGCGGCGACGTTACGACACCCTGAACGTCAGTTTCCTCAGCCTGATTGAGCAAATCGTCAACCGCTGCAACGAGACCGGAACACCTGTGTCATTCTGCGGTGAAGACGCGGGCCGTCCGGTAGAAGCCTTGTGTTTTGCCGCTATGGGATTGCGCGCACTGTCGATGCGTCCGGCCTCGATTGGCCCCGTCAAAAGCCTGCTGCGCCGTTCGAACTTGGCCGAGGTTAAGGCGGTGATCGAAGACGCACGCGCCCGCGGAGATCAATCCGTGCGCCCGGCCGTTTTGGAATGGATGCGGAGCCGCTAACACCATGGAAAACAGCTTCATCCTTGCCGCTGTTGCTCTAGCATCCGCCTTACTGGTCTGGCCCCGCCTGTCGCACAGGGTCAGCTGGCGTGCGATGATCACCCCGTTGGCCTCGATCATCGGCAGCGGGTTCCTGGTGCTCGGCCCGATCCTGAACACTTCTTACGGTAAATACGCGCCGCTGGTTATGATCGCGCTTTGTGGCGTCGCCTATCTGTTCGGCCACGCCATTCGTTACAACATCGCGATGATTGCGACGGATGTATCGCGACCAAAATCGGCGACCAAAATCGAAACGCTGGCCTCATGGATGCTGTCCTTTGCCTATGTGATTTCAGTAACCTATTACCTGAACCTGTTGGGCGCTTTTGGAATCCGCCTGACCCCGTTTGACACCCCCGCCAACGCCCGCATCTTGACCTCTGCCGTGTTCATCGTGATCCTGATCATCGGCTGGACACGCGGGTTTTTGGCGCTGGAAAAACTAGAGCAAATCAGCGTCGGTGTGAAACTGGCGATCATCACAGGTCTGCTGGTTGGCATGGCGTTTTACTTCGCCGAGCGCACCGCGCAAAATGCCCTGTTGTTGAACCCGTCAACGCTCTCGGGATGGTCCGCGGTGACACTGGGTTTTGGCCTGCTGATCACGGTGCAAGGTTTTGAAACATCGCGATATTTGGGCGACACCTACACAGCCGCAACACGCATCCGCTCAATGAAACATGCCCAATGGCTGTCGACGCTGATCTATATCACCTACATCCTGCTGCTGGCCTATGTGTTCGCCCCCGATGCGCTTGATCTAACTGAAACCGCGATCATTGATATGATGAAAATCGTCGCACCGATATTGCCTGCCCTGCTGATCATCGCAGCGCTGAGCGCCCAGTTCAGCGCTGCCATCGCTGACACAAGCGGTGCGGGTGGTTTGATCGAGGAACTGACCGCCAACCGTTTGCAGCCACGCCATGCTTATGCGGCACTGGTCGCGACTGGATTGGTACTGACATGGGCGGCGGATGTGTTCCAAATTATCGCCTACGCCTCGCGCGCATTTGCGCTGTACTATGGGCTGCAAGCGGCAATTGCCGCTGTCACAGCCGCCAAGGACAGCCACAAAAACCTGGCCAGCTGGTGGTTTGGATTTCTCGCGCTCGTTGGGTTTACCATCGCGGTGTTCGGACGTGCCGTCGAGGGCGGCTAGGCCGTATGCAATCTGGTTTTCAGGCGGGGCAGGATGATAATCAGCACCACGATGGTTTGCCCCGCGTAGCGCGCCCAGAGGGTTTGCATCAGTCCGGCCCATTCGGTCAGGACTTTGGCGGCGAGGTCCAGCAAGGAAAAAGCAAAGATCGCGGCGATCATCAGCAGGATGCCACGGGTCTGTGCGGGGATGGTATTGAAACGGGTCATAGGGCTGGCGTATCGGAAAAGTTTCCGCAGCCCCTACCCCGAGAATGCTACGCGGTGGCTTAGCCCAACACGCGCCCGGCCACGGCATCGAGTTTAGAAATCAGCGCCGGATCGCGAGCGTCTGGCGCGGTGAGGATGGCATATTCGAGGGCGCGGTCACAGCCGTGCGCGCAGGGATCACGTCGGGTACCCAGCAAGGCTGGCAAACGAGCGACCAGATTGCGCGCTTTGTCGGCGTTGCCCATCAGGGTTTTGATGATCTCGGCAACGTCGACTTCGCCGTGATCCGGGTGCCAGCTGTCATAATCGGTGATCATTGCAACCGAGGCGTAGCAAAGCTCGGCCTCGCGGGCGAGCTTGGCTTCTGGCATGTTGGTCATGCCGATGACGTCCGCGCCCCAGACTTCGCGGTACATTTTACTTTCGGCCAACGTGGAAAATTGCGGGCCTTCCATTGCCAGATAGGTGCCGCCGCGATGCACGGTGATGTCGGCGTCTTTGGCGGCTGTTTCGCAGGCATCTGACAGGCGCGGGCAGGTTGGGTGCGCGACCGATACATGCGCTACGCAGCCTGTGCCAAAGAATGATTTTTCACGCGCGATTGTACGGTCGATGAACTGGTCTATGATCACAAAATCACCGGGGGCCATTTCATTACGGAACGACCCACAAGCCGAGACCGATATTACATCTGTGACGCCCAGACGTTTGAGTGCATCAATATTGGCGCGGTAAGGAACGGTGGTCGGGGAATGGACATGGCCGCGCCCGTGGCGGGGTAGGAATGCCATTTTGACGCCGTCCAGCGTGCCAGTCAGGATGTCGTCTGAAGGATCACCCCACGGGGTTTTGACGCTCTGCCAATTTGCGTCCTGTAATCCGTCAATGTCGTAAACGCCCGAGCCGCCGATGATACCGATCACTGTGTCTGTCATGATTTTTCCCTGTTGGTTTGGCGTGGATAATGCACCAGACCAAAGGCAGGGGAAAGTGGAGAAACGGCGGCTGCGGCGCGTTTTTGGGCACTATACGAGGTTGTGATGACCGCGTTTGTGCCTGAGTTTACCTATGCGAAAGCGCCCAGTCGATGGCATGCTCCAAGCGATCATTCCCCCAGAATAGTTCTGCCCCGACTTGAAAACTGGGGGCGCCAAAAACGCCATTTTTGATAGCATCCTCGGTTTGTTGACGCAGGCCTGCGCCCTCTGGGCCGTTTGCACGTTCAAACACCTCTTGGGGGTTTAGGCCCATGCTGGTTAGAATTTCAATGAGGGTCTCGGATTTTGAAATATCCTGGTTATGTGCGAAATTGGCGGTGTAAACGGCGCGCGAAAAGCCGGCGATCCAGCCGTCGACCCCACCGACCATAGCCAGTTTTGCGGCCAGCACGGAATTGGCTGGGAAAATGCCGGGGCGTTGAAGGGGGATATTTTCGCGCTCGCAAATACGGGCCATATCGCGCCACATATTGGCCCCTTTGATCGGGTAAATATTGAAGGGCGAATCCGCCAAGCCTTGAGCCGCGAACACGGGGCCGAGCAGGAAAGGTTTCCAGTTTACGGTGACGCCGCTGACCTTGGCCATATCCTCGATTCTCATGGCGGCGACATAGCTGTAGGTGCTTGCGAAATCGTACCAGAAGGACAGGCTGGGCTTTGAATTTAGACTCATTTTAGGTTGGCTTTCTTAGTGTGCATAAGTGTTGCGCAGCCTGCCACAAGACCCTTTTAAAAGTCAAAGCCCCGGGATTATTCGGGGCGCGTTAGACTGAACACCTCTTTCACGTGGACGTAATCACGGTACCCTAGACGCGCAAGATGTTGGGCTTTGGTGACGTCGTAAATGCCGTCCACCACACAGTCGTCATGCAGGTGAACGCCGGTGACTTCACCCATTACCATAAAGTTGTGTTCGCCCGCCAAGGTGATGATTTGTGTCACCTTGCATTCCAGCGCGGCGGGCGCGTTGGCGACCTTTGCGCAGGCGATGGTTTCGCACTCGACACGGGCAATGTCGGCGTGACTGAACTCGTCCTCGCCGGGGGGATTGCTGGCCGAAGTGGCGTTCATTGCGTCGCGCATCGCGTAAGAGACAATGTTGACGCAAAACACACCGGTTTCGTCAATATTGGCGACGCTGTCCTTGCCCATATGGCGGCCCGGTTTTTGAGCGGTGGAGGCGAACATCACCTGCGGTGGCTCATAGGCGATGGCGTTGAAAAACGAATAGGGCGCGAGGTTATCGACACCGTTCGCGCCTCGTGTCGAGATCCAGCCAATAGGGCGGGGCGAAACGATGGCCGAAAACGGGTTGTGGGGCAATGAATACCCGTCATTGGGTTGGTAAAACATGGCGCGTGTTCCCTGAAGTCTGTTTGCGAATTGGTGCATCGCATTGGTGACCACAAACGTCAACTGCTGCCAGCTGTTTGATCCGGCGATTGTGCTATGCTAGGGCGGTGAACAGCAAAGGTGAGGCGTGCGGCGTGATTGGGCTTAAGCAAGAGACATTGGACGATTGGTGGGAGGTTGAGGCCCTGTATGATCTGTGCTTTGCCCCCGGTCGTGAAGCGCTGTCGTCCTATCGGTTGCGTGACGGAGTGGACCCTGTGGCGGCGCTCTCTTTGGTGGCACGCGACACAGATGGCATTTTGGGTGGTGCGATCCGTTATTGGCCGGTTTTGGTCGGTGGGGACGCGGTCTTGTTGCTGGGGCCGGTTGCGGTTCACCCGACACGCCAAGGCGAGGGTTTGGGTGGCTTTTTGATCCGCGAAAGTTTGGCGGTTGCGGTTCAAGCCGGCTGGCAACGGGTTATGCTGATTGGCGACGCACCTTATTACACGCGGTTCGGGTTTGATCCGTTAATTGGCGTGGTGATGCCGCCGCCAACCGATCCGGCTCGGATTTTGGGGCGTGCATTGGTTGAGGGGGCCTGGGACAACGTTTCGGGTGATGTGAGCCGTTGGGTGATGACCCCATGACCGATGGCTCCGTTATATCTGTTCGGGCTGCCGTGGCTGAGAACGCCCCCGCCATGAGCGCCATTCTGTCGGAAATTCTGACACTGTGGGGAAGCGATCGCGCCCGTGATCCTGACCATGTCCGCGCGTTTTATATTGAGCATCCAGACCAGATATCTTGTTTGGTGGCAGTGAATAGGGCTGGGGATATCTTGGGATTTCAATCCTTAAAGTTGGCGGTAACCGGCAATGCTTATGACGTCACGCCTGGTTGGGGTGTAATTGGGACCTATGCGAAGACGGGTAAAGGGCGCAGTGGCATAGGCCGCGCCCTGTTTGCGGCCACGTCAAAGCAGGCGCAACAGCATGGCGTTAAAAAAATTGACGCGACGATCAGCCAGACAAATAAAGGCGCGATTGGGCATTCTCGAGGCCATCGGCAAACTTGACGGTTCCCTCACTTCGCCAATGGTTTTTGCCATATCAATCGCCTTTGCGACATTAACGGCGTTGTATGCCCGCGCTTGGTTGCGTATCAACCGACGGGGACCACTGGAATCCCTGATGCCCATGCTCACCGAAGGACAGCCGAAATGAAAACCGTCAAAGACTACATCCGAACCATCGTTGACTTCCCCCATGAGGGCATCATGTTTCGCGATGTCACCACGCTGTTTGCCGACCCGCGCGGTTTTCGCATGGCGATCGACCAAATGTTGCACCCCTACGCGGGTATGCAAATCGACAAGGTTGTCGGGCTTGAAGCCCGCGGTTTTATCCTCGGTGGCGCCATTGCCCACCAACTGACTGTCGGCTTTGTGCCGATCCGCAAAAAAGGCAAATTACCCGGTGCTACGATCTCCGAGGCCTACACGCTGGAATATGGCGAAGCCGTGATGGAAATGCATGACGACTCTATCAAAGCAGGCGAACGCATTTTGGTGGTCGATGACCTGCTGGCCACTGGTGGCACCGCGGCGGCAGGCATCAAATTGATTGAACGTCTGGGTGGCGAGATCGTCTCGACCTCTTTCATCATTGATCTACCAGAACTCGGCGGGCGCAAAGTGCTTGAGAACATGGGCATGGATGTGAATGTCCTATGCGAGTTCGAGGGCGCATAGCGCAATCTGCACTTCACATTAAAAAGCACCATAACTCGCCCACTTTCGGAGTGCGCTATGTTTCCTTGAATGCAAATTGCGCCACCTTGACTGCCAAACCAGGCCACAACTTTGACTTGTAACCCTTCCTTAATCAGAATCACGCTAAACAGAACTTGTCTGCTGGGAGCAGACTCTGTTTGCAAAACAAAGAAGAGCGTCCCGTCACCCCCGACGGGGCGTTCACTTGTTTAGCGACAATGTTCCTTTGAAAACCGGCGGCGTCCAAACGCTCACCCAAAGCACCACGACCAATGGCACCGCCAAATTGACTGGATCGCGTGATCCTATGCACCTGCATTACGCCGCGTTGCGAGGCACGTCTGGTTTGGGAGACCTAGACAAATTGACCTGCTCGACCCAACATCATTCACCAAAACCAAATAGGTCTCTCAATCTCGGCAATGCTCCACAGGCTCGCCAAATTGTGACCCGAAACAGGCGGCCCAGGCCAGCCGATCCTAGACATCCTACGCCAATGGGGTTACCCATTTTCAAAATCAGTTTTGTAGCGCGTTGACTGGAGCAATGATGTTTAGAAAAGCCACAAGCCTATTGTCCGTATTGGCCTTCCTGATCATCGCCGGATGCACCTCTGTGCCCGCAAACGGTCCACCCCAAGCCTCTCAGGCCCAGATCAACGAATTGGCCCGCGCCATTCAGGCGCTTGGCCCCAATGTGGACCCGGCCGAGGCCGCACGCGCCGCCGATATCGCCTTTAATTATCCTTTGCAGTTGGCCCGCGAGTACCAGATTACCGATTCCCCTTTGATCCACAACATCAAGGTCAACCGCGGCAGGCGCCCGCGTGGGCTGTGCTGGCATTGGGCCCAAGATATGGAAACACGTCTGGCTCAAGAACAGTTTGTAACGCTTGACTTACATCGCGCCATTGGCAACTCCGAAGTCGCGCTTCGGATCGACCACAGCACCGTCATCGTCAGCGCCAAAGGTGATGCAATGAATGACGGATTGGTGCTGGACCCTTGGCGCAACGCGGGTCGCCTGTTTTGGGGCAATCCGTTGGAAGACACCAAATATGAGTGGATCTCACGGGCCGAGGTGTTTGCCCTCAAAGCCGCACGCGGCGACACTTAAGCGTCGAACAATACGCCTGGGTTCATGATCCAGACCGGATCAAATGCGCCCTTAATATTGCGCATCATTGTCAGTTTAGCCGGAGGCCCAAAGCGCGCCAAATCTGCTACCTTCATGCGGCCAATGCCATGTTCGGCACTGAATGACCCCCCCATATCGGCCACCAAATCATGCACGACTTCAGTGATTTCCCCACGCATATCCGCGAAATCATCACGGCTCTGCCCTGCATTTGGGAACATGTTGTAATGTAGGTTGCCATCACCCAAATGCCCAAAGCAATTGATCCTGAAATCCCCAACCCTCGCCAGCAACGCACCACCGCGTGCAACAAACTCGGGCACCGCGGACAACGGCAGCGAAACATCATGCGATGCGATCGAACCGACCCGTTTGTTGGCCTCTGGAATGCTCTCGCGCACCGCCCAAAACTGCGCCCGCTGCGCTTCATTGTGCGCCACCAACCCGTCCAGAACCAAACCGCGCTCATGTGCATCGGCGAACAGCGCCTCCAGCATCGCGCTGGCCTGCTGCCCACGTGCCACACCCAGATCAACCAGCACCATCCATTCCGGTACATCCGCGAATGGCAACCGCACGCCCGGCATCGTCTCTGCCAAAAACTGCAGCCCCATTCCGTTGATCAGCTCAAACGCTGAAACCGCCTCGCCGCAATGGTCCTGCGCCAAGCCCAGCAACGCCAGACCCGCCGCTGGATCAGGCACAACCATCAATGCCGCACCTTCATCTGCCGGTCGCGAAAACAACCGCAAAGAGGCCGCCGTGATCACCCCCAACGTCCCCTCGGCCCCGATCAGCAAGTCGCGTAAATCATAGCCGGTGTTATCCTTGCGCAGCCGCTTTAACCCGTGCCAAATCTCACCACTTGGCAACACCGCTTCCAGCCCCAAACACAGATTGCGCGCATTTCCATAGCGCAACACATTCACACCGCCCGCATTGGTCGCCAGATTGCCCCCAATCTGGCACGACCCTTGGGAGGCCAAAGACAACGGAAACAGCCGCCCCACGGCCTCTGCCGCGCCCTGAACATCTTGTAAAATTGCGCCGGCTTCGGCCACCAACACGTTCTCATCGGCCCAGACATCGCGCACCGCGTTCATCCGTTCCAGCGACAATATCACCGGTGCTGGCCCCGCAGGCATCACCTGCCCGCCAACCAACCCCGTGCCGCCGCCATAGGGCACAACGCCCACCTGCGCCGCGGCACAAGCTCGTACAATATAAGCAACCTCGTCCACATTCGAAGGGGTCAACAACAGTCCCGAAACACCCGCATACCGCCCGCGCGGTTCTTCCAAGTATTTCGCAGTCAGCGGTCGAAAAACCGCTCTGGGCAACGCCTCACGCAGCCGCGCCTCAAATTCGTCGCTTACAGCATTCAGCATCAGCCCACATCCGTTTTGCCACGTCGATCACTGCGCAGATTGGCATAGAGAACGTGATTGCGCCAGCGCCCGTCGATTTGCAAATAGGATTGCGCCACGCCCTCGTATTTGAACCCCGACTTTTCCAACACCCCACGCGAAGGTTTATTTTCGGGCAGACACGCCGCTTCGATCCGGCTCAAATCCAGCGTCGTAAACGCGTAATGCGCAAGAGCCGCAATTGCCTCGGACATGAACCCTTCGCGGGCAAAGGTTTCGCCGATCCAATAGCCCATCGTTCCAGCCTGCGCTGGCCCGCGCCGAATATTGTCCAGCGTGATCGCCCCCAACAACACACCATCACGCCGTCGCTCCAAAAACACCGGCATTGCCGAGCCCGCGTTCAACGAGCGATGCGACCAATAAACCCGATTGCTAAACCCCTTGCGCGACAGATGGTCCTTGCTCCAGGTCGGTTCCCACGGGGTTAAAAATCCTTGGCTGGCTTTGCGCAAGGCAACCCAACTGCGAAAATCTGAGTGCTGCGGGGCGCGCAAAATCATCCGCTCGGTCTGAATGCGAATTTTGCGCCGCCGGTTCAGCATCAGGCCACCAGTCGTGCTTTTAGGTCTGCCAGGCTTGGTGCGTCCTGCACCGGCCCATATAGCGCCATCGCGACCTCGGCCTTTACCAACCCGCCCGCGAAATCACGCACTTTACGGGTGTCCACCGCCTCGATCATTTCCACGGTTTCCGCCAATGGCGGTACGCGATCCCAGATCGCCACCAGCCGCGCCAAACGCTCGGCCCGATTGGCAGGGCTTTCCAGCCCCATCAACAGCCCGGCTTTCATCTGGGCGCGTGCTCGCTCGACCTCGGCGTCGGTCATATCGTCACTGGCGCGCTTGATTTCATCCACCGTAAGGGTGGCCAATTCGCCCAATTGCTCGCCGCTGGTGCCCGCATAAATCGTCATCATGCCACTGTCGGCAAAGGCGCCTGCCTGTGCGAAAATCGAATAGCACAATCCGCGTTTTTCACGCACTTCCTGGAACAATCGCGATGACATACCGCCACCAAAAGCCGAGGCAAAAATCTGCGCTGTATAAATCTCGGGGTCGCGATAATCCGGTCCCTCCAACGCCATAGTGAAATGCGCTTGTTCAAGGTCTTTGACCTCGCGCCGCTCGCCCCCTGTGAACCGCGCCAGATCGACTGGCGCGCTGGGACGTGGGGCCAGATGGCCAAACAGCCGCTCAGCCTCGGCCACAATTTTATCGTGGTCCACGGCCCCTGCGGCAGACAGTATCATTTCCGACGGGCCGTAACGCTCGGCCACAAATCCTTGCAAATCGGTGCGGTTAAACGCCTTAACGCGCTCATCCGGCCCCAAGATCGTGCGCCCAATGGATTGCCCCGCATAAGACACCTCTTGCAGCCAATCAAAAACCACGTCGTCCGGTGTGTCCAACGATTGGCCGATTTCTTGCAAAATCACGCCGCGCTCGACTTCGATTTCCTTTGGATCGAACACAGGGTTCAACAAAATGTCCGAGATCACGTCCAACCCCAGCCCAACGTCCTGTCCCAAAACACGCACGTAATAGGCGGTCATTTCGCGGCTGGTGTAGGCGTTGATAAAGCCGCCAACGTCTTCAATAGCCTCGGCAATTTGCAACGAGCTACGGGTCTTAGTCCCCTTGAACGCCATATGTTCCAAAAAATGCGCAATGCCGTTTTGCTCTAGCCGCTCGTGGCGGCCGCCCGCTGTAACCCATATCCCCAGCGACGCAGATTCCAGGCTCGGCATGTTTTCCGTGACGATGCGAAACCCGTTGTTCAGCGTGTGAAATTCAACGCTCACTGTTTTGTACGCCCGCGGATCAAAGTGGTCAGCTCATTCAAGTCATTGGCAACTTCGGTAAACCGCTCGGGCCGCTCAAACAAGTCCTGCATACGGGCCGGCAAAGCCGGGTGCAGGCCGCAGGCTGCTTCCACAGCGGCCGGAAATTTGGCGGGATGTGCCGTGGCCAGCGTGATCATCGGCTCGGCGCCCAAGTGTTCTTCAGCGACCTTCACGCCAACGGCGGAATGCGGGCATAGCACCTCGCCCGTACGCATCAGCATGTCCTTGATTGTGGCAGATGTTTCAGCTTCGGAGGCACGACCCGAGGTAAAGGTCTCGCGCAGCACGTCGATCGCCCCCTGCGAGATTTTGAATTCGCCGCCGGACTTCAATTCATCCATGACTTGGCTCACAGCCCCGCCGTCGCGCCCATAGGCATCAAACAACACACGTTCAAAATTGGACGACACCTGAATGTCCATCGACGGGCTGATCGAAGGCGTCACACCCTTGGTGCTGTAGGCCCCCGTTTGCAGGGTGCGGTGCAGGATGTCATTTTGATTGGTTGCAATCACCAGCTTGTCAATCGGCAAGCCCATTTTGCGTGCAATGTAGCCCGCAAAGATATCACCAAAATTGCCTGTCGGCACCGTGAAACTGACGCTGCGAAGGGGTGCGCCCAATGCGGTCGCCGCGCTGAAGTAATAAACCACCTGCGCCAAAACGCGGCCCCAATTGATCGAGTTCACACCGGCCAGTTTTACCCCGTCGCGAAAGTCAAAATCGTTGAACATATCCTTAAGGCGGGCTTGGCAATCATCGAAATCGCCATGCACGGCCAACGCATGAATGTTGGCGTCAGTCGGTGTTGTCATCTGGCGGCGTTGCACCTCGGACACGCGGCCATGCGGATACATGATGAACACATCGACCGCGTCCAATCCGGCAAAAGCCTCGATCGCGGCGGACCCCGTATCGCCCGAGGTCGCCCCGACAATCGTCACCCGCTCATCGCGCTTTTTCAGGGCTGCCTCAAACAGTTGCCCTATCATCTGCATGGCGAAATCTTTGAACGCCAAGGTCGGGCCGTGGAACAGTTCAAGCAGGAAATGGTTTGCCCCCAATTGCACCATCGGCGCGCGCGCATCATGGCCAAACCCGTCATAGGCCCGCCCAATTATATCCGCAAACTCGCTGTCACCAAAACTGCCCTCAACAAAGGGGCGCATCACGCGGTAGGCAACTTCTTCATAGGACAAACCGGCCAATGCGGCGATATCGGCCTGCGACATCACCGGAACCTCGGCAGGCACATAAAGCCCTCCGTCACGCGCCAACCCCGTCAGCATCGCCTCTTCAAAGCTCAGATCGGGCGCTTGGCCACGGGTCGATATATATCGCATGTCAATTTGCCTTTATTGTTCTTTGCGCCTGATACGCCAGATCAGATACGCTGTCATCCCCAACCATACAAGCGCCAGTCCAAACCATGTCACCACATATTCCAAATGGCGGTTCGGAATGCCACTGCTGGTCACCGGAAACGGGCTGGTCACGAGATGGGCCTCACTGCTTTCACGCTGCACAATCAACAGGGGTTCCGTCCTCAACGCCTTTGCCATCGCCACAACATCACGAGCAAACCAAATCCCCGCGTCCAGATCCGGTACAGGCGTCGCGCTGTTGATCTCGTCAGGCCAATGCAAATTGCCAACAATCTCGGCCGCAACTTCGGGTCGCAACGCATTCTTGGCCGTGATCGCTACAAATCCGCGGTCCAGCATCACCCGGCGACCATCCATCCCCACAAAGGTCGAGATGATACGAAACCCCGCCCCCATCTTTTTCACCGAGGCCAACACATGAATTTCCTCAGGCAGTATCCGCCCTGTCATGCGCACCGGTAAATACTGATCCCGCACCGCATCAACTGCCACAGGCACCGGCACAGCTGCGCTGCCAATCCGCGCCTCAATCTGCGCCAACATACCAGCTTTCCACTGCATCCGGCTCAGTTGCCACATGCCAAGGCTTGCCAAAATGCCAGCCCCGACCACCCCGAACAACAGCGCTATGATGATGCTTTTCCTCAAGTGACCTCTTTCAAAAACAAAAGCGCGAGACACAGGCCCCGCGCTTTATCATTGTTCTATAAATATCCCCGCGCGGAGCGCAAGAAATCTTTACTTAGCCACCCCAGATGTAGACGGCGCAAAACAGGAATAGCCATACAACATCAACAAAGTGCCAATACCATGCCGCGGCCTCAAACCCGACATGCGCCTCTTGCGTAAAGTGGCCTTTCTTCAGACGCAAATAACAGATCGCCAAAAAGATGGTCCCGACAATCACGTGAAAGCCGTGAAAACCAGTCGCCATAAAGAACGTCGAGGGGTAGATCCCATCGGTAAACCCGAAGGCTGCGTGGCTATACTCATAAGCCTGAAATACGGTGAAAATCGCACCCAAACCAATCGCGACGGCAAGACCCGTTGCCATATCCTTGCGGTTGTTCTCATGCGCCAAAGCGTGGTGCGCCCATGTGGCCGCCGCCCCAGACAACAACAGGATTAGCGTATTGATCAACGGCAAATGCCAAGGGTCAAACGTCTCGATGCCAACCGGTGGCCAAACCCCATCAATCTTGGGCGAATCTGGTCCCATCGGATAAAGCGCCGACTTAAAGAACGCCCAGAACCATGCCACAAAGAACATGATTTCTGACATGATGAACAAAACAAACGCATAGCGCAGCCCGATCCGCACAACAGGGGTGTGATCACCTGTTTGGCCCTCATGGACAACTTCAGCCCACCAGCCATACATGACATAAAGAACGGCCACAAAACCGGCGAAGAAGACCCAAGGGCCACCGTCAGCAAGGTAATAAACCGCGCCGCCCATCATGACGAACGCAGCCAGAGCGCCTAGAAATGGCCAGATTGATGGTTCCAGAATGTGATAGTCGTGGTTCTTTTCGTGTGCCATTCGGCGTCCCCCTGTTTTCGGGATAGTTACTATTGGCCTAGTGTCTCGGGCATCAAACGCGCCTCGACCTTTGGCAGTTCAGTTTCGTGGAATGTATAAGACAGCGTGATGTGGTGAATGTATTTCGCATCGCGGTCGTCAACAATTTCGGGATCGACATAAAACGTCACGGGCATTTGTACCCGCTCGCCAGGTTGTAGCACCTGTTCTTCAAAACAAAAGCAGTCGATTTTCGTGAAAAATCCGCCAGCATCATAGGGCACAACAT
>JGI24023J19991_10001528_pt1 | contig 17546 bp, 12 predicted proteins | sample Cruoilmetagenom1_FD_19991 | JGI IMG/M metagenome (IMG submission 19991) | reverse complement strand
CCGCAGATGGCATACGACCTAGTAATGCAGATACTTCAGAACCAGCTTGTGTAAAACGGAAAATGTTATCTACAAAGAAAAGTACATCTTTTCCTTGTCCTTCACCAGCTCCATCACGGAAATATTCTGCTATAGTTAATCCTGAAAGTGCCACACGAGCACGAGCTCCAGGAGGTTCATTCATTTGTCCGAATACAAAAGTAGCTTTAGATTCTTTCATTCCAGATTTATCAACTTTAGATAAATCCCATCCGCCTTCTTCCATAGAATGCATAAAGTCATCACCATACTTAATAATTCCTGACTCTAACATTTCACGAAGTAAATCATTTCCTTCACGTGTTCTTTCACCAACACCTGCAAATACAGAAAGACCACCATGACCTTTTGCAATATTGTTAATTAACTCTTGAATTAATACTGTTTTACCTACACCAGCACCACCAAATAAACCAATTTTACCACCCTTTGCGTAAGGCTCAATTAAATCGATTACTTTAATACCAGTAAATAAAACTTCAGTAGACGTTGATAAATCTTCGAATTTAGGAGCTTGTCTGTGAATTGGTAAACCAGCATCACCAGCTTTAGGTAAATCACCTAATCCATCAATAGCATCACCAATTACGTTAAAAAGACGTCCGTAAACATCTTCGCCAATTGGCATTTGAATTGGAGCACCAGTAGCATGAACTTCGGTTCCTCTACTTAAACCATCAGAAGAATCCATAGCAATAGTACGTACTGTGTCTTCACCAATGTGAGATTGTACTTCTAATACTAATTTTGAACCATCTTGATTGTTAATTTCTAACGAATCATAAATCTTTGGAAGCTCTGAACCAGCAGCGAATTCTACATCGATAACTGGACCGACGATTTGTGCAACTTTACCTGTAACTTTTGACATTACTCTTATGTTTTTGTTATGCAATAATTTAAATATGAAAAACAGCTTACTCAATTAAGTTGAGCACGTGCGTTTTTCGCGCTGCAAAGATATAGTTTTATTTAAAAAAAATCATGTTTTTTTGAATAAAAAAACACGCTCTTTTTGAGCGTGTTTTAATTATAATGTGAAAAATATATTTATTGAAGTGTTGGCGAATAGTTAGTAGGATAATCACCTATATCAACTAAATTACCGGAAGCTTCAAAATTAGAGCCATAAGTAGCGTCTATTTTTTTCATAAATTCATTAGCAAGTAAGGCATAACCTCTAGCAGTTGGGTGAACACCATCTAAAGAGAAAGCTCCGCCTGTTACCAAACTAGATGTTAATATAAAATCTCCATCAGGAAAACCTCCATTAGCTAATTGTTGCATTAATGAATTAGCATCTACAAAAGCAAAACCTGCAGAAGTTGCTGCGGCTTGTAACGTTGTGTTAAAAGCATCTGTTGCAGTTTTTATTTCAAGTTGCTCCTCAGGAGTTAAAACCCATTTATCAGCCAAAGGTATTGCAACACCATTTACAGTAGTTGGGTTTCCTGGCACAGCTTCCGTACCAATAAATTTTGACGAAGGTAATACTAATAAGTCATCTGCAGTAGCTTGCCTCATGCTTACCAAACCAGGGTTTATTCCTGTTAAATCAGTTAAGTATTCATCCATAATTACAACTGCATTTTCTGCACCAGTTTGAAACATAATAGTTCTTTTAGCTATTTCAGCATCTGCATCTACTTGAGAGATTGCATTTACACTTACAAGGTAAGCGAATGCTCCTTGGATACCTGCGTTATATGTACCATAAGCACTTGCGCTGTTCAAAAAAGCAGCAGTTCCAGCGTCTAAAGGAACTGGGTTATGAGGTACAGTTGTAAAATGTGGAATAGTTGAAACATACGGAATGTTAGCCATTACACCTTGTACATTTGCATTTTGTAATGCACTCATAATAGTACTAATAGTTTGATCAAAGCCTACACCTGGAGGTCCAGCTAAAGGCGTAATAGCGCCTAAGTTAGTATCTCCACCAGAAGTAGCATATCCTAATACATCGTTATTACCAATCCATAAAGAAACAAATGTTGGTTGTTGCGCTAAAGCATCACCTAAAACAGTTGCGTTTGGTGCAGATGCAATACGTACGAAATAAGGATTTGCAGAAGGTGGATTAGTTAATAAATTTCCCGGATTTCCGTAGCCATCATATAATAAATGAAAACTTGTTGCACCAGGAACTCCCATGTTATTATGGCTGCCTATACTAGGGGCAAAAGCTTCTGTTGTTGAAGTTGCTGGCAAACCAGCAGGTCCTGAACCATCAAAAAATAATCTAGGTCCAAAGCTACCATTTGCATTTTGGTTTCCTCCAAATAATAAACCACCAACATTATCATTCATTAATGGTTGTGTAAAAGCACCTCCACCAATTAAAGCAAATTTTTGAGATAATATATTGGGTATTGAGTTTTGTTGTCCTGCAATAAATAAAGCATTATCTGTATAACCTGCGGTTAAAGAATTACCAATAGATACATAATTAGTAAAATCAGCAGTTCCAGATGTTAATGCAGGAAGTACTTCTGCTTCTGTAGGGTTGTCTAATAAGTCTTCAAAATCTTCTTCATCATTACATGCTGTAAACCCAATTAGGACAGCTGATAGTAATAAATATTTTATATTTTTCATTTTGCTATTTTTATAAGTTGTTAATTGTCCAAGATAAATAATACATGGATCCTATAAATCCTGTTCCGTAAGCGGTAAAGTATTCTTTACCTAAAAGATTAGTTGCACCAGCTTTAAAAGTTGATTTTAAACTTGGTACTTTATAATTAATTTGAGCATCAACTGTATGGAATTCTGGCACAATGCCATCTCCAAAAGTTGCTTCCCAGAAATAGTCATCGCTAAATCTATACGAAATATTAAAACCAAAGTTTTTAAATAATTTTGTATTTCCAAAAGAGGCTTTAAATTTATGCTCGGGTGTGTTAAAGTTAGTTTCAAAATTTGGATTAGCTGCTTGATCAAACTCTTGTTTTGTAAAGGTATAACTACCAGACAAATCAAAACCATTAAGTACTTTGGTTGATAATCCTATAGATGCACCATAAGAATTAATTTTTACTTCAGAATTTGTATAAGTACTATACGCTTGAAAATCTCCATTAGCAATAGCAGCAACAGATAATGCTCCGTCACCTACACTACCATAGTAAGGTGCTATAACTACTTCTTGAGAAATAAAATCCTCATAACTATTATAATACACACTCAAATCTACAATCAACTGTTTAATTTTACCTCTATAACCTACTTCTACAGATGTAATTTTTTCAGGTTTTACTATATCAGGATTAGCTATTTCTAATACTGAAGGATCTCCTGTTGCACTAAGATCTTGGACTGAACTTGCCGTATATGAATTGTTATATGCTGCAGCTCCAGTTTGAGTAATAACAGATGGCTGACCAAGTAATTGTCCACCACCACTTACAGTGAAATCAGTTGAATATCTATCTAAATTGTCTGGTGAGGAACCTACTAAAATTGCTCTACCTGCATTTAACCCAATAAACAAATCTTGAGTAGAAGGGTTTCTAAAACCTGTTTGCACAGATGCTCTAACATTATGATTTCTGTTAATTGTTAAACCAGCACTTATTCTTGGGGAAACAAAGCCATCAAAAAATTCTGACTTATCGTAACGAGCAGATCCTGTTAATTTTATTGACATATCTTCGTTAATCTCAAGTTTTTTCTGAATTTGAGTATAAATACCGTATTCTGAATAATCTATTGCGCTATCAGCATCTGTATAAATTGTTCCAGAAGAGTTTAAGTTATACTTTCTAAAAGAACCACCTACTTGTATATCTGCAAAATCCGTTAAGTGACTAAAATTATAATTCGCATCTGAATGATAATATTTTGATGCATCTTGAAACTTAGATCCTGTTGCTAAATCTGGATCATTAATACTTTTATTAAATGCTGCTTGAAACCCTGTGCTTCCTGGTTCAAAACGACCACTTTCTGCTTGTGCTCTTGCTGCTGCATGAGCTTGTTGGTTTGTAGCTCCTCCTAGTGTAGCCTGAACATACGTTCCTGTATATTCACCAAACCAAGTGTTATCATCTTTCCAAGCTCTATTAATATTAATCCCTGTAAAGACCATATCATAAGAGTTTGCTGCGTTATCTGAAACAACGTAACTTCTTAAAAAGAAGTTATCGTGTTTAACTTCTAGTTTATGTTGTTGTTGGGAAAAACCATCAATATTATAACGATTAGTACCTTGGTAAATAGTTGATCCTGTTCCGTATTTACCTACATAAGAAAATTCTAAACTATTATCTGTAATTGGACGATAATAAAAACCCCAATCTGCTTTAATGCTTTCTGCATTATAATCTGTTAAATCTTGTTCATTATAGCCAGTTCTACTAACATCTACAGATGGCACTAAGGCATTTGCTCCAGCAGGTAAAATACCTAAACCTTCTAGAGTAATAGCAACACCTTTAATATCTGTTGACACTTCATCTCCATAGACATTAATACCATCATAGTTTAAGTCTGCTCGTGTACCACCAACAGTAGTTTTATCAACTTCACTTGTTGCAGCCCAATCGGTTCCTTTTAACCAGCCAAAATTCACTTTTGCAGCAAACTTATCTGAGAACTTATATGCCATTCTAATTCCTAAGTCTGTATAAGCATTATCTCCTGCTGCTTCTTGAGATGTAATTCCTCGTTTTAAAGAGACACTGATTCCTGCATGATCAAATGGGTTTTTACTTTGCATAAACAGAATACCATTAAAAGCATTTGCACCATATAATGCTGATGATGTTCCTGGAAGTAGTTCAACACTTTGTACATCTGTTTCTACCATGCCAACTAAATTACCAATAGGAAAGTTTAAAGCTGGCGAAGAGTTATCCATACCATCTACTAACTGCATGAAACGATTATTTGCAAATGTTGCAAAACCTCTAGTATTTACAGATTTAAAGGTTAAACTATTAGTGTTTACATCGACCCCTTTAAGGCTTTCTAAGCCACCATAAAAGTCTGCTGATGCTGTGTTTTTAATTTCTTTAAGACCAAAACGTTCTACTGTAACTGGAGATTCAAAAATTCGCTCTGGTGTACGTGAAGCAGAAATTACAACTTCATCTAGTGAGTTTCCTTCTGTCATGGTCACATCAACCGTTTGGCCGTTAGTTGTGACTTCAACAGTTTGAGTTTCAAAACCTGTGTAACTAACTTGGATTGAAAAAGGAGGATCCTGTTCTATAGTTAGCGAATAATTACCATCAAAGTCAGATACTGTACCTGTACTAGTACCTAATACTACAATGTTTGCACCAGGTAAGGGTAGCCCAGTATTGTCAATAATTTTACCTTTTATAGTGGTTTGAGCAAAAGATACCACGCAAAAAAGCATCGTGAAAAGCTTTAAGATTGTCTTCATTTTAGAGAATTAGTTAATTTATTAGATTAGCAATTTAACTAAATATATGAAATTTTGATAACAAATTCTTAAAAATGTATGCATGCATAGCAATATTTAAAAAATAAACGCCTTAAAATTGAGTATTACTCAACTTTAAGGCGCATTATAAGAATTTTATTTATTCTTTATTATTATTCTACGGTTACTGATTTAGCAAGATTTCTAGGTTGATCTACATTTTTTTCTAACATTACAGCAATATGATAAGATAATAATTGTAATGGTATGGTAGTCAACAAAGGTGTAAGACATTCTATTGTTTCTGGAACTTCAATTACGTGATCAGCTAATTCCTTAACATTTGTGTCACCTTTAGTTACGATACCTATAATTTTGCCTTTTCTAGATTTAATTTCTTGGATGTTACTTACTACTTTTTCGTAATGTCCTTTTTTGGTAGCGATAACAACGATTGGCATTTGCTCATCAATTAAAGCAATAGGACCATGCTTCATTTCTGCGGCAGGATAACCTTCTGCGTGGATATAAGAAATCTCTTTTAATTTTAAAGCGCCTTCTAAAGCTACAGGAAAATTAAAACCACGACCTAAATATAAAAAGTTTGTTGCGTCTTTGTATATACTTGCAACTGTTTTTACGTAAGCATCAGATTTTAAAGCCTCTTCAACTTTACCTGGAATAGTTTCTAACTCAATAAGATGATGTCTAAATTCTGAACTAGACATTGTGCCTTTTGCTCTCGCTAATCGCAATGCTATTAATGTTAATACCGTAATCTGTGTTGTAAATGCTTTGGTAGATGCAACTCCAATTTCTGGACCAGCATGTGTGTAAGCACCTGCATGAGTTTCTCTTGCGATTGTAGAACCTACTACATTACAAACACCAAATACGAACGCTCCTTTAGATTTTGCTAATTTTATTGCGGCTAAAGTATCTGCAGTTTCACCAGATTGAGAAATTGCAATAACAACATCTTTTTCTGTAATCACAGGGTTTCTATATCTAAATTCTGAAGCATATTCTACTTCAACAGGTATTCTTGCTAAATCTTCAAAAATGTATTCTGCAACTAAACCGGCATGCCAAGATGTACCACAAGCCACGATTATAATTCGATCTGCTGCTAAGAATTTTTTCATGTTATCCTCAACTCCAGCCATCTTTATAATAGCTTCATTACTTAAAAGTCTTCCTCTAAAGGTATCTAAAATTGCACTAGGTTGTTCATAGATTTCTTTGAGCATAAAGTGGTCGTAACCACCTTTTTCGATTTGCTCTAAATTTAGTTGTAGTTCTTGTACATAAGGATCAACTAAAGCATCATTCTTTATTTTTCTAATTTTTATACCTTTTCCTCTTCTAATAATTGCCATTTCTTCATCCTCAAGATAAATAGCATTTTTAGTGTATTCAATAAAAGGAGAAGCATCACTGGCAATAAAGAACTCATCTTCACCTACACCAATTGCTAAAGGGCTACCAAGTTTAGCAACAACGATCTCGTTAGGTTTATTTTTGTCGAAAACAGCAATGGCGTATGCGCCTACAACTTGATTTAATGCAATTTGTACGGCTTTACCTAGTTTAATGTTTTCGTTTTTCTTTACATCTTCAATAAGGTTAACCAATACTTCTGTATCAGTATCTGAATGAAAAGTGTAACCACGTTTTATTAATTCTTTTCTTAATGAATCGTAATTTTCAATAATTCCGTTATGAATAATTACTAAATCTCCAGAATTAGAGTAATGAGGGTGTGAATTCACATCGTTTGGCACACCATGTGTAGCCCAACGTGTATGACCTATACCTAGAGTTCCATTAGTAGAAATATCACCTTCTATTTTGCTTTTAAGGTCAGAAACCTTTCCTTTAGTTTTTGAAAGTTTAATATTGTTGCCGTCATACAACGCAATACCAGCACTATCATAACCACGATATTCTAATCTTTGAAGTCCTTTAATAACAATAGGATAAGCTTCTCTATGACCAATGTAGCCAACAATTCCGCACATATATTACTTTTATTTAATTTGGTTCGGTGTAGTAAATTTCTAAGTACACGCGTTTACTTTCATTTTCAGGTTCAGTATTATTGCCAAATAATATGGTACCTCTTGGTGTTAAGACTGAACTTGCTGGAACAGTAAAATCATCAGAATTTTTCAATTTACTTTGCGTTAAGCCTAAACTAGCGTCTTCTATATTAACATTTAAGGAAACTGCTAATCCAAGTTCAACATTTGTTGAATCTCGTAGTAATAAATTATTGATATGCTCTGTAATTCTTAATTTGTATTTCACACCTTTTCCATCAAATTCATCATCAATGCGTTGTAATGGTCCAAGGTGACTAAATTTAGACAACGAAGGTAAAGTACTGTTAGTTTGATCTAAAATATAATCGAGCAAAGGTATTTTATTATCTATATCGTACAAATAAAGGCGATTAGGTTCGTTGTCTGGATCTTCGTTTTCCGAATCTAATTGATCTCTATCTACATAAAAAACAAGATTGGCTTCGTTAACTAAACGTTTAGAACTTACAAATTTGTTATCTTCTAAGTTTACAAAGTCATTTCTAAATTTATCAAACTCAGTAATACCAGAACCTTGGTCATAAAAACCATCAAATAATTTTATGCCAGCAACAGCACCTTCTCCTCCTTTAAGGTAAATTCTACTGTCTCCAGCCTCTGGCTCTCCGTTTTCTATAGGTGTCGTAAAATTGTTATCGAAAAAGTTAATTTTATTTGGGCCAAATCTAAGAACATATGTTGCTGTGTCGTTTACTGCTGAATCATCCGTAGGTGTTGAGTAATAGATTGTAATATTAGCGTTTTCACTATTTGTATCTAAAATAAGAAAGCTACCATCATTTGCTTCAGCTTCAGCTTTAAAATAAAGACCTTTAAAATAGTTGGCAAAGTTATTTTGGTTACTTAAAACAGGATCTCCTTCCTTATCTATAATTTTATTTTTCCAAAATTCAGGGTCTAGCTTAACCCTAATTCCAGGAGCTTGTCGCGCTAAAATTTCAGGTACTCCATCCGCATCATCTGCACCCTCTAAGATATAACCTTCATCATTAATTGTGATAACGTTATCTGCGCTTGTTGTTGGCAAGTAAGATGTTTGGTAATCTCTAAGCATAGTAAGCTCAGTACCTTCCAAAGTGGTAATCATTTCTGATTCAGACGCGGATCTATCAGAAAAATAGGCTTGGCCTTCATTAAAATCACCATTTGGATCAAAATCTCTTATAAAGTAATTGCTTTCAAAGATCCTTAAATTTATTGGCTTATAACTTGTTCCTTTAGATATTACGGAGTCTATTTCGTACGTTATATTACCGTCATCGTCAGTACCTGTGTTTCTACTGTAATAAGGGATACTTACTACAACTGAGTCTATTACTACGTTTTCGCCAAAATCTGGATTAAATGTACTTGCAGTAAGCTGCGACATAAAACTAGAGGTTGTTCTACCATAAAGATCATCGTAAACACCTAAAGTACTAAGTCCAAGTCTATTGGTTTGCACAGGTCCTAAAGCTTTAGTGTATGCAATAATATCATGTTGTTCTGAAAGAATATCAAAATTCGTAGCAATATCAGTATTAAGAACATCAGATTCTAAAGTGGCGAAATCTTCATCACAAGCAATAAATGTGAGAACAATTAAACCAAATGATATGATTTGTAGGGCAAATTTATTTTTTTTCATAAGTAATATTAACCGTTTAAGACAGTGTTGGTGTAAAACTCGGTATATGGATCTGCAAATTCTTCGATAGAATAATAATCCAAAACAGGTTTTGTTAAATCATTTATATAAGTTTCTAATTCTTTAGGTAATTCTTCAGAACCTCTTATAATGGCATCAGAATTATCAATAGCAACCTTCATTAAATTAATATAATCTGGTTGTTCTAAAAGTTTTGTTGCTTCTGAATCCAATTCATCAAAATTAACTTTAGAGAGCAAGTCTTTATCTAACGTACCTTCATAGCTTTGATTGTACACAGAGGTTACTATTTTACTTTCAGCAAATAAAGGTTCTGTTTTATAAAACTCTTTTAAGTATAATGGCAATAGTGAAGCTAGCCAGCCATTAACATGAATAATATCTGGAGCCCAATTCAGTTTCTTAACAGTTTCAATAACACCTTTAGCAAAGAAAATAGCACGCTCGTCGTTATCAGAAAATAATTTTCCATCTTCATCTGTAAGTGTGGCTTTTCTTTTAAAATAGTCTTCATTATCTATAAAGTAAACCTGAATACGTTCTTTTGGAATAGATGCGACCTTAATAATTAATGGCATATCTAAATCATTAATTACTAAATTTATACCAGAAAGTCTAATAACTTCGTGCAACTGGTGTCTTCTCTCATTAATATTTCCAAAGCGAGGCATAAATATTCTTATCTGACCTCCTTGTTTGTTCACCATTCTTGGAGCTTCAAAGGACATTGAAGAAATCTCAGTTTCCGGTAAATAAGGAACAACTTCTGAGGACACATACAATATTCGTTTATCTTTCATGAGTATATATTTATTGTTTTTTTATGGTTATCCCGATAGTTATAGGGACTGTTGGCTATTCTTTATTTAGTTTAAAAAATTAAGAATAAGCCAGTTTCATAAATCTGCTGCTTTTGAAATTAATAGTAAAAATCATGCAAAATTACAAAAATTTGTGCAGATTGCTAGTATTATATTATGTTTGCATGCGTTAAACTTTTGTTACAGTATTGAAAAACTTTCATAATAAAACCGAATTATCAACTCATATTAGTGCTTTAAAAACCAAAGGCAATTTAATTGGGTTTGTGCCAACAATGGGAGCATTGCACCATGGTCATTTATCACTGGTAAACAAAGGATTAAGTGAAAATGACTTAATAGTTGTTAGTATTTTTGTGAATCCTACACAATTTGATAATAAAGAAGACTTAGTTAAATACCCAAGAACTTTAGAGGCGGATATTGCACTGTTAAAAACAGTAAGTGATGATAAAATTATGGTTTACGCTCCGTCTGTTGAAGATATTTATGGCAACCAGATTAAATCAAATGCCTTTACTTTTGATGGTTTAGAGCACGAAATGGAAGGTGCTTTTAGAAACGGTCACTTTGATGGAGTTGGTACTATTGTGAAACGTTTGTTCGAAATTGTAAAACCAGATTCGGCTTATTTTGGTGAGAAGGACTTTCAGCAATTACAGATTATTAAAAAATTAGTTGAGTTACATCATCTGCCAGTAAAAGTTATGGGTTGTCCAATTCATAGAGCAGACGACGGTTTGGCAATGAGCTCTAGAAATGAAAGATTAACATCAGAACATAGAACTATTGCACCATTTATTTATAAAACATTAGAAACTGCCAAAATTAAATTTGGCACAAAAAGTGCTAAAACGGTTACGGAATGGGTAGAAAAGCAATTTAAAAAGCAAACGCTCTTAGAATTGGAGTATTTTATTATTGCGGATATAAAAACCTTAAAACCAGTAAAACGAAAATCAACACAAAAAACATATAGAGCGTTTGTCGCAGTTTATGCTGACGATATAAGACTGATAGACAATATCGCTTTAAATTAATTACATTTACCGCATGCAAATTCAAGTTGTAAAATCTAAAATTCACCGTGTAAAAGTTACAGGAGCAAAGCTTAACTATATTGGCAGTATCACCATTGATGAAGACTTAATGGAGGCCTCTAATATTATTCAAGGAGAGAAAGTTCAGATTGTGAATAATGACAATGGAGAACGTTTAGAAACCTATTGTATTCCTGGTCCACGAAATAGTGGTGAAATCACATTAAATGGTGCTGCAGCAAGAAAAGTGTCAGTTGGCGATACCTTAATACTTATTACTTATGCAACTATGGATATTGAAGAGGCTAAAGCATTTAAACCATCTTTAGTTTTCCCAGACGAGGCTACTAATCTTCTTAAATAAGCAGATGAGCAAACCTAAAACCATCCTAAAAGTTGTTTTACCCTTGCTATTAGGAGTTGGTTTGGTATGGTATTCCTTATCAAAAATTTCTATTCCTACTTTAGTGCAATACTTTAAAGATGCCGATTATAGTTGGATTATTCTTGGAGTTGTTATTGGGATTCTAAGTCATGCGTCCAGAGCCTATCGCTGGCTTTATATGGCAGAACCTTTGGGTTTTAAGCCAAAATTAGGTAATAGTTTTATGGCTGTTTATTCGGCTTATCTTATAAACTTCACCATTCCAAGAGCAGGCGAAATAGCAAGAGCTTCCATTTTAACCAATTATGAAGGCATTCCTTTTGATAAAGGTTTTGGAACTATAGTTGCAGAGCGAATAGCTGATACTGTTATGTTGTTTTTAATAATTGCAATAGCTTTCTTCTTAGAGTTTGAATTTATCTATAATTTTTTTGTCGAAAAATTTAATCCAGCATCATTAATATTTGGATTTATAATATTGTTGTTGAGTGCTTTAGCAGTATTTTTATTTATAAAGAAAAGCAATTCAAAATTCGCGTTGAAAGTAAAAGAATTTTTAGCTGGACTTTTAGAAGGTGTGCTTAGTATTTTTAAGATGAAAAAGAAATGGGCTTTCATAGGTCATACGGTATTTATTTGGGTAATGTACGTACTCATGTTTTATGTTACTACATTTGCATTACCAGAATTACAGAACATATCAATCGCAGCAGTTCTCATTGGGTTTATACTCGCTAGTTTTAGTATTGCTGCTACAAATGGAGGCATTGGCTCGTTTCCTGAAGCTGTGGTTATTGCCTTTTCATTGTTTGGTATGGCAGAAGATCCGAGTAGAGCTTTTGGATGGATAATGTGGTCTACACAAACTTTGGTCATTATCATTTTAGGTGGTTTATCATTATTATACTTACCCATTTATAATAGAAAGAAACCAACAGTATAGAAATATTTTTTACCTTGCTTTAATATTTTATTCCTTATAACATGAAGAACTTTTACACACTTCTTATTGCTTTTTTTATTTTTTTTAATCTGCAATCTCAAGCGATTTATAAAACCATCAATTCAGAAAAGCTTGGTGAAAAGCGCGAATTAAAAATTCAATTACCAAGAAATTACAATCCAGAAGAAAAACGAACATATCCTATAATCATTGTTTTAGATGGAGATTATTTATTTGAACCTATTGCTGGTAACATAGATTATCAATCTTATTGGGAGGATATTCCAGATTGTATAGTTGTAGGTATTAACCAAGCAAGCACAAGGACTGATGATTTGTTTTATGATGAGGACGCCTATTTTCCAGCGGGTTCTGGCGCACAATTTTATGAATTTCTTGCAGCCGAATTATTACCATTTATTGAAGATAACTACCAAGCATCTAATTTTAGAATCATTTTTGGGCACGATTTAAGTGCTAACTTTATTAATTATTACCTTTTTAAAGACAAACCTCTTTTTAGAGCTTACGTAGCTTTTAGCCCTGAGTTTGCACCAGAAATGACTAGTAGATTGCAACAACGTTTGTCTATATTAACGCAAGAAACGTTTTATTATATGGCAACCTCAGATGCAGACATAAAAGATTTAAGAGCTTCAACTTTAAAAATGGACTCAATTGCTTCAACAATAGAAAATGAAAAGCTCTTTTATACGTTTGATGATTTTGAAGATGCCAATCATTATGCTTTGGTAGGGCGAGGAATTCCAAAAGCATTGAATGAGATTTTTGGGCTTTTTAAACCCATTAATGCTAAAGAATATAAAGAAAAAGTTCTCACTTTTGAAGGTTCGGCTTTCGATTATCTTATTAAAAAATACGAAGACATTGAATATTTTTATGGATTTGAAAAAGAATTAATTGAAAACGATATTAGAGCGATTGCAGCAGCCAGTAATAAAAAAGACGATTTAGATTCTTTAGAAAAACTAGCTAAATTGGTTAAGAAAAAATTTCCAGATTCTATGCTAGGTGCCTATTACTTAGGTATGTATTACGAAAAAGAGGGCAATCTGAAAAAGGCTTTGCTGCAATACAAATCAGGTTTACTTTTGCAACCTTCGCAATTTATAGATAAGGAGATTATACTCGAAAAAATGTATGATACACAAGAAGCATTGAACGATTAAATGCATTTCATCGAAAAAATTTGACTATTTATCGATAATTTAGTATGTTTGGACTCCCAAATTTAAACCTACTTAATTATGAGAAAAACTATTCTACTAGTTTTTGCTTGTCTAATTCTTGCTCCTTCATTTGCGCAAGTATTTTATAAGGAAATACCTTCAGCAAATCTTAATTCAGAACGTAAATTAAAAATTAAGCTTCCAAAGGACTACGATCCAGATGCAGATATAAAGTATCCATTAATTATTGTATTTGATGGAGATTATTTATTTGAACCTGTCGCAGGTCAAGTAGATTTTCAAACCTATTTTGATGATATGCCAAGTTCAATAGTTGTTGGTATTATGCAGGGAAAAGATCGTTTCTATGATGGTTATTACAACCCAAAAACGGGTTTACCAACAGAATCTGGTCTTAGATTTCACGATTTTGTTTCAGATGATTTATTGCCTTATTTAGATAAAGAATATCGAACAAGTAAATTTAGAGTAGCCGTTGCTCACGATATTATGGGTAACTTTATTAATTCTTATCTCTTTAAAGAAAACCCATCATTTCAAGCTTATGTTTGTATCAGTCCAGATTTTGTTGGCTCATTAAGGAATTTTGTTTCAAAGCGTTTAGAGCTTTTTAAGGAGGATATCTTTTATTACATGGCAACTTCTGAAAAAGATATTCCTGAACTTCGTGAGAACATTCTTTCTACAAATTCACTAATAAGCGAAGTTGAAAACAAGAACCTAACCTATTATTTTGATGATTTTAAAAACGACACACATTATACTTTAGTTACAGGTGCTATTTCTAGATCCTTCGATAAGATTTTTGATATTTACACTCCGTTAAGGGATAAAGAACTTGAAGAAAAAGTAGTGCCTTATGAAGATACTTTAGATAAATATTTAACTGACAGATACGATAGAATTGAGAAACTATTCGGTATCAAACAAGAGATAAGTGAAGAAGAAATAGAGAAAGTTGCCAAAGTTGCAGAGCAACGTGAAGATTTTAAATCACTTTATAAATTAGGAAAACTTGCTAATAAAATTCATCCAGAATCTTTACTTGGAACTTATTATTTGGCACAATCAGCGGAGCATTTTGGTAAAACTAAAAAAGCAAAAAAACTTTATGAATCTGCATTAATATTAGATGATGCTATTAATATTGATAAGGATTATATAGCAGCAAAAATCGAAGAATTAGCTCTAGCTTTAGTAGATGTAGAAGACGAAGAATTAAAAGAATTAGATGAAGATGAAGAAGAAGAAGAGGAGGGCAATAATGAAGAATAATAAAAAACATACACTATCTACAGATTACTTTTTTGAAGCATTATACAGAAAAACGAAGCAATTTTTGTTTTCTAATTTACCTTCAAAATTAGCAACACTTAAAGTTTTAGCGATTGTAAGTTGGTTTAAAGACATCAACTAAAATTGTCTTAATTTAGCTGTTTCAAATTATATATTCCATTCAGACAACTATTCGGAATGGAAAGTGAAATTAGAATATGGCTAAAGTAAAAACGACTTTTTTTTGTCAGAATTGTGGTAGTCAATATGCCAAATGGCAAGGACAATGTACCTCTTGTAAGGAATGGAACACCATTGCAGAAGAAGTGATTCAGAAACCTGAAAAAAGCGATTGGAAAACACCAACAGCAACTACAAAACGGGTTTCAAAACCTTTGCTTATTAACGATATAGATACGTCGCAAGAAGCACGTTTAGATATGCGTGATGGCGAATTTAATCGTGTATTAGGTGGTGGAATGGTTCATGGATCTTTAACACTTTTAGGTGGAGAACCAGGTATTGGTAAAAGTACATTATTGCTTCAAATAGCTTTAAATTTAGAATATAAAACCCTTTATGTTTCAGGCGAAGAAAGTCAGAAACAAATAAAAATGCGTGCTGAACGTATTCAACCAAATAGTAATAATTGCTACATTCTTACCGAAACCAAAACGCAGAATATCTTTAAGCAAATTGAAGCTTTAGAGCCAGATATTGTGGTTATAGATTCTATACAGACTTTACATAGCGATTATATAGAATCCTCTGCAGGCAGCATTTCTCAAATAAAGGAATGTACAACAGAACTCATAAAATTCGCCAAAGAAACCGCAACACCAGTTTTATTAATTGGTCATATTACCAAAGATGGCAATATTGCTGGTCCAAAAATTTTGGAACACATGGTAGATACGGTTTTACAGTTTGAAGGCGATCGAAATCACGTTTTCAGAATCTTGAGAGCCAACAAAAACAGATTCGGTTCTACCAATGAATTAGGTATCTATGAAATGCAAGGCTCAGGATTACGAGAAGTATCTAATCCATCCGAAATATTAATTTCAGAAAAAGATGGCGAACTCTCTGGTAATGCAATCGCTGCAACTTTAGAAGGTTTACGACCATTAATGATAGAAGTACAAGCTTTAGTAAGCACAGCAGTTTACGGAACACCACAGCGTTCTGCCACAGGTTTTAATGCCAAACGCTTAAATATGTTATTGGCTGTTTTAGAAAAACGTGCTGGTTTCCGATTAGGTGCAAAAGATGTCTTTTTAAATATTACTGGTGGAATTACTGTTGACGATCCTGCTATTGATTTAGCTGTTGTAGCATCTATTTTATCTTCCAACGAAGATGTTGCTCTACAAAGTGATTTTTGTTTTGCCGCAGAAGTTGGTTTATCTGGAGAAATAAGACCAGTACAGCGTGTAGAACAACGCATTTTGGAAGCCGAAAAATTAGGGTTTTCTACCATTTTTGTATCTAAGTACAATAAAATAGCCTTAAAAAACACAGTTATAAAGATTCAATTGATTTCTAAGATTGAAGATTTGGTTGGGTTTTTGGTTTAAAAAATTCCTTTGTAAAAAGGAATCTCATAGTTATTTATACGCAGACCTCACAGGTTTTTAAAACCTGTGAGGTCACTTTATGTTTATTAATTATTTTTTTTCATATTATTTTGAGAATATACCATACTTAATAGTCGTCCTGTTAGGGACTTTATATAGGTAACAGTAAGTCTTCATACTGGCAAGTGTGCCTTTGGGTACACTATATGTTGTACCTAAAGGCACAATTTTAAAGCTGATAAAAACCTTTTATCACATTTTGTCCCTAATGGGATAGTTTACGACTCGCATTGTTGCTGTTTTTTTACCAGCAATCCGAATAAAACATATTAAAAGATCAACACGTTCTTTTTTATCAAAAATCATCGTTTATTCTGCAAATACTTCCAGCTAAAAAAGTAAAAAAACAGCTTCAGATACATAGCTTATAAAACGTTTAATTTTTCCCTCAAAATTCTGTAATTTTGCAGACTTATAAGAAAACAGAATAATGAGCACAAAGTTCCCTGAATATAAAGGACTTAACTTGCCAAACGTTGCCAATGAAATCGGTAATTATTGGGAAGCTAATAATATCTTTGATAAAAGTGTAACCACAAGAGAAGGAAAACCACCTTTTATCTTTTTTGAAGGGCCACCTTCTGCTAACGGTTTGCCTGGCGTACACCACGTTTTAGCACGTGCGATTAAAGATATTTTTCCACGTTACAAAACAATGAAAGGTTTTCAGGTAAAACGAAAAGCAGGTTGGGATACTCACGGTTTGCCAGTTGAGCTTGGCGTTGAAAAAGAACTCGGTATTACCAAAGAAGATATTGGCAAAAAAATTACGGTAGAAGAATACAACGAAGCGTGTAAAAAAGCCGTAATGCGTTATACTGATATCTGGAATGACCTCACTAAAAAAATGGGTTATTGGGTAGATATGGACGATCCGTACATTACCTACAAATCCAAATATATGGAAACGGTTTGGTGGTTGCTCAAACAGATTTACGACAAAGATTTAATATATAAAGGTTATACGATTCAGCCTTATTCGCCAAAAGCAGGAACAGGATTAAGTTCGCACGAGCTTAACCAACCAGGAACATACCAAGATGTAACAGA
>JGI24023J19991_10001527_pt1 | contig 17553 bp, 29 predicted proteins | sample Cruoilmetagenom1_FD_19991 | JGI IMG/M metagenome (IMG submission 19991) | reverse complement strand
AACATCATCATAAGGCTTATCTTTACCCATCATATAGGCAAAATTTGCTCCTAAATCTAATTTTTGATCTGGATATCTATGTCCCTCCTCAGGATTATAAAGTTTATTATAAATATAGGCACTTATCAAAGGCATTTTAGCCAATAGATTTGTTGCATCTTCATAGGTACAGCTCCAATAATCCATTTTACTCATACCTTGCTTATACTTTACATTGAAATTCGACTCTCTTTCTAAACTCATCACTGCTGCTGATAAAATTGCCATTGGATGACTTTCACTAGGAAAAGAATCTATCACATCCCAGACGTATCTTGGAACAATACTTCTATTTCTAAAATCGACCATCAGTTCTTTAACCTCTTCCGATGTTGGAATTTCTCCTGTTAANAATAAAAAATACAGTCCTTCTACATAAGGCATTTCGGCACCTTCTGGCTTAGGTAATTTCTCTAAAACCTCGGGTAATGTATANCCTCGATAACGAATACCTTCTAAAGGATCTAAATAAGAGATATCTGTAACTAAACTTTTAATACCTCTCATGCCTCCAATTACTTGAGATACTTTAACCTGATCTATTACTCTATCACCATATTCTTTTAATAATTTTGTTGTTCTTGGGCGTTGCTCTTCAATTTTTTTTTGCAATTTATCTTTTAAAGTACTCATGATATTTTGTTTAAATTAATAATCTGATAGCCTCAATTTGGCCAAATCCCTCAAAGCTACCATCTGTAAAGGACAACAAAAATGATATATATCATTAAAAATGAGCTATGTAACTTATATTACAATAAAACCTGAAATATAAAATTGAAAAATAATCAACTTTAAAAATAAAAAAGCCAAATTCATTTCTGAATTTGGCTTTTTTATAGTTCCTATTATAGATGCTTAATTAAAGTTTAAAAGCTTTTTCTTGAGGGAAATAAGCTACATCACCTAATTCTTCTTCAATACGCAGCAACTGGTTGTATTTTGCCATTCTATCAGAACGAGAAGCAGAACCTGTTTTAATTTGACCACAATTCAACGCTACCGCTAAATCAGCAATAGTATTGTCTTCTGTCTCACCAGAACGGTGACTCATCACTGAAGTAAAACCTGCATTATGTGCCATTTCAACCGCAGCAATTGTTTCAGTTAGCGTACCTATTTGATTAACTTTAATCAATATTGAATTGGCAATTCCTTCTTTTATACCACGTGATAATCTTTCAACGTTTGTTACATACAAATCATCACCAACTAACTGTGTTTTATCACCTATTTTTTCAGTTAATAATTTCCAACCATCCCAATCGTTTTCATCCATTCCGTCTTCAATAGAAATAATAGGATATTTTCTAGAAAGTTCAGCCAAATACTCAGCTTGTTCTTCAGAAGTTCTAATCGCTCCTTTATCACCTTCAAACTTGGTATAATCATATTTGCCATCTACATAAAATTCAGCAGCAGCACAATCTAAAGCAATCATTACATCATCGCCTAGCTTATATCCAGCATTTTTCACTGCTAATGCAATAGTTTCAAGAGCATCTTCGGTCCCATCTAAGGTTGGTGCAAATCCACCTTCATCACCAACAGCTGTACTTAACCCTCTATCGTGTAATACTTTTTTTAAGTTATGAAAAATTTCAGTTCCCATTTTTAATGCATGACTGAAATTTTTAGCCTTAACTGGCATTACCATAAATTCTTGAAATGCGATTGGTGCATCAGAATGCGAACCTCCGTTAATAATATTCATCATAGGTACAGGTAAGGTCTTTGCAGAAACACCGCCAACATATCTGTACAATGGCATATTCAATTCATTAGCAGCTGCTTTAGCAACAGCTAATGAAACTCCAAGAATTGCGTTAGCACCTAAAATTGATTTATTAGCTGTACCGTCTAAATCTATCATGATTTTATCTATCAATCCTTGCTCAAATACTGAAACGCCTAATAATACTTCTGCTATTTTATCATTAACATTAGACACCGCTTTCAGTACGCCTTTACCCATAAAGTCTTTACCTCCATCACGAAGTTCTACAGCTTCATGTTCTCCTGTAGATGCTCCTGAAGGAACAGCAGCTCTACCTAATACTCCGTTTTCTGTAATTACATCAACTTCTACTGTTGGATTACCTCTTGAATCAAAAATTTGACGTGCATGAATGTTAATTATAATGCTCATTTTATGTATGTTTTAGTTGTGTAAATTTAAAAAAAAGTAATGGTTATTATTGATTAAATAAGCTTTTTGTACGATATCGTTTTCGATAAATTTTATCATAGAAAAGGTTTATAACCCTTTTAATATCATATTTATTAATCTTTAATCAATTCAAAAAACTGATCAAAAAGATATTCGGCATCATGTGGTCCTGGACTAGCTTCAGGATGATATTGAACTGAAAAACACTTCTTATCTTTTATTCTAATTCCTGCTACTGTATCATCATTTAAATGCACATGTGTAATTTCAATATCTGGATGCTTTTCTGTTTCATCTCTATTGATCGCAAAACCATGATTTTGAGAGGTGATTTCACCTTTACCTGTAATTAAATTTTTAACAGGATGATTAATCCCTCTATGCCCATGATGCATTTTATAAGTAGAAATGTTATTTGCTAAAGCAATAACCTGATGCCCTAAACAAATACCAAATAAGGGTAAATTTCTTTTGATAATTTCTTTTGCGACTTCTTGTGCCTCGTTTAATGGCTCAGGATCTCCTGGTCCATTTGATAAAAAATAACCGTCAGGATTAAAACCACTCATTTCTTCAAAGCTAGTATTGTAAGGAAATACTTTAATATAAGCATCTCTTTTCGCAAAATGTCTTAATATATTCTTTTTGATGCCAATATCTAATGCAGAAATTTTATAGGTAGCATTTTCATCTCCAATAAAATAAGGTTTTTTAGTTGACACTTTTGAAGCCAATTCTAAACCATCCATTTGTGGCACTTCTGACAATTGTTTTTTAAGTTTTTCTATAGCATCAACTTCCGTTGAAATAATAGCATTCATTGCTCCGTTTTCTCTAATATAAGTAACTAATGCTCTAGTATCAACATCAGAAATGGCAATCAAATTATGTTTTTCAAACCAATCTTTTAATGAGCCTTCTGCACTAGATCGAGAATAATCAAAACTAAAATTTCTACAGATTAAACCTGATATTTTTATCCCTTCAGATTCAATTTCATCTTTATGAACACCATAATTACCAATATGTGCATTGGTAGCTACCATTAACTGTCCGAAGTAAGAAGGGTCTGTAAAAATTTCTTGATAACCAGTCATACCAGTATTGAAACAAATTTCTCCTGTTGAAGAACCTTCAATTCCGATTGACTTCCCTTCGAATATTGTACCATCTGCTAATAATACAATTGCTTTTTTTCTAGTTTGGTATTTCATTTATCAATTTTTTTCAATGAATTATTTTCAAAAATAATATAAAAAAAAGGATAAACTATTTTAGCTTATCCTTTTATATTTAATGTTTATTAACATAACTGCTTATTCCTCTTCTTGGCTTGCTTTCTTTTCAGCTACAAGTGGAACTACAGTTGCTTTTTTCTTACCTCCTCTTCTACGAGTAGATTTTTTCTTCTTACTATTAGGATTATAAACTGTGTTATAATCAACTAACTCTACCATTGCCATATCAGCATTATCACCTAATCTATTACCAAGTTTTATAATTCTAACATAACCACCTGGTCTATCAGCCACTTTAGTAGCAACTTCTCTAAACAATTCAGTTACCGCTTCTTTTTGTCTCAGGTAACTAAATACGATTCTTCTATTATGTGTAGTATCAGATTTAGACTTTGTAATTATAGGCTCTATAAACTGTCTAAGTGCTTTAGCTTTAGCAACNGTTGTATTGATACGTTTATGCTCAATTAATGAACATCCCATATTAGCCAACATTGCNTTNCTATGAGCAGTTTTTCTACTTAAATGGTTAAATTTCTTTCCGTGTCTCATTTTCTTGTAATCTTATAGTCTTTGGTCATCAATCTTTAGTACTTTCTATAAACCAAAGACAAATTGACTAATAACAATTTATTCTTTATCTAACTTATATTTACTTAAATCCATACCGAAAGTTAAGCCTTTAATATTCACTAACTCATCTAATTCAGTTAATGATTTTTTACCAAAATTTCTAAATTTCATCAAGTCATTTTTATTGAAAGATACCAAATCACCCAATGTATCAACTTCAGCAGCTTTTAAACAATTTAATGCTCTTACTGAAAGATCCATATCAATCAATCTTGTTTTCAACAATTGTCTCATGTGAAGTGATTCTTCATCATAAGTTTCTGTTTGTGCAATTTCATCAGCTTCTAACGTTATTCTCTCATCAGAGAATAGCATAAAGTGGTGAATTAATATTTTTGCAGCTTCAGTTAATGCATCTTTAGGATTGATTGAACCATCAGTAACGATATCAAAAATTAATTTTTCATAATCCGTTTTTTGTTCAACACGAAAGTTTTCAACAGCATATTTTACATTTTTAATTGGTGTAAAAATAGCATCTGTAAAGATAGTCCCTAATGGTGCACTTGCTTTTTTATTTTCTTCAGATAAAACAAAACCTCTACCTTTTTCGATAGTAAACTCTAAGTCAAGTTTTACTGATTTCTCCATATTACAAATCACTAAATCAGGATTTAACACTTGAAATCCAGAAATGAAATTTTGAAAATCACCAGCGGTTAATTGCTCTTTACCTGTAATCGTAACAGAAACAGTTTCGTTATCAGTTTCTTCAATTTGTTGCTTAAACCTAACTTGTTTAAGGTTTAAGATAATTTCAGTAACGTCTTCAACAACTCCTTTTATTGTAGAAAATTCATGCTCAACACCTTCAACTCTTAAAGAAGTTATTGCATAACCTTCTAAAGAAGATAATAATACTCTTCGTAAAGCATTACCTACTGTTAAACCATAACCTGGTTCTAGAGGTCTGAATTCGAATCTACCTTCAAAATCGGTAGAATCAATCATTATTACTTTATCTGGTTTTTGAAAATTTAATATTGCCATAAGTCTAACTAGTTGTTTATTATTTAGAGTATAATTCTACAATAAATTGTTCGTTAATATTTTCTGGTATTTGAATTCTTTCTGGTACAGTTACAAACGTACCTTGCATTGTATCATTATTCCAGTTTAACCACTCATATACTGCACTATTGTTCGCTAAAGAATTTTCAATAGCTACAAGAGATTTTGATTTCTCTCTTACGCCAACTACATCTCCAGGTTTTAGTGAATATGAAGGGATATTTACAATCTCTCCATTTACAGTAATATGACGGTGAGACACCAATTGTCTTGCTCCACTTCTAGAAGGAGAAATACCCAATCTAAAAGCAACATTATCTAAACGAGATTCACATAACTGTAATAATATTTCACCAGTAATCCCTTTACTTCTAGAAGCTTTTTTGAATAAGCCTCTAAACTGACGTTCAAGAATACCGTAAGTATATTTTGCTTTTTGCTTTTCCATTAACTGGACAGCATATTCTGATTTTTTACCACGACGACGGTTATTACCATGTTGTCCTGGAGGATAATTTCTTTTTTCGAATGATTTATCATCTCCGAAGATTGCTTCGCCAAATTTACGAGCAATTTTAGTTTTTGGTCCTGTATATCTTGCCATTTTTATTGATTTAGTGAAAGGGATTATGAATTAAGGCTTATCCTTCGATAATCTAGATTCCTTTCTATATTATAATACTGAATTTGTTTCAGTATCTTTTCTTTAATTATTTTTTTAATTGAGTAACTGATTCCGAAACTTCGAGACCGTTTTAAAATTAAACTTTATTCAATTTATACTCTTCTTCTTTTAGGAGGACGACATCCGTTATGTGGCATTGGTGTAACATCTATAATTTCTGTTACTTCAATACCTGCATTATGTAATGTTCTAATAGCAGACTCTCTACCATTTCCAGGTCCCTTTACATAAACTTTAACTTTTCTAAGTCCAGCATCAAATGCTACTTTAGCACAATCTTCAGCTGCAGTTTGAGCAGCATAAGGTGTGTTCTTTTTAGAACCTCTAAAGCCTTGTTTACCAGCAGAAGACCAAGAGATAACATCTCCTTTTTTATTCGTTAATGAAATGATGATATTATTGAAAGAAGCTTTAATATGTGCTTCTCCGATCGCATCAACGATAACTTTACGTTTTTTTGTATTTGTTTTTGCCATAATTTTAGTTTTAGTCTCGAATTAATAATCGAGACAAATCTATTTATTATTTAGTTGCTTTCTTTTTGTTAGCAACGGTTTTTCTTTTACCTTTTCTTGTTCTAGAATTGTTCTTAGTTCTTTGTCCTCTTAAAGGCAATCCTGATCTATGGCGAATACCTCTATAACAACCGATATCCATCAAACGTTTGATGTTCAATTGAATTTCTGAACGTAACTCACCTTCAATAGTATAGGTACCTACATGCTCTCTAATTCTACTGATTTCTTCATCAGACCAATCTTGAACTTTAGTACTTTCATCTACTTTTGCACTTGCTAAAATTTCTTTAGCCCTGTTTCTACCAACACCATAGATGTAAGTTAATGAAATAACTCCTCTTTTGTTTTTTGGTATGTCAATTCCTGCTATTCTTGCCATAATTATCCTTGTCTTTGTTTAAATCTAGGATTTTTTTTATTGATTACATATAATCTGCCTTTTCTGCGTACTATTTTGCAGTCGGCACTTCTCTTTTTTACTGATGCTCTAACCTTCATGGTTTCTAATATCTATACGTTATTCGAGCCTTAGTCAAATCATAAGGACTCATTTCTAATTTTACTTTATCACCAGGTAATAATTTAATATAATGCATACGCATTTTACCTGAAATGTGTGCGGTAACTATATGACCATTTTCTAGTTCAACACGAAACATAGCATTAGATAATGCTTCATTAATTGTTCCNTCTTGNTCTATTGCTTTTTGTTTTGCCATGCCTTATGATGCTACTGATTTTCTTTTAGTACCTGTTTTCATTAAACCATCATAATGNCGATTTAATAAATGTGAGTTTATTTGCTGAATTGTATCTATAGCAACACCTACCATAATCAANAATGACGTTCCTCCATAAAATATTGCCCAATTCGGTTGTACACCTGCTTTTACNATAAATGCAGGTAATATTGCTAACAATGCTAAGAAAATTGATCCTGGCAAAGTAATACGAGACAAAATAGTATCTAAATAATCAGCTGTTTCTTTACCTGGTCTAATCCCTGGTAAAAAGCCACCACTTCTTTTTAAATCATCAGCCATTTTGTTTGTTGGTATTGTAATTGCTGTATAAAAATAACTAAAGATTATAATTAACACTGCAAAAAGTATATTATACCATAAACCAAACATATCTTGAAAAGCTATACCTATTGATTTCAAAGTATCATTTTCTGAGCTAGCTAGCAATTGCGGTACAAACATTAGTGCTTGTGCAAATATAATTGGCATAACTCCTGACGAATTTAATTTTAAAGGGATATATTGTCTTGCTCCAGCGGCATCTTGAATGCTACCAGCAACAGTTCGTCTAGCATATTGTACAGCTATTTTTCGAACACCTGTCACTAAAAATATACATGCTAATATTGCTACTAACCATAAAACCACTTCTATCAATACCATTAATAAACCTCCGGTAGATTGGTTTACTCTAGATGAAAACTCTTGTAAAAATGTTGAAGGGAGTCTAGCTATAATCCCTATCATAATCAACAGTGAAATACCATTACCAATACCTTTATCTGTAATTTTTTCTCCTAACCACATGGCAAAAACTGTACCAGTTGTTAATAAGATTAAAGATGATATGAAAAATACTGTACTACCTTGACCTAATAAAAATGCACTTTCAGGAATACCTAAAGCAGGTAAACCTAAAATATAAGCAGGTGCCTGTAACAACAAAATACCAATGGTTAACCAACGTGTTATTTGTGTTATTTTCTTTTGGCCACTTGCCCCTTCTTTTTGTAGTTTTTGTAAATAAGGAACCGCAATTCCCATCAACTGTACCACAATAGATGCTGATATGTAAGGCATTATACCTAATGCCATAACTGAGGCTTGTGCAAATGCACCACCAGTAAACATATTCAACAAGCCTAAAAGATTATTTTCACTTGTTTTATTTGCTAGGTTAGCTAATTGAGAACCATCTATACCAGGTAAAGTAACTTGTGCCGCAAGACGGTACACAACCATTAAACCAAGTGTTAAGAGAATTTTATTTCTTAACTCTTCAATCTTCCAAATATCTTGTATGCTACTTATAAACTTTTTCATTTATACTTTAATGATATTTATAATGTTACTGCTTTTCCACCAGCTTTTTCAATGGCTTCTTTAGCAGTTGCAGTAAATTTATGTACTGTAATATCTAATTTAGCTTTAAGCTCTCCTCTTCCTAAAATTTTAACTAAGTCGTTTTTACCAACTAAACCATTTTGAATAAGAATCTCTAGAGTAATAGTATCTTTAATTCTACCATTATCAACCATTTCTTGTAAAGTATCTAAATTGATACCAGCATATTCTTTACGGTTTATATTTGTAAATCCGAATTTAGGCACACGACGTTGTAATGGCATCTGTCCACCTTCAAAACCGATTTTTTTAGAATAACCTGAACGAGATTTAGCACCATTGTGCCCTCTTGTTGCTGTTCCTCCTTTACCAGTACCTTGTCCTCTACCAATTCTTTTAGCCTTATTTTTAACTGCACCTTTTGCAGGTCTTAAGTTATTTAATTGCATAACGTATAATATTAAACTTCTTCAACAGAAAGTAAGTGTTTTACTTTATTTACCATACCGAGAATAGTTGGCGAAGCATCATGCTCTACCACCTGATTCAACTTACGTAAACCCAACGCCTCTAACGTTCTTTTTTGATCTTGAGGACGTCTAATTTGGCTACGTACTTGTTTTACTCTAATTTTTTTCATTTCGTCTTAATATTATCCGTTAAAAACTTTATTTAGAGAAATACCTCTTTGCTTAGCTACTGTATTTGCATCACGTAATTGTAATAATGCATCAAAAGTTGCTTTTACTACATTGTGAGGATTTGAAGAACCTTGTGATTTAGATAGTACATCATGTACACCTACCGATTCTAATACAGCACGTACAGCACCACCTGCTATAACTCCAGTACCATGAGATGCTGGTTTTAAAAACACTTTTGCACCTGCATATTTACCTTTTTGTTCATGAGGTATAGTTTGCTTAATAATTGGTATTCTTACTAAGTTTTTCTTAGCATCTTCAATAGCTTTAGCAATTGCAGAGGCTACATCTTTAGATTTACCAAGACCATGACCTACAACTCCATTTTCGTCACCAACTACAACAATAGCTGAAAAACCAAAAGTTCTACCACCTTTAGTTACTTTAGTAACTCTTTGTACTCCTACCAAATGATCTTTTAATTCTAAACCGCTTGGTTTTACGCGTTCAACGTTTCCGTATTTTTGATACATAATCTTAATTAAAATTTTAGTCCAGCTTCTCTTGCACTATCCGCTAGAGCTTTCACTCTACCATGATATAAATATCCATTTCTATCAAAAGCAACAGTTTCAATTCCTGCTTTTGCAGCTTTTTCTGCTAATGCTTTGCCTACAAGGCCAGCCACTTCTATTTTTGTTCCTTTTGAAGTAATTATTTTATCTCTAGATGATACGGCAACTAATGTATTCCCTGTATTGTCATCTATTAATTGAGCATTGATTTCTTTATTACTTCTAAATACTGAAAGCCTAGGCTTAGTTGCATTTCCTGAAACAATCTTTCTAATTCTATGCTTTATTCTCTGTCTTCTTTCAAGCTTTGATAATGCCATTTGATTTACGATTTATTCGATTTTATCAATATTATGCAGATTTACCTGCTTTTCTTCTAATTACTTCTCCTACAAATTTAATTCCTTTTCCTTTGTAAGGTTCTGGTTTACGGTAAGAACGAATCTTAGCAGCAACTTGACCAACCAATTGTTTGTCAATGGAAGTAAGTTTCACTATTGGATTTTTNCCTTTTTCTGAAACGGTTTCTACCTTAATTTCAGGAGCTAAACTCATAACAATATTGTGAGAAAAACCTAAAGCTAAATCTAACTTTTGACCTTGATTACTGGCTCTATATCCAACTCCAACCAATTCTAGTTCTTTAGTAAAACCGTTAGAAACTCCTTCAACCATATTGTTAAGCAAAGCTCTATATAAACCATGTTTTGATTTATGGTCTTTAATTTCAGAAGGACGTTCTAAAATTAATTGACCTTCTTCTACTTTAACAGTAATATCTTTTATCTCTTGAGATAATTCTCCTAATTTACCTTTTACAGTAATTACATTGTCTTTAATATCGACAGTAATACCTTCTGGAATTACAATTGGAGCTTTTCCTATTCTTGACATCTCTTAATTCTTTATTAATAAACGTAACATAATACTTCACCACCAACATTCTCTTGCTTGGCTTTTTTATTAGTCATCACACCTTTAGAGGTAGATACTATTGCGATACCAAGACCATTTAAAACTCTTGGTAATTCAGAAGCATTTACATACTTACGTAAACCTGGTTTACTAATTCTTTCAATTTTCTTAATTATAGGTAGCTTAGATATTTTATCATATTTTAAAGCTATCTTAATTGAATCTTGAACTTTATTTTCTTCAAACTTATAACTTAAAATGTAACCTTGATCAAACAAGATTTTAGTCATTTCTTTTTTTAAGTTAGAAGCTGGTATCTCAACAACTCTAAGCCCTGCATTTGCTGCATTTCTTATTCTTGTTAGATAATCTGCTATAGGATCTGTATTCATATATTTAAATTTACGGTTTTGGTTTTTAATTCTGATGTNTTCAGNCTTAAACCTGAAACCAATTTATAATTTTACCAACTTGCTTTTCTAACACCAGGTATNAACCCTTTATTAGCCATTTCACGAAAAGTAACACGAGAAATTCCGAATTGTCTCATATAACCTTTAGGTCTTCCCGTCAATTTACATCTATTATGCAAACGTATTGGAGATGCATTTTTAGGTAACTTTTGTAATGCTTCATAATCACCAGCTTCTTTTAAAGCTTTACGTTTTTCAGCATATTTAGCTACAATTTTTTTTCTTTTAACCTCACGGGCTTTCATTGATTCTTTAGCCATCTTTTAATTCTTTTTAAATGGTAAACCTAATTCACTCAATAATGACTTAGCTTCTTTATCAGTATCTGCAGAAGTTACAAAAGTAATATCCATACCGCCAATTTTATTTACTTTATCAATATCTATTTCAGGAAATATGATTTGCTCAGTAACCCCTAAATTATAATTACCTCTTCCGTCAAAACCTGTAGATTTAATTCCTCTAAAGTCTCTAACACGTGGTAATGAAGCTGTAACAAATCTATCTAAGAATTCATACATTTTTTGATCACGTAAAGTAACTTTAACACCAATTGGTACACCTTTACGTAATTTAAATGAGGCAACATCTTTTTTAGAAATAGTTGCAATTGCTTTTTGACCTGAAATTTTTGTTATCTCTTCAATAGCATGATCAATTAATTTCTTATCAGCAACAGCAGCACCTACACCCTTACTAATTACAATTTTTTGTAATTTAGGGACTTGCATTATATTTTTATAACTGAACTCTTCAGTTAAAGCAGCTTTAATTCTGCTATTATATTCTTCTTTAAGTCTTGGTACATATGCCATAACTATATAATTTCTTTAGATTTTTTTGAGAATCTTACTTTCTTATCACCTTCAACTCTATAACCAACTCTTGTTGTTTTCCCATTTTCAACCAACATAAGGTTAGATATATGTATTGGAGCTTCAAATTTTGAAATTCCACCTTGAGGATTTTGAGCACTAGGTTTGGTATGCTTAGATACCATATTAGCACCTTCAACAATTGCTTTATTCTTATCTATAAGAATTTTTACAATTTTACCTTCTTTACCTTTATCTTCACCAGTCATTACTCTGACAGTGTCTCCTGTTTTAACTTTTAACTTCGCCATCTTAAATTTATATTAAAGCACTTCTGGTGCTAGTGATACAATTTTCATGAATTGTTTTTCACGTAATTCTCTACCTACTGGTCCAAAAACACGAGTACCTCTCATTTCACCAGAATTAGCATCTAATAATACACATGCATTATCGTCAAATCTAATATATGAACCATCTTTACGACGTATTTCTTTTTTAACTCTAACAACAACTGCTCTAGAAACTTGTCCTTTTTTCACAGTACCGTTTGGTGTAGCTGCTTTTACAGAAACAACGATTTTATCTCCTATAGAAGCATAACGTCTTTTTGTTCCTCCAAGCACTCTAATTACCAATACTTCTTTTGCACCAGTATTATCAGCTACTTTTAATCTTGATTCTTGTTGTAACATAATTATTTAGCTCTTTCTAAGATTTCTACTAATCTCCAACGTTTGGTTTTACTTAACGGACGTGTTTCCATTATTTTTACTGTATCCCCTATATTGCAATCGTTTTTTTCATCGTGAGCAACATATTTTTTTGTTTTCATCACGAACTTACCGTACATAGGATGTTTTGTTTTTGTAACTTCTTTCACAACAATAGATTTCTCCATTTTGTTACTTGAAACAACTCCTATTCTTTCTTTTCTAAGATTTCTTTTTTCCATCTTGTAATACGAATACAATTATTGTACTTCTCTTTTAGTTAATTCTGTAGCAAGTCTAGCAACTGTTCTTTTTAAATTTCTCAATTGAATTGGATTCTCTAAAGGAGAAATTGCATGTGCCATTTTTAAATCTGTATAATTTTTTTTAATCGATACTAATTGTTCTTGCAAATCAGCTACAGATAATTCATTAATTTCTGATTGTTTCATGTGTTATTCTTAATAATTTACACTTCTTTAGCGTCGTAATCTCTTGCTATTATAAATTTTGTTTTTACTGGTAATTTTTGAGCTGCTAAACGTAAAGCTTCTTTTGCAACTTCTATAGGTACACCACCAATTTCGAATAAAATTCTTCCTGGTTTTACTACAGCAACAAAATATTCAGGTGCTCCTTTACCTTTACCCATACGTACTTCTAATGGCTTTTTTGTGATTGGCTTATCTGGGAAAATTTTAATCCACAAACTACCTTGTCTTTTCATGTATCTTGTTGCAGCAATACGAGCTGCTTCAATTTGACGAGAAGTCAATAAGTCTTGATCTAAAGATTTTATACCGAACATTCCATTAGAAAGTCTATGCCCTCTATTAGAATTCCCTTTCATATTTCCTTTTGCCTTCTGAACTTTACGGTATTTCGTTCTTTTTGGTTGTAACATTTTCTAAAAATTTATAAAATTTACTTTCTTCTTTGAGGTCTTCTTCCTCCACCTTTATTACCACCTTTACCTTGTTTTTTAGACAAACCAACTAATGGAGATAACTCTCTTTTACCATAAACCTCACCTTTCATAATCCATACCTTCACACCTATTTTACCATAAGTAGTATTAGATTCAACAAGTGCATAATCGATGTCTGCTCTAAAAGTTGATAGAGGAATTCTACCTTCTTTATAGGCTTCAGAACGTGCCATTTCAGCACCGTTTAAACGACCAGATATTTGAACTTTAATACCTTCAGCATTCATACGAATGGTAGCAGCAATAGCCATTTTTATAGCTCTTCTATAAGAAATTCTATTTTCTATTTGACGAGCAATACTTGTAGCTACTAAAAAGGCATCTAATTCAGGTCTTTTAATTTCAAAAATATTGATTTGAATTTCTTTACCTGTAATCTTTTTAAGTTCTTCTTTTAACTTGTCAACTTCTTGACCACCTTTACCTATTATAATACCAGGTCTAGCAGTTGTTATAGTAACTGTTATTAGTTTAAGTGTACGTTCAATGATTACTCTTGAAACACTAGCTTTTGATAATCTAGTATGAATATACTTTCTTATTTTATCATCTTCTGCAAGTTTATCGCCATAGTCATTTCCACCATACCAGTTTGATTCCCATCCTCTGATAATTCCTAAACGATTTCCTATTGGATTAGTTTTTTGTCCCATACTATTTACGAATTGCTTGTATTATTTTTTTCACCTAAAATCATTGTAACATGATTAGAACGTTTTCTAATTCTATGTGCACGCCCTTGTGGTGCTGGTCTTAATCTTTTTAACATCATTGCACTATCTACATATATTTCTTTAACAAATAAACCTGCATCTTCTAAATTTGCATCTTCATTTTTCGCTTGCCAATTTGCTATTGCAGACAATGTCAATTTTTCTAGATTACGTGCAGCTTCTTTAGAACTGAATTTTAAAATAGCTAATGCTTTTTCAACTTCAACGCCTCTTATTAAATCTGCTACTAATCGCATTTTTCTTGGCGATGTAGGGCAACCATTAAGCTTAGCAAAAAATTTGTTTTTACGTTCTTCTTTAAGCTGCTGTGCTCTTAATTTTTTTCGAACTCCCATGACTTCCTACTTATTTTTTTCCTTTATTTTTCGCACCTGCATGTCCTCTAAAAGAACGTGTTGGTGAAAACTCCCCTAACTTATGACCTACCATGTTTTCAGTAATATATACTGGTACAAATTGACGACCATTGTGTACTCCAATAGTTTGACCTACAAAGTCAGGAGTTATCATTGAGGCTCTTGACCACGTTTTGATAACTGATTTTTTACCAGATTCAATGTTCTTTTGTACTTTCTTTTCCAATTTATGGAAAACATAAGGTCCTTTTTTTAATGAACGTGCCATATCTATCTACTTATTTTTTTCTACGTTCTATAATATACTTATTACTCGCTTTTGTCTTAGAACGTGTTTTATATCCTTTTGCAGGAATACCATTTCTTGATCTTGGATGTCCACCTGAAGATTTACCTTCACCACCACCCATTGGGTGATCAACTGGATTCATCACTACAGCTCTTGTTCTAGGTCTTCTACCCAACCATCTACTTCTACCAGCTTTACCTGATACAATTAATTGATGATCTGAATTAGATACAGCTCCTATCGTTGCTCTACAAGTAACCAAAATCATTCTGATTTCACTTGATGGCAACTTAATAGTTGCATATTTCCCCTCTCTTGCTACCAATTGAGCAAAAGCCCCTGCACTTCGTGCCATAACAGCTCCTTGAGCAGGATGCAGTTCGATACAAGAAATTACAGTACCTAAAGGAATTGATTTCAATAACATTGTATTTCCTATTTCAGGATTTACATTGTCTCCAGAAATAACTGTTTGACCAACTTTCAGTCCTGCTTGAGCTATAACATATCTCTTTTCACCATCTGCATAATTTAACAATGCTATATATGCTGTACGATTTGGATCATACTCAATAGTTTTTACAGTTGCAGGTATACCATCTTTGTCTCTTTTAAAATCAACAATGCGATATTTCTTTTTATGACCACCACCAATATAACGCATGGTCATTTTTCCTCTATTATTTCTACCACCTGACCTTTTGTTTGGTGCTAATAAGCTCTTTTCAGGGCTATCAGTAGTCACCACATCAAAGTCATTTACAACTCTGAAACGTTGGCCTGGGGTAACTGGTTTTAATTTTTTTAATGACATCTTTTTTCGTCTTAAATGTTGCTATAAAAATCTATACTATCTCCATCTATCAATTCAATAACAGCTTTTTTATAAGCCCCTACTTTTCCAACAACAACACCTCTTTTAGTATGTTTTGTATTACGCTTAACTGGATAAACCATAGTGTTAATATTCTTAACAGAAACACCATATGTTTTCTCTACAGCCTCTTTAATTTCAATCTTATTGGCACGTTTATCTACTCTAAAAGTGAATCGGTTATACAACTCACTCAAGTCATTTGCTTTCTCTGTAATAATAGGTTTTATTAGAATACTCATAATATTACTTGCTAAGATTAGATTCAACTTCTTCTATACTCGCTTCAGACATTACAACAACATTTGCATTGAGCGTATTGTAAGTGTTTAATCTTGAGGCGTTTATAATATTGCTGCTTTTTAAATTACGTGAGGACAAATATACATTTTTATTTGAAGCCTCCAACACAAACAAAGATTTTTTATTATTTAGCTCTAGTGCATTTAAAACTTCAATAAAATTCTTAGTTTTTGGAGTATCAAAATCAAACTTTTCAAGTACTATAATTTGATCACCTTTTGCTTTCATAGACAATGCAGATTGCCTTGCCAAACGTTTTAAATTTTTATTCAATTTAAAACCATAATTTCTAGGTCTAGGCCCAAAAACTCTACCACCACCTCTAAAAACAGGAGACTTAATACTACCCGCACGAGCCGTACCTGTACCTTTTTGTTTTTTGATTTTTCGTGTACTTCCTTTTATATCAGCTCTTTCTTTTGCTTTATGGGTACCTTGTCTTTTATTAGCTAAATGTTGCTTCACATCTAAATAAACAGCATGTTTATTAGGCTCTATGGCAAATATAGCATCTGAAAGTTCAACATTTCTTCCAGTCTTTTTTCCTTTAATATCTACAACTGCTACTTTCATTATTTCTGAATAGTTATGTATGAATTTTTATGACCAGGTACTGCACCTTTAACAACTAAAAGGTTCTTTTCTGGAATTACTTTTAAAACTCTTAAGTTTTGAACTTTTACTTTTACACCACCCATTCTACCAGCCATTCTCATTCCTTTAAATACTCTTGCAGGATATGAAGCAGCACCAATAGAACCAGGAGCTCTTAAACGATTATGTTGACCGTGAGTAGCTTGACCTACACCAGCAAATCCATGACGTTTTACAACACCTTGAAATCCTTTACCTTTTGAGGTTCCAGCAATATCAACAAATTCACCTTCTTCAAAGTGATCTACAGTGATTGTATCACCTAATTTGTACTCCTCATCAAAACTTTGAAATTCAACAACACGTTTCTTAGCAGTTGTTCCAGCCTTTTTAAAGTGTCCATTTAACGCTTTAGTTGTCTGCTTTTCTGCTTTGTCATCGAAACCTAATTGTAAGGCATCATAGCCGTCAATCTCTTTGGTTCTGACTTGGGTAACTACACAAGGACCAGCTTGAATAACAGTACAAGGAATATTTTTCCCGTTGTCATCAAAAATACTAGTCATTCCGATTTTTTTTCCTATTAACCCAGACATTATTAATTTAGTTTATGATTTTAGATTTTTAAATATCTAAAATCTATTTATAATTTACTTTCTGTTGTTATGCAACAGCACATTTTTATTCTGAACTTGTTTCAGTATCTTCTTATATAGATCCTGACCTTCGTCAGGATTAGTTCAACTAACTCTTTTAAATTCGTCACCTCTGGTGCACTCTTTAAAATAGAGTTTCACTAAAAAAGGGTCGAAAAATACTTCAACCCTGAATGTATTTTTTCCGTTTTTCCCTTGTCAACTGCTTGGGACATGTATTCATTCAGAACTTGTTTCAGAATC